>LFIK01004497.1_pt1 | contig 11303 bp, 16 predicted proteins | sample 643401 | NCBI WGS metagenome assembly LFIK01 (sample SAMN03777447, study PRJNA286221) | soda lake metagenome | biome: soda lake; feature: Kulunda steppe; material: water; isolation source: sample T5-Br brine of Lake Tanatar-5 | place: Russia: Kulunda steppe | collected 2010-07
CTGCTCCCCCTCCCCCCCCTCCTCCTTCTCCCCTTCTTCTTGCTCCCCCTCCTCGCTGTGCTGCCCACTGCCCTCACCCGCCGCCGCCTCACCCCCCTCCGCCTGCTCCTGTTCCTGCTCCTTTGCCTCGCCCTCCTTCTCCTCTGCCTCTCCTTCCTCCCCTCCTCCCTCGCCCTCGCCCTCCTGCTCCTCTCCCTCCCCATACTCCTCCTCCTCCTTTCCGCCCTCTTCCCCCTCAGGCGGCTCTGGGCTCTCAGCCGGAGGCTCTGGGCTGGCTGCGGGACTCAGCTCTTTTGCCTGCGGCTCCGTTGACGCAGGTCGGCTGGCGGGCCGGCTGCCCCCTCTGCTGCCTGCCTGCTGCGCCTCGGGGGGTGCACTGCCGTCTTCAGCCCCGGCTGCGCCTGCAGTGGTGGAGACGGCGGCGGGTCCACGGGCACCCGCGACAGAGCGCACCGAGCAAGCCGACAGCCGTCGGTGGTGCCCCGGGCCCTGCCGGCTGCTGTGGCTGGTGCCGGACCTGCCGCCCTGCTGCTGCTGCTGCTGCTGCTGCTGCTGCTGCTGCTGCTGCTGCAGGGCCGCGGCAGCCTCCTGTGCGGCGGCGGCAGCGGCGGCTTGCGCACGCCGGTCAGTGCCCACCTGCGGTGCATGCAGGCGAGGTGACGCTGTCTCTTTATGCTCTAGTGTCCCGCTAAGGGGCATGCGCCCAAGGACATGGGGAGCTTTGTGTTGGAAGGTACCTGCTCAGTGTACGGCTTGTGCAGCAGCCTTGCGGCTCAAAGTTGGTCAAAAAGAAAAGGCTGCAGCTGCCCAGGTCAACCCTGCGCGTCCGGGCCATCAAACTTTCCAGGCCATCAGACATGGCACCTTGTTTGCCAGGGGGTACAAGCGTCAAACACACACTCCATCCTCCCTTATGCACCGCCTGAAACCCCCCACCTTCTGCCAGGCACCGGGCCTGTGAGCTGGGCCAATGGTGCCCCCACTTCCAACGTCCACGTCCACCCCCCCCTACACCCACTCAATAACTTCTAAACCTGTACTGGTGCAGGCACACCCTCACCCCTCCCCTACACACGCATACCGCTGGCAACGCCCACGTGCGAACCGAGGCGCAATCCCTCCACACCCCTGCACACGCACCTTGGCAAAGGCAGGCCGCAGGGTCTCAGGGGGCGCCTCCCCCAGCGCCACGAGCAGCCGGTCCAGCACGCTGCGCAGGCCCTGCTCGCCCGCAACGCACACGGCATGCAGGCGGTTGAACTTCTGACGCGTCTGCTCCATGCGGTGCTCCGCGCTCTCGATGCGCTCACGCTGCTCCTGGCTCGCGCTGTCCATCTCCTTCATGCCGTCCGCCTTCTCGTACCTGTACACACGTGCGCGTACGTGCATGTGATCGCGTGCATGTGTGTGTGTGTGTGTGCACGTGCGTACATAAGTGTGCGTGCATGTGTGCATGTGCATCTGATCTGGGCAAGGTGCGGAAGGGGTGACATAATTGTGACTGCCAAACAAGGGCAGCTTGGTCGGGGTGTGACCTCAACAAGGGCAGGCACTCGAGTGGGACACAAAACACACACGTACGCGCGGGTGCACAGCGAACCTCCATTAAGCCCGAGCCAGGGCAGATCCTAACGAGCACTGCACCCATTGATCAGGCAAGAGCTCACTACACAGGCACAGGCCACCGGCCACTGGCGCATTTTTTGGCCCCCGCGACACCCAGGGGATACAGCCAACAAAGGCATGGGGGCGCACAGCACTCACATGCTGGCCCTGCTCTCAAGGAGCTTGGCGATGGTGCCCTTTGCAGCTGCCTCCCGCTGCTCCGCAATCTTGACTAGCTCTCGCATCTGCGTGCAGTGCCGGGGCTGCATGTGCTCGAGCTGGCTGCCGCCGAGAAAAGGAGGGAGCAGCCGCAGCCGCAGCAGCAGGCCGCGCACATCCACCGCATGCTGGCAGGCCATATGCGTTAGAGCGGCTGCACACGCAGGCCCACAGCGGGCAAGCCCTGCCACATGCATGTCCTTCACATTGCTCAATCACACACTTGGCCAGTGCAGACACTCCCTCCTCCCACAACGTGACCACAACATGGCCAACACGGCCATAACGGCCAACACGCACTGATGCCCCAGCACCCACATGCTTATGCATGCACCTGCACCTCCTCCTTGGCCTCCAGCCCCACCCGGCACATGTTGGCACAAGCACACATTTGCGCACCTGCTCCTCCTTGGCTTTCAACCCCTCCCAGTACATGATCACGTCCTCCGCCGTTTCTGCACCGCTGATGGTGCGGATGCGGTTCCAGCTGGCCTCCATGGCCTCCACCTTGGGCGCCAGCGACGCTACCTGCAGCACGGCACAGCCATGCGCGCATGCATGTGTGTGACCACCACACTGTGCACACTGGAACGCTTCCCCCAGCCCACACTGCACACGCTGGAACGCTTCCATCAGCCCACACCCCGCACACATGTGTGTAACCGCCACACTGTGCATGCTGGAATGCTTCTCTCAGCCCACACTCTGCACGCTGGAACGCTTCCCTCAGCCCACACTGCGCACGCATGTGTGTGACCGCCACACTGTGCATGCTGGAACGCTTCCCTCAGCCCACACAGCGCACGCATGTGTGTGACCGCCACACTGTGCATGCTGGAACGCTTCCCTCAGCCCACACTGCGCACGCATGTGTGTGACCGCCACACTGTGCATGCTGGAACGCTTCCCTCAGCGCACACTGCGCACACATGTGACATGTGTGTGACCGCCACACTGTGCACGCTGAAACGCTTCCCTCAGCCCACAGTCCTGCGCATAGCCGCTGATGGCTGCTGGCACACCCTCAGCTCACAGACCTGCCCATGACACAACTGCCATGTATGCACACCCACAGTGAGCGCCCCAAGGCAAACCCTGACTGCCATACACGTGCCATGTGTGCTCCTCTCCCCCTCTCGTAGAGCATGCACAGCACACCCAAAGTGTGGTCGACACAGCCGCCACAGCTGTTTGCGGGCAGCAGGGTTGGCTGGCGCGCATGCTTGACTGGCCGTGGTTGCCTGCTTGCCCGCCCACCTTGAGCTCGTACGACTCCTGCTCCGCCTTGATCTTCTGTGCCGCCTTCTCTAGCTCCTTCTGCCGCTCCAGGTTCTTCTCGCGCACCCGGCGCTCGCGCTCCTGCTGCTTCTGCTGCCGCTTCTTGAGCTCCCGCACCTACAGGCACCGGCAGCGAGGGAACTGGCGCAGGTACTTTGCAGGCTGGGCTTGGGAGGGCACACAGCACGCACATTAGGGGCCAAGGAATGGATGCTGCACACATGCAAATGGGGCGAATGCCAAGGGCTGCGCAACAAACGCGCCAGAGGCAAGCTAGTGCGCGTGGATGGGAGCATCCTGGCTCAGCTTGCTCCTGTGCCTCAGCCAGCCACACGTTTGCTCTCGTGCATCACCAACGGCGCACGCACGCACCCACCTCTCTCCGCCGCTCCTTCAGCTTTTTCTGCCAATCCAGCCGTGTCTCTTCAAGCATGCGCTTCAGCTTGGCGAGCTCCCGCTCTGCCGCCTCCTGCAGCACACGCATCCAGTGACCATCACATACACGACATGTGTGTGTGTGCGCGTCTGTGTGTGTGTGTGCATGTGCGCAGGCATAGTTTGTGTGTGCACCAGTGTGCTAGCGTGCACCCTCACGAAACAAGGTTGGGTGAGCGAGGGGATGGTTATAATGCAGACAAGCAGGGTATAGAAGAAACATCCGGGCGGCGCCTCGCAGCAACAGGCACAAAGGGTCTGTCTGGGATAGGCTCTCCCAGCAGAAACGCCACTCCAAAAGTAGCAGGTCCCTGTGTTCAGAAGCCGCAACAAGCAAGGGGCCATCCCTGCCCACAAGCAGCAACAAGCAAGGGGTCAGGAAGGAGCAAGGGGCCAGGAGGTGGTCGCTGCACCGTACCGTCCCACTCCAGGAGCTGCCCTGCAGGCCTGCGCACCCAACCGCGCCAGGTACATGCGCCTCTGCAGCGCCTGCCACCGCACCTTCTGCGCCCGTGTGTCGTACAGGTAGCTGCTGAGGGTCTTCAGGTCATCCAGGCTGTCTTTCTTCATCTGCTGGGAGACGCGGACCTTCTGGTCCATGGCCTGGTGCTCACGCCTGCAGCAAATGGTGTGTGCAAGCAGCTGGGTGGACATACCGCCAGGCAGGCAGTCAGGCGGAGCAAGCAGGTCCAGCCAGCACGCTAGCAAGGTACAGCAGGGCAGGCCCGGCCAGCACGCCAGCGAGGTACAGTAGGGCAGGCCCAGCCAGCACGCCTGCAAGGTACAGCAGCACACCTGCACGGCTGCCGCGGTGGCAGGTATCAGGCAGGCGCCATCGGCCCTGCTGCTGAGCCACCCCTCACCTTGTTCGCTCTCCCAGCAGGTAGTACAGCCTGTTTTTGGCCTCGGCCTCCGTCAGGTCCTCGTCAATCTGCTTCATCTCGTCCTGCAAACAAAACATGGCACAGACTGAGCGGCAGCGGTGGGGCTGCATGGAGGCAGCTATGATGCAGACGGGAAGGAGGACAGGCCAGGGTGGAGTATCAGAGGGGTCTTGCTGGCAACGGGGAGCATCAGCATCGGTCAAGGTGCATGCACATGCTTGGAATCCGAGCCGCACCTGAAGCTGCTGGATGTAGGCCATCTCCTCAGACAGCTCGCCAGGTGTGAGCCTCTTTGCGTCGGTCTTGTCATCATTGATCTTGGAGATGGCGTGCTCTTTCCTGTGCGCACAAGCGTGTGGCAGGGGAGGATACCAGTTTTTGACAGGGGTCTTGGCCATTTGTCCAGCACGCAAGCATGAGGCGCTGCTTGCACATGTGTGTTGCATGCTGCTCTGTGAAAGGCAGATCATGTGCTGATGAGGTCCAGCAAGCACCCCCCTAATGTGCATGCTTCTACACAGTGCATACATGGCACATGCACATGTACAGCGCGTGAACGGCATGCATGTGTGCAGGCATGTTTTGCGCATTTGCATAAGCGTGTGCATATGCGCATGCATTTGCAAATAAATAAAACATCATTTCGTGTGCGCACTTGCGCTTACTCAGCATTTCTAAGTGTGCGCAAATGCATGCGTTCTGTCTCCACAGTGAGTTCTTCTTGGTGCACATGAGTGAGGCACAGTGTTGTAATGCACATGTGCAAGGCATGTGTGTGTATGCGTGCACGTGCCATTCACCTGCGTGTTTCCTCCCTCAGCTCATTGAGCTTGGCCTTCTTCAGCTCTATTTCCCTCCGCAGGCTTCTTATGTCATTGTGTTGTGCCTCGCCACCAGCAGTACCTGCGCCAGTGGCAAGGCAGGCTATGCTGGCACCAAGGGCAAGAGCAGGGAGAGTCTGCTTCTTTTAAAGGCAATCTCCTACAGAAATGCTCTTGTATGGCTCTGTGACAAAACCAATTAGCTCCCTTCTTTTCTAAGCATGTTTCACCCGCCTGTTTCTGCACCCGTACCCGGCTCAGACCACAGGCAGCCATACATACATGCCTAGCTCACAAGCACGTATGTAATACAACCTAGCTCACACACACAGCTTGTTGCATGTGCACACAATGCAGACGCGCGCAAGCACACACCTGCTTGGTCCCTGGCAGCTAAGATGGATTGGACCAGAGTCTTGCGCTCCATCTTCACTTTCTCCAGTTCCAGTTTCAGCAGCTCTTCCTCAGTTAACTCCTCGAGCTCCCCTCTTGGGGTTTCCATGCCGCTAGTCTTCGTAGTGGTGGCGATGGGACGAATTGTCGTCCCAATCCCCCTCGAAGGTGGTTTTGCGGGAACCGTGAAGGGCGACATACTATCTGCCGCCTCTGGATCCTCACCAAATAGCTTTTGAAGCTCGGGAGAGGACTGCACGGTGCACGAAGGGAGCAACACCTTGCTTGCCAGACCAAGCTGGGCACATGAAACCCCTTCGAGGCCTGAAGAACTGCAAACTAACATCATGACAACAATAATTGGGAGATGCTAGAGGGCATGGCTAGCAGGCATGCTTTATCCCCGGAGGTAGGACAAAGACAAAGACAACCCTGTCAGTGTGCGGTTGGACAACACAACAAACCTTGAGGAGCTCATCCCTCGTCCTCAACCGTGGTAGCTTCACTGTGGACATGCTGTGTGCCTGACTGAGCAGGACGTTGTCCTATGGTACTTAAATCATGTTGCTTGAACAGTGCATGAACAGTTGATCAATTTAAGAATAACATTTAAATAGCAAATATAAGTGAACAGAAGGGCGGTCGGAAATACCACGCGGACTTGATTAAATCGTGCTACATTGGCAATCTAGGGTGGATATTAAATTTTTTAGATGTCGCAATCAAATGTGAAATTGAAGGGATGGGGCTATGAGTCTCTCATTTCTTGAAGCTTGTTTGCTTCTGTAGCTTGCCCACAGCCTGCTACGGCACCGCCCTCTTAGGCTAGCTCTATCAATTTACTGGAAGGAGGCTCAGCAGGATGAAGCTGCAGTATTTGAAGACCATTCTCCCTCCTGCAGATGGCCTGCAGAAGGTCAACAGTTTGGCGTGGACTCCGAACAAGTGCGCGTTTGTGACTCAAGGAGGCTTTCATTGATGTATATGCGGAGTGTGCCGTTCATTCAGCTGCTATAAGGAAGACACATCTCTGGTCCACATGCAAGTTTGCTACCCCTGTTGCAGCAAGAACTGCGCGTGCAGAACATTGCAAGTCCATGCCTGTGCAGTCATTTCCATCACGGACCCTATCCCCCTATCCTCTGTCTTTCCTCTGCAGTGCCAAATTGGCTGCAGTGACGAGCGAGCGTGTTGTCTACCTGTTTGATGACAATGGGGAGAAGAAAGACAAATTCAGGACCAAGCCTGCAGACCAGAACAGCAATCCCAATTTTGTGGTCAGATCCATGGCCTTCTCTCCAGATTCCACACGCCTCGCCATCGCCCAAAGCGACAACATTGTGTTTGTGTACCGGTGGGTCTTTGTGGGAGCATGTCAGGAAGTCTTTTGCGCAAACGCGCAAATAGCACAGCCTGCATGGACTTTGCTGGCGTTGGTATGATGTGTCTAACATGGTGTGAACGTGATGCCCAAGGTGACTGTGTGGTTATTGCTGGTTTTTGCCTTTGGCTACGCAAGTGCTCTGATGCCTGGCCAGGAGTGCCACCTGTGAATGCATACAGCAGACATGCCTGGTCAGACTGCCGCTTCCTCAAACTGTTGCACTGCAGACTGGGTGACTCTTGGGCAGACAAGAAGAGCATTTGCAACAAGTTCTTGCAGTCATCCTCTGTCACCTGCCTCATTTGGCCCCACACACGCGATGACGTCGTCTTTGGCCTGGCTGATGGCAAGGTCAAGCTGGGGCAGGTCAGTGAGCAAAGGCGTGCGCTGGTGTTGGCCGTGTTTGGCAGTGGTCAAGCCAAATGTGATGACCACACAGGCCTCTTGGCACTAGCAAAAACCTTCGCATGCACACAGGGCATGTGTGCGCATGCAGGACCCTTTGCCCTGACTTAGGTTCCTGCCAACATGACCCATGCTTGGAGGTGCACCAAATCAAAGTGTGTGAGCTTGAGAGAATTTGGTGCAAGCTCAGCCTGCTTCACAAACTCTGCACAGGTTGTTGCTCTGGGACTCAATGACGTGCCCTCCCTCCTTCGGCCGTCTTGCACGTTGTGCAGCATGCTTGTAGGTCAGGCCAGGCATGGTCAAGTCTTGCATCACACACATACACACACAAACAAAAACACAAAGACCGTCCTTTTATCGGTGCAGGTCAAGCCAGGCATGGTCAAGTCATACACCCTGTACACCCACCCAGAGAACAGCTATGTGGTGTCCCTGTGCACCAGCCTGAACGGCCAGGCTGTGGTGTGCGGGCACATGGACGGGTCCATCTACCGCTTCACGTTTCCACAGGTGCCATACAACAGCCAAGGGACGAGACGATGTGACACGCACGCTTTGCGCATTGAAGCCACCGCGTTTGGGTGCCGTGGTGCATGTAGCTTTGATTGCACTTGGAGGGTGGGGTGGGGTGGCAGGGGTGTGAGAGGCGTGATAAGCCGGGCATGCATGCAGGCCAACCTTGAGCGCGGGTCAGGTCAGCCTGCCCTTGCACATGTTTGAATGGCTGGTGTAGGATGTCCAAGCAGGGTTGTGCAAGCCGTTCCCATGGGGAGTGCGTGTTCTCGGCCTTTTCGGCAGCCTGCTCCTGCTGTAAGGGTGTGCCGAATGCCTTCAGCCACAATGGTGCAAGGCTGTGCTGCCTGCCCCGGTGCGTGCACGCAGGAGGAGGGCGGCTCAGGCATGAGCAGCACGCAGGTGGTGGTGCACTCCTCCGTGCCCTACGCGCTGGGCTGGGGGCAGTGTATCGCCGCGGCGGGCAATGATAACAAGGTGAGTCCCTTTTGAGAGGCCGCTCACCAGCTGCAAGCCACCTGCATCCCATCCTGCCCGTGCTTAGCACGTATGCCTGGAGACCAAGGTCATGCCAACAGAAGCCTGTGGATTTCAGCATCCCTCGTCATATCTCGTGCCTTAAGCCAACAAGCGCAACCATGTAGGGCACGCATGGGCGGGGCTTGGCCCCCCCTCCGTTCAGACAGCCTGCTTGTCCTGCCATCCTGTTGCCGTTGAGTTGTTACGACCACATGTTCCTTGCTGCCCTAATGTGGTTGAAACCGCTGTGTACTGCGGTTGCTTGAGCACGCATGCATAATTGCGCACGTTTGTGCACATGCACACATGCACGCGCACACACACATGACTGCATAGGCACACGCCCAACTGGCTCTGACAAGAGGGCAAAACACATGCTTGCGCAGATTGTGTTTTATGAGGCCAACGGGCGTACGCTTCAGACGTTTGACTACAGCAATGATGATGGCGTGCGCGAGTTCACAGCCTGCGCCTTCAATCCCAGTGGTGATGCAGTGGCGTTTGGAACCTACAACCGCTTTTATGTGTACGTCCACAACGCCAACAGGAATGTATGGGAGCAGGTGAGTATAATTAGAGGCTTTGTGTGGAACTACTTCAGCTGCCGCAGTTCTGGCACAAAAGAAGCTGCCTCTTGAACATGCATTTCTGAATGGAAGCGCCTGTCTCGAACTCTCTCTCAAGCATTGAAAAGGGGCAGGCAGCAAATGAGCACAGACCATGACTGCTTTAGTTGCTGAGGCAGCCATTGATCAGTGTCGCTTTAATCGTAGACTCATCCAAAGCTGTGGCCAGCCTTGCTGTGACCCCGGCCGCTGCATCGTCCAAATTGCCGCCTTGTTATCATATTTCTTTGTGTGGACCGCATGTGCCATGTGGACGCACAGATGTGCATGCCACATGTATGCACCTCTGCCATGCCTCCTGATGCGTGTCAGCGTGCTTTAGGCATCCGCACCTCTGCCATGCACATCAGAGCTATCTGCACCTTTGACGACTGCTCGATGCGTTTCCACGCGCTCAAACTGGGCGTGTTCCTTGTCGGATCCAGGAGATTTCCTACAAAGACTCTTTGTATGGTGTCCAGATCCACGCACTCGCTGCCTCTTGTTGCGCACCCCAGGACTCCAAGCAGCTTCGAGCAAAGATGCACTAGACTTGGGCGGGCTTTGCTCTTGCCGTTTGCTGTGCTTGGTGCAGGCTTGCCTCAAGCACGTAGACAATCTGTACTCCATCACCGCGCTGTCCTGGAAGCCTGACGGGTCAAAGCTGTGTGTGGGCAACATGACTGGCAGCGTGGACGTCTATGATGCCTGCCTCAAGGTGTGTTTGCAGTGTGCATGCGCAGGTGTACGCGCGCATGTGCATGCACACCTGTGCATGTGTGGACATTGGAGCTTGCTCATACACAAATTGTGCATATGCCGGGTGATGAGTGTGCCTTGCCGGGGTGCCAAGTCGCTCTCAGGCAGGTGAGTGCTCGCTTAAGCTGTTGCTGCCGCCGCTACTGCTGCTGCTGCATGTGTGAATGTTTGGGTCTTTACAGTACAGGGCTTCAAGTTTCTTGCTGTGCTCCTGCTTGCCACCTAGTTCTTCGATGACATGGCTTGCTCGTGCAGCGCCACCGCTACAAGGGCAAGTTCGAGTTCACCTACGTCAGCAAGAGCAGTGTGATTGTGAAGGAGCTCAAGACCGGGAAGCGCATCGTGCTCAGGAGCATGTACCAGTATGAGATTGAGCACATCAACATCTACAAGAACAGGTGAGCTGCGCATTTGTGCGCTTTTGTGGAGCAGAGCAGATGGAGCATGGGCAGGGAAGCGTGCAGAGCAGATGGAGCATGTGCAGTGGCTGCTTGTGTGCTAGAGCTTCTAAAATAGGATGTGAGAGGAGCAGCAGATGCTGCCCGGCTGCCATGATGCCACCGAGAGTGAAGGTGTCCAGGAGTTGAGGACGATGTTGCAAATATGGACATTTTTGGAATGTGCAAAGCATGCCTTGCCCAGTCAGACCGGTAATGAAAGAACAGCATTGCACCCTGCACACCTGCCAATGCTCTGCAAGCCCTGCAATGCCCTGCACAAGTACAATGTGCACACTTCTGCACACTTCTGCACAATGCCCTGCACACCCGCCAATGCTCCGCACACCCTGCAATGCTTGCGTGGCATGCTCCAGGTTCTTAATCGCGCGCACCGCGGAGACGATGCTCATGGGCGACCTGGAGAGTTGCAACCTCAGCGAGATCCCGTGGAACACAGCGCATGGTAGGTGCATGGCAGGGGTTTGGCCCTGTCAACGGCTTCCACGGAGGAGGCTTGAAGTGGAGCCCTGCGGGGTTAGGGTATGCCCCCTGTTGCCGTGGAGTGCGGCGTGGGCATGGGGGGGCGCAGGGTGCATTGGTTGGGAGCATACTGGCATGGCCAGCTTTCCGCGGCAGTCGCATGCAGGGTTGCAGTTTGTGTTCCTTTTGAAGGCACTTAGGCGCCGGCAGGATCCATCCAAGGTTCCCCCTCCAGCCTTTGAGCAGCTGTTGAAGCACATGCAGCTGTGCGACAACAAGCTGGGGCACAAGCCGCACTGTTGGCATGAGACGGCACGTCCAATGTTGCAGGATTGGCACGACGGCAGGCAGGTGTTGCCTAGGGGGCACGGGTGCCATGTAAGGGAGCAAGTGTACCGGCTGAAGGGGCATGCTTGCTGTGCAAGGGGGCGAGCATGCTGTGCAAGGGGGCGAGCATGCTGTGCAAGGGGGCGAGCATGCTGTGCAAGGGGGCGAGCATGCTGTGCAAGGGGGCGAGCATGCTGTGCAAGGGGGCGAGCATGCTGTGCAAGGGGGCGAGC
>LFIK01004498.1_pt1 | contig 11303 bp, 13 predicted proteins | sample 643401 | NCBI WGS metagenome assembly LFIK01 (sample SAMN03777447, study PRJNA286221) | soda lake metagenome | biome: soda lake; feature: Kulunda steppe; material: water; isolation source: sample T5-Br brine of Lake Tanatar-5 | place: Russia: Kulunda steppe | collected 2010-07
AAGCCAGCACCGTCCTGCTTGACAGAAGCCAGCACCGTCCTGCTTGACAGAAGCCAGCACCGTCCTGCTTGACAGAAGCCAGCACCCTCCTGCTTGACAGAAGCAAGCACCATCCTGCTAGGCAGAAGCAAGCACCGTCCTGCTTGGCAGAAGCCAGGATTACGCGGGTGCTTTCCAGGCAGGCCCTACTTCTGAGCCAGCACATTCCGAGAGCTCGACTTTGGTGAAGCATCTAGCGCTATGGCCCTGTCAAGCCCACCTGATGAAGAAACTGGAGGAAAGCAGCAGACACACACAGCACATCTGCTTGCGCAGCTGTAAACATACACCTCCAGGGACGCGGAGCCCCTCTTTAAAGCAGAAATTTGCTTGCCCAGTGCGTGGCGCCCCATCCATCGTATGCCCAAGCTTGCACTATAGGAATGCCCAAGCTTGCACTATAGGAATGCACCGAGAAGAAAAGACAGAGTCATTCACGCACAGCATGCACCTGTGCTTGGCATGCTTTCGTGCACAGCCTTAGCAGTTGAACCCTTCAAAGGATATCAAAAGATATTTACCAATAGCACTCTTTGTTGAGGCACACTATAACGGCATGCATCACGTATGCCTTTACATCCTGGAGGAAAAAGAGGGCAGTGAAGCCATGCCTCAGTGAATATCCTCCACGTACCATATCCTCCCCTCCTCCATACCATATCCTACACCATATTCTCCCTTTCCCTGCGCATATTCCCCCCTTTCCCTGCACATATCCTCCCCTTCCCCGCACCATATCCTCCCCTACCCCGCGTTATAATTTCCCCTTCTCCGCACCTAAACCTCCCTGCCCCACACCATATCCTTCCTTTCCCTGCACCAGACCTTCCAACACAAGATCAAGTGCTGTTATCCTCTCCTCTCAACACCAGCCAGTCGCATTTATGGCCTGCAAGCTCACTGCTCACCAGCACAACAGCAGAGGGAAGCATGGCCCCAGCTGGCTGCCCCTCACCCAAGCCCTGACCAATACCAGCTCAAACCGACGGCAGGCACACCCTTCATTCCCTGATAAGGACCTCACCAGCGCTGCCTCACACGCACACACACATGTGCACGCACACACACACGTGCACGCACACACAGGTCTGCGCACACGTGTCAACCCTGAGCAGAGCAGTCCTCACTCATGAATTGTCAACACAAACACACAAAAGTGCATACACACATGCGCGTGCCTACCCACGAGCAGGGCGACCCTCACCAATGCGAGCCTGCAAAGCGAGTGAGGACACGGATACCTGTGGGTGCATGATATCTGTGGAAAATGAGAAGAGCCGGAGTCGCACACATGCAGTAGCTCCACTCTTTGGCTGTTTAGAATGGAGTGATGCGTACCAGCAGGGCGCTGTGAGCCTGGAAGCGCCGTGTGTCCCTGGCATTGGAGCCAACTATGTCAGGGCAGGCCTTGTGAGCAGCAGCCAGCTGTCAAGGCAGGCCCCTTGTGCTGCAGCCAGCTGTCAAGGCAGGCCCCATGTGCAGCAGCCAGCTGTCAGGGCAGGCCCCTTGTGCAGCAGCCAGCTGTCTGGGCAGGCCCAGTGGACCTCGGCCAGCTGCAAGGATGGGTGTGCTCAAAACCAGTTGGCAGAGAACAGCAGGCCCCTCCTCAAAACAATGCATCCCCTCCCCTCCTCCCCATGCCCCTGCCACATTGTCATCCCAACCACACAGCACCAATTGCGGCCCTGCCTAATAGCTAAGTCAAAAACACACTCATTGCTAGACCAGTCAGGCACAGACTGCTAGATCAGTCAAGCACAGACTGCTAGATCAGCCAAGGAGACATTGCCAGATCTGTCAAGCACAGACCGCTAGAGCGAGGCACTCAGCGCCACACCTGCGTTTGCCATGCCGGGGTCGGTGTTGTCGTTGATGGCAAAGACCACCATGGCCGCCTGGTGCGCCTGCACGGCAGCAAGTGGCATATGCAAGTGGCTGTCCTTGTGGAAGGCCTGTGTGATGGCGCTGTGTGTGTCTGTGAGCGTCCGTGTGTGAGTGTTTATGTGTTGGAGCTGTGTGGAGGGTGTTCACGCTGGAGGTGTGCGGAACAGTGTGCTGGAGCTGCAAGAAAGTAGTGTGCGTGTGTGTGAGCTGCATGGGAGGTGATTGTGTGATTTTGCTGTGTAGAAGGGCTGTGTGATGGTGCTGTGTGGAAGGGGTGCAAAATGGCGTTGTTTGGCAAGGGTAGCTGCCCGGCTTTGCACACTATTTGCGTGCTGCTGGCGTTCTTACTGCTGCTGCTGCTGCTGCTGCCGCCTCAAGTGCTCCTGCAATCCATGGTTGCACTGAGACGATGCCGACAGCGCCTGGGCAGCCAGCTGTGTTGCCCCATCAGGTATCCTGATGAGCCGAGCATGCGAATGAGCTGATGCGGCTGGCAGGCTCAGGCGTGGCAAGCCCAACCCACCTTCATCTCATCCATTAGTGCTTGTCCCTCCAGCGGGCCTACAAAAGTTGCCAAGGTAGGTTCATACTACAACATGAGATCCAAAGGGATGTTAAAGATGGTGACCGGCACGTGCCCAAAGTATGGCCAACGTCACACACACACACACACACGTCGTGGCTACAGCAAGCAGCCCTGCCAGTTAGATGCATTTGAGCATGTTTTTTTGCGCCAGGAGTAGCTCCAGGGCACCCTGGCCCAAACACAATACGCACACGCGCATAGCATATAATCTGTAGCCCAGCTGGTGTGCACAGCAAGAGCACAGGTGCCACGCGTTCATGCACGTCTACGTGCGGCGTCTCAAAAATAAGTCTGCTCCACATGCTACTTCCTACTCATGACCCAATTGCTGTACAAGGGCTGGTTGAAAAGTGGGCAGTCCACACTCACTGCCTACACAGGAAAGCACAAATGCCAGGGAAGGAGGAACGAGGACCATGGTGCGTGCCTCTGTCAGATCCCGGTGCTTGGCTTTGGAGAGGTACTCAAACCAGAACGAAATAATCTGCAGCCACCAGAGAGGAGCGCATCAAAGGTATCGCAGTGCTTTGGTCTCAAATTTCGCTGCGACCACCAGAAAGGAGCCCATCAAAGGTATCTCGGTGCTTTGGTTCCAAGTTTCGCTGCACACAGCATGATATTGTGTGCCTTGTGTCAAGCAAGGCCTGACCTGCATCAACTGGCAGTGATGGGACGCCCACCCCTGAAAGCAAGATCACTTCAAGCAAGTGTCTGCTACAGCAATGCGTTCTGCACCTGCCAGCATTTGGCCAGCAGTGTACAAGTGTGTCGGAAGGCCAGGGTGGTCTAGCTAGGCCTTTTAAAGCGGGGATCCGAACATTGTACTAACGCCTTTTTGGTGTACTGATGCCTCTGTTGGTGCACTGTTGCCCTGCCAGTTGGCAACTTGATTGGGACGTATGCCCCAGATCGGTGTCCCAGACATTTTTGCGGCCCAACGGCTGCACTCTGTCCATTTTTTACAAGTATGCTCAATTCTTCTCATCCTTTGCTCAATAAAGTCGACTTACCTTGCAAAAACAAGTTTTGCTGGAGGGCTGGAAGCTGGCAGAAGCTGTATTTCTTGCATGCAAGCAAGGTTCAAGCAGCCCCGACAGGTGGCCTTTTTGAATTTAAAATGCATAATTGTGGAACCCTATACATTCCTCAGAAGGTTTGAGAGAAAACAATCTGGGTCTGGGAGGGTCCGGTTCTCACACCCAAGGGCTGGTTCTGCCTCAATTATTTGACCAAACGTACAACTCTGCAACCCGGCACCATTTCTATTATATTTTGAAGAAGGTGCTCACACTATCACACAAGTACCAAAAAAGAGAAATGGCATGATTTGGTGGTCTGACTGATCCACAATGTTGATATCTCTTGGATAAGCTGCCAGACTTTTGGGCAGGTTTGGCGATGAGATCCAGGATGCAAAGTACTAGGATTTACAGCTTTCCAACAATATGCCCAGCATCCAGGGTCCCATTTATTGACATTTAGGCAGCAACAATGGCACAAGATGCAGATTCTCAAACGTTGTCCTGGTGGTAAGCAAGTGGCTGCTGGATCCCTGACACAGCTTTGTGTTGCGTTCACATCCGTTTTCTTGTTTGGTAACAAACATAAGAATAAGAAATTTGGTATAAAATCTGAACGCAGAAAGAAATTTGGTGTGTAATATCATGATTCAGGAGCCACATTTGGAAGAAGCATTATGGAAGTTGGAACACAGATTGCAGACATGCTCTCTGTGCTGCAATGGGGGTTGACACAAGTACATTTACATCAAACATATATCTTAAAGATTGTCTGGCCAACCAAAACAAATATCGCTGATTTGAACAAAATAGCCAAGCTCGTCAAATTTATCACCTCTGCTCGTGCAGATTGCTGGTCAAGAGACCCATTGTGCAACCCACGGGCACCATACAACTTGTATGATATGATGCAAGACATCTAGCAATGACCCAAAGCGGAGCCTCCAGGCCGAATGCACAAAGTGAAGAGATAAAATTAAGTGCGGTGATGGGATGGATGAAGCTTGCAAATTTGTTGGATTGTATATCGACACATACAACACAATGTGTTGAACACACAAGAATATCCAAACCCATAACAATTATGAACCTGATTGAGTTCATTTGAAAATTCCATTTGGCGTACAGTGATGGAATGAAGAGTGGCTTTTCAGCTTGCCAGGGCATCTACATGCTACGTACTCTGGCTGTGAATGCTAAGCCCTTTGGCTTTGTGTGCCTGCATCTGGCTTGGATGCTAAGCACTCTGGCTTTGTGGCTGCTTACCACTCAGACTTTGTTACTGCACAATATTGTTTGTGTGCGCATGGGTGCGAGTCTGTGTCCTGCCTGCACACAGGCACTGGAGCAGGAGACAGCTGGAGGAGCTGGGATGGAGCGGCATTCCCTCCACCTCCAAGAATGGGAAGGGACAGTTGAGAAGAATGGTAGCTGAGCTCCCAGGGCATGTCGGGAAAGGGAGGAACCTTGTCACGGCCTGGGAGGGGGGTCAAATAACCCTGGACCGCATGGGAAGAGGTAGTCAGATTGAGGCTTGAGGTTTCTTGCTCTAAAAAAGACTCAAGGCGGCGTTCTTTTGGGCAACGGCCCTTATAACAGCTGTGTTTTGGATGTGTTTTCTCTTGTATCAAGGCCTTAATCCAGGACAAGTTTCGTTTACAAATATGTGGCGCAGGCATGCAACCTTCAGTTTTGAGCGGTCAAGCCTTCTTTCCTGAGACTCAAGGCTTCCCACTTATTTGCGGCTTCTCATTTTCAGCTATGCCTCCCTTTGGCTGTGCCTCTTCCTTGCCAAGGTTTGCGGTGCCAATATTGTCCTCCTTTTCTGCGTTCCAGTAGGGCACTGGAAGCATGTACCACAAAAAGGTCAAGCCCATCTGGTCATAAGTTAGTTACAAAAAAGGCCTCCAGTCAAATCGACTAACTGCTACTAGCAGTGCTAGCCTGGTCATTAGTTAGGTGCAGCGGTGATACCTCGAGGCCCTTTTTGATGTGTGACCGCTTATATGTTTGACGGTCACAAAGTGTTAACCTTTTGCTGCTGCATACACCTAAGACTTTTTCAAGTCTAGAATTGTTCCAAGAGCCCCCCGTTCAGAAAAATTGCACAGCTAGGGCGCTGCCTCACTCAGTGCTGCGCCTCATCTCCTTGGATGGATGGTATCTTACAAGTCAAATCCATAGTGCCTTGGTCAGAGCAGTCCAGTGCCTTTGGGTTGAGGAGCCCCTGGCCTCTCTCACCTGATCATTCAGCCAAGCAGGCCCTTGCAAGAGCTCCACATCTCCTCGCCGTAAACAGCTGTCCCCAAAGCTCAGAACCTTTTCGGACATTGGTGCCAAACCCCACCCCAGGATCAATGTTGAAGGCAAACACGCCAACACATCGTTGGGGTGGGCAGATAGACTCCTAGCTTGATTTCAGTTAAATCGATGATTCATATTATTAAATCTCATCATACTCTTGAACTCGATCCAATTTGCGTATTATCAGGAATTTCAGCGGATACACTCTGCTAGGTTTTTGCCTCGCTGTTTTGCACATGGGACCCTATTTATGCTGCTGAAGGTCGCCCTCCACTTAGCAGCTGCAAGGAGGAGGCACGATTGTTGAACCCAGGGCTGCTTGGTTGAATCCAGGACACCCAGGGTTGCATCAGCATGGACGGAGGGAGCAGTCATAAGCTGGTGGACTCGGTAAGTATACCATGGCCAGGTCATCACAAACTATCGACCTTGTGCATGAACACTCGCTGGATGCAGATTAGAGGAGCTTGGAACATTGCACACACGCTTATACGTGTGCTCGCCTCAGCATGCGCAGCAACTCACTTCTTTGTCTCCAAACTGACATGCATGGGGCTGTGCGCATGCCCTGCGCAGCTGGTGGCCAACATGGTTGAAATCCAGTTGAAAGCCAAGCGGCCACTGACCACTGAGCAGCAGAACATCATGAAGATGCACCTGCAGTGCCTCTACGCCACTGGCCAGCCTAGCCAGCAGATGCTCACACAGCACTCAGCTGCCCTCCTGAGGAGTTTTGCTGCGGGCTCGGCTCTTCCGCCCTTGCCAGGTACAGGGCGAGCGCAGGCCCCAAGGACAGGGGCGATGCATTTGCATGTTGTTATTATTGTTGTGTGTATTTGCATGTATGCACAAGCATGCTTTCATGCTGATGTGCTCGCGCATGTGTGCATGCCTGCACCGGTTTGCAAATGTGTTTAACTCTTGTGTCAAGTATGAGCGTCCCAGCACATGCGCGCGCATGGGCACATACGCGCACACATGCACGCACGCACACACTTATGCACGCGCGCAAAGATGCATTCACACATGTACGCCCGCATGCATGCGCACACACACGCGCGCGCGCACCCACACGTACACACGAGTACGCACGTGTGCATGCACACATACACACACGCACACGCACACGGGCGCGTGCAAACGCGCACACCCACACACATCCACACGCACACACACACAAACACGCCGACGCACGCATGCATGCGCACGCTCCCAGGATCTGCGCGCATATTGCACTGCATCTCCGTCAAGGGGCTTTCATTACATGTACTTGCCGTTTGGATGCACCCAGCAGGCCTGGGAGCAGCTTCAGTTCTAGCTCTGTCATGTCGCGTTCAGTTCTAGCTCTGTCATGTCGCGGTGTTGGGCAGTCAATTGAGGGCCCCAGGTGCTCATGGGGAAGCTAAGAGATGCCGCGCCAATGCATGCACCCTTTTGCCGGGGCGCAGTGGGTCACACACAAGCTAGCTCCTTGAGCGATCGGTGGGGTGGGTCCTGTGGTCACCCGCAGGCGCCCACCCCTCCTCATCCCTGCCCGGCTTGAGCCCGCAGCAGCAGCAGCAGCAGCAACAGCAGCAGCAGCTGATGGCGGCGACTGCAGCGTTCATGCAGCAGCACCAGCAGCAGCGGCAGGGCACGACAGGCCTGCCGCCCGGCATGCTCCCAGCCCTGCCGGGCATCAGGCCGCAGGTGGGGTGCATGGGCAAACCTGGTTTTGAAGGGCATGTTCCAGCGAGTGTTCATGCGTTGATGAGTGCGTGGATGAGTGACTGTGGCTGCATGCTGGCAGACGTCGACTTGATGCCATGTGGGGACAGAACTGTGGGGCCTTGATGCCATGTGGGGACACAACTGTGGGGCCTTGATGCCATGTGGGGACACAACTGTGGGGCCTTTGTTGTTGGGAGCTGAGGGAGTTGGTGAGGTGGTTTGGGCCTCCAGTCTCGCCAGCAGGACCAACCCAGGCATGCTCTCGTGCGCAGGTGCGTACTCATGCACATGTGTGCACACATGCACACACACATACTGAGCCCACGTTCTCGCTTTTCATTACTGCCGGTGGATGTCAGTGTATGCCTGCACTCATCAACTGCAGGAACCAAAGAATGCGATCCCTCACCTGCAGGACCCAAAGAATGCGCTCACCCCCCCAATTACCTGCACTCCTTACCCCCACAGGACCTAAAGAATCCGTTCACCCCCAATGCCGGCGGCGTACGCGGATCAGCCGCCCGCCCCTCTATGCCCTTCCCACAGATGACGCCCAGGTCCGGCGGCGCATGCATCATCCTCGCGCTGTGTGCCGTGTTGCTCCCCCTGTTGCTGCTTTGCCCCCCTGCACGCATGCCCTTCACGCCATCGGCGCTTGCACACCCAGGGCTGCGCTCATGCCATCCGCCTGTGTGCGGTGCTAAGAAATTGCCATGGGCACATGCTGCCCCCTTGTACTGCCGCCTACCAAGCAGCGGTGCTGCCCGCGGGCAGTGCTGCACATCTACCCGCACATGACGCGCCCCTGCACTTCTCCCTCTGGCAGTGCTGCGCATGTACCCGCATGTGTGACGTGGCCCGTGCCCACATTTCCTGGCAGCGCTGCCCACAAACTCGTGCTGGCGCCCGCACGGCGCTGCTGCCCACCCCGTGTTGCCGCCCGCCTAGTGCCCCCTGGCAGTGCTGCTCACCTACCCGCATGTGACGTGCTCACGCGCACTTCCCTCTGGCAGTGCGTGCAGTCCATGCACCAGCCTGCCCCTCAGGTGGGCACCGCCGGCTGTCTTGATCCGGGTCAGATCCTGTGAGCCAAGGCTGTCAGCAGGCTTCCAGCGTGGGCATGTCTCTTTGTTGCGGTGCCAGGCGCACCGTGCTGGGTGGGGCAGGGCGCCCGCATGCACTGCACATGCATACGGCGTGCGGCACATGCATACGCGCATCTCACCCGAAAGCCGCACCCGGCCAAGGGTATCTATCACACTCGAGGCGTGCGCATGCCCCGCAGCCGCAAGGGAGGCACAGCCATCAGGGCACTGTAAATGTAAATGTAGACAGGGCAGCATGTCCTTCTCCTGCTCATGCGGAGCCCAAGCCCAGAGGGAGTCCTGCTCATCCATTGAGGCCGGGCGCTCTGGCCAGGCTGCTCTGTATCCTGATGACACGTCTGTGTGCGGGCGTGCGCGTGCCATGCGGAGTGTTCACCTGTCATGCGGACTGTGTGTCCGTCACGTTGAGTGCGCGCTGCCGCTGTGCTGCTGCTCGTGCAGGATGGGGTTCACGCCGGACCAACTGGAGGTGCTGCGCGCGCAGATCATGATGTTCCGCGACCTGAAGGGCGGCACGCTACCGCGGGACCTGGACAGCATGCGCCCCAAGGAGCTGCCCATGCACCAGCGCTTTGTCATGGCCCCGCAGCAGCTGCAGGTAGGGCGCCCCGTGTTTGAGCTGCCACCAGCGCTTTGTCATGGCCCCGCAGCAGCTGCAGCCAGGGGCAACCCCTGTGCGCACGCACACAGCCAGCAAACTGCGCAGGGCACAGGTGCTCCCTGTCAAGGCCTTGAAGCGAGGTCTGTCTGACTGCCCCGCAGCAGCGGTGCCGGGTCACCCATGCCCAAGCTGCACATGCGCAGTGTGTCAGGAGCTCACACCATACATGCGCAGCGTGTCAGAAGCTCACACCTTGCATGCGCAGCGTGTCAGGGAGCTCACACCTTGCATGCGCAGCGTGTCAGGAGCTCACACCATACATGCGCAGCGTGTCAGGAGCTCACACCTTGCATGCGCGCGGCGCACCGCTCTAGGCTCTTGCCCAAGCCTCGCCATCCTTGGCTAGTGTGGGCATTGAGGGTGCACGCGTGCTGCATGCCCCCCCCGCTGCTCCCTGCCGGTGCAAGCGCGTGATGCGGGCACTGCATCCCCTCGCAGTCAGTGTCCGGCGCGCGCGTGCGTGCTCAACGTCCGCCCCCCCTTGTGCTCCCTGCCCCGCCGCAGATGTTCATGCCGCAGCAGGGCGGCCTAGCAGCAGCACCACCACACCAGCAGCAGCAGCAGCCACGCATGCCGGCCTACACGCCTCCCCCGGTCCCCGCCCCCACAGGTGCGCCGTGGCCCATGCTGACTTGCAGGCCTCTCACTGCCCCTTACTCCTAGATGAGGTGGCTGGTCACTGCTGACCACAGTTGTACACCCAAACGCGCACCCATCTGTGCATGCACGGGTGCGCATGCAGCTGTTTACTGATGTGCACGCACATTGCGCGCTGGCAGGCGTGCACACAGCAAGCACGCGCACACCACAAAAAAAGCACCAGCATGCAAATTCACGCGCCTGCGCAGCGCATCGTGGGCCTGGCAGGCCTAGGGGGCCAGGGCGGCCGCCGGTCTCCGCTGAAGAGCGCGCGCACAGGGAGGCCATGAAGGTGAGTCTGGGCCTGCGGGCACCTGAGGGGTGGTCTGTGTAAGAGAGCATCCTGGGAGCCCCAGCAGCAACAGCAGCAGCAGCCGCAGCAGCAGTGGCGGCCGGTATGGCCCAGGGGGGAAAGAGATTGTGAGGAGGAGGAGGAGGAGGAGGAGGAGGAAGAGGAGGAGGAGCAGTTGTTTTTTCAAAGCGCACAGGGGGGCATGTGGGTAGGTCATGGACCACAGGGGGTTTGGGGGGTGCCATCCGGGATGAGGGTAGCCAGGGGCTTGGCGCTCAGTTTGTAGCCAGGTCAGAGTGGGGAAAAGGGCGCATGCAGGCGAGGGGCAACAAGGGGCCTTGAAGGAGGGCCAGGGGCGTGTAGGAGCGCCTGCGAGCAGGGTGGGAGGAGAAGGAGGGGTTCGCCGCAAGAAGTCCAAGTCTGAAAGAGGTCCATTGCCACCCGTCCTGATGGCATGTCACTCTGGATCAGTCAAGTCATCCAGATCGGTCAGGTCATCCAGATCAGTGAGGTGTCTGAGCGGCCTGGCTCCCTACCTGGATCGGGGTGGGAGCAGCTGGGCAGGGGTAGGCATGGACCTTGGCCCCCACCTGTGCGTGCACAAGGCTGTGCGCATGTGTCATGAGGCTGTGCATGGGCACCAGAAGGCGCTGCGTGCATGGCAGAAGGCCGTGTGTGTGTGTGTGTGCCACAGGATGAGGCTGCGCTGTACCTCTGTCCAAAACCACCACTGCAGAACGCACACAGCCACCACTGCAGAACGCGCACACGCGCGCACACACACAGCATGCGCCCACTCTGCCTGCCCTTGCACAGGCTCAAAAAGCCGCAGCAGCCGCGGCAGCAGCAGCACCCCTGCAGCCGCCCCCGCCGCCGCCACCCCCGCCGCAGCTTCCTCGTGTGGGCAAGGCTCCAGCTCCGTGGAGGGGGCCTCCCCCACCAGGTGCGTGATTGCCCTTGCTGTGCGTGCGCGTGTGCGCGCTTGCCTGTTTGTGTGTGTGTGTGTGTGTGTGTGTGTGTGTGTGTGTGTGTGTGTGTGTGTGTGTGTGTGTGTGTGTGCGTG
>LFIK01004499.1_pt1 | contig 11300 bp, 12 predicted proteins | sample 643401 | NCBI WGS metagenome assembly LFIK01 (sample SAMN03777447, study PRJNA286221) | soda lake metagenome | biome: soda lake; feature: Kulunda steppe; material: water; isolation source: sample T5-Br brine of Lake Tanatar-5 | place: Russia: Kulunda steppe | collected 2010-07
AGCAGTTTAGTGCAGGCACATTATGAGGAAGCGGATGTTATAATTAAAATGTTATAACATTGCAATTAATTTCCGTGCCAGTTTCTGGTAGCCGGACTTATTTGCGGTTCAGCTTTTTTAACCGCTGTTCGACCTGCTGGGTGGTTCTCATCCGTTCCGGGCGCTTCATGGATTTCCAACGTCGAATTTCGTCGGTTGTCCGTCCGCAACCCACGCAAATACCATCCTTTAGCTGACAAAGTGACACGCAGGGATTCTTGATCTGCTTAGCCATTTAGTGCCGTCCTCTTAAAGACAAGCGTTTTTGCCAGTCACCGCCATGCACCCTGAGGCAGTCTTCTTCGTTATCAACATCCAGGCAGTCATCTACCCTGCCAATGACCACGCCCACCTCCTGAAGGGCTGCTTCGGTGAGTGTTCTCATGAGTTGCCAGCCATCACTTTGTAGCGCAGAGCTCATATCATCTTGTGTCTTGAACACCCAAATAACTCGTAGGCTGACGGAAATGTTATGTTCATCTACTAAATGTGTCAGCCAAACAAAGCCTGATAGCAAAGGCTTGGCCTGTTCGCAAGCATCCGTTAGTGCTCGGGTGAGTCGACGCTCTAAGCGAGCGTTGGGTTTCCTTTTTGGCATACTCGCTCCTTATACAAGGGGGTGTTTGGCGCGCCCTATCTTTGTCAGGGCGCTGTGCCAACCGGCTTGGGGTCTGTTAAACTCAAACGTAATTTCAAGGGCGGCAATTCCCTGCCGCCCTCACTCCCGTATAATTGTAGGAGTCATTATGCCGCTTCTCGACAGCTTTACCGTAGACCACACCATTATGGAAGCCCCGGCAGTTCGCGTTGCCAAGACCATGCAATCGCCCTCCGGCGACACCATCACTGTCTTTGATCTGCGTTTCAACAAGCCGAACAAGGACATCATGGGCGAAAAGGGTATTCATACGCTGGAGCACCTGTTCGCTGGTTTCATGCGCGAACACCTCAACGGTGATGGCATCGAAATCATTGACATCTCGCCCATGGGCTGCCGCACCGGCTTCTATATGAGCCTGTTGGGTACCCCAAGCGAGCAGGACGTTGCCGACGCCTGGATCGCTTCCATGCAGGATGTTCTTAACGTCAAACGTATGGAAGATATTCCTGAGCTCAACGAGTACCAGTGCGGCACCTATACCATGCACTCACTGGACGAAGCCCAGCAGATTGCCCAGAGCATCATTGACCATGGCATTGGCGTTAACCATAACGAAGACCTGGCTATGAGCCCCGAACAGCTCAAGGCGTTGGGCAACCACGCCTAACGCTTTAGGGCCCTTCTTGACGGTTGATCACACGAACTGCCGCAGTACACATTCATCACTCTATACACTCATCACGCTGTGTATTGTGGCTCCTTAGCACCCCATCTCTCCTTACTATCCCTCACCGCGAAGCTTGCGGAAATGATGTTCCTTACGCTCCTCACGCTCCTTGGCTTCAATGCACAGCCGCGCCGTGGGCCGGAACAGCAAGCGAGGAATACCGATTGGCTCGCCGGTTTCCTCACAATAGCCATAGTCGCCACTGTCAATACGTTTGAGGGCAGCATCAATATTCTGAATCAGGCGGCTTTCACGTTCAGCCTGTCGGAGCGACAGACGTAGCTCTTCCTCAAATGACGCCTGATCGGCTTCATCTGCGTCACGCTCGTGAGACGCAATCGCTGCCTTCACTTCCTGCAAGTGCGCCTCCAGCTCATCCCTTTCTGCCATTAAACGCTGACGAAAAAAGGCCAACTGCGCGGCATTCATATAATCCGCCTCTGGCATCGCCCTAATATCAGCGTCGCTTAACTCAGCGTCTAACTGTTGATCCTGCGTTTGTGATGTTGACATGGATTGACCCTTAGCATCCTTAAACGTTATAACATAACATATAATACTTCATTGCCTAACCGTATCGCGACTCACCGTTTTCAGGAGCTTTTTATGCCACTTGCCGCCTTTCCTGCCAGCCTCCCGGCGCATGCCGCTGCAGACACCGATATCAGCGTGCTGCCGCGTATTTTTGAGGATGACTGCAATATCGCCATCCTCCAGCGCCACCTACCAGCGGATATTGCTTTGAGCACTCAGACACAGTGCCAAACGCAACGCCCGTGGCAATACAGCTGGCTGGGCAGCCCAGATGAAGCCTTCATGGCAGACCTGCGCCGCCAGCTACCCGCGCCAGACGCCGCCGGGCCACTGCTGGATGATATGGTCACCATTGCCGAGGCCATTGCCTTTCTGTTCGACACCGAGACCGTTGGCGTTCGCCTACGCCTGCTGAATACCGCCATGTGCCCACGTTTTCACTGCGATAACCTGCCAGTACGCATGGTGACAACCTACCACGGCCCTGGCAGTGAGTGGCTGCCTGAACATGCCGTGAACCGTGCTGGGCTAGGGGCTCCCAAGCCTGAGCGTCCCGAGATCGTGACGGACGCAGACGCGATTCAGCGCCTCAAGGCCGGCGATATTGCGCTGATCAAGGGAAGCGGCTGGGAAGGATGTGAAGAACGCGGCCTGGTGCACCGCAGCCCCACACTTGCCGATGGCGAGAAGCGCCTGCTGATGACGATTGATCCCGCCTGAGTTTTGTTGTCAGCCAGCGCCAGACTAAGGCCTGTTGACGTTTCATTGCGAACCGTGATGAAACGTCAACAGGCCCTAACGCTGAATATCAGCTACTGGCATCTACCGCCAGTCCAGCGGCCCGTTCTGCCAGGGCGCCTTGCTGGGCTTGTTGAGTGAGTCGTTGGGCATGAGCCGTGTCATCTTCACAGGTATCGCGGCGCTCCGGGTGCAGGCCCAGTTTGGCAAACAGCGCGCGGTCGAGGTCGGCTTGGGGGTTGCCGGTAGTCAGGAGTTTATCGCCGTAGAAGATCGAGTTGGCCCCGGCCAGGAAGGCCAGCGCTTGCGTTGATTCACTCATCTGCTCGCGGCCAGCGGAGAGGCGTACGTGGCTTTGCGGCATCATGATGCGTGCCACAGCAATGGCGCGGATAAACTCAAGGGGGTCAAGATCTTCAACGTTTTCCAGCGGTGTACCCGGCACTTTTACCAGCATATTGATCGGCACGGATTCCGGGTGCGGCGACAGCTTTGCCAACTGCTGTAGCAAGGCACTGCGGTCCCGGGCACTTTCCCCCATGCCGAGAATACCGCCAGCACATACTTTCATGCCCGCTTCGCGCACGGTAGCCAGGGTATCCAGGCGGTCGCCGAAGGTCCGCGTGGTGATGATCTCGCCGTAAAAGTCGGGGGAGGTATCCAGATTATGATTGTAATAATCCAGCCCCGCCGCTGCCAGGCGGCTAGCCTGATCACCGTTGACCATACCCAGTGTCATGCAGGTTTCCAGACCCAGCGCTTTCACCTGGCGTACCATCTCTTCGACCAGCAGTAAGTCTTTATCCCGGGGGCTGCGCCAGGCGGCACCCATACAGAAACGGCTGGCGCCGGCTTCCTTGGCCGCCTTCGCCTGGGCCACGACTTTGTCAACTTCCAGCAGCTTCTCTTTTTCGAGTTGGGTGTTGTAGTGACCAGATTGGGGGCAGTATTTGCAGTCTTCCGGACAGGCGCCGGTCTTGATCGACAGCAGGGTAGACACTTGCACCGCGTTGGCATCGAAGTGCGCGCGATGCACTTGCTGCGCCTTGAACAGCAGATCGTTAAAGGGTAGCGCAAATAGCGCTCTGATCTCGTCCAGCGACCAATCGTGGCGTGGAGCAGTGTTATTGAAAGCAGCGTCGGTCACAAGTAAACCTTTTTAATTTTAAAAGTTAACCAACTCTAGCGATGGAGCGCTAACAGTGTCAACTTTGTATAAGCTCAAGGTTTACTGTGACTAGGCGTACTGCCCAAATGATTCTCACCTGCCCTGCTATTCATCCCCTCGGGCATGCTTGATGCGCTTGAGCCATTGCTCTCTGGCGTAACTGCGCAGGTTATCCACCCGGTCGTTTTCATCAACAATGTCCTGGCCAAGAATGGTTTCAATAATATCTTCCAGGGTGATCAGGCCCACAAAGGTACCGTGCTCATCATAGATCACGCGCATGTGCAGCCTGTCATGCAACATGGTAGTGAACACCTTCTCGACGTTATCAGAAACCTCCACACTAGCGATTGGGTGCATCAGCATTTTCATGACCTGATCACTTTCGGCTTTCAGCAAATCCCCCTTGTGAACATAACCGAATGCCTGTTCACCACTATCCATCACCGGGAAACGGGTAAAAGATTCCTTGCCATAGGCTTGATGAAACTCGGCCACGGTCATGTGTGGCGGCACTGTTTCGCAAACGGTACGCGGGGTCATTACCTGGCTGACAGGAATATTATGCAGGTTAAGCATGTTGGTGATGGTGCGCGATTCGTCCTCTTTGAGCGCTTTCTGCTCCAGGCCAACCCGCGCCAAAACCCTGATTTCATCGCGCAGATCAACATCATGCTCTGACTTACCCAGGCGTCGTGTAATCTGTTCTGACAGCCAGATAAACGGCAACAGCATGATGATCATGGGTTTTAGAATACTGGGCAGCCAGGGCGCCAGGCCGCGCCAATAGGTGGCACCAATGGTTTTGGGGATTATTTCTGACACAATCAGAATCAACATAGTCATGACGGCCGAAACAATCCCGATCGAGGCTTCGCCGAATACGACTGCTGCCTGGGCACCCACAGAAGTTGCGCCAACGATGTGAGCGATTGTATTCAGTGTCAGAATGGAGGCCAGTGGGCGGTCTATATTATTTTTTAGTGCCATCAGATCTGAATGCAACTGCGGTTTATCCTCCTTGAGCTTGGCAATATAGCTGGGGGTAATCGAGAGTAGCGCCGCTTCAAGAATCGAACATAAAAAAGAGAAGCCAATCGACAGTGTCGCGGTCAATACAAGCAGGAACATAAGCATCCATTAGAAAAGGGTGAATAAAAACGTCTGAGAGATTAAAGGTCAAGGCAGCGCCAAAATCAATTGTTCAACTGGATGCTTCAAGCACTTTTTATGCGACTTACATTCTGCATTGAGAAAGGATTGTCTTACGCCAACCTGGCAAAAGGTTCAATAATTGGCTGAGCACGATGCTCTGCCTGCCACAGGTCGTAATCGCTTTGTGCTGCCAGCCAGGTGCGCGCTCGACCAATACCGGCGCGTTCAAGGCGAACCGCCAGATCAGGGCTAATCGGCGCGTGACCATGAAGTATCCGTGACAGCGTTTCACGTGCAAACCCCAGTCGCCGAGCCATTTCCGTGACGCTAACACCCAGTTCAGGAAGCACATCTTCACGAAGCGTTTCACCAGGATGCGGGGGATTGTACATAGGTGTCATAACAAACCTCCTAGTGGTAATCCAGATAATCAACCAGCTCAACATCTGGGCCGGTGAAGCGAAAAATCACTCGCCAGTTACCACTGACGGTAATCGACCAGAAACCGGCTCGGTCGCCCTTTAGCGGGTGCAAGCGCCATCCTGGGAGATTGACCGCTTCAGGTTCTTCGGCATGATCCAACAATGCCAGAATTCGGCCTAGCCGTTTGGCATGATCGTGGCGAATCCCTTTCGTCGAGCCCGTCTCGAAAAAGGCACGCAGTCCTTTGTGCTGAAAGCTGATGATCATTCCTTATTGTGATGTTTTACATCACACAATGCAATCAGGGCTAGTGTCTGAAACAGCTGAAGAGTCAAGCAGCGGCAAAATCAATCATTAGTAGCTAATATCATGACGTTTCAGCCAATAAAGCTATACCATACACTTACCAAAGTGAAATTAATGTACATATATTGTATGATTAACCTCTTCTATATCGTTAGGAGCCATGCATGCTGAGCCTGCGTCAGGTACATAAAGCCTTTAGTACACCACAAGGCGAGCTGCCAGTGCTTAACGGCATTGATCTAAGCCTGGATGAAGGTGAAAGCCTGGCGCTGATGGGGGAATCCGGGAGCGGTAAATCCACGCTGTTACATCTGGCCGCCGGGCTGGACGTTCCTGATCAGGGCAGCGTTCATCTCGATGGCCAGAACCTGGCGCAGCTGGATGACTCTGCCCGGGCGCAGTTGCGCTGCCACCAGCTGGGCCTGGTGTTTCAGCAGTTTCATCTGGTTCCTAGCCTGAAAGTGATTGATAACCTGCGCCTGCAGGCAAGGCTGGCGCAACGCGAAGACCCTGAATGGACACAACACTTGATCCATCGATTGGGGCTGAGTGGCCGGGAAGGCGTTTACCCTGAGCAGCTTTCCGGTGGCCAGCAACAGCGTCTGGCCATCGGGCGCGCCCTGGCCGTTCGTCCGCGCCTGCTATTGGCCGATGAACCCACCGGCAACCTGGATGAGCAAAGCGCCGACACAGTGCTTGGCTTACTGCTAGAACTGGTGGCCGAAAGCCGCTGCGCGCTCTTGATGGTTACCCATAGCGCCCGCGTTGCCGCCCCGCTGGATAGGTTGGTTCGCCTGCAACGTGGCCACCTGCAGGATGAACTGGCATGATCTGGCGCGTCCTGCTCACCCTGCTCGGCCATTACCGCCGCCATCCTGGCCAGCTGGCCATGTTGCTGCTGGGCCTATGGGTGGCGAGCGCCCTGTGGAGCAGCGTACAGGCGGTCAATGCCACCGCTAAAGACAGTTACGCCCGGGCCAATGCACTGTTCAGCTCGGAGGTTGACCAGCTGACCCGCCGCGATGGTGTGCCACTGACCCGGGACGATTACCTCACCCTGCGCCGCGCAGGATGGCCGGTATCGCCGCTGCTGGAAGGCAGCATCCAGATTGGCGAGCAGCGCCTGACAGTAATCGGCATGGATATCTTCAGTCTGCCTGCCAATAATGCGTTAGGCAGTGACGCAGGCGCCTCGTTAACAGCCTTCTTCACGCCGCCCTGGCAAACCCAGCTGGCGCCTGAGACGCTCAACACGCTCGGTATTTCCGCAGATAAAGCACAAGACGCCAGACCTGTCACCGCCAGCGGTAAAACACTCCCCCCTATGGCGTTACGTGCCGATCTGCCGCCCAACACCCTGGTCATGGATATTGCCGCGGCCGCTCGACTGCTGGATAGCGGTTCTGAGCTGAGTCAGCTGGTCACCTCACCCAATGCACTGGCAAGCCCGCCCGAGGGCTACCGCTTGACCCGGGCAGCGGCAATTGCCTCCCCGGGCCAGCTGACGGACAGCTTCCACCTTAACCTGATGGCCCTGGCGCTGCTTTCCCTGGTGGTGGGCCTGTTTATTGTTCAGGCCGCATTGGGGCTGGCCATGGAACAACGTATGGCCACGCTACGAACGCTCCGGGCGCTGGGCGTACCAGCGCTGACTCTGGTGTTGGCCATTGCCCTGGAGCTTTTGCTGCTGGGGCTGCTGGGGGCTGGCCTGGGCCTGGTCAGCGGCGTATGGCTGGCCAGCCAGCTATTACCGGATGTGGCCACCACCCTGACTTCCCTCTATCAGGCCGATGTCAGCCGCCGCCTGGCGCTCCCCTGGCATTACTGGCTGGGCAGTATCGGCGTCACCCTGGGCGGTTTGCTGCTGGCCGGCAGCAGCATGCTATGGCGGGCCGCGCGCTTGGATATCCTGGCCCTGGGGCAGGCTCAGGCCTGGCGTCAGGGGTATCAGCGCCAGCTTAAACGCATGCTGCAAGCCGCTATAGTGGCGGCTCTTTTGGCGGCTGGAATACTGGCGTGGATCAGATCCCAGCCGCCCGGCGAGGGGCTATTGGGCAGCTTTGCGCTGGTGGCAACACTTTTACTGTTCAGCGCCTTGGCCCTGCCGCCCTTGCTGAACATACTGCTGCAAGGTCTACAGAGATACCTTCGCCATCGCCCCTTGGCTCACTGGGCAGTGGCAGACTGCCAGCTACAGCTGCCGCGTCTCTCATTGGCCATGATGGCCCTGCTGATTGCCCTGGCTACCAATCTGGGTGTGAGCAGCATGGTGGGCGGGTTTCGTCTGACCTTTCTGGAGTGGCTGGATCAGCGCCTGGCGGCGCCTTTATATGTTAACGCCGCCCCCTCGACACTCTCACCCATGCTGGATTGGCTGGATGCCCAACCAGAAGTGACGAGCACGCTGCCCACTGCCCAGGGCAGCAGCCAACTGACGCCTGCTTCCAGTAACGCCCAGGTCGAGCAGCGTGAAATAGCCCTGTTTGGTATTGCGCCAGTGCCTACTCTCACGGATCAGTGGCCGCTTTTGGAAACCTTCAGCGGGTCAGCTGAAGCCTGGTCGACTTTCAGCACAGGTCAGAGCGTGTTTATCAACGAGCAGTTGGCGGTGGCCGCACAGCTGACGCCGGGCGATAGCGTCATACTGGAATCCCAGGATGGCCCGATCAACACCAGCATTGCCGCCATCTACCCGGATTACGGCAACCCTCGCGGCCAGCTGCTGATGCCGATCCAGACGCTGCTGGAAGACTTCAGCGGCGAGCTGGCCTCGCTGGGTCTGATGCTGGATAACACGGCCGATTCAGCCGCTTTTCGCCAGGCCTTGACCCGGCGATTCGACCTTAGCGAGGACGCCATCATCAACCAGCGAGAGGTCAAACGGCTGGCCACCCAGATTTTCGAACGCACTTTTACCATCACTCGCGCCTTGAATGTATTGACCCTGGGCGTGGCCGCACTGGCGCTGCTGGCGACCCTGTTAGCCCAGGCCCGAGAGCGCCAGCGCCAGGTGGCACCGCTATGGGCCATGGGGGTTTCCCGACGCAAGCTGGCGTTGCTACCGCTTTACCAGCTGGGCGGCCTGGCACTGCTGACGGCAGTGGCCGCCATTCCGCTGGGCATTGCGATTACCTGGGTGCTGGTCGCCATTATCAATGTGGCGGCCTTTGGCTGGCGGCTACCCTTGATCATGTTCCCATGGAGCATTGCCGCTACCCTGGCCACGGCGGTGGCCGTGGCCTTGCTGGCCGCCGCTCTACCCGCGCTCAAACTATGGCGTACCTCGCCCCGAGCCATACTCAATGAGGGAAGCACATGACGCCTGTTTACCTCTTCGTACTGAGTATCACAGCCGCAGCAGGGATACTTGCCGGTTGTCAGGAAGACCCCGCCGATAGCACTGCAACACAAGGCTTTGCTGGCCTTGGCGAGGAGGCTTCCGCTTACGCCCAGGCCAGCGCAGACACACCGCTGGCATTTCCGGCTGACCATGGCCCGCATCCTGATTACCGCATCGAGTGGTGGTACCTTACTGCCAATCTTGAAAATGACCAGGGCGAGCCACTGGGCTTGCAATGGACGCTTTTTCGCCAGGCACTGATGCCCCCGGATGAGCGCCCCGCACCTTCCGAGTGGGCCGCTGATCAGGTGTGGATGGCGCATATGGGGATTTCACATCAGCAAGAACATATCGCCGCCGAACGCTTTGCTCGCAGCCACAGTGCCCATGACGATGGTCAGGCCGGGGTGATCGCCGCGCCTTTTCAGGCCTGGCTGGATGACTGGTCGCTACAGAGCCCGCCTGAGGCTAATTTTAAACGCTTCCAGCTGAACGCCTACCAGGGGGAAGGCGCACAACGCTCGGGGTATGACCTGACCCTGACAGCACAAGGCCCGCGAGTGCTGCACGGCCCAAACGGCTTTAATGCCAAGACAATACAAGGCCAGGGCTCACATTATTACAGCCAACCATTTCTCCAGATTAGCGGGCAGGTAACGCTCAAGGCCGAAACGCATGACGTCTCCGGCCAAGGTTGGCTTGACCGGGAATGGAGCAGTCAGCTCCTTTCTGCCAAGCAACGCGGCTGGGACTGGTTTTCAGTACATCTGGATGATGGCCGCAAATTAATGGCGTTCCAGCTAAGAGGAGGCGGCAAAGACGGCGGAAACTACCGCTTTGCTCACCTGATAGGCGCCGACGGTCGCACGCAGCAAAAAGGCCCTGACAGTGTCATCTTGACCCCTTTGGAATATCAGCCGATTGCTGGACGCGACATCCCCACCCGCTGGACGCTAACCCTTCCCGAAAGCGAACTGCAATTGGAAGTTGAAGCCCGCCACCCCAACCGCTGGATGGATACTTCGGTGCCCTACTGGGAAGGCGATGTGGTTGTGCGTGATGCCAATAGCCAAGCGTCCATGGGGGTGGGTTACCTGGAAATGACGGGGTATTAAACTGACCGAGCATTTAATTGACAGAGCATTTAATTGACAGAGCATTTAATTGACAGAGCATTTAATTGACAGAGAATTTAATTGACAGAGCATTCAATTGCCAGGGCACTCAATTGTCAGGGCTGGAGGGTGTCGCCAACTGCTGATAAAACGTCATCAACTCTGCTGTTTTAATATCTTCATGCCACGTCGCCGCATAGCGCCTTCCTCGTTCCCCCAAGGCGTCCCGCCTTGGCTTGTCATTCAGCAGTTGCTGGACCTTGCGGGCAAAATCCTGCCGATCATCCTCGGCAATCAGGCAACCCTCACCGTCTATCAGCACCTCACGGGTGCCCATCACGGCAGTAGAGATCACGGGCGTCCCCATTGCCATGGCTTCCAGAAGCACCAACCCCTGGGTTTCGGTACGCGAAGCAAATACAAACACATCTGCCGCCCGGTAAGCATCCTGTAAGGCCCCGGAACGTCCTAGATAGCCAATGAACATCACCGACCCGGCCACCCCTTTATCACGTGCTTGCCGCTTTAATGATTCAAGTGCGGGCCCTTCTCCGGTAATGATCAGTCGGGCGTCCGGCTGGTTTGCCAATACCTCTGGCAGCATATCAATCAGAAAGCAGATATTTTTTTCAAACGCCGCTCGCCCAACAAACAAGAGCAAGGGCGCCTTATCCGGCAGGCCGTAACGCTGACGAAAATCGGTCTCATCAGTGGGCTGGGTAAACAAGTCGGGGGCCAGGCCTGTCGAGATCACCTGAAACTCTGTCTTGACGCCATAACCTTGCAGGGTATCGGCAATGATCCGTGATGGCACAATCAAGGCATCCAGCTGATCGCATTGATGAACGGTTAACCGGCGGGCTGCAAAGCGTAACCACAATTGTGGTAACCAACGCACATAATGATGCAGGTACTCTTCAAACAGGGTGTGATAGGTCGCCACCACAGGAACCCCTAAGCGCTTCCCCAGCGCAATCCCCGCATAGTGAGCGATAAAGGGCGTATGAATATGAATGATATCGAAACGCTGTGAATCAAGTTGGCGGGTCAGCGTCATCACATGCCGGTAGCGCATGATGCGGTCTTCAGGGTCATGCGGGACCTGGCGTGACGCTACCCGCCAGATGCCGGGTTGCTCCTCCTCATCCCCCTTG
>LFIK01004501.1_pt1 | contig 11292 bp, 9 predicted proteins | sample 643401 | NCBI WGS metagenome assembly LFIK01 (sample SAMN03777447, study PRJNA286221) | soda lake metagenome | biome: soda lake; feature: Kulunda steppe; material: water; isolation source: sample T5-Br brine of Lake Tanatar-5 | place: Russia: Kulunda steppe | collected 2010-07
GACCATATTTCTTACGTTCTTTCAAACGAGAGTCAACAGTTAACAAGCCATGTTCACGCAACGCAGAACGCACCTCTTCATCAAGAGTTACAAGCGCACGGGAAATAGCTAGTTTCGTTGCATCCGCCTGACTATTAATACCGCCTCCACAAACGTTTACCAAGATATCGTAGTCAGCAGCAGCTGGTACAACACCAAATGGTTTTTTATAAGATTCACGTGCAGTATGGGTAGTAAAATACTCGTCTGCAGCTTGTTTATTGACTACAACTTGTCCTTTACCTTTGCGTAACCACACACGTGCAACGGAAGATTTACGACGGCCTACACCATGTGATAAAGGTGTGTTGGCAGATTTTTTTGAAGCTTGAGATGCTTTTGTAGCGCTCATAAATTCTACGAGTCCTTAGCATAAAAAATGTTAATTCTTATTAAAATACCTTAGTGGAGCCGATGAGCGGACTTGAACCGCTGACCTATTGATTACGAATCAATTGCTCTACCAGCTGAGCTACATCGGCTCATACCACCTAATTATACCAAATTCAATAACTTCGACAATACGACTAAGAAAGCATTCTTTGCTTTTTGAAAAAATTTTTCATCAAATTCTCAGCTTCTGCAGCTAAAACACCTTTGTGAATGCTTTTAAGTCTACCCGGATGTAACTGATATATCTCTTCCTCAGATAAGGAGTACCCAAACAAAGGAGAAGATACACCGTACACGATTCGCTCACAACGACTCAACAACACTAAACCGAGACACATGATACACGGCTGAACGGTGACATACAATGTACATCCATCTAACCGCCAATTCTGATTAGCCCGACATGCCGCACGTACTGCACACATTTCTGCATGCTGATCTTGGCAAGAAAGAGTTTCTGTTTGATTATACCCTTGTCCTAATGTTTCTCCTTGAGAAGAAACAATGACAGCGCCAATTGGCACCTCACCGCGATCATACGCTATCTGAGCTTGCCTGAGAGCCATTTTCATACATACGTTGTCATTTATATTCACGCCTTAACCAACCTCTTTCTTGAACACTACACTTTGTAGTTTTATCATGCATTCTTACGACAAATTCTTCGGCGTCTTTTCTGGATAAAATGAAACTATCTAGTATACTAGGCTCTGTCCTCGAGACAGCATACTCGTTGTTATTTTTCCTGCCTAATCCGGAAGGAACTGGATCATATGATCAAAAAATTTATTATACAGTTCTATGTTGTCTTGCCTACTTTGCTTGGCACAGCTAACTTTATAGAGGGAAAAAAAAACACCCTTGCAATTTCTATTTTTTCTCCAGCTGGAAAGCGCTGGAAGAATCAATCACTAGAATACTATCAGTACTTATCGCACTTTTTTCCAGACACATATCAATCACCAAAACATATTATTCTTATATCCCATGGCTATAACTACTCCGGCAAAAAAACTGCTCGATCCGTGTTACTATATTATCGCGAACTACACGCATTATGCAAGAAACATGAATCTTGTATTGTCAGCTTTGATTACTCGAACAAACGCCATTGTGCGCAAGCCCAAGAAGTAGAAGATTTACAAAAGGTAATTCTCCAACTACGAAAAACCTATCCTGCTAGCCATATTCACCTTCTTGGATTTTCTGCAGGTGCATCAGCACTCATAAATCTTGCTGGTACCTATGGCAAATTTGTAGAGGAAAACACAAAATCTATCATTGCCATTGCGCCATTCGCCCGCCTCCAAAACTGCATTTCACACCATGTATATGCCCATTTTCCACAGACTCTTGGCTCTCCTATAGCCATAGTAGGAGAATACGTATTTAAATATGGTATCGGCTATGCAACCTTTGCAGGATACTCCCCGCTCCACCCTCAACCACTAGATATTTGCCACTTCACTCCGACACACTTCCCCACCCTCTTTATAGCAAATACAAAAGATAATCGCATTTCACACAAAGACACGTTTTTACTGTATGAGACGCTCAAGCAACGCAACACATCAGCAGAGTTTTATGAGTTTACAAACACCGTTCCTCCACGCAAAAACGAACACTGCTATACGCTCATTCATCCTGAAACGCAACAGGCTATTTATCAGTTTTACAACAGGATGTGGACCAGCAAAAAAAAGCAGTAGTGGAATAACGAGTCTAACAAAATGCTGCCTTAGCAACTTCTCTCCTTCCTTGGCAAAAAAGGCGGTATATCGTATAATTATTATGTATATATGAGATAAAAATTCACGTCGCTTACACCTTTTTAGTTTGGGAGACTGCTGGTTATGTCAGACAACTCACCGAAGCAATATTCGGCTCAGTCCATACGTATTATGGAAGGCCTGGAAGCTGTCCGAAAAAGACCCGGTATGTATATCGGCTCAACAGGACCAGCAGGACTTCATCATTTAGTATACGAAGTAGTTGACAACTCTGTAGATGAGGCTCTCGCGGGACACTGTGATAAAGTAACTATCACTCTTCACAACGATGGTTCTTGTTCAGTTTTAGATAACGGACGTGGTATTCCAACTGAAATTCATCCAACTCAAGGTGTCTCTGCGGCTGAAGTTGTTATGACGAAGCTTCATGCTGGCGGTAAATTTGACAAAGATTCTTATAAATTTTCTGGTGGACTTCATGGCGTCGGCATCTCAGTAGTAAACGCCCTTTCAGAATGGGTCCACGTTACTATTTTCCAAAAAGGAAAAAAACACTATCAAGAATTCAAGCGTGGCATACCAGTAGAACCGCTTCAAGTAATTGGTGAAACCGACCAACGTGGTACACTCATAAAATTTAAGCCTGATACAGAAATATTTACTGAAACTACCGACTTTATATTTGATCGCTTATCAACTCGTCTAAGAGAACTTGCATTTTTAACTAAAAAACTTCGCATTAACCTTGTTGATGAACGACAAAACAAAAAAGAATCTTTCTACTTTGAAGGCGGAATTGTCTCTTTTGTTGAACACATCAACAAAAAGAAAACTCCTTTATTCCCAGAAACAATTTACTGCGAAAAAGAGGATGAACATTATATCCTTGAGTGTGCGTTACAATACAACGAAGGATACGGCGAACAAATTTTTTCCTTTGTTAATAACATCAACACAGTAGAGGGCGGAACCCACGTTGCTGGCTTTAAAACTGCTTTAACCAAGGCATATAATAAGCGGGCACACGAAATAAACTTTTTCAAAGACAACCAAAGCTTCTCTAGTGAAGACGTACGCGAAGGGCTTGTATGCGTTATTAGCATTAAAGTTCCTGAGCCACAATTTGAAGGACAAACCAAAACCAAGCTCGGCAACTCTGAGGTTAGGGGCGTCGTAAACTCATGGATTTTTTCCTGTATCGACTCTTTCTTTGAAGAAAATCCTCATATCTTACGCAAAGTGCTCCAAAAAGCAGAAGTAGCTATGCGTGCACGTGCTGCTGCTAAAAAAGCACGCGAAGTTACTCGCAAAAAAAGTGTCTTTGAGACAAGTGTACTCCCGGGAAAACTTGCTGATTGTTCTTATAAAGATCCATCAAAATGTGAACTTTTTATTGTAGAGGGTGACTCTGCAGGTGGATCGGCAAAAAATGCGCGCGATCGCTTTACCCAGGCGATTCTACCACTACGTGGTAAAATCTTAAACGTAGAAAAAGCACGGCTCGAGCGCGCACTTGCAAACGAAGAGATCAAAGCACTTATTTCTGCTATTGGCTGTGGAGTACATAGTGAGTTCGATATAGAAAAAGCTCGCTATCATAAGATCATCTTAATGACTGACGCAGATGTTGATGGCTCTCACATTGAAACACTCTTATTGACCTTTTTCTTCCGCTATATGCGCCCTCTTATCGAAAAAGGCTATCTTTACATTGCACAGCCACCTTTGTACAAAGTGAAAATTGGTCGAAAAGAAGAATACCTTAAAAATGAAAGCCAATTTGAGCATTTCCTTGCTACATGGGCACAAGAATATACAGAGCTTACTACTGACCAAGGCAAACAAGATGCAAATAAACTACAAAAAGTACTTGAAGCTGTAGCTAACTATAAAGAACAGCTTGAAGCAACATGCCTTGCATTTCACATTCCTTATCGAGAGTGTGATATGTTGGCAAAAATACTCGAAGAACACCCATGGCAATCACCTGATATCACGGAGTTTATTGCAAAACTCAATGAGGCTTTTACTAACTACGATGCAGAATTAGTACGTGAAGAAAATGGCCATGACCAAATCATATTCCATCACCCGTATAAAGAATGGTCACTTGTTCTACCTGCGCTTGAAAGTGAAGAAATTACCAACTTAGTTTCTTTCCGCAAAAAAGTAAGCCTCTTAGATCAAGGTTGGACACTCAATGTTATCGGTAAGGAACGTTCATTATCTGGAACCGGTATCTTGCATTTTGTACAAGCAATAAAAGATATTAGCAAACCATACCTCAACATCCAACGCTATAAAGGTCTTGGTGAAATGAACCCAGACCAACTTTGGGAAACTGCTATGGATCCTGATACACGATCTTTATTGCAAATTACTTTAAATGATGGATTAAAAGCAGATGAGTGGTTTAGTAAACTAATGGGTGATGACGTAGAGGGACGTCGACTATTTATTAAAGAAAGTGGACAATTTGCAAAAAACCTTGACATCTAACCTCATTTACAACATCACCGAGTATCTCAAAAAAAACAATCTGATTGAGCCCAACACAACACTTATTGTTGGGCTCTCAGGTGGTCCTGATTCGGTCTTTTTACTACACTTTTTTGCACAACTACAGCAATCATACAGCCTCAACTTGATTGCTGCTCATCTTAATCATGAATGGCGTGAAGATGCTCACAAAGATGTCATCTTTTGTAAAAAATTAGCTCAATTATATAATGTTACTTTTATTAGTGAAACTGTATCATCGCTGCCACCTGTTCGATCGACTTCTTCACAAGAAGAACGTGGCAGACTGCTACGTCGTGCTTTTTTTGAACAATTATATAAACAATATACCGCCCATAGTATCGCCCTAGCACATCATCAAGATGATCAAATCGAGACCTTTTTTATTCGTTTGGCACGAGGTGCTGGCCTACAAGGGCTCACTGGTATGAAGCCACGCGAAGGAAAATATATCAGGCCACTTCTTCCAGTTACTAAGCAACAGATTATTTCCTTTTTAGACAATCACGACATTCCTTATCTCACTGACCCTACCAATACCAGCATGGCATTTCTTCGTAATCGCATTAGACACACTCTTTTACCAACACTTACTGAATGCGATAAGCGATATCCTCATTCTATCATTCGCACAATGAGCCATCTCGAAGAAGCAAATAACTTCATGCAAGATCATATACAAAAACTTTTTGCCCAACATACAGAAAAAAATACCTCCGGTCACTGGTTACATATTTCTGCAGTTCTCCAGTTACATCCTTTTGTCAAAAAGCAACTCATCCTACATTGGCTCATCACAGAGGGAATCCTATTCACCCCTTCTGCAGGACTTTTTAATGAAATTATACGTTTTTTAAAAAACAAAAAAAGCCACGAACATACGCTTTACAATTCATGGAAAATTACTAAAAAGAAAGACTTTGCTTTGCTCACTTGCTTATCGTAGACTAAACGGAACGCCTACTCGATAAGTTAAGGAGAAATAGGATGGAGTATAGTTCTACACAGCGAGGGCGCTACCAGTGTGCAGCACTTATTGTGGCCCTTATCATTTATTTTTTCTTACTTACCTTTTTCTTTCTTCCACCAAGCCTACAACCGCTCTTTTTCTCCACCATTCCTCCTCAACCTGTGCCACACCGCAAGACCCGTCAAACCCTGTTACCACACATCCCTCCACAAACAAAACGGCTTACTCCTGCACCTGTAAAACTCCTTCAGCCTCCTCAATCAACTACCTCCGCTCATCCTATATCTTCCTCAAAGATGCCACCACAAGGAAATCAAGCACAAGATCCTGGCATGACAAAGCCTGAAACACCTACTCATCCCCCAAAAACCTCTTCTTCAGCGCAACAACATCACGTACAAGAAAAACAAGTACATACACATACACCCACTCATCAAACCAAAAATATAAAAAAACAAACTCCCCAAAAAGCACCTTCTCAGCCATCACCACCACCTCGTCGTGCACGTACTAAATGGTTTAAAACGGGAAAAAATGAAAAAAAATCAACAAGCCATGAATCAAAAGCACGCAAAACATCTACATCGCTTTACAAGAAGTTACAACAATGGGGAGACGGTGGAGGATATAAACATGGACGAGGCGTAAATACTAATAACAGTGCTCTACAGCAAGCTACAGCGACACAATTATCCTTTTTTAACGATACATTAGTGCATAATTTTTTATCGACATCTCGTAATAATCCTTTATACCGCACTGAACCTTTGCTAAAAAAAGAAATAATTCGCCTTTCTATGACTTTTGATCGCCAGAGCAAACTCATTGATTTTACTCTCCATACCCCTTCAAGCAATAAACAAGTTAATAGGTACCTTACCTATCTTATTAAACAAATTCACATTCCAAAGTTGCCAGAGGGTTGTACCCAAGAAACCTACACATTCCCAATAGAGATTTATTTAACCCATCCAAGCAACAAGTCAGAAGAGCTCTTTTTTACCGCGCTGTAAACATAGGAGATTTTTTACCGACGTGACACTATCCGCCCCCTTATGCTATACTTAACATGCTGAGTTAATGAGTAAAATAATACATACTAAAGGTTGGTATTAGGTACTATGGCCCAACGCGACTATTACGAAATACTCGGTGTATCCCGAGATGCTTCTCAAGAAGAAATCAAAAAAGCATACCGAAAACTAGCAGTCAAGTATCATCCTGACCGCAATCCAGATAATAAAGAAGCTGAAGAAAAATTCAAAGAAGCCTCACAAGCATACGACACCCTTTCTGATGCAACAAAACGCCAAAAATATGACCGTTTTGGTCATACAGCAGAAGCTGGTGGAGGCGGCGGTGATTTTGGAGGTGGCTTTGAAGGATTCGAAGACATCTTTGATGCATTTAGTAGCATGTTCGGTGATGCTTTTAAAGGGCAAAGAGGACAACGCAGAACTGGCCCAACACCAAAACAGGGACATAATACTGCTGCAGAACTTTCACTTACCCTTGAAGAAGCATTTTCTGGTGTTAAAAAAGACATTACTTACTATCATTTTGTTAATTGTAAAAAATGTAACAGTACTGGTTCAGAAAAAAATAGTAAACCAAGCTCATGTAAAGAATGCGATGGCTTTGGACAGGTACAATTCAGGCAAGGACCTTTTGTACGATTAGCAACCTGCCCTTCTTGTCACGGACAAGGATTCACTATTCCTAACCCATGCAGTACATGTGGCGGACAATCACGCATACAGCAGTATGATACACTGAAAGTTACTATCCCAAAAGGTATCTTCAATGGCGCTGAGTTACGTATCGCTGGAAAAGGTGACGCCGGTGTCTATGGTGGACCTGCAGGAGATCTACATGTGCGCATACATGTTATGCCACACAAGGTTTTCAAACGTGTAGACAATGATCTAACATGCACCATTACTCTAACTTACCCACAGTTAGTATTGGGTGCTCATGTTGACATAGAAAACATCGATGGTAGCAAAGAAACCTTACAGGTACCACAAGGCTGCCGAGTAGGTGAAAAAATCACACTTAAAGGCAAGGGGTTCCCTAAACTCCGTGGTAAAGGTAGAGGCAATTTAGTGGTTACTACCACGTGTCATATTCCAACCTCTTTATCCAAAGATGCTGAAAAAACTCTTAAGCAATATTCTGAAGAAATTGGTACACAAGTAAAAGAATCATCATCAGGAACTTTAGCTGGTTTTTTCAAAAAATTTCTTGGTTAAATTAAATACCACAAACACGTTTACTACGCAGCTTGCGTGAATGAAGAATATTTAAAGTGCCTGGGGATTCCAGGCACTTTCTCATATGATAAAAAAAGAGCTGGCGATCTGGCTCTTTAACCACCGCCTGTTCATGTGCTTCAGACAAGGCTACTGGATATCCGTTTCCCTTCTCACATTGATCACGTATTATACGTGCTATATGCTGTACCATGTTTGGCTGTTGTGCAATCCATGCAGGTATCTCAACACGCACCACTTCTTGACCAGTATGCAAATAAAAAAAACATGGAATCAGATCACGTGGATAATGTTCTGCCATAAAAGCCTGGTTCACAAATAGAACCGTTCTATGCCAAGGCTCTAACAGAGAAAAAAGCATATCAGCATCGCAACAAAACTGATGTTGTTGTATCAGCCTTTTGTTCGAAGAAGAAAGATCCACCATACCAACCTCCGCTGCAGCTCGAATAATATGTAACAATTCACTGCTTTGTGGAGAACTGATATAACTTGCATGCAATGTCTTTTGTGTTTGCAAAGCCTGGCTAGAATTTATATATGCCTTAAGCAACTTTTTTTGTGTATCATCATAACTGTCTTTATTTGTATGCCAAAAAACGAGTGTGCCATCCAAGAGAATAACCGCCTGCGTCTCTTCTCTTCCTATTTCTACCCCCTTTGCAAATTCATACATCGTACGTTCAGCATTTACCTCTTCTTGCAAAGGAGTACCTATTTTAACACGTGGCTCATTACAAAGCCGCACTGAACTTTTTTCTCCATAAGAAAACAATGCCGTACCAATGTTTACAAGATAACAGGCAACACCTTCATGGCGATCAGGATATATTTGTGAACCATCAACCCCACATACCTTATATGCTGAATCCTGAGACACAACAGGTATCTCTTCAGCTATGCTTCCTCGCCACAAGGGTACCATGTAAGGCCAGCTTCCCTCTCGGAGCCGACGCAGAATTTCTTCATTCTTTTTTATTACTTGCTGCCACAATGCACAAAAAAGCACCCGTTCTTTTTCACGGGTACGCTCTAGTGCACCAGCATACTGCCTCAGCTGCTCAAGTACTTTTTCCTGATTCATCATAGGATATAATCCCTTTTTGCAATACCTCAAGCATGAACTTTACTGTACGTTGTCGCGTAGGTCCGACCTCAATACCAATCCATGCTATTACCTGACCAATTGTCCATGATAAAATCGTAGCAAAACTTTTCCCTAATGCCTGCTCAGATAAAATAGAAGCAGTAGCTTGACCAAGAATAGACCCCTCACACGTAAACTTTATATTCTCAATTCGCCCTTTCACTACTACAAGATAAAATGTCACCCGATCCCCACACGAGGGACTTACATCTTTCGTTATGATGTCAGCTTTTTGTAGCATTCCTCGATATGGTGAAGAATGCACATGCTTGAGTAACCTTTCTTGTGCTTGTGTTCGTTCCATACTCACCTGCTCACTTGAATTTTTAACCCGACCCTGTATAATTAGCAATATTACTTAACTGAATAAAAAAAATTATATAATTTACTATTTGGGGTGAAAATGAAGCGTTTTACCGTTTTAACTTCCAAAATCACATTATACCTTCTCTTTTGTTTTAGCTTATCACTCCCAACAAATTCCGTTAGCAAGGTCATTGTATTTGATTTAGGAGATGTTTGCTTCTCCTATCGTAAAATACAAATGGGTATAGAACAAATAGGCATGAAAGCAGGCTTGGGGTATCTTTTGTTTTCAGGGAATAACCCCTTACGCGCTAAAGAAAATATTATACATGCCTTAGAAAAAAGTTTTAAACTATTCGTAAATGCGCAACCACATCTTTTTACTGAGAACGAACAAAAAGAACATATGGCACTTAGTACTACACAACCTTATTGGAAATTAGTATTACATGGTCATATGGTAGGAAAATATACTGGAGAAGAAGTTATCGCTATTACTTCTAAACTCGCCAAAGACAATAATTTATTTCCTAAAAGTGCTGAACGCTACATGGTTAAGCGTATTATAAATTGTATATTTAACGGCTCAGTACTTGCTCGTTATACACAGCCAATCGAATCTACACGAGAAATTATTCAAGAACTATCTCAGCAAGAAGAACATACTCTTTTTATTCTTTCCAATTATGGCAAAGATGCTTTTGAATCACTCTCTCAAACTTCACATGGCCAATCTGTGCTCAATTATTTTGATCCTAACTATAGATTTATTTCTGGATTTTTAGGAACTAAAAAACCAATGTTAGATACATATAATCCAATAATTGAAGAAGCAAGAAGATTAGGCCATGAACCAGATGATATTATTTTTATTGATGACTTGCACTGTAACATTGCTCAAGCAGAAAATCATGGCATTACTGGCTATCACTACGCCGGCGAAAAAGCCTGTGGTACAAAGCTTCGCGAATTTTTGCAAGAAAAGGGAGTTCTACCTGAAAGCTCTCTCTCAAAAAAACCTTTATAAAATACAATGGAGACTACAATGAGATATAAAAAATTAATTTTTGCTCTTCTACTACCTGTAATGATTTCAACTCATACTTCACCGATTAACCTATGGGATGAAACATGGAAAAAAATAGGATTAGGAATTGGCACTTACATAGGTATTAGCTTTATCAATAGTCAATTAAGTAAACAATTTACTCAAAAAACCATACACCCAACACCCTCACAAATAAATCAAAAACCTTCTCATCCTGTTATCTATGATCCTCGATATAACATTTCTTTGATCAACCAAGGAGTAGATAAATTTATTAATCCATTTGATGGATATAAATACGAAAAAATTGCCAACTACCTTCTTGAAGAAAATATTGTCAACGGCTTTCATCAACCTTTACCAGTGTCACTTACTACCCTTGAAAAGGTACATAGTCGCGAATACCTTAATGACTTAAAAAGCAGCTGGAACGTAGCAGGCAAAATCATGGGGAGTTTTGAGCTTACATGGATACCTAATTGGATCTTTCAATGGAAAATTCTTACCCCGATGAAAGCTGCCCTTGGAGGCACACTCAAAACAGTTGACCTTGTTACCAAACACAACCATGACTACGCAATTAACCTTGGAGCAGGCTACCATCACGCCCAATCAGACAGCTTTCCTGAATTAGGGGGATACTGTGCATTTGGTGATATACAGCTTGCTGTCAAAAAATTCCACAAATCCAATCCAAACGGCAAAGTTTTAATTGTAGATCTTGATGCACACCAAGGTAACGGTTATGAATATGACCTACATAGTGATCCTAAAGTCCATTTTTTCGATGTATATAATAAAAACGAATACCCTGGCTATGATAAACCAAATCTAAAAGAGTCATACTTTTTAGAACGTATATGGCA
>LFIK01004502.1_pt1 | contig 11289 bp, 11 predicted proteins | sample 643401 | NCBI WGS metagenome assembly LFIK01 (sample SAMN03777447, study PRJNA286221) | soda lake metagenome | biome: soda lake; feature: Kulunda steppe; material: water; isolation source: sample T5-Br brine of Lake Tanatar-5 | place: Russia: Kulunda steppe | collected 2010-07
GGCAATTGCATCATCTAAGATGTCCGTTGCACTGACACAGTGCTTTACATATATTTCCAACGTTTCCTTGCAAGCAGCAACCAGAGGTGCGTTTTTGTCCTTGAACTTCTCAAAAAGTCCTGGACCGGTGCTTTTAGCATGCCCTTGGAACGCTGTGCGAAGCCCCTGTCCTAAGTTACCAAGGCATTTGACCGCCCATGTGATGACTGCAACATTGCTGTCCTTGGCAACGACCCTCTTAATTTCCGATACTACATCTTTGAACTCTCCTGGCAAAATTTTTGGGGTATCGGATAGTTGGTGCAATTTTTCAAATGCATCTCTTCGAGTCGACCATTTTGCTGCTCTGACATTTTCCCAAAACTCATGTGGAATTTGTTTTGCAACATCCACAGGTTCGGCAAGGTCGTAGGCAGAAACTGCGGCAGCATCGTCTGGATTTACCTCTTCTCCTCCGGCGCACGACATTGGTGAAGATGGTCCTTCTTCTTCCAATTCCATGGGGGCGGGAAGGTTCATGTCCTTCCTTAGCATTCTTAAAGGCTGCATGGGCTCCATGTTGTCCAGTAGGGACTCGAGATCCTTCCTCATGGCATCCGACATCTTGCTGAGGAGAACAGCTTCCAACGGCCCTTTTCCCATGTACCCTATCAGCGCTGCAATGAGGCTTTTCACCCCATCTCTCACCTTTGCGTCTTTGGCGGTATACAAGGTTGGAACAGCCTGTACAATGGGCTTGGCAGGAACCACTTTTGTTCCAAAGAGGGACACTGCATTGACCAGGATATTGACTGCTGCTAGCTGTGCCTTGGGCACTTTGTTGGTGATTCCTTTGGTGATTGTGGCTTCCAGTACGTGATCTACGGCTTCGAGTTCGATCAGCAGCATCATGATTTGATTGGCTTTGTCAACGATACTGGCCCTTCCTGCGAGTGTCTTCTTGACGATGGCTTGGCTGATATCCTTGCCGTGTTTCGCGGCATAGGTTTCGTCCTCTTTTTCCAGCACCGCGACCATGAGTTCCAGCGCCTTGTCTTGTGCAGCCACGTTGGCGTCTTGGATGGCTTTCGGCATCAACGGTCCCAGCTGGACCAGCACGGTCGCTAGTCCTTGGCTCTCGTTCCTGCACGCGGGCAGCGCCTCCTCGTAGGCTTCCATCCGCACCTTCCACATCCCGTGCGCGAACCTTTCCGGCAGCGGCAGTCGCCTCGCTGCTTCGCAGATCTCCTCCGCATCGCTCGCCATCCCTCCTGCACGCACGCGACGTCGTTCCTGCGACGTCGTGCTTTGCTCTTCGATTCGTCTGACGATCTGCAACTTGCTTCCCTCCAACGTCATTCTCCCTCTCGTCCCCCAGGCAAGGGGAGAAGGCGGTCCTCTGCGGGACCAGGGATCCGAGAAGGAAAACGAGAGGGAAAGACGTGCGATGCTTCGGGGAGATAGGGACGGTGGGTGCAGAGGAAGAAGCGGGAAGGTGCGAAGGGTGGGAAACGACATGTGCGACGAGGATGGGTAGGGTGAGGACAAGGATTCCTCGGCGAGAGAGGCGATCCGTCCGGACATGCGTCGGTCATTGGATCGCAGCTGCGTTTGAATCTTGGAACGAGGCTCCGACACGTCCGCAAAGAATTCACACGACCTTCGAGACACGCACAATGCAAGCACAAAGACAAGACGCCACGAGCGACGCGAATGGATCCAGCCAACAACAAAACGTAAGTAGGGACAGAATTAAGTGGGAGAGGCAATGCCATGACGACCGACGATTGCCTTTGATGGAACGCAACTCCGTATTGCAAATAAGAAAACGAGATGGACGAGTCAACCCTCTCCGAATCGACCTCCTTGCTTCATCCGCGACTCCAGCTGTGCAACAACATGTAGGGAATGTCCTATCATTCGGCATGTAGCGTGCCTCACCCGAAAGCGGCATCCTTCAAGACAAAGTGAGAGCATAAGAGCAACTTAGGGTCATGCATGGTGCCTCCACGTCCACGTCACCAGTCCACGTTCGCCACCTCTCCCTAGCAAGACAAATGTGCTCGGCTGAGTACATGCGCATTCGGCATCGTTCCCATGCACGTGGTGGAATCGTCCATGCATTGAAAATGCGAGGCTCGGCCTCGGAAGGTCAATCGACGCAGGGTGTGTCTGTTCGGACGGGGGTGTGTCTGGTCGTCGAATGGACCCTCCTGCCTATCAACTGAGGGTGTGAAAAGTGCGATGTGGCGTCGGAAGAGGAGTCACACCAACGACGAGAAAATGCGCCTTGCGGTAGCGTCGCTCGCACTGTTTGGCGTCTTGTGGATGGGTTTGCGACATTGGAGAAGGTCTCCTGATGGAATGGCTCCATCACCTGAAGGAGGACTGGAGCGAAAGCGTATCCAGTGCTTCGTGGGTGTGCAAACTGGGTTTCCGAAACCCAACGCCAAACACAAGTACGATTATCAGTCCAGGAGGAATGCGCTACGTAACACGTGGTTCCCAGATCAGAAAGAACGAGGAAGGCTGGAAAAAGAACACCAGATCGTCGTGCGATTCGTCATTGGGCATAGTCTGGTCCCGGAGGACGAGGCACGATTGGAAGCAGAAGCCAATCGACACCAAGACATGCTGCGCCTCCCTATCACTGAACACTACCTTGGACTGCCCAGAAAAACAATCACCTACTTCAGAACGGTCCTGGACATGTACGATGCAGAGTACATTTTCAAGGTGGACGATGATGTCTACCTGAAGTTAGGCACGCTTTCTCTGGCCATACCCCAGTGGAGAGAAAACAACTCCGGTTATATTGGGTGCATGAAGAACGGGCAAATATTTAAAACACCGAACCTTAGGTGGTTCGAACCGCAGCATACATTGATGGGGAACATGGATAGATACTTCACACACGCTTGGGGACCAGCATACGTTGTGTCCGGAAGAGCAGCTGCAGACATAGCAAGCATGAGGGAGGGGAGTCTGCGGTTCTTCAACAACGAAGACGTGACAGTAGGGGCTTGGATGCTGGCATTAAATGTCGTGCATGATGATGACAGAAGATTGTGTGACAAAAGCTGCAAAGAGACAACCATTGCCACGTACGATATGCCCACTTGCAGCGGGCTGTGCAATGCTACAGCTGCCTTGCCTGTGCTGCACAACAGCCCAGCTTGCAGAGATCCTGCTGATCAGATCACATTCCAGCGGGTCAAGCCGTTGTACACATTTCAAGCTGCCAACTAGGAAAACACAGGGTCTCAATGGGCATGACAGAAAATGGAAGGAATCGTGCTGCTTACAAATAAAGTCCCTCCGGTACACCTTCCTTCTTCTTGTACATGACTTTTTCCTTTGCTTTCTTTAAATCTGCATGTTTCACTTTCATGCGCCTTTCTCTCAGTGCTAGAAGTCCAGATTCTGTGCAGATGGCCTTGATGTCCGCCCCTGACAATTCATCCTTCGACATGACAAATTCTTCGAGATTCACATCTTCTGCGAGGGTCATCTTGCTGGTGTGAATGGAGAAAATACGGCGCTTGGTCTTCTGGTCTGGCAGGGGAAATTCGATCTTCCTATCTATGCGACCAGGTCGCAGCAAGGCTGGGTCCAGGGTTTCTATCCTGTTTGTTGCCATGACGACTTTGACGTCCCCGCGTGAATCGAACCCATCCATTTGATTCAACAATTCAAGCATTGTACGCTGGATCTCTCTTTCCCCGCCAGATTGAGAATCGTATCGCTTGGTTCCAATTGCGTCGATTTCATCCATGAAGATGATGGAAGGAGACATCTCGTCTGCCACACGGAATAGCTCCCGGACCAATTTTGGACCGTCCCCCAGGTACTTCTGAATCAGCTCCGATCCCACAACGCGTAAAAATGTTGCAGAAGTGGAGTTGGCAACGGCCTTGGCAAGGAGCGTCTTGCCTGTACCGGGTTCTCCGTACAGAATCACTCCCTTGGGTGGGGAGATGCCCATGTCCTCGTAAAGTTCTGGGTGCGTCAATGGCAGCTCGACTGCCTCCTTGATCTCCTGTATTTGATCTTCCAACCCTCCGACGTCTGCATATGATTCCAGTGGAGCTTTGTCCACTTTCATAACCGAGACCATCGGATCTGTGTCGTCCTGAAGTAGTCCTACCACCGAAAGAACCTGCTCACGCAAACCATCGTCCGTTTCCGAAGGTCAGCTATTCCTTTCGAATGAGAGAGTCACGCACGGGTGTTTCGCGACTTCGTGTATCGTACCTTGTTGTGCAGCAGTACCGCGCATCCAGGTTCCAACTGCGTTTTGTCGACGAAAGACAGCATGTTCACGTAGTACTCGGGTCCCACCGATGTCGAGACGATCGCGTGGCTGCATGCGTCGCAAAACATCATTCGCGCGATCGGAAGCGTTTTGTCAGCCTCAGATTCGCGTTTTTCGTCCGTCGCTTCGAGAGGTGCGGCACGTACTTGTCGTCGATGATCTCTTCGAGGCTTCCCACGCTCATGGGGGTTCCTCTCAGGTCGTCGACTTTGGATCGGTCTTCTTCATGCCTTTCGGAGAGCGGTTTGAGTCTTTCTTGGTTGGTGACGTACTCTTCTTCCATCAGCAGGTAATCTTTCACCCTTTCCAGCTTGAGTAGTCGCAGCTTGCATTTGGTGTTGGGCGTGACGTTGGGCAATTTCTGCGACGTGTCTGGTCCTTTGTGTTTCCTGAGTTTCTTTCCGACTCTGGTGGGTGCGGCAGGTGGTTCGTACTTCTTCTTCTCTTTTTTCTCGTCTTTCTTCCCTTCTCCTGGATACCCACCAGGTCCACTCTGTTCGTTTCCCATGCTTTTCTCCTTGACTTGGCCACTGGTCCGCCACTCGTGCTTCGACCTATCTCCAAGCTTCCCACCCTCGCTTCCGCCGCTCTTCTTCCGATCGATCCGCTTCTTCCTCCCACGGCACGCCTCCTCGCACTTCCAGGAACCTTCCGAAGAGCACGCACGCCACCTTCGCGTCCGTTTCGTGCGCCACGTGCGATCCGATCGCAGCACGATCCACGTTCCACGACAATGGCTCGTGCGGATCCACTCCTGGCCAGGCCTCCAAGTTAACTCGACGCTTAACATCGAGGCCATCCCTCGGAGTTAATTCGATGCTTAACATCGGGGCCATGCCCAAGCACGTCGAGGGACGGTCCTTCCACCGAAGGGGCGAAGGAGAGAGAGAGAAGGGACAGACCCGGGTGGAAGGGGTTGGAAAGGAAGACGTAGAAAGGAAACGGACCCGATCGAACCCGAGGTGGAAAGGAACGCACCGCGATCGATAGTATCAACCATGCGTCGCAGAGGAAGGTCGGGTTGTTCTATCCTTCCCGTAGGGAGAGAGGAATCCTCGACGCGATATGGTCCTTTTCCCTCCTTCCGAGACCCGGGGTACCATAGGGACGCGACCGACCGAGGTGAACGTTGGGCCCCCGGATCCATCCTCGTCGGTCGATGCCCCTCTTCCCACCTTTTGCTCAACCATCTCTGGCATTCTTGTCGATCGAGTACCTCGATCGGACGAGGACGAACACCGAGACGTTCCACAGCTCGTTTGAATTTCGTCGCAGTTTCGTCGACGGAATTCGCGCACGTGCGCCTCTTCGAGCGCGGAACGTAGCCATGGAAGGCGTGTTTGCGGAACGTGCCGAACAAGGAATCGCAGAAGGTGAACGTGCCCACGCCCTGCGAAAGGCGTTCGGCAACGCCGTCGACCGCACTGTGCAAAAATGCGACTTCCAGGTGCGTGGTGGACCAACGGAGACAGGTGCCGGCACGACGTGGAACCAACGAGACGAGCGATGGAACGGGAAAGGCGAGGAAGTGGAGGGCTGATCGAAGACACTCGGGTGAAACGGACGTTTCGAATCGTGCAGGAGTTCAAGGAATGCTTCCCGACGATCGGACCCGAATTTCACGACCTCTTGTATGACCTGTACGTGCAGGTCGTGCAAAGCATCAGGTCGAACTGCCGCTCGGAGTACTCCGACATCGTGCAAGAACATCAAATCATCGAAAAACTCAATATGCTCGATCAGATGTGTGAGGAACAAGGGGTGGACGGAACAGACTGCTCCGTGCCGAGACCCCCGCCTGCCAGCATGATGCCAAGCCAACTAGCCCGAGTAGAACGCATGAAACTCAAACTCAAAGAGAAGGAGGCACTGAAAGAACTGCTGTCGGAAGCTGAAGCACAGAAAGCAAAGACGACGGTTGCGCTTGAAGCAAGGAGGAAAGAGGTGTTGGTCCTGAAGGAAAAAATTCAAGCAACCGAAGGAGGGCTCGAGGAGGTAAGGAGGCGACGGTTTTTGCGGCTAAAATACAAGGCATTGCCCCAATCCTGTGGCTGACTTGTTTTTTGCGATCGAAACACAGGTGCACCGTTCAAGCAAGCTGTGGGCAGCTCGTCCCATGGTCAATTAATGGGGAACCATTGCACACCGCACACTGTCAGCCCAACTTGCATGGCCAGGAAATAAGAGGGCACCAGCAGCACTTCAAGTGCTGTGTCAGCTTCCAGATCACCCGTACCCACGTAATGAATGGAGGCTAAGCCTCAACAATGCTACAACGCTTTGACGTTGCTTGTCTTCCAAATTCTTGTGGTTCCATCATCCGAGCAGGAAGCAAGAAGAGTGCCATCTGTGCTCCATGCAGCACCGCGAACTGTACCTGAATGCCCACTCCAGTCTGCAAGACATTCCGTGGACTCTGCACTGTACAGACGCACTCGTCCATCCTGACAGCCGGTTGCGATGAAGCTCCCGGTCGGATCATACTGAGCTGTGAGAATGGCACCTTCGTAGAGCCGACGCGCAACACCTGGTTGGTAAACAAACTCTCCACGGTGTTCATCGACTTCTAAAGTACACTGGCCAGCCCCTGCAGGCTCTCCAGCAATGGACCAGAAACGGAGTGTACCATCTTGGGAAGATGTCACCAGTTCGTATCCCTCCTCCTCGTCAGGACACGGGTGCCAGGACATGCAGGTAATTATGCTTTCGTGACCATCATACCACTTGCAAATCCTTCCGCTCACAGCACTCCAAACAAGCAAGCGATACCACCTTTTGTTCGGAGAATCATCATGTGTAGCTATGACAATCAGCCTTCCATCACAGGTATAACTGATGTCATTTACTGCGCCACTTTCCCATCCCAATGTGTGGATGCAGCACCCTGGCCCCACAATGTCTCCATAAATATCCCACACCCGTGCGTCTTGGTCATCAGAAGCTGTTGCCAGGCACCGTCCGTTTGGAGAAAATACCACTTTGTTTATTGTATCAGTGTGAAGGGTTGGCAGTGCAACAACAAGTTCTCCGGTCTCTACATTCCAAATCTTACAGGTCAAGTCTTCCGATGCTGTAGCCAGAATAGTTCCGAACCTGTCAAATGCCAAATGCCTAATCTCGGCATCATGACCCACAAACTCAAACAAACAGCTTGCTGAACCACGAATCATGTTTTTATTCGACCCCGGCCCTAGATCAACCCCCCAGAGTTGGCAACAGCCATCCTCGTGCACAACGGCAATCAGACCACTCCCGTCTGGCGACCAAGCCATTGAGGCAACTGCACCGTGTTTCCCTCGCAAGACCAGTATGCTTTCGCCAGTTGGGACTTCCCAAATCCTAACAGTCCCATCCCTGGAGGCAGTGGCAAGCACATGCAGTGCATGTCTGCGGCGTACAGAATTGTTGTTGAAGGAGATGGGATCAGGCAGAAAGGCGATCTGGTCGACCGGCAACTCATGCCCCACAAGTACAGCCATGCAGTTTTGTTTCGAAAGCATATCTTCCACCCGCTTCAACCCTTCTTGGCCTCCTTGGAGGATCTGACCATTCGTGGAACGTGCCAACAGCTGCGCATAGCTTTGTTGTGCTGCTACCCAACGTCCCAGCTTTTCTTCGGCCATTGCTTTTGCTAAACAACCAGGAGGCCAAATAGGCCTCAGCATGACGCATCTGGTGGCATCTTCTGCCGCTTCTACATAGGATTCGAGCTGAAAGTAGGTCCGAGATCTGGCTTCGTAGAGTTCTGCGTATTCGAGCAAGTTGTCGATTTTGGCGTAGGCAGCGGCCGCCTCGTAGTACTGCAGAGCTTTCTCGTAGTTCCCCACATCGTACTGCTCGTCACCTAATCGTTTTAAGTCCGCACTCGGCACCACCTCCTGTTTCCTTTCGTCGAGGTGTAGTTCTCGGACCTCCTCTTCGAGGTCCGACGTTTCGACTGCCGGTGCTTCTCTTTTCGTCGATCGAGTTCCGATGCTACGTTTGGTCCTAGACGCGATCCTTTCCTGCACCTTCTTTCTTTCTATCCTGTCTTGGTCCCATTTTCGCACGAGCTTCTCGTATGCGCGCTGGATGTTTTGAAAGGCCTCTGGATCTCCCCCTTTGTCGGGATGCACCTTTCGCACGCGTTCCTTGTAGGCTTTGCGCACTTCCGCTTCTGTGGCGTATCTGGGCATGCCCAGAACTTCCATGCACCTCTCCAAGGATTCGTTCCCGCTTCCAGGACGCGCCATGATGCTTCGACGCGACGGTTGGCGTTCCAGCAATGCCGACGGTGTGAACGTTCGTCGCTCCTTTCGACGGCTTTACCACAGCTTGCCATCCGAGGGAGTTTCTTCTCTCCTTGGGATCCAACCCACGATGGATGGCATGGTATAGGTATGCTGGATGGTATGGGTGTGGATGGCATGGAGGGGCATGTGACGAGGGTGGGAAAAGGCGTGGTCCCGATTGACGACAAGCTCGTTCGTAGGTTTGGTTGCGCGATGCTCTGCATCCTATTCGCCGAGAGAGTGACGGGAGTGGTTCGCAAAATTGTTCACCTCACCATCGATGCGACGCAAGGGAGCCATGAAAAAAGTACTTTGAACAATGAAGCTCCGCCATTGTGGCTTTCCGATGTATACTCATGCAATCCTCTCATGAATATTCCACAAGAATACACAACGGGAGAGGAAAAAGTTGACACAGTCTTTGGTGTACGGGACCATCTTGACATTGTGAGGAATTAAATTTGCAAGTTCATTGCCTTAGGGAGTTCTTCCAAACACAATGTGGGACACGGCAACAAGAGGAAAACGTGCAAGTCGTGTTGCTAACGTCTTTCTCTCATAAAGCGTAGCAACAAGGATTTCCTCCAACTCTTAGATCGTTGGAGTCGTGACCTATGAACGGTTTCGCACCAAGCGTTTTCCTTCATTGGTAAGGAGAAGTGTAGAAAACTATGTTTGGCAATCGAAAAGGAATCATACCATGCATTTTTGTGGCCGGTGAAAAATCGAAGTGTTCCCAACTTGCAGTGGTCTTACCCAAAGCGGACTCAAGACAAGGCTCTTGAGATTCCGCTCATTGGAAATGTGCTTGGAGAGGACGCATTGGGTCCAAAAGCTCGACGGTATACCCCGCCACAACCGAAGAGATGGGGGGCCATGGCCGAAATTCAATCACAAATTATGTGCGACTTCACAATTGGCAAGGACTGCGATTCTAATCGGGATCGTGCTGCCTGAAAGACCCCTTCACGACAACGCTAGAGCCTTCATCATGCATAGTTGCTGTCTCCGCGAGCAAGATCAAACCGAGTGCTTGTACTTCCCCCAACACAACATGTATGACAAAAAGTCGCACAAACAAGAAAAATCGCATTTTCACCATCCCATCGGTGAACACCTGCGTGGCGATGTTTAGCACAAGTGAAAGTGTCATAGCAACAATGAGGCCAAATTCAAGCACGGGCATGATTGAGCATTGCGCTCGCCCCGTAGTTGGCCTTATAACAATACGGTGAATGTAGAGACTCGGCCTCAAAATGGCTGTGAAACATGTTGAGAATCATGTGGAGTGTAATGGAGGATGTTCTTCAACTTTCCATCTCAAGTCAAGAGAGGTAGAGCTTGCTTCAGTTTCGTGAAATATTGGAAGGCACAGAATGAATGTGCTACGCTTGGGGAAACTTTGCCGTTCACAGTGCCAACATACGAGCTGTGGCCAACGCCACCCCCTGGAAAAAAAAGGTAGAGACATCTAACACAACCTGCGAACAAATTATTACAACTGAGAACACCATGGCTATTGAGCAGCAGCATTGCCTTGCAAGAAACAAAGTGCTGTGCAGTCATAAATACGTCAAGCCCAACAACCTCCATCATTTCTGGAACCATCAGGATGGTGAGAGTACAGCTACTCCACTGTGGTGGGGCACCATGCTCTGAATTGTGAATGCAAGAATTGCTGCCAAGCACATGCGAAGGACCCTGCCAGTCTACTACATTGTCAAGGCATCACAGAAAGAAAGTGCTATCCACTTGAACCATCCACACCTTATAACATCTTCTGAGATGTCTTGGCGATCAGGGTGCCTACACCATGAATTCCTTGATGTGCGATGCAATTCCGGCACGTTTTTTCCAGAAGAGGACCAAATAACACCAAATGCAGTCACGTACTGCCCACGGACTCAAGTCCAGGGTTATCTCTCTTGAGTGTTTGCAGGACGGCGAAGCGCACTGAGCATAGAAGTGGCTGAGGCAAGGTTGATGAAGCCAAGGATCAGTAAGTTGGGTTCTATCTTTCGAAGCCACACCATGACCAGGAAGGAAAGAAAGAGGAAATATCGCCCAACCACCGTGGATACATAGAAACTCCTTGCTCCAGCTCCAACCCGCTCCCCTACGGCTGTACCGCTGTAGTACACTCCAAACAACGTGCACAACACGCCAAAGACCCGTATCCAACCAGAGGAGATCACACGCGTATCAAAGAGCACTCCAAAGCATGTGACCGGAGCGATCATGAGTGCAAGGCCCACCAATCCAATGTATGCTCCTGTGAACAGTGCCGCTCTGCCTGCTGCGCTGAAACTCGTGTCTTTCCAACCCTTGCGATTGGATCGTGCAATTCCAGCTTTTTGTAAGCCGGCCTTCTCGGCTCCTACTCGTCCAGCTGGCTGGATTCGAATGGCACCGCTTTCTGAGAGGCTGGCGATCTCTGGATAGTCTACAGGTGCACCTCCAGGTCCGATCGCCGTGGCGTTTCCAATCTTCAAGTGCGTGGGGTTCATTTCCAAGGCCAAAATGGTGGCTTTAGGTTCGTTTCCATGGCATCCTGCGTGCGCTTCTCCACGCAGCGCTCCCCACACGACCACATCTTTTCCCGCCACAACGGCAGCTTCCTTGTTGACATCTCCCACAACGACCACGGTTCCATGGTGTTTGATCACTTGCCCGCCTCGTACAGTTCCACGGAGGTACAATGCTTCTCCTTGCTTGGGTTTGCCA
>LFIK01004503.1_pt1 | contig 11287 bp, 18 predicted proteins | sample 643401 | NCBI WGS metagenome assembly LFIK01 (sample SAMN03777447, study PRJNA286221) | soda lake metagenome | biome: soda lake; feature: Kulunda steppe; material: water; isolation source: sample T5-Br brine of Lake Tanatar-5 | place: Russia: Kulunda steppe | collected 2010-07
AGATGGTGGGGATATTTTAATACACGCAGGAGATATTGAAGCACCAACCTTTGTGGGGCTTGTGGATTTTGTATCGTGGTTTAAAGATCAAGATTATGAATATAAAATATTTATCGGAGGAAACCATGATTTCTTTTTACAGGAATCAAAAGATATTGTAGACAAATATACAGAAAATAATAATATAATTTATCTTCAAGATGAAGAAGCAGGAATACCATATAAAGATGATTACTTAAAAATATATGGAAGCCCCTGGGCATTACCATTTTTTGATTGGGCATTTATGGAACCGCAAGAAAAATTGGATGAAATATATAAACAGATACCAGATGATATTGATATTTTAGTAACACATTCACCACCATTTGATACACAAAGAGGGGTTGTTAAAACAGGAGAAGATGTAGGTGTGAAAGGATTACCGAAAGTTCCTTATACTATATGTGGACATATACACGAAGGATATGGTAGCACACACGATATAAAACACAATACATATGTGTTTAATTGTAGTGTATTAGATGAAAAATATAATTTAGTTAATGAACCCATTACGTTCGAAATATGAAAATAAATGAAAGATTCAACAAAGACAAGGTTTGGTTTATTGCGGACACACATTTTGGTCATAATAATATTATTGATTTTTGTGATCGCCCGTTTGCTTCAATAATGAGCATGAATGGAAAGATTGTGGAATTGTGGAATAACGTAGTAAAAGCAGATCATCATGTATTTCATTTAGGTGATTTTGCTTTGACTAATACTAAGACTGTTCAACATATTATTGATAGTCTTAATGGTAAGATTCATTTGGTCGCAGGTAACCATGAAAGTACAGTATTAAAACCAAAACATATTAGAGAGAAATTTGAAACAGTTTCAGATTTACTTGAAATAGAAGTTGAAGATGATGAACTTGGAATAGGATTTGCACCTATTGTATTATGTCATTATCCTTTACTAAGTTGGAGACGTTCTTATCATGGTGCTTGGCATTTGTATGGTCATGTACATGGTTCAATAAAACATCCATCCAAGAACACTCACGATGTTGGTGTAGATGTTAATGATTTTGCACCTGTATCTTACGAGAAAATTAAATCAATTATAACAAAGAAAAACTTAAACGATGAATGATTTATTTTTAGGATTTTGTTACTTTATTGTTATATGTTGGGTACTAATGATGGTTATAGGATTAATAGCTTCTTTCTATATGTTGTTTGATGTTTACACAACACCAATGACAATACTAATAATACTACTTATAATTTATGGAATAATTTCAATAAAATGAAAACTTTTAAAAAGATAGTAGAAAATTTAAGAAAAGAAATTGATAATAAAAAACCCAAATGTCGTAAGTGTAATAACCCTATCACATTGAGGGATGTATTAGATGATAAAGCTAAAAGAATTATAAGAGAAGGAAATTACGAAGAATGGATTGAACATAAAGAATGTCAATAATGGACAAGATAAAAAAGTTTATACAAAAACATAAGAAGATATATCTACCTTATATTATTAAAAGGTTTGATATTAAACCTGAAGAATTGGGTGAATATATTGCGCATATGTGGGATGAATTTCCTAATCCAAGAATGGTTGAAAATCTATTAATTAAGAATAACACAATAAAATGTAATTACTATGAAATATGTGACACCAAGTACAATAGAGGAAACTATATCAAAGATATTAAATTGGAAGACCATTCTTATTATACTAATGATTCAGATCAGCATGTATCTGTATATAAACATGACAGGAAGTGGTGTTCAAACGTTGAATCAAAGGGTAGCGTTACTTGTAGCGACACTTGGGTATCTGCTGACTGGATTTATATTGAATTGGATAGATCAGAAGGATACCAAAAAGCATTAGAAGATGCGATCAAAATATATAACAGATTTCCATATAAAGACCATATGTTGCTTTGGTATTCAGGAAATAACTCTGTACATATTGCGGTTCACGCAAGTTTGTTTGGTTATCCCTTAGGTAAACAACAAAACGTATGTGGTCTTGGTAAACTATTTTACAACATAGCACATAAGATTTCTGGCGATATAAGACATAGTAATGGTTTAGTACATTCATGGTTGGCAAATGAAAATGATATTTTTAAGAAGTATTATGAAACGTTTGATATTCCTAAAACTAAAGGAGACATATCAGAAATGCGACAAGAATTAGAGAATGTAGACCCTAATTTATATAGGGTTAATTCTTTGATACGACAACCCTGGTCTAAACATGAAAAGACAGGAAATATGAAGTGTTTAATAGAACCAGACAAAAGTAAATGGGGTGATAATGAATTCATTTCTAAGAAAAAACTTGACATTGAACCAGAAAAGCCTTATCTTGTACATTGGGTTCCTGAGTTATACAAACCCATATATAAAAAAACACCCATCATTGAAATTCCAGATATAAAAGACGACACAATTGTTGGTATATATTCTATTCTTGAAGGATTTGATCCAAGAATGGTTGATGATCAAGGTTGGATTAATGGATTGTATAGTCCGTTTTATGAAGACACAAACCCGTCCGTTGCTGTTAATGTAAAGACAGGTTTATATAAAGATCATGGTAATCCAACACACACATTTGGTGTTGTGGAATTTTATTCTAAATTAAAAGATATATCACATGAAGAAGCCGAAGAAAAAATCAAAGGTTGAAAAGATAAGAGAGAAAATAGAGCATTTAAAGTTTGCTGAAATGCATTCTGACGACCCGAAGAATTTCATAGAAATGATAAAGAAAGAAGAGGAAAAGTTAGATGAACAAAGGGAAAAAGATTCTGTTCGGAAGGGACACCGAGGAGAACATAGTAAAGATAGAGACGATATACAATAAGAAAATTGTACAGATATTTTCAAGGGTTAATGGTGAATTGAAATCCCGATACGAACCATTAGACTTGTTTGTATTTGCAAACGATAAACAAAAATTACACGGGAACTATGAAACAAAGAAATTATTAGGTAATAATTATTACAATTTACAATTAGAATTTCCCTCTGCAAGAGACTTTTTCAACTTCAAAAGAAAATATTACAAAGATATTAATGTACCGTATGGAAGTAGTCAGTATTTCCTACAAACAGGTAAGACTGTTTTTAAAGGAATGAAGTTTGATGATCCTTTAGTGTTATATTTTGATATTGAAACAATAACCACTGAAGGGTATAACTTTCCTAATGCTTCACGTAAGGGCGATAAGATTGTAATCATTGCATTGAAGACAAATAGGGGAGATAAAATGTTATTCTATTTGGGTGATGCAGAAATTAAAGATGAAGGTGACACAACACATTATGTATGTAAGAATGAAAAAGAATTAATTAAAGAATTTATATATCAGTTCAGAAGTATTGACCCCGATATTGTTGCAAACCATAATATATTTAATTTTGATCTACCATATCTTGAAGAACGTGCAAACATACATGGTGTTAATTTTGCTTTGGGGCGTGATGGTACAGAACCTAAAACATTTGAAACCAACATTAAGTTTGGTGATAGAATGCGTAGTTATACTAACTATGTTATATATGGTAGAGATGTGATTGATACACAGTTCTTAGCTGAGTATGCTGATGTGGTATTGCGTAAGATGCCAAGTTATAGACTAAAAGATTTGGTTAAGTTTCTTGGTAAAGCCACTGATGATAGAACATATATTGAAGGTGGTGATATTTCTGATGTGTGGAAAAACAAACACGATAAATTCACACGTAAAGATTTAATTAAATATGCTATTGAAGATGTAGTTGAAGCTGAAATCCTATATAATGAATATGGACAGTCAATATTTATATTGGCACAAATGGTTCCAATGAATTTTCAAGAAGTGTTCAGGTACGGAACAGGTAATCAAATTGAATATGTATTCAACAGAGAATACATATATAACAATTGGTCATTACCTAAACCAAGCGAACACCAAAGTATTAAAGGTGGTTATGCTGATGTTCTTAAATTTGGACATATAAAGGGTTCGATTATATACGCTGACGTGAAATCACTATACCCCAGCCTTGCCAAAATCCTTGAAATACAACCTAAGAAAGATGAACTTAAGATATTTCAATTAATATTACAAACATTAACCAATATACGCTATGAAATAAAAGATAAGATTAAACAATATAGTAAAGAAGGTAAAGACGACTTAATTGCACAACAAAAAGCAACAGATGGTTCAGTAAAAATCTTTTTAAACACAATGTCATATGGTTTCTTAGCTTTTAGCCATTCGGGGTTTAATGACTTTGATGAAGCTGAAAGAATTACAACTACAGGTCAAGAAATTGTAAAAGAAATGATTGATATTATAAATAAAGATGGTGGTGAACCTATTAAAGTTGATACTGATGGTGTTGCGTTGTTGATGCCTGAAGATTGGATTGGTCGTGAAGAAGAATACTGTGAGGAAAGATTAACAGACGCATTACGTGATGGTATTATTATTGAATGTGATGGTAAGTTTGATGGAATTCTTTCTTTCGACAGAAAAAGCTATGCTTTATTAAATAAAGATGGTAGTATTAAATTAAAAGGAAATACTATAACAGGAAGAGGAGTAGAAAGATTTGTACATGATATTATTAACCACACAATCGAATATTTATTTGGTAAAAAAGATAAACACCCAAACGACCTATACTACGAATTAAAGGACAAAATTAAAAGATCAGACTTTGAACCCGAAGAGATACAAAAACGTTCTTCACTTAATATGTCATTGAGCGAGTATAGAATGAGACGTGATTCAGGGAATACTAATACCCTTGTACAATATGAACTCGCTGATAAAGCAGTTAAACCTTATTCAAAGGGTGATATTATTCTCTATTATGTCAAGCGGTATCCTTATGAAATGACAACATATAGAAACAAACCAACAGTACGTAAGAAGAAATGTAAGGTTTATGAGGCTGGTGAACTAATAGAAAACTATGACAACGACATCGAACCTGAATACTATATAGATAGATTAGATAAAGGAGTTAAAAAGTTTATGGTATTAGGTAAAAATGAATTTGAAGATTTATTTGATGTTGAAGTCAAGAAATCAGACATAACAAGAATTAAAAAAATAACAAAACAAAACTATGACAAGTAAGTTAAAAGGACAAGTTAAAAACTTTGTAACAACCATATTGGATAACTTTGAAAACGATTCAGAGATTATGGCATCAATGGAAGAATATGTTACAGGTATTGAAGAGTGTAAACAAAACGGACAAGAACGTGATGAAGTTATTTCATCCCTACTTGATAGAGTAGAAACCTTAGAATCAAAAATGGAAGATTAATATGAAATTTGAAGCTAAACTATTGGTAATAGGCACCGAACCTAAAATAGATTGGGTTGGGAGAAACAGTGTAATGGTTGTTAAATTCTCTGCGGCTGAAAACCACAATGTAAATGAAGGAAGTAAAGATAACCCAGAGTGGGTTACTAAATCAACAAGTTGGTTTAATCTTGAAGCTTGGGGTGAAACTGCCGAAGCTTTATTAGAAGAAGATATTGGTGTTGGAACTGCATTAGAAGTAACAGGCGTACATAAGATTGATAAAGTTACAGATAAGAATGGTCCAGCTAAATATTATCCTAAATATACAATAAGAGACTTTAAAGTCTATCCAAAAAATGAAAGAAACTAAAATTATAAATCCAGATCAGTTGGTTGAAAAGCTGATTGATCTGGATAATCAATATGCTTCGTTTATGCAAAAAGCACGGAGCAATTTATATAGTGCTTTTGAAACTCGTTGGGAATATGGTAGAGCAATATCAGAAAACTCTGACTATATTACTAAAAAGTTTGGTAGTCAAAAAGAATTGGCTAAGGCTGTTAACACAACAGAGGCTATAATAAGCAATAATAAAAGAGCTTATGAGAACCTTCAGGAATGGGGTTGTGAATCTTTTAGTGATGTTAAAAACCTATTAAATCAAAAACAAATAAAACCAACGGTTAGAAATTTTGAAAAGATAGGGACATTACTTAATGAACCCGACCAAAATACAGAACAGAAAGAACAAATCCCAAAAGATCGTAAGCGTCTTGAAGAATTAATGGAAGAGGTACAGGACATTATTAATCGTAATGAACCAGCCAATGACCCTGAGATTAATAAGGATGCAACCGAACTTCTCGAAGATTTAGAAGATATTAAAGATTATCTACAATCCTTTGAACCTGAAAAAACTAAGTTTAAATCAGAGAAATACTTAGACTTTGTTCGACACTTTGGTAGAGATTTGATAACAATGGAACCAGCAGAAAGATGCGACCCACACCATGCACATCCTGACGGTGGAACAGGTTCCACAGGAGAAACGTTACCTGATTACTATGCAATACCTGTATCAAGAAAGACACACACATTGATACACTTAGATGTAATCAAACTTAATAAAGAAGAAATATTAACAGCGCAATTTAAAGTAATGAGCGCATTTATAAATAAAGTATTATGAGTATAACACAAGTGTTATTATTTGTTGGTTCAATATTTGGATTAATATTTGGTATAAAAGCCACTTTAGAATTTGGTTGGAAAGACGGATTAATGTGGTTTTTTGGTTGTATATTAGGGACTTTTATGTTTTCTATTGCTATATTTTTGATATATTATATCATAATGAATATACCAATATGAAAGTATTAATAGCATGTGAAGAATCACAAACAATAACAAAAACTTTTAGGAACAAAGGAATAGAAGCATATAGTTGTGATTTGGTTGATTGTAGTGGGGGTTATCCTGAGTGGCATATTAAAGATGATGTACGTAATGTCATTAGATATGAAGATTGGGATATGATGATAGCACATCCGCCTTGTACTTATCTCTCAGTGAGTGGTGCAAGGTGGTTTTATCATCCTGACGACAGTCACCTACCAACAGAAGAAAGAAGACCACATCCAAAATTTCCTAATAGAAAACAGAAACAACAAGAAGCAATCGACTTTGTAAAAGGTTTATATAATGCTGATATAGAAAAGGTATGTATTGAAAACCCTGTTGGGGTGCTTAGTACACAGTGGCAGAAACCCGATCAAATCATACAACCATATGAGTTTGGTGAACCACACGCAAAGAAAACCTGTTTATGGTTAAAGAACTTACCTAAATTAAAACCAACAGAGATAGTTGAACCTGAATACGTTGAACACAAGAATGGTAAGAGAACACCTAAATGGTATTTTGATGCACTTAGTTTATCACCTGATGAACGAGCAAAAGTAAGAAGTAAAACATTTCAAGGAATAGCAACAGCAATGGTAGCACAATGGGGATAAGTAATTTAGTAACAACCCAAAAAGAAACTAATTATAATTTTACAATTACAAATACAGAACATAAAAGTAAACCAATGAAAGTAAATTTAATAAAGACAATAGATGATTTTGAAGTTTATATAGATGAAAACTTTAAGATTGAAGACCCTATTACTAAAATACTTAGGGTTAAACCACAACAATTCAATGAATTAAATGATTTGATTTATAATGAAGCAAAGTGGTGGTCGAGACCTACATTTACAGATGTAGCAATTATTTATGAACACAATAAAGGAAACTTAATTATAGTAAAAGATGAAAGTAAAAATTAAGAAACTTGCGGATACCGCAATAACACCAGAATATCAAAGCAAAGGAGCGAGTGGATTTGATTTCCATAGCGTAGAAGATGTAATTATTGATAGAGGACAGACAGAGCTAATTAGTACAGGACTTGCAATGTCTATTCCTGAAGGATTTGAATTACAAATAAGACCTCGTAGTGGACTTAGTCTAAAGACAGGGCTTAGGGTGGCAAATTCACCAGGGACAATTGACTCTGACTATAGAGGAGAAATCAAAATCATTATACATAACAACTCTAACCGTGCTGAACAGATTTCTATTGGAGATCGTATTGCACAAGGGGTTGTAGTACCAATTAAACAAGTTGAATTTGATGAAGGAGAATTAGATGAAACCGAAAGAGGAGAAGACGGATTTGGAAGCACTGGGTAGTTTTTATTGTTATGATAAAGATCACAATGATATACCGTGCAAACAACAATGTGAATTTTGTAAAAACTTAAAATATGGGAAAGAATAAAACAACATTTAATTTAAATAGTAAATTTACCTTCGGAAAATATAAAGATAAAGAAATAGAATCAATCATTATTCAAGACCCATCATATGTCATATGGTGTAAAAATAATGTAAAGTTTTTTGAACTATCAGATAAAGCTAAAAAACTACTAAAGAAACATAAACCAATTAGAAGTAGTGGTAGTTATGGAGACCCAGGAGAAGCAAGAGGGGCCGCTAATCAAGGTATGGTGGATGTCTTTGGTGGTTCGGGAATGGATGGTGGTTGGGGTTCAAATCCTTTTGGATAAAAAACTTGACTTTTAATGAAAAATTTATTATATTAATAGATACCTATAGGATACTCATTGATTTGGGTGTCCTATTTTTTTCCTCTAAAGCATTTAATGGATGATGTTCGGTTTTGTAAACCGAGGAAGCGAGTTCAATTCTCGATAGAGGATCAATGGGCGAGAATGGCAAGATCAGAAGTTTTAGGTTTAGAAATATCTTTTGTATATCTGATAACGTGGGTTCGATTCCCACCTCGTCCACAACGGCATGTAGTTTATGGAATGTTAAAACCAACTGGACGAACTAAGAGTAGTCCTATGTTGAAGTAGGTGCAAAGTCTACCATGCCGACTACTGGGAGTAATTTTGTGTGAGAAAAGCTAAAGTGGTCGAAGCGCTGGATTGTGGCTCCAGTAATAGTAGGTTCGAGTCCTACTTCTCACCCCATGCGTCGATAGCTCAACCTGGTAGAGCAACGGATTCCAAACCCGTGTGTTGGGGGTTCAAATCCTCCTCGACGTGCTAATACACACTAATAAAAAACTAAGGGAATAATACATGAGATTAGAGCAGGAAATTTTGAGCGATTTCATCGTTCACACAAAATATGCACGATATTTAGAAGATAAAAAAAGAAGAGAGACGTGGGACGAACTTGTAACAAGAAACAAGAACATGCATCTTAAGAAGTTTAAAGATGATAAAGAAGTAAAAAAATTAATTAACGAGGTATATAAATTTGTTTATGATCGTAAAGTATTACCATCCATGCGATCAATGCAGTTCGGGGGTAAACCTATTGAAATTACCCCTTCCAGAATTTACAATTGCGCCTATATGCCTATTACAAGTGTAAAAGCATTTAGTGAAATTATGTTTCTATTGTTAGGTGGAACAGGTGTTGGGTTTTCAGTCCAAAGACACCATGTAAGGGAATTACCACCAGTTAAAAAACCAAGAAAAACAAGACGTTATCTTATAGGAGATTCTATAGAAGGATGGGCTGATGCTATTGATGTTCTTGTAAGAGCATATTTAGACCCTACAAAACGTACACGTCCAAGATTTGATTATTCAGATATTAGACCAAAGGGAGCAAGGCTTGTAACAAGCGGAGGGAAAGCACCAGGTCCAGAACCATTAAAAAAATGTCTACAAACATTAGAGAGATTGTTTGATAGAAAAGAAATAGGAGATAAACTTCAACCAATAGAAGTGCATGATATGGTTTGTCATATTGCTGATGCTGTTCTTGCGGGTGGTATTCGTAGAGCCGCATTAATTAGCCTATTTAGTATTGATGATGAATATATGCTTAAAGCTAAATCAGGAGCTTGGTGGGAAAAGAATCCACAAAGAGGGAGAGCTAACAATTCTGCTGTAGTTGTAAGATCAAGGGTTGATAAAGAGAGTTTTGATAAACTATGGGAGTTCATTGTCAATAGTGGTTCAGGAGAGCCTGGTATTTATTTTAGTAATGATAAGAATTGGGGAACTAATCCTTGTTGTGAAATAGCTTTAAAACCTTATCAGTTTTGTAATCTATGTGAGATTAATGCATCAAATATTGAATCACAAGAAGACTTTGAAGAGAGAGTAAGAGCCGCTACCATTATTGGTACACTACAAGCATCATATACAGACTTCCATTATTTAAGAGAAGAATGGAAAGACACAACAGAACGTGATGCTCTTGTTGGTGTAGGAATAACAGGTATTGCTTCAAATAAACTTAAAGATATAAATCTTAAAAAAGGAGCAGAACATGCTAAGAAAATTAATAGAGAAGTTGCAAAACTTTTGGGAATCAATCCCGCCTCACGGGTTACAACTATCAAACCCAGCGGTACGAGTTCCCTGGTATTGGGATGTAGTAGTGGTATCCATAGCTATCACAATGATTATTACATACGTGGTATTCAGTTAAACAAAACAGAAGCAATATATAGTTACTTAGTTAAAAATCACCCAACACTGATTGAAGAATATGAAGCAATTCCAAATACAGGATTCTTTAGAGTTCCCTTAAAGGCACCAGATAACGCTTCAATTAGAACCGAAGATACAAAAGAATTACTTGATCGTATAAAGAGATATAATCTTGAATGGGTTAGAAACGGTCATAATGAAGGTATGAACGCTAATAATGTGAGTGCAACCATTAACGTAAAAGATGGTGAATGGGATATGATAGGAGAATGGATGTGGAAAAACCGTAAGAACTTTAACGGATTAAGTGTGTTACCTTATGATGGTGGTACATATAAACAAGCTCCGTTTACTGATTGTACAAAAGAAGAATACGAAGATATGAAAAGTGATCTTAACAAAATTAATCTTAAAAATGTAATAGAAGATGAAGACAACACAGACCTCAAAGGAGAAATTGCGTGTTCAGGCGGATCATGTGAAGTCGTATGATCCAAACTGTCCTGCTTGTAGAGAATTTGATGATAAGATACAGTTAAGTTTATTTTTTAACTGTACAATTAATGTCAATGAATTAGAAAACAAACATAACCATGAATAATTGTGACGACGCAATAAGACAATATTATAGGTATAAAATAAAGGAGTTAAATAAAAAAGAAAAAAACAAAGTTCCTATATATAAGAAATGTCCAAATCAAGGACAACCATGTTTTTGTGATGGAACCTGTAGGGAAATAATTGGATATAGAGATAAACACCCATTAGAATAATGTTAGAAAAAATAAAAAGAGTATTAAAAAACTTTAAAAATAATTATAGAAAAGAACTAAAAGATGAAAGTAAAAGATTAAGAGACAAACATTATGAATAAAAAAAGATGAAACCAGAAGAAGCAAGAAAATTATGTCAATTGATTTGGGAAAAACAAAACATGAC
>LFIK01004504.1_pt1 | contig 11287 bp, 7 predicted proteins | sample 643401 | NCBI WGS metagenome assembly LFIK01 (sample SAMN03777447, study PRJNA286221) | soda lake metagenome | biome: soda lake; feature: Kulunda steppe; material: water; isolation source: sample T5-Br brine of Lake Tanatar-5 | place: Russia: Kulunda steppe | collected 2010-07
CCCGCGTACCCGCGATGTTCTTGGTGGAGGGAGGAGGATTCGAACCTCCGAAGGCTAAGCCAGCAGATTTACAGTCTGCCCCCGTTGACCGCTTGGGTATCCCTCCAAAATCAAGCCGCTAAGTTTGAGCAATCAACACGGCAGCGTCAAGGGTCATAGGAGCCGGGCGCTCGCCCGTCATCATTGAGCATGTTGCCAAGAAATGAGAGCGCCTCATCATCAAACGGTGGATCGGGTTCGGCCGCCTCGGGAAAGGCCATTCCCTCATAGCTTTCCGGCTCCCCGGCAAGCCACCGAGCGTGATGGAGGCTGTGCTGCTGTGCAATTATCCATGGCAGCGCCCCCCAGTGTCGGAGCTTAAGAAACCCCTCATCGTCGAGAGAGTTGAACCCCTCAGCGTTGATGGTGAACACGGGGCGGTCTCGTAACTCCAGCGCATTGTTGGAAAGACCGGCCGGCACCCAGCGCTCCAGCAGGTCCTGATCATCGAGCCACTGCAGCGGCTGATGGGCAGCGTCGATACCAGCGTGCGCCTGCCGCAGATGTTGATGAATGCGGCGGACTTCCTCAGTGGGCTTGCCATCCTCCGCAAGAAATGGCCTGACGTCGTCGCCGAGCGGTTCGGGTTGGCACCCCGGCCACAGCTTGAGTGACGACCGATCTGCTTCGCTCAGGCGGAACGGATAAGCCCGCATAAGCGCGGGAATATATGCCCCCCGCCAGCGGCCGCTGGCGACATCGACAAACCGGTTGGCGCCATCGCCGGGCGAGAACATGGCCATGGCCCGCCAGTGCGCACCATCCCTCAGAAAGGCCACGGGCGTGGCCTGCCCTGCCAGCCAGATCTCGGCCACGGACAGGGCGATGTATCACCTTAAGTATTTCGCATCCGTGACGACACAGGCGGAGCGGAAAATTATTTGACTTTCGTCACCTAATTTTAGCGGGGAAATCTAACGCCCTACGGCAGTGTCCTCAGGGGGAGGCGACTATCAGCTGAGAGCGCTCAGCGGGCGAGCGGGAGCAATGAGCGCGGCTTTAAGTGCTCGGAAATCAATCACTCGCCGATAGCTTCCGGCGATTTGCCCGACCAGCGCAAGTCGAAACTGATCTCGGTCTCCTCATCCTCGGGCAACGCACTTGGCACCGGTACGGCGTCCGCAACACCAGGGTTCTGATTCAGCCTGTCGAGGTCGCGGCGTCGCACCTGGCTCAGCAGCTGGCCGTAGGCGAGGGCTAATGCGCCGGTTTCCGCCAGCTCTCTGAGCACCCCTGACTGGGCGACCCTCAGGGCGGTCTCATTGATGTGATACAGGCCCGCTATTACCTTTTGACTTGACTTTGACTTGATTGCCCACGGCTCCATCAGCTCCGCAGCGGCCAGCTGATCCACGAGGCGATCAGCCAGCCGGCGCTCCCGGTCAAGCTTTTCCAAAAACTCGACGACCCTTGACAGCGCTGGACTCTGTTCGCCTTTGTCATTGAAAAACGCCCGGACAGCCGAGCTACCGCTGCATGGCACAACACCTTTATAGTCCACATCGACACAAACAATTTTTTCACCCGGCCGGTGCGGGTGGTCTTTGAGCCGGAACGGGTAGCAGCGGTAGTGAGCCGGAATATATGGGACGACCCATCGCCCATCCGCGCCGACAAAGAAATTGACTCCAGGCATGAACGACTGGAGCGCTCTCAGACGATAATGTCCCCGTTGCTTGATGAAACACAGCGGGTAGTGGGCTATCAGGCGGGAAAGCTCTGCTGCGCCCACCGGGACCACCATGTCGGATTCCGCAAATCGATAATCACCAACCGGGACCCAGCCACGGCGACCAAAGTCCGCAGGATTCACTGCTCGCCAATGGGTCATTGACGCGCATGCTCACTCACCGAGAGGCTCCGGCCACAACTCAAAGATTTGGTTACTTTTAAATCCAGCAACAAACTCCGAGAACGTGAAACTCCGTTTGAGAATCTCACCAAATCAGATAGGGTCAACCGCCGCAAACGCAAAGTTATCCTCCGCAAACGCAAAGTCTGCAACATTTAATATTCGGATCTCTAGATCTTGCCCGGAGATTTTAAGCGTTTCATCATCCCTTGCGAAAGTGAGTTCACGGTCACCCTCCCCTTCTGTCACTGTGAACTCTTCCCCGGCCTCGATGGCAGCAATAAGATCCTCAAAGGTATCATCGCCGTCAACGTTATCGCCGGAAACAAAATCCGCGTCATTTGCGACGATATCGAACCCAAACCTGGAAAAATCTAAAACATCATCCCCTGCGTCTCGGTCGCCATCAAATAAGATCTCTGTCTCCAAGCCATCCTCAGATACAAAAAGCGTTATCGAACCCTCCCCGTCACCGAGAACCCTGATCCCGTCGCCTTCGCTGAGCTCTCCCACATCGGCAAACTCCAGAAAACCGTCCTCATCTGAATTGAATTCGACAAACAACTCCGTCGCGCCAGCGGCACTAAGCGCCACGGGGTTTTCTTCGTCACCGAAAGCATCGTCGATTCGGACGAGGAGCTCCTCAGTGGCATCGGCCCTGACCATGCCACCACCCTCAGCGGTGACCGGGCCCTCAAAAATCAAGTCCAGCACACCCGTCGGCGCGTTCTCAATAACCAGCGTGCTCTCACCAAGCTCAAGCCCGAAGAAGCTAACGGCTGGAACCGGAGCCCCCTCCTGTTCATTTCCAACGAAGTCGATGCCCTCAACATCAAGCGTCGCATCTGAATCCAGCGAGATGGGCTCATCGAAGGTGTTCTCGAGGGACAGCCGATTGACCCCCTCAAGCACCAAGTCATTCGCGGTAAAATCCAGCCCCTCAATATCCTCACTGCCCTGGACACCAGTCAGAGCCAACTCGTTGTCATCCGAGTCGCCGAGATCAATGGTTAGCGATTGCTGACCATCAAAAAGCCCAGCGTCAACAAGGATCGTATTGTTAACGGCATTGTCAGGAGTGCCGCCAAGCGTGACTTCCTCAAGCTCGGTGGCGTTGCTGAGGTCGAGTATCGCAGCACCATCGACAGCGGTCCCATCGACCGTCCTGAGTGCTTTAAGGGCCTCCCCTCCTTCCTCGGTCAGTAAAAACAGGTTTGATTCGTTTTCCTCCTGGGCGTTAACAAACGGAGCCAGGGTGAGGTTCGTGACCGCCTCAAATCCCGATCCCAGCTCGATGAAATTAATGAGCGGTTCACCTTCTTGAAAAACCTCGATGGTCAAATCTTCGATGTTGGCGCTATTGCCACCAACCTCAATCAAATGCGATTCATTAAGAAAAGCTTCACGAACATCAATGTCCGAAGCGACGTCAACCACGACCAGGACCTTTTCGGTCACCTCGACCCCATCGGCATAGTTCAAGGTGGTTGAGGTGTTGGTTTCCACATCCACGATGCCAATGCGCTCGATCGGCCCCTGCGCGTTATCAAAGGTAAGCGCCGTCCCTGAGACTGACGCACTGTTCACCACCGCGATATCAACATCCGAATCCGACAGGTCAACCGCCAGGTCACCATCGGACACCTCCACAAAAATCTCCTCAATGCTCTCTGTCCGTAGATCCTGAAGGTCCGAGTCGGCCTCAATCGTCAGCTGATTGAAGCCGGCCTCCCCGGTCACTAAAGGCCCGGGACTCTCACCGTCAAACAATGAGCCATCCACCCTCGCAGTGATCTCGTCGGCTACCTCCAGAACATCTACACCGGTCAGATCCGCATCGAGCAGACTGATTTCCCTGTCAGAGAGAGACTCACCCTCCGCCTCGGCTAACGCCACCGTCACGGTCGCCGACTCCGCATCCGCCAGAATATTGCTCGTGTCCAAGGTGTCAGCGTCGGCTTGCGTGACATCTACAATGCGAACAGCGACGTTTCGCGCCGAATCCACCGTGACCGTTTTCTCTGACAACGTGTCGGCATTCCCCACTAGGACATTGCCATCGGCAAATCGGGAGACAAATTTAATATCCTCAAGGCGATTGAATTGCTCTACGTCCACCTCTTCTAATCCAGTGAGATCGATCTCACCGCTGCTTTCAGACTCCCCGGTGATGACCGCTTTCAAGGCTAGTTCGTCGGAAACACCAGAAAGATCGAACCCGAGTTCTTTTACATTTGGATTCTCTGAGCGCGTTTCGGGGAACAGCCGCACCTCGATGGTACCGCCTGATCCAGTTATCTCTGTATCACCGCTGCGCCCAACGACATCGCTCAGCCCCACAGAAAGAAATCCTTCGTCAATCTCAAACCCGGCCGCCGGCGCGAGCCGGTCAAAAAGGACGACAAAGTCGAAATTACTCAGCGCGTCTTGCAGCTCCTCGACGTCAAGTCGCTGATCGACATCCTCGTCGAACACCTCCCGATCACCGTCGTAGATAACGACAAGCCCGCCGTTTGAGGTAAATTCCGTCTCCGAGTCGAGCAACTCTTTTGCGTCTTTGGAAGTTACTCGCACACGCGCCGCATCCCGAGTAACAACTGGATTATCAGAGGCCTCGTTTAGGTAACTCTGGATATTTTCGGCGCTGTCCTCAACCATCCAGGTCAGGATCGCCGGGATATTGACACTCTCACCCTCACCCGTCAGCTCCTCTTGGTTGGAAGCGTTCGCGATAATGTCTTCAGCGCTGGTCAGCCCGCTTCGGATATCTGCGATCGGCAATTGACCAAGGTCGGTGCCCGATTCGAGATCGATAAAGTATTCTTCAGGGATGTCAGCTAGCGCCAAAGCTGTTCTTACGGAATACACGGGCGGCTGCTCGGGCGTGCGTGTCGGGAGCGCGCTTTCTACGGCGACATCAGCCGCGGCCACGTCGCCTTCGAATACCTCGGGATCTATTGGGGCAATACCGAAAGAAAACGTCTCTGAGCCCTCTCCCACCACCGGTAGGCCGCCGGCTTCCAGAAAAATGTTATAGGAAGTCGTGTCGTCATCGTCCAGGAACACCAGATTGACTGCTGAGGCTTCCTCTGAGTCTGAGCCAATCGAAAAGTCCGGCTTTTCGGTCAGCTCTAAGAGCTGGGAAGGCCTGATTTCAATACCCGAATTTGCACGAAACGACTCCACGTCGCTCACGTCTGCATCCTGAACATTAAGTGTTCCGCCGGAGATGGTAATCGCACCACGCAGAACACTATTATCGTCCAGAACCAGCGTTCCCCCGGCCGCGTCACCAATGAACTCAAACGTGACCTCGGCCACGCCATCCTCTATCACGACATTAATTGGTTGGCCCGGGATATCGGTGACATCCACGGTCTGCGATGAGCTCACTGTCACCGTATCGGTGTCAGCGTCTATCTCGATGCCGGCAGGATTCGACCCGGCAGGATTCGACCCGGCAGAAGAACTTGATCCCGCGGCCGCGACGGCTGCACCAAGCCCCACCGCACCTAGACCAGCCATGGCAATTTGACCACCAGCCATGGCGCCGGTGCCGGCCGCAGCGCCGGTGGTGCCGGCAGCACCTGAACTACCTGTCTCGGCACCCTGACCTTCGACGACCATTTCGTCCGCTGGCGCGGGCTCTTCAGGACCCGCCTCTTGCGTCTCGGCTTGCGCGAGCAGGATATCCTCTGCCAATTTTGGCGCCGCGTCATCTTCACCGTTCTCGCTGAAAAGTGCCTCGATTTCAAGCTGCTCAGGGGATTCAGGGGCCAGTTCGTCAAACGTCGACTGAGCCTCGGCCAACGGTTCGAAGGCGATCTCGAGTGAATCCTCGGTTGGCGTTCCAGGAGACTGACCCGCCCCCCGATGGTTGATGTCGGCCATTGGTAAGACTCCCTACTTTACAATCCTTGTCCTTCGCCGATCAGCGGAGTAGTTTTTCAGCGGTTCGTTGGCTCTGATAGTGATGGATGCGTCCGGGATACGCTAGGCGCCCGTGCCAACGCTTTGCGACTAAAGACGACTATTTCGATAGGTCAGCATTTCGCGTTTTACCGCTCGCCAAAGGATTCGCTGACGCCGCGGGTGATCGGCTTGGTCAGAAAACCCAGCACCGTGTTGCTGCCCGTCATGATCTCAACGGTGGCGGTCATGCCGGGTTGAACCACCACCGGATCCGGTCCCATGCCCTCAAGATCCTTGCCATCCACCTGGACGTGGACCTGGTACAGGCGATGTTCTTCACCCCGGGCGCGGGCGTCCTCGTTTTCGATGGTATCGGCGCTGATAAACGTGACCTCGCCCGGGAACGAGCCATAGATCATGAAGTCGTAGGCGCCGAACTTGATAGTGGCCGGTAGCCCCGGACGCACATAGGCGATGTCCTTGGGGGCGACCTCGGCCTCAATGATGTAGTCATCCTGCACCGGCACCAGTTGCATGATCTCCTGCCCCGGCTCCACGACTCCGCCGCGGGTGTTCACCTGGATGTTCCGGACAATGCCGTCCATGGGGGCGCGGATCTCGGTGTATTCAACGATCTCTTCCTGCTCGATAAGTTGCTCGTGCAGGCTGTCCAGCTCGCTGCGGGCTTCGGAGAGCAGGGTTTGCACTTCCTCGTAGTAGGCATTGCGACGGTTGCGGATGTCGGCACGAAGTTCCACGCCCTGACGCTGCAGTCTGAGCACCTCGACCTGGCTGACGTCGCCGGTCTCCAGCAGCGGCTCTGTCAGGGTCAGTTCCTCTTCCACCAGCGCCAGCGTGTCCTGCAGCGATTCGACTTCGCTGCTGAGGCTCTCCCGGCGGCGCTCGTAAAGGGCCAGTTGGGTGGCGGCCAGGCCCTCATGCTCATGCACCGAGGCAGGGAATACTGGCAGGGTGCCGGTGAGTTCCGCCTCGAGGCGCGCGATGGTGGCTTCGCGAACCGCCAGCTGCCCCCGGGTGTCCCGCCAGGCGGCCTCGGCGCGGGTCCGGTCGAAACGGATGAGCACATCACCCCGACGAACCTGGTGGCCCTCGCGGACCACGATTTCATCCACCCGGCTACGCTGCATGGGTTGAATAACCTGGTTGCGCGAAGCGGGGATGACGGTGCCCTCGACCCGGGTGATCTGATCGATCTCGGCCCAGGCGGCCCAGGCAATGAAAGCGCCCAGGGTCAGCGCCACGGCGGGAATGATGAGCCGCGCCGCCAGGTGCTGCGCCGGGCGCGAGATGGAGGTTTGCGCGGACAAGGACGGGCTCATGACGGGTCCTCTCTATTCTCTGAAGGCACTGCGCTGACGTTGGACCCCCGGCTCTGGCGATGTTGCCGCAGCCGAGCGACCACCTCTTCACGGGGTCCATCCAGGGCAATACGACCCTGGTTGCAGACCAGCAGCCGGTCAACATAGGGCAGCAACGCGGTCTTGTGGGTGGCAATCAGCACGGTCTTGCCCTGGTCGGCCAGGTCGCTGATTAACCGCGCGATACCGGCCTCGGTATCGGTATCCATGGAGGCGGTGGGCTCATCCAGCAGCAGCACCGACGGGTTGACCAGGAGCAGCCGGGTAAAGGCCATGAGCTGTTTCTGCCCCCCGGACAACCCACGACCGCCCTCGGTAATGGGCAACTCCAGCCCCAGGGGGTGGCCATTGATCAGGTTGATCAAACCGGTGCGGCGGGCGGTGGCGAGAATGGCCTCATCGCCGGGGTCGGGCATGCCACGTAACAGGTTTGCACGCAGGGTGCCGCGGGTCAGCCGAACCTCCTGAGGCAGGTAGGCGATGAGTTCACGCAGACGCCGATGGTTGATTTTGGCCACGTCCAGCCCGCCCAGGAACACCTGGCCGTTGCCGGGTCGATAAAGCCCCGAGGCGACCTTGAGCAGCGTGGACTTGCCGGAACCAATGGGGCCGACGATACCGATGCGCTCACCGGGCTCCACCTTGAGCGCGGGCACTTGCAGCGCCAGGTTGGCGCTATCGCCGTAGGCAAATTCGACGCGCTCGAGTCGCAGGCTGCTCTCAACCACCTCGGGGTTCAGAGTGCGGTCATGCTCATCGAGCTCATTGGGCAGCGCCAGCATGGCGTCCAGCATCTTGAGGGACGTGCGGGCATGCACCCATTGCACCAGCGCACCTGGCAGGCGGGCGATGGGGCCGAGCGCCCGCTGGCTGATGATTGCACAGGCAATCAACCCGCCCATGGTGAGCTGAGCGTTCACCACCAGGAAAGCGCCGGTGGCGACGATGGTGACATAACTCATCTGCTGTAGCGTGGCACCGATGTTGCTGGACATGGCCGACGCCTGTTTGATGCGGTCGTCGTCCAGACCCGCCTTAAGGATGAGGTCCTGCCAGCCGATCTGCATGTGGGGCTCGCTGGCAGTGGCCTTCACCGACTCGATGCCGTCCAGGGCTTCCACGAGGAGCCCCGCTTTCTGGTTGTTATGGCCCTGGTTGGCCTCGATGGCCTGGCCCACCCGGCGCTGGAAGATGAACCCCACCGTCAGGGTGATGGGTACCAGCACCAGGGGCACCAGCGCGATGGGCCCGCCAATCCAGGCAATGACGCCAATGAACAACAGCGCGAAGGGGATATCGGCAAACAGAAAAATGGTTTGCCCACTGAGGATGCCACGCAGGGATTCCAGGCCCTTGATCTGAGCCGCCATGGTGCCCAGCGACGGAGGCCGCGCCTCCATCCGAATGCCCTGGGCGCGCCGAAAAAACCAGTCCGAGAGCTCGGCGTCGATCTGTGTGGATTCCCGGTCCATCAGATGGCTGCGCAGTTGCTTGAGCAGGAGCTCGAGGCCCAGCGCCACCAGCACGCCGACAAACAGCACCATCAGGGTGTTAAAGCCCGTATGCGGGATCACCCGGTCGTAGACCTGCATGGTGTAGAGCGCTGCCGCCAGTGCCAGGGTGTTCACCACCACCGTGGCGATGAGCGCATCCCGAAATACCCCCTTGCGGCGCTTCAGCGCCCGCCAGAGAAGCTGACTGGCTTTGGCGGGGCATTCATCACCCAGGGGATTGCCCAGCGGCGCTGCGTGATCGGGCGCGTCGCGGCCGGTCACAAAACTCGGGTCGGCACTCATGGGTGCTCTCCTGCCGGCGGGTCGTAGACCGTGGCGCTGGCCAGTTCACCAAGGCGCCCGGTGAGCAGTGCGATTCGCAACATCGGTTCGCGCATTTCCGCGCGGGCGGTTTCAACCGAGAGGGCGGCATCGGTGGCTTCACGAACGGCGTTGAGCACATCCAGCCAGCTTTTCTGGCCGATGACGTATTGCCGGGTGTAGGACTCAAACACTTCCTGAGTGCTGTCCCGCTGGCGCTGCGCGCTGTCAAGTCGCATTTGCGCGGCCCGCCATTGCCGCCAGGCCGAGGCGACTTCAGTGCGAAGCTGCCGCTCGGCCGCCTCCCGCTGGCGGGCCAGCGCCTCGCGGCGCGACACCGCAGCATTGGTGGCTGACAGGGTGGACAGCCCGGCATCAAACTCGGACTCAAGCACAATCAGCGCGCGGGATTCGCTGTCATCCAGCGTGCCATCGCCGCGTTCATGCTCCAGGCGCAGCGCAATTACTGGAAATAGCCGGGCCCGCTCGGAGCGCACGTCCGCGCCGGCTGCCCGGCGTTCCTCAGCCAAGCGAAAGAGCAGCGGCGAATAGCGACTGGCTTCCGCCTGAGCTTCACTCTCCAAGCCCGGCAGCGCCGCCTCCCAGTCCACCACCGGATCAATGGACTCCACCGGCTGACCGACCAACTCACCAAGTTCTTCAAGGGCAATGTCAAGCTGCTGGGTAATTGACGAAAGATCGGTCTGGGCTTGCGCCAGGCGGGATTCCGCCAGCGAGAGATCCACCTCGGGGCTGATCTGCTGGGCCACCCGCCGGGCGATCAGGTCCCGCAGTTGTTCGTGTTGTCTCACATTTTCGGTGCTGACCTGCTGCTGGGCCTGAGCCCGCACGGCATCGACATATGTCTCCGCCACCCTTAGCAGGACCTCCTGCTCTGCTTCGCCCACGCCGCCACCGGCTGCCGCCAACCGCGCCTCGCCGGCGTTGATGCCAGCGGTGATTCGCCCGCCGGTCCAGAGCGGCTGCTGGACCTGAATAACCACCTGATCGTCGCCGTCATCGGTGCGGCTTGCCTGAACGGAGGGCGTCGGGAATCGCTGCCAACGGGCCGAATCCAGATCGGATTGGGCCGCATGCTGTTCCGCCAGACTCGCTTGAATACTGGGGTAGTTGGCCACGGCTACTGCCGCCAGCGCCTCCCAATCCCACGGCTCAGCGGGCGCTTTTGACGCAAACGCCGCCAGGAACGCGACACCGATGGATGCCAGTGGGCGGGTATTCATCACCGGCCCTCAGAGCCTAAAATCGTGATGGATGTGGCCAACGCGTAGCCGATACCGTGGGCGGTGTTAATCGGCAAGTCGGTCCCTAGGTTGTCGCGGATCTTGTTGCGCAGCCGCCGGACCATAATTTCGAGGCGGCGCGTGTCAAACAGATCCGGCGTAGTGCCAAACAGGCTGACGAAGCGATCCCGCGCGACTGGTTGACCGGGCTGCTGCCCGAGCAGTAGCAGGAACTCCCGTTCCCTGAAGGTCAAAGACAGGCCGCTTTCAGACCCCGGAGGATAAATTTGCCAACTCACCGGGCAGAGACGCCAGTGACCGTTAGAAGCAGTGTCCGCTGAACGGCGCTTGACTAACGCTTCGACCGCTGTGGCCAATTCGTCTGCCTTGACGTCGCCCATTATCGGCAGATCAAAGCCGGCATCCATAACATCCGACAGTTGGGCTGTTTCGGGGGACGGCATCACGGCAACGACGTAAGGCCAGGTACGCCCTGACCGCAACCAGGCGCAGAGATGATGCCAGCAGCTCCATTCGGCGATAGTGGTATCAACAACAATAGCGCTGATCCAGTCCGGATTCTCGAGGTAATTCATGAGCGCGCGCTCGGCATGAGCGATATGGGTGGCAGCCCCTCGGTGCTCTAAGGCCTGCCTCCATTCGGCTGCACGCTGGACATCCGACGTTATGCAGACGACCTCGTGGCGATGTAAGCCGCTTTCCATGCAGAGCCCTCCATTCCTTTGGAGAAATATCCGATGACTGAACTTTCAAAAGCCGTATTTCTACTATGGAGAGACATAAACCCGAAACATAGCTAATTTTTACGACATATAACGACGCACAGCGACCTATCCGCGTTTATTTATGGCGCTACTTCTTATCACTAACCTGCTTCATAAGCAGGGAGCTTCCCCCGTGATTGAGGCTTTGATGCATAGTGGAACAAGGGAGAATGGAGCTGGCGAGAGGATTCGAACCCCCGACCGGCTGATTACAAATCAGCTGCTCTACCAACTGAGCTACGCCAGCACCGAAGGTGGGAGG
>LFIK01004505.1_pt1 | contig 11282 bp, 11 predicted proteins | sample 643401 | NCBI WGS metagenome assembly LFIK01 (sample SAMN03777447, study PRJNA286221) | soda lake metagenome | biome: soda lake; feature: Kulunda steppe; material: water; isolation source: sample T5-Br brine of Lake Tanatar-5 | place: Russia: Kulunda steppe | collected 2010-07
TACAAGTTTAAGTTTGACCTTCAGCCAGGTAGTTTGACTGATCAGGTTGCTGGTGAACACCAGCCATCATATAAACATCCATAAGCTTTGAAATAAAACGATAGGAATCATTAGTTTGTTTCTGGAATTGATTCAATCAATAAAGTTTATGGTGTGTCACGCCAGGTAAGTGCTGCAGCCAGAAGTGTGCTGCACCGCGTGTACAGTCAGTCGGAGTTGATTGACTGAGTGAGCGATAGAAAACTCAGAATCATACTGATGGTACCTAAAGATAGCCTGGTTAGGGCCTACTAGCTCAGAAAGCTAAGCAAATGAGGCTAGTCTGCAAGCTCTCCTAAATCAAGACAGGGCAGAGAGGTCAAATACTATTTGACCTCAGCAGTACTGTGAAGACACCAGCTCTCCTTAATCAAGACAGGACAGGTAGAGATCAAGGACTGTGAAGACGCCAGGTCTGGTCACCAGCTGGAGACCTCTAGCAAACATAACAACTTGTTGAAGGGTCTATGCAAGCGCTTGAAGGGTCTATGCAGGTGCTTGAAGGGTCTATGCAGGCGCTTGAAAGCCAAGAAAGTCACACTCCACACCATCCCTCTTGGTGTACGAGGTTCAATCTATATTATACCTCCAACACTTTTCACCATTTTAAAGAGCTCGTCCTTAATTTACAAACCATCCACAAGACTGCCCTTGGATTGCCCTTGAAAAAAAACGCTCTGAGAGCTTAACAAGGTCTTGATCTGGAGCACGGAGCTGCCAGCCACCCTCCAGATCCCCACTTTAATCTTTTCCATTGGTGAAGGAGACTCATGACACTTCAGGCCAATGTGTCGCCTTTTCCACAATTGACGCAGGGATCGTCTTGCTACCTACGTAGTTTTTACTTTTTCCTTATTACGACAGGACCAAAACACACCTCCCATTTGGTCTTTGGTCACGTCCCCTGGGGCCAATCCTCCAGCTCCAGGTTTAGATAACCCCAGATCCACTAGATCACAGCAACCTCAGGCTACCCAGGCCTTCAGGGAGCTCAAGCCGGTAAGCCTGGGGGTAATCACAATACTCCCAGACTGGCTCTACTGCTGCTTCTTCTCTTTACCCCAGGTTGACCCCAGGCTGATTGGTGTTACTCCTACCCTCTACCTCGCTGCTGCAATGATGGGCAACCCGCCAGAGCCTCGTTAGCAGCTTAGAAAAAGAAAGGAAAAGAAAAAGAAAAACTATGTAGGCAGTGAAACCACTTCCTACATCAATTAAGGAAAGGAGAGACGTGCACATTGGCCCAAAGAGCCTTGAGTCTCCTTCACCAGGGAGAAGGAAGAACTAGTGAGGGTTTGGAGGGTGATAAGAAGCCCCCAGCTCCAGACCAAGACCTTAAGAGCAACAGGATTTTTCAAGAGCGCGTCTTTTAGTTGTCAGTTTGTGCGTGTAGAGCACAGAATGAGCATGCAATTTGAGGGCAGTCTTTTGGGCTTTTTGTGTATCAAGGCCGAGCTCTTTGCGATGATTCAAAGTGTGTGAGGAATAGATAGAGCCTCCCACACCAAGCAGAATGGTGTGAATGATACTTTTTTTGGCCTTCAAGCGCTTACAAAGAATCTTGTGTAGTTTTCTAGAGGCCTCTAATTTGTGTCCAGGCCGTGTATCTTCACAGAATTTAACCCCAACGAGTAATATCTCCCTGATGTTGGCATTGAGCTCGTAAACTCTGCGTTCATTTTTGCTGGCTTGTCTTGGTTGTGACACCTGGTGCAAATGAGGACGTTGGCGATTTTAATTTTTTTGTAGGTAAGGGAGTAAACAAAATGGCATCAGGGCGGCTTGAGGTGAGTCTATCTCTAGCAGATAAATGAGCATCAAAAAGCCAGCTGGGTAGTGTCCTGCTATTAGCAGAAATTTGAAGGTTTTGTTAAGCCAAACGATCAGTGCTGCCGGCATCCAAATGGACCAAACAACCTGCCAGAGAGCCTTAACTGATTGTTTTCATGATGAGCCTGCAGGCAACATTATGGCATTCAGTAATCATACAGAAGATGATTTTACTAAACATAGTATGTTGACACCCTGAGAGAATATAGAGAGCACTATCTGCTCGCTGACAGAGTGGACACTGAAGGCTGGTGGACATTCTAAAGCAGACAGCGTGTCTCTGATTGAGAAGGGTGCCTGTACAGAAGTGAAAGATCTTGCGCTTCATTTGGAGAAAGATTTTTGATATGTTCCAAAAAGCGTTGGTAATGCCTTTGTGGACATGTGGGAGCAGATTCTGGTAATAAAGTGGTACCATGTTTTTGAAATGGCATAACCTAGTTTATGATTCGAGTGCATGTGGGACTTAAGTGCGGCTCGGAGATCTGGAAGGTAAGTCAATTTAGGGCTGTGCTGGGGAGCTACAGTGCCAGATTCTTGCTGATTAACTTCTTCAACAGCTAGAATAGAACAGAAAGGAAAGAAAACTACGTAGGCAGTGATACACTTCTTACATTAAGATAGTCCCTTAAGTGCAACATATATGGGGGTAGGCGTTCAGAAGTTTGGAATAGGGGTTGGTATTCATCAATCCTCCCCAACATGGTAGGAACATGAATGTGGCTGTTTCAGTGTTGTTCACTATGGCGAAGTATACGGCATGTATTAGGGCACAGTGCATGAGTTGATCATCATACATAGGATGGCAGACAAAGAAGCCAGAAAATTTGGATGAGAAGGCATTGGGAATGGCTCCAAGATTCTGTCGCGAGGATCCTTACTCCAGAAATTGAGATGTTTAGGGTTGTGGTCAAGAAGAGAGGCCATTTTTCTTGTGTAGTGCCCATTTCTGGAGGGCAGAGAGAAAGCGGGGGGGGAGAGCAGGCATATAGGAGTGTTTAACCTTTGTATTCATGGGTGTGTTGTTGTCGTGTAAGGCAGAACGGGAAAGGAGGCCAAAAAGCTCAGAATAAAGCTCTTAGGGGGAGGCATGATGGTATCATGGATTCCAGCAACTTTTGTGTCATGAAATGCTTTGTAAAGGGCGTTAAAACACTTTGGAGTGAGCATGCCTTAGCATTTTTCCGTCACGTCATAGATGCATGCCACCTTTGACGTGCATATTTTAGGTAGTATCAAAGGTGGGGGATTTTGTTGTAGGTGATGGTGGGTCTGTTTGGTGAGGGGGTCGGAGGGGATGGGTGTTCTTAGGTGTTGGATTGATCAGGTCGATGTCCATGACCCAGAATTCACAGCGGCCTGTAGCTATGATATCTGCTTGTGGGTTGGTAGGATACGTGCCAAAGCTCACTTTGTTTCTGAGTTCAGAGTCCAGTTTGTAATTCCAGGTGTTATCCATGTTGCTCATAGTATCATCTGGTGGTAGCATAGTGAGGTTGGGCTCATCCTTACATGCCTCAAAATCCAGAATGTGTTTATGGAATGCCGGCCATTTGTTTCTTGTCACTTCTGGTTCCCGGGTGGGCTTCCAAGTAATTTTAATCTGCTCTTTGTCATAGGACTCGTATCTCCTCTTTTGTTTTTGTTGCGCACTTAGGTCAGCGCAGGCTGGGCAGGCCCAGTTATCATTTTTGTCAACTTCTTCTCTCTCTCTCTCTCTCTCTCTCTCTGTGTGTGTGTGTGTGTGTGTGTGTGTGTGTGTAGCAGCCGGTAATCTTCAGGCAAGCCCAGTGATAACTTCGACTGCAAAAGTCACAGATATACATATCGTCATAAGGTGGCTTAGTTTTCCCAGGTTCAAGTCCATAGTAGAGGAAGCATACCTCACAGCACGCGCACTCAATGGCAGACCAAGATATTGAGCGGGTACTTACAGGCGTGAAGCCGGCCTTTTTGAAGATGGGGAGCGCCCACCTTTCTATAATCATGGGTGCATAATGGGTGAGGTACTGTTTCTGCTGTAAAGGCATGTTGTCATGCCTGTCCCTCTTCTTGTCTGAGATGATTCTCCACGAGGCAATGTGTGTGATGTCTAAGTCATGGTGGTAGATATATGTTAATGGCACTATTGGGTGTTGTTTCTCTTGCTATATGCAGAACTTTGTTTCTCTAGTAGTTCCAAAGCTCTGCGCTTTGGCATGAGGGATGCAGGGGGTCAATTGTTGGGCACGGAGGGTCCAATTCTGTGTGTAAGAGTCTTCTCTTCTTTTGTCTCTGCTTGTTTTTGGCCCTGGTTGCAACTAGCAGCAGGCCGTTGTAACGGGTTATGTATAATAGCAATCGGCTGTCAGGAATCATCGATTTCGATTCGTTATTATGGGCCTCACACTGCTGCAGCCGTTCATGGGTCAGCCAATGTGGTATTTGGTCTATATTTAGAACGCAATCTTTTACTTGGCGGGTCAGTTTCAGCAGATAGATTATTTGGTGCTTCCATAGCAACTGGTTAGACTTGTTTTGTGTTGTTTGAAGGAAGTGCTTCCCTGTTGCTCTTCAACAGATAACCAGCTTATATCAAAAAAGGGATTGCTACAAAGGCATGGTTGTTTCAGCCGGGAGGCTGTTTTCTTGGCAGGCTTGGTATTTAGCAAGGGCATCTGCACATTCATTTCCAGCAATTCCGGAATGGGCTTTTACTTATATTAAGCTACTTGCCTCGTAGGCTCTGAGAACTTCTTAGTAAGACTCTGTTGCCAACAGGGTTAGGGTTAGGGTCTACCTAACCCAGTGGTCCTTGGACTCGTCAGGGAACCTTTCTTTAACGCACACGGCCTGTTCTGGTCTGCGTAGTCTTCGCTTTTCTTTTCCCTTTAGCACAGACCCATAGGAGTTTGTACCTTGTTGGGCGGCAAGAACAAGGTTAGAATTTGATTTCAAACTGGGCCCAAGGAACTGTGTTAAGTTACCGCGCAACCAATGCTGTGCAACGTGCAGAGATACCTGAGTGAAGGGATCATGCGTCCAATCATGGTTAGTGGCTAGTTTGCTCCCGGCTTAACTTTAAGCAAGTTACATCCGATGTGTCAGCTCCATCCAAACTCTCCAAACGAACTAATGGTCCATCTTTCCATCAGCCACAGCATACTTTATACATGCACTATTGCTATGCGCTGCCAGCGCAACACATAGCCAGTGCCACCACAACACATAGCCAATACTCTAATACAAGGCGCATACCCTAACTTTGTCAACGTGGCCCATGGGTTGCCTCGTCTATCATTGGGCCAGCACCTCTCTGCCCCTCAGTTTTGGCGATGGTGGCCTTGTGGGAGAGGCGCAGCATGCCCCGCACATCACGCCCCAGGCATCGCACGTTGATTCTTTCCCCAACCTGAAGCACGCTGGCAATATCTCGCACCTACACCGTTTTCCAATACAATTTGCATATGTTTTGCAACTGGGCGCACTTATTGACAAAATGTGATTTGCAGTGTGATTTGCAACTGGGCGCACTTGAAGAGCAGATTCGGAAGTACAAGATAGCAAGCATGGGTGCTGATAATTCATTTAAGTCTGATCTGATGCGTTGAGCAGCAGGGCTGCCTTGTTCAGGTCTTCCTGGCTTTGTTTCAGGCTGCTGGCAGGCCCAACTTAATGGACACAGCAAAAACAGAGCTTACACTCTGCTGGCCTTGGAGTCAAGGTGGAGCATGCACTGATCCAAAGCAAAGGTGGAACATGCACCGATTCAAAGCAAAGGTAGACTATGCACCGATCCATGCTCCTGGACCAAAAAGGTATGGGTGTAGGTGTAGACCCTTAGGCTACAGCCTCACTGGTCCACGCGCCTGGACCCAAAGGGTATGGGTGGACCTTTAGCCCACAGCACAGCCATGTGTCCAGCACGCATCCCCAAAGCACCTTACCTTGCCGTGGGCCAGCTCAGATACGTGCAACACATGCTTGGCACCGTTGGGCATCGTGAGGACTGCGCCCCAATCAAAAATCTGAGACACCTGCAAGAGCTCAGGCAGTGCAACAAGGGATCGTTCTGAGCCAAGGGAGTGTCTTGTCTGGGGAAGGGAATGAGTCGCGAGGGCACCCACTGCCTTGCCCCCATTACGCCGCAAGATATGATGCTGCCCTGGTGTCAATGATCTATGACCTGTGCCCGACAGCAATCTGTGATCTATGCCCGACAGCAACAATACGTGACCTGTGCCTGACAGCAACAATCTGTGACCTGACAGCAATCTGTGATCTTGAAGCAACAATCTGTGACCTGTGCATGACAGCAACAATTTGTGACCTGACGGCAACAATCTGTGACCTGACAGCAAAAATCTGTATCCTATGCCTGAAAGCACATACCCACCTGAGCTGGGTAAACTTGGCCCTCAACTAAGTCTGTGCCTTCTACAGCCCGCACAGCAGCGCAGGCTGCATCCATCTTAGCTTGACTTGGAGCATAGATCTGCATATCACAGGATGGTCTGGAGAACTGGGTCTGCATGAAAAGCATGCACAAACATGAGTAGTGATTGGGATTTGCTAATAGCGCTAAATAGCGCTATGAAAATTTTCAGATATGCGAGCCAAATTTGAAGCTCAAACATTCACCTCTGGCCTCAAGGAATAAGAATGCAATCATAGAAATAGATTGGCGGGCATGTTTAATGGGAACGAGCCATTGATTACTCTGGGGATGGATGGCTTGCAACCCCATATCCAGGGCAGTGCCACCCCTGCAGACTCTTCAAGAGGACGACACCAGGTCCTCTTAGGAAGTGATCTAACAGGTATACAATGAAGATTTAGCCAGAGAGGGGCTGTGAGATGGAGTGCGAATGTTGCATGCCAACCTCAACCCCGCAAACCTCAGGACGATGCAGCGTCACAACTGCATACAGCAAGCAGTAGAAGCAGCAGGGGTTTGCAATATCCCCAAGGAGCATGCCAGGAAGGAGGAGGAGAAGAAGGTGAGGAGGTAGACTGTGTTGGGAGGCTAGTGGCCAAGGAGCAGCATATCAAGTCCTTCTCAATGGGCCCGCACAGCACGAGCAATTCTTTTGTCTCATGGCCATTCATTTCATCAATTATGAGGTCCCTTTCATCAAGCTGGAGTGCCCCGCGCTTGAGTCAGTTGAGTCCACACAAGCAGCTCCATTCAAGCAGCCATGCAGCAAGCAGTAGTAGCACCAGCACCAGCACCAGCACCAACAGAAGTTTTTAAAGTGCAAACAGTAGAAGAGAGTTATCAGCGTTGGGCAGCAATCAACTTGAGCGGACATGCTTTTTGGCTCGTCATACAGACTACTCAGCAACGCAGTAGCTCAGCTGCACCCTGCCCTCATCTCCCATCACCACTTTTACTCACCTGCACCCTGCCCTCATCTCCCAACACAACTTTGGCGCCACTGGCTTGTTCCAAGGCCGCCAGGGCACTCCCATCTTTGCCCAGGAGCAGCGCCTGCGGAGCACCCACAGCCCTCAAGAATATGGCTCCAGGGGACGAAAAGTTGCGGCATTACAAGGATTGCAAGGATAACACGGATAAGGCCTTCAGTTAAGAAGTGCAAAAGCTAGCCTTGCAGCATTACACTGTGCTTTGCTTGAGATTGTGGATGTAAGACAGGCATCATGCAACACAGGGAGTGTGACGTAAACAAGTAGCAGACACAGCCATGGCATTGTGCTGCAAACGCTGGACCTAAGAAAGCTGAAGTGTATTGATTTTTAAAGACACAGCCCTTAACTGAGAGAATCATTATGAAAGTAAGAGTACGCAGGCTAAACGAGTCACTACTATGCCACATATGGGGCCATACAAGTATGTTGGATGGGATAGGCTACGTAATACATATTGACTTGCTGCCAGTGCTTGTTCAGGCAGGGCGTGGACAGCACTGCCTTGCTCGTGCTAGAGTTTGCAATGTTTGCAATTGAATATCAAACCAGGCGGGCACAGTAAAATGAGCTCATGCCAGCTTCTGCACTTAGGCACATTAAAGAGCTTCCAGCATGCAGCTGCAAGGATATAGGGTCGCCTTTTGGCGGTCTCAAGGTGATGCAATATTTGGGGGGTGCACTTCTTCTAAAATGCATTTTGGGTGCGGGTGCATGCTCAGGACCAGCCAGCGTCCTCAGCATAGTAGACAGAGCTGGCAGCCCTTGTACACTGTACTGATGCAGTGAGCGGCAGAGTGTGGGTAGGAGCATGTTTAAGACATGCACACTGGGCCGGGACCCCGCTTTCCTCTGCTACAGAGGCATCCCCGTGGCCTGCATCTCCCCTGCCTTGTGTCTTGGCGGTCCCACCCACGGTCATCCCACTCCAGGGACACGGAGCTGGCAAGCGAGCCAGCTACCTTCCTTGCGCCGTGCATGGGCCCATCAGCCGTGCCCAAGCAGCCACGAGCGAGCAGCCGTGCCCAAGCAGCCGTGAGGTAGCAGCCGCGAGCGAACAGCCGTGAGGGAGCAGAGCCATGAGGGACAAATGAACGTTAAACGCAGCAGGACCCGCTCCTGGCTTTCCACTTACACCGATGAGCACCTGTCAGAGGCTCCAACTGCCGATGAGCTGTAAGGGACCTAGCAGTACTATGCAGGCCTCTGGCTCATGGGCTGCTGCACCCTGAACCAACTGCTTACACTACACTTGCCACAGCGCCAAACAAGGGTCACCCTGCAGTCTGGATTGGTCAGGTCCTGGTTCCGTCATGCAGGTTTGATGCCACAAAAGTGTAACTTCAAGGCCCTTTTGTTAAGGGTTAAGTCAGGAAAAATGCTGAAGGGCCATACCACACCCTTCAGCATACACATGTATGTATATACTCATGTGCACACGTGCACACATGCTTGCATGCGCATGCACTCACGTACAAACACACACATGCATGCACAGGTACCTGCAAGCGCAACGTGGATTGGTTGGCTCAATTTGACAAAGCGATGTGCATGTAGATTTGCTGGCCAGGTTGTCACCCCAAACGCAGCTCATGCACGCACCGCACAGTCCGCATCAATCTGCATCTCCTCCAAACACGGCCCCTGGTGGCCCTCGGCATCGCCGCCACCCTGCCGCTGCTCAGCTATGGACGTGCTCATTATATCCAGCAGCTCAAGGCGTGCTGTGCGTGCCTGGGCCATGGCTAACATAAGCACCTGCAGCGTCAGGGGCATGTGGCCTTTGACCATGCTGAAGAAAGTGTGACCATGCTGAAGAAAGTGTGAGCATGCGGCCTTTGACCATATGCTGAAGAAAGTGCGCTTGGCAGCGCTGACCCAGCGCAGAGCATAAGAAGCAGGCCAGCATTCATGTGCATGTGCTTGCTGCACCCTGGAGGCCGTTGCATTATACCTTCTTGCTGCACCCTGTGCATGTGCATGTGCATGTGCATGTGCATGTGCTTGCTGCACCCTGGAGGCCGTTGCATTATACCTTCTTGCTGCACCCTGTGCATGTGCATGTGCATGTGCATGTGCATGTGCATGTGCATGTGCATGTGCTTGCTGCACCCTGGAGGCCGTTGCATTATACCTTCTTGCAAGCGTTCCAAAGGTCAGAGTCTTATACACGCCAGCCAGGTAATATGGGCAGCTCGTGTTTGAGGCAAATCCTTTGGGACGTATGTTGATTGGGAACAACACAGAGAAGACCAGCATGGCCCCTGCGCTGAAGTCTGGCAGCTTGTGCTCTAGAAGGGTCCGCAGTTCAGGGTCCCGCAAAGGGCACATGAGCGTGGCCATTGTTAGGGGGTCCCACAAAAGGCACGCAAGCACACCTTGTTGCAGGAGGTACCATACATGAGGCACGCATGCACACCCACTAGCAGGGGATCCAGCAAAATGCACGCAAGTGCGCGGGCGTTCGCGGGGGAGTGCATGCAGCCCATTTCTAAAGCAAGCACACATTGCAATGTCGTGCTGGGAATTGGGGACCAGGTCAGCACGGGCCGAAGTCAACCAGGTCAGCACGGGCCCAAGTGTGGGGCAGTCCTTATGCAGCGGGAGCGCGCCCCTTCCTATGGCACACCTGCTCCTCTGGTCCTGCTTCTTAAGGAGCACATGGATCAACCGCGCCCACATCCCTCGGAGCATGTCAAATACGTTTCACTTGCAATGCTGCATATACGCATCCATTGGTCAACGCAGCATCCAAGACAGAGCTGCGCTAACAAGGTGTCCTGTGGCAGTTTGCTCACAGACAGGGTGTCCTGTGTGGCAGGCAGAGGTCCTTGCCCTCAAGCTAGGCCTTGCCCATCCGAGCTCACGGGCAAGGTATCCCGTGCCATGCTCACTGGCAAAGTATCCCGTGCTCACGGGCAAGGTATCCCGCGGCAACATGCTCACCTCAGCCGGGATGCCTGGCAGCTTCATGTCCCTCATGCTCACCTCAGCCGGGATGCCAGGGAGCTTCATGTCCCTTATGCTCACCTCAGCCGGGATGCCAGCGAGTTTCATGTCCTGGGAGCTTCATGTCCCTCATGCTCACCTCAGCCGGGATGCCAGGGAGCTTCATGTCCAGCTGCATCGCTGTCAGGCCTGCTTCCGTGCCAGCCACCTTGAAGTCCATGTCTCCTAGGGAGTCTTCGATGCCGGCAATGTCTGTGCAGTGTGCGCGGCATGTGTGCCACATGCACAGGTGAGCCGCCAATGCGTGGCCACATGAGCCTTTGCTACCGGCAATGTGTCTGTGCAGCATTTGCTCACGAAGCACCATGGACGACCGCTCTGCTCATTTGAATACTCGACAGTGTGCGCAAGCTACACTATAGGGCACAGTGCCCCAAGAGGGCCTGAGCATGGGGTGCCTGAACATGAGCAACATGAACATGGGGGGCCTGAACATGGGGTGCCCCAAGAGGGCCTGAACATATGGGGTGCCCAAAGAGGGCCTGAACATATGGGGTGCCCAAAGAGGGCCTCTGAACATGGGGTGCCTGAACATGAGCAACATGAGCAAAATGGGGTGCCTGAACATGAGCAACATGAACATGGGGGGCCTGAACATGGGGTGCCCCAAGAGGGCCTGAACATGGGGGGCCTGAGCATGGGGTGCCAACATATGCTGAACAAGCAAAGCTTGGCGCACCCGATCCTCAGGCAGGGACGCTGAGCACGCCAGCCACAGCCCTTCTGTGTTCTGGCAGGCCTGTTTGTGGCTGAAGCCTCAGAAGGCTGCCTTTCTCCTTTCTCCAGACATGCTTGTTCTGACCATGCCAGGCACCGGTGCATGGGGAGTGTGCATGTCAGTGCTGAACATGCTCAGTGCATGAAGGTGCTTCAAATTGCACACGCACACACGTTCACGCGCACACACACACACGTGCACACACACACACACACACACACACATACACACACCTACAAACAGACACACACGCATGAGCACACACACACACACACACACA
>LFIK01004506.1_pt1 | contig 11279 bp, 15 predicted proteins | sample 643401 | NCBI WGS metagenome assembly LFIK01 (sample SAMN03777447, study PRJNA286221) | soda lake metagenome | biome: soda lake; feature: Kulunda steppe; material: water; isolation source: sample T5-Br brine of Lake Tanatar-5 | place: Russia: Kulunda steppe | collected 2010-07
AGGGGGGGCAGCAGCAGGCGTACCCAGCAGGGAAAGTCTGTGTGAGGGCAGCAGCGGGCGTGCCCGGCAGGGAAGATGTGCGTTTGGGCAGCAGCAGGCATGCCTGGCAGGGAAGATGTGTGTAAAGGCAGCAGCAGGTGTGCCGGGCAGGGGGAGTTTGTGTGTGGGCAGCAGCAGGCGTGCCCGGCAGGGAAAATGTGTGTGCAAGGGCCGCTACACGTGACCAAATGAGAGGACGGCAGCTCACCAGTGGGTTGATGGCTGCATGGGGGTACTGCAGGTGTGCAGCAAGCGTGCGCGCCTCTGCTGGGCAGGCATGCCAACTAGTCTTTGGGGTGTCGGATTAAGATTGCATGCAGGGCGTGCTTCAGAGCAGCTGCCCATAATTAATGGGTTTGGCTGCGCAACCCTCCTTCCACACAGTGGCAGAACAGAGTGAAGCTGTGCTGTTGAGTGGCAAGGAGAGCTCTCCTGGGTCAAGCCAGTATGGGAACAGGCTGTTGAGCCGGCTCCATGATTGTGCTTCCCAGGCCCCAAGGCAGTGTACATGAAATGCCTCAGACAGTGAAACAGAGCCAGCCCCACAGTTATCGGGACACACAATAGCTACTAACTTCGATCCCAAAAAAGCCACACCCAGTGGAAGATTAGGGAGGTGGCATTATGAGTGATCAAAGCCAAGGGCAAGGCACCTCAGTCCATGCCGCTGTGAACCCGCATTCTTCTCTTTGCCCACCAGGCTTTCTGCCGCACGCAACCTGAGACATACATATGCTTAAAGTATGGCACTCATGCATCAGCTTTTTTAGCACCTGAAAGACACATGCTCAAACCTGAGACACGCATGCTCAAATTGATGCACCCAAGCACCAACCTTCTCCAGCTCGCGTGTCAGGCGGAATGTGGTGCGGTTGGTGGTGGCCTTGAAGGCCATGGCTGCCAGCACCTTGCTCGCACCCAGGGTGTGCTGGTTCTCAGTGCTGCTTCCGGCTTCAAAAGCGATGGCAATGGTGGACACCGGGCCTGTGCACATGCACATCCATGATGATGATGTCAATGGTGTCAACAGTGATGACGACAACCACGCACTGGAACATTCACAATGCCGATATTGACCAATGAACCATCCTTGCGTACATGAACAGACGAAATTTTTGCTGCTGAGGAGAAAAGCAATGGGCATGCACACAGGCCTCGATCCTGGTGCTTTTGATAAGTGCGAGCTGAGGCCAATTCCTGGGATCTTCTGTATGCAAGGCCCAGTTGATGGGGAGGCTGAGAAGATTCATGCACAGCAGTGTGGGAAAAGCACGCCCCTCACCAAACTATGTGCACACTGAAGATCGAGCTTTAACTGTTTTTAACAAAGTTTCAGCAACGATTATGCATGGATGGGTGCATATAGCGTGGGGCTGAGTTGCAGGCTGCCTGTCTGGTGTAAGAAGCCTGAGAGACGCAAACCCATATGATACAGTCCAGCACACCCATTGTCATACAAGGCACTCCCATTGTCATACAAGGCACACCCATTGTCATACAAGGCAAGCCCATCGTCATACAAGGCAAGCCCATTGTCATACAAGGCACACCCATTGTCATGCAAGGCAAGCCCAAATGCTCGCTGTCCAGCTCTCAATTTCGTTTTAGAGCACAAGCTGAGTCCGAGCAGGAATAAGGTACTGTCAGGTTGCTTGGTGCAAGTCCTCATATTTAGAACTTCTTGTTGTGCATTGCGCGTAGCAGATGCAAAGCATGACTTGGGATCTGTGTCGGCTTTGTGCCCGTGTTTTTCTAGCATGTATAGGTCATGGGCATGCCATACAAAGCGGTCCTCCCTCACAGTATTGGCTAAATGTGTGCGTGTGAGTCACACAACATGCACTTCAGATGTGTACGCTGAAGTGGCCATGTGTGTGGCCCAAACGTATCTACACGAGTACAAGGCAAAGAGGCTTTTTAGGGAGCATGGAGGGGCCGCTGTACAGTAGGAATGAAGTCCCATCCCTAATTGAAGGATGCACGATGGGTAGCAGACACTTACTCGGCGTGTCCAAAGCCACGGCAGGAAATCCGGGCGCCAAGGTGCCTGTCTCTAGTTTAGGTGCTCCCTTGGGTGTGATGCCCCTGGGTGGGGGAGGCACCCACGGCAGAGGCTCCTGCATGTGTACAAGCACAGGTGTGCATGTGCATCCCCTCTTTCATGGTCCTCTTGCTTGACAGTGCACCGAACCCAAGCAGGCAGCTCCTGCAGCTGCCTCTACCAGGTTTGTCTGGAGCGTTTACACAGTCTATGGCAAGCACAATCGAAAATATTAAATTTGCGGATGAGGCCCGGGTGCATGCGCCAGTTCGATTGGAAGTGCTTTGAGCTGTTCACGTCTGGCCTCCATCCCCATTCCCCATTGGCTTTTGCACTGATGCACCTGTATACTTGCATGCAGTTCTGTTCCTGATGGGTTGCTGCCACAATGATTTGCGTGCATGTGCTCAGGCTGAGCTTCTGAGGCTTGCGCAGATGGTCTTGGGTGTCAATGGTGCCCTTCCCCGGTTGGGCAAGTCTCAACAACCAAAGTTAGACTCTGCAACAGAGTTGTCGCTTTGCTCAACTGCTGTGCGCAGTTGCTGCAGTGTGCGCATGGTCCCTGAAGAACAGGATGAACGTCTTTCACCCTTTTGATGTGCACATACGCACACACACACACAGGTCATTTGTAGATGCTTGTATGGCAAGTCTAATGATCCCTTAGCAACGCACAGCCAGGCTCCGGAGGCCTCCGGCATCACTGGCAGCAGATTTCCCCGTGCTTACGCTGAGAGGTGTGTCGATCCGGGTTGACCCGAAACCCAGCATGCTAGCCAGTCCTCCACTACTGGACGCAGCCTTCGTGGCGAGGGCAGGCGCATCGGCTAGGGCGGCAGCAGTGCTCGTGGAAATGCCGCGCATGATTGCGCGACAGGATAGAGAAACAAACAGGTAAGCAAATAGTGCGCTTAATAAGAAGACGCTTTGCGCTAACGAGTTTCACTAACGAGTTTCAGCTCTCAACACACTTCAACGAGTCTGCTTGAGTAGACGTGATTACCAATTGCAATTTGCTAGATTCAAGCTCATATTGGCTGATCTATCTCATATTCCTGAGCACGCACGTCACAAACATCCCGCTTTGACTACACTTGGCTTAGGGAAGTACAAGTGCACACTGGTGCAGATGTACACTTTCATTACCAAGCAGAAAATGAGCTTCTCTTGTGTGTCCTTGTGGCTTTCGGCTCTTGACAAGAACGCCTGCCGCAGCTACTTAAAGAAAGGAGGGATGTCCCCTTTTCCTTCACACTCTGTTCCAGATGGTATAATTTTTCTGTTGTGGATTGCTGTACGGCGGGAGCAGGTTGACCCAGACTTCTGCAACTCCTGGTGACTTCATTCACTTCTCTTTGACTCAAAGTTTGAGTGTGCTCCAAATTGAGCAGGATCTGCTCGCCTGCATCGTCTTGTTTGCAGCTGCTGGTAATGATGAAACTGACTGGTGCTGGCATGCAGTTTGGGCAGGAAGCATTGATGCAACTTCACGGGCATGATGCTCATGCAGCTGACCCTGAAGGAGCCGCCTTGGGCGTATTGCGACACTTAGTCCTCATTGTTGGTATTCTGGGGAGCATTGAGTGGTGCTAAGTGGCTCCCTTTCAATAAATCTGCCAATTCTGTGCAGCAAGGAAATGAGTGGAGCAGGCCCTTGTTATGAGGTCCTTTCAAGCGTCAAGTTCATCTTTGATGTCTTGGCTGCCCATGAGCTGCAATTTCTCAACTGGTTGCTAAGGCTATGATTGGGGATTTTCCGCTCTTATCTTCATGCTATGGGGTGAAAGCCCCGTTTGGGACAAAGCTGGTTAGTGGTAGTACTAATCCAGATTGTCCACTGCATGGCGTTGGACCAGCTTTCGCTTTAACAAGGGCTATCAGGTGCATTGCGGATGAACCATCGGGCCTTCAAATGTTGCGAGTCTGAGACCCATTCAAGTCTGTGGTAAGGCCCTAATCGATTACAATCGCTAATGAGCTATGCTATTATAATCGCTAATTGGCTATGCCACTAGCGTACTAGCTAGGCTGACCTCGTTCGGCAGGCACAGCTATGTAAACTAACCTTGCGTACTAGAAGCCGACCTTTCCCTAATGCTATATTTCTTCCTTCATGCACTGATAGTTTTTTATGAGGAGGCTAGCAGTCGCACTTCTTGACTGAAGGCCTTTTTCTTGTAACCCCTCGCAACCTCCTTTCCCATATGCACACTTGAATGTAAGCTTATCTGCTCGGCATTAATAATTTGGTTCAGGTTACAATATGCAATTGCAGGCCTAATAGGCTTCGGCTAAGCCACCCTTGTTTGGCAGGCACAGCTGTGCCTGCAGGCAAAGAACCTTGTGTGCTATCTAGCTAAGTAGGACGCCCTCGTTTGGCGGGAACAAATTGCAGGGTCTGAAAAATCAGGTGGATGTTAAGGGAAGAATGTGCCCCTAGTGTGAATCGGCTGAAGGCCAAGAATTTGTTAAAAAGCAATGATGCTATTGCAACCTCATATGGGGTTACTTTTTTATAAGCCGCTGTCAGGCTGAGAGTCTGCTGCATGCAGAATAGCCTCTGGACATAACCACTACACTGCGATAGCTGTATTGCTAGCTGGTCAAGTACTCAGCCAACTTACTCCAACTGATTGAACACACAGTGCAGCACAATTCTGGCTGCAGCACTTATCTGGCGTGACACCGGCCTCAGAATCAGGTCGATTCCAAAATGCAGAGAAAAGCAGGGAGGAAAAAGTGAAAGATCGTTGAGTTCATAGGCATTACCCCAAAAAGGAAGGGGTATAGGAGGCCATGGGCACCAATTGAAAGAAAGTTGTCTTCAGTCAACGCTTTGTCTACCCATAAGAACCTGACCATTTTTTCACACCTCCATACATCTGCATGAATCTCTTGTCGACAGCCTATCATAATGGTATGGCTAGCTACTTCCCTCAAGTCTCGGCCTGATGCCCGATACCTAGTTTGGGAGCAAATATGAGCTGCGTGCTGACCTTGAAAACAACACCAAAGTCAAAGCACACACTCCTAAGCTTCCACTGACAGCCTGTGCAATGGCCACCTGCACGAGGGATGCAGGTGGTCTTACTTTCTCTTGAACTGCTTTTGTATCGATGACTTTTGTGCTGGTTCCAGAAGCACACAAAAAAAAGGCAACAAGAAAGATAAGCATCAGTGAAGAAGAGCATAGGCCAAGCATGGTCCACTTACAGAGGCGTACTGTGCGGGTGCTTGGTCTAGGTTTCCAGCTTGGTCCCACTTGGGCACATTGGGGCCACCATCAGGCCCTCCAAAAACAAGGTTGCCAGCTAGGAAGAAGATTATACCCTGGAGAATTATGCACGTTACAAAGTAGTGCTTTGAGGCGCATGACAATGCACATTTAACAGGGACGGTGATCATCTAGCAAGCATAGGATGCAAATGTGTGAGGGTGTCAACTGTCTCAGCTCACAGGCGTTTGCTTGCACATGCCGCCCATGACCAAGAACATGCGCAGGCTACAATGAAACTCAATAGCAGTACGCAAGTTTCCTTTCCCTTTTTTAAAGCCCTGTGAAGCACGCTGTGAGCTTCGGCGCATGTTCGACTTTGTAACTGCACCAAAACCACCAACATGGCAGGACTTGCCTTCCTGCCATCACCCCACTCAGTAGCATACCTGGGACAGGGTTGACGTGACTCGGCACATGGTGGGCACAAAGGACTGTGGGGTGACAGCCTCTGCCCATACTGAAAATGCTGTGGCAAGCATTGCAAACGCTAAGGCTTGATGCAGGTTTTGGCTCAATGGATTGTGCTTCTCATGGAGGAGCATCAGCAGTCCCTCATTGAAGAAAGCTAATCCCAGGAACACCTGCATCAAGGACACCATACTGAGCAGTATTGGACATGCAAACAGACCATCTGAATGTATTGCACAGACTGTACAGGCTTCTTGCAAAGCTTTACAGGGTTCAATGTTGCAGCATGAGAGCAGAAGTGCTGCAAGCTAGTGGCGGCAAGAATTGATGGTATCATGTAGGTACTTGAAGATGGACAATCCCTGTTACTCTGCCGCTTTGTCTCCGGTGCCGTATTTAAGCGCACAACAGCATGTACCAGTGAGCATTTGTATGGCCTGCATCCCATTGCCTGAAACTCATACAGGATCGTAAGAATGCAAAGAGTCCATTCGCCGCAGCTGGGGTGCACAACAATACCAATGCTCACTTTTTCACCACCATCTGGCAAAGGGATGTCTAGAAAGTAGAGCAAAAGGTCCACAGCCCCAGAAATGAAAAAGCCGGGATAAATCGCAAAATGCTGCCAGTTGTGGACAGACTGCATGGAAAGGTGTGATGCTCAGCAAATGTGAGCACATGCATAAAAACCCATGGCATGTGCATGCATTGTGAACAGTCAAAATAATTGTGATCAATTCATCAGGCCTTACTCTAGAGGAGCAATGGGGTGAGAATCCACCAGGCCACACATATGCAAGCGATGGTACCTTGCAAGCTTTAATTGCTGCATAATTTGTGCCCCAGCCAACCCCAACCCACTCACCGCATTGAAACGGCCCTCACGCAGCGTACCAGGTTTGCTGCAGCCACATGTGTGCAGGAGGTTTGAGGTCTTTTTCCCGCAGTTTACCAGGTTTGCTGCAGCAAAATGTGTGCAGGACGTTTGAGGACTTATTCCCACAGTGTACTTGGCTTGCTGCAGCCACATGTGTGCAGGAAGTTTGAGGACTTTAATTCGTCAGATCAAAACTCCGTGCATGAGCCTTGTTGGACCTGGAAGGAGCCCTTTGGGACCTGGATAAGGCCTTGCCAGGGGTCACTCCAGATGCTGATAGCATAAGCCAGTAAGCTGCACGATCAGCAGTTGGCAGGCACACTAGCAAACACAATGTTTCCCGTTCCTGGAAACGCCTCCCTACAGTTTGCAGGGGGTAGACTCACCACAACAGTCGTGTGTACCCGTCTCTCTTCTGCAAGGATCAGACAATAGGGATCCAGGATCAAAGAGTAGCAAAAGCCTGACAGCATGTTCTACCCAACACTACCATGTGATCTGCACGGCAGGCTTCACAGTGCCTTCTCAAGATGCATAAAGCTTACCCTGAAGGTTAGCTCAAGAAACCCCCCCACCAAAGCGGCACCCATTTTCAGTAGACCTGCAGTGTACAGGAAGGGATGACAGCGCTTTTCCTCTCGCTGCTGCTCACTGGCTCATACAGTTTGTCCAAGGAGGGAGCCAGTTACATTCAAGGCACATTGCGATCTACTCCATGTGCAGGCTTGACGTAGCCTGCATACATCCTGCACAGGTGCCGCTGATAAACAAGAGCAAGCTGGGCAAATACCGCTTGATCTTGCGGTGCCTGCCAGCGCGCACATACACACATGCATACACACAAACACACTCGCACGCAAGTACACATGTACAAGTGCTTGCACGTAGACACGCACACATGCATGTGCACCCATGCATTTTGAGCAAATTTAGCAACGCACCTTCTACTGGCCAAGCTGGAAACCCAGGGAGCCCATAGCTTGCCTGACTTTTATAGCAATCTGGATTGGAAAAGTATAGGCGAAAGCTACCTTGTAGCCAGTGCAAACCCCAGAGTATCATAGCGACGCCAGGTGCGTAGTGCCCCTTCAGATCACCCCCGCTTCCTGCATAGGTGCCATCACCTGCAGAGAAAGCCCAAGGCGTCCAGAAAATTCGGTAGAATGCATGGAGAATACGCGGGGAGCTGTCAAGAGAACTCACAAAGCTGGGTTCCGTCCCGCTCGACCATGCTACTGCCCAAGCGGTGAATCTTCTTCACTAAGTACAGGTGTCAAATCTGCAATAGGTTCTGCATTTGGCAATGCATGCGCAGGCATATTCCGAAACAGATTCCTGGTTTCATTACATACTAGCTATCGTTTTCATACGTTACGTTGATGTTTTATGTTTTTATGTGTACTTGCTTGCAACTACAACCACGCCGAATATAAGGATAAATAGAAATCAATAGAAATATGCACCCGGAGCGGAGAAGTACGCATTGGCCTGACAGACTCTCAGCGAGAGCATGCTGTACATGTTTGTCTGCCTGTGCCTACGCTTGCGTGCCTACCTGCCTGCATGTGTGCATGCATGCTCGCGCCTGGTTGTGTGTGTGCATGTGCGTGTGCGTGCGTGCTTGTGCCTGAACATGCGTGCGCATGTGCATGCGTGTGTGCGTGCGTGCTTGAGCCTGGACGTGCGCGTGCATGTGGATGTGCGTGCAAATAAGCATGTGTGTGTGCACATGTGAGCATGCGAGCGTGCGTGCATGCGTGAGTGTATGTGTGCATGTGTGTGCGTGCGTGAGTATATGTGCGTTTGCGTTTGTAGGTGTGCGCATGTAAGCGTGTGTGTGCATGTGTGCGCGTGTGTGCGTGTGTAGGTGTGCGCATGTACGCGTGTGTGCGTGTGTGTGCATGTACTTGTGTGTGTGTGTGTGTGTGTGTGTGTGTGTGTGTATGCGCACGCGCACGCACGTGCGCGCTTGTGTCTGTGTGTTCTTCCATCCAAACCTTGAAAAGCTCCACTTTGTTTTACACTGGCACTACTGCAGTCTATTTTTGGCCTGGGCGGGGCGCTGCTGTGCGCCTTCTTCCTGTGGGCACTGGCGCAAGAAGTGAAGCACCCCTTCCAGCTCGTCTTTGCGAGCGAGCTGCATGCCGTGCTGCGGTCGAGCGCAGCGGTGAGTGGCACCCTGCTCTGGGCAGCAGGGGGATCAGGAGCGATGGTGTTGCTGCCTCCTCCAACCTGATGGGAGGTGCTGGGAAGTGTCATTGTGCCACCACTCCTTTGCCAAGCTCGCAGGTGCAGGCCGCCCTAGCCACACAGGCCCTAGCTCTTGCAGCCACGTGCTTGGCAATGCTAAGGCAACTCCCGAAGAAAGGTGCGGGCCGTGCCGAGGCGCTGCCTCTCGCGCTCTCCAGCACGAGGCCGGAAGCAGGGAATGAAAGGGAACTGTAGCAGGCATTTGCTGTGTGCCAGCTGCGAACTGTTAGTAGCGTGGCTGTTTTGGGATGCTGCAGCCGCCAGATGCCAGCTGCCAGAAGCTGCTGCTGATGAGTGCCACTCCCCATTCTTTCGTCACACGCAGGGCAACGGGAGCGCGGGTGCTTGCCGCCGTCTGCTCAGCAGCAACTGTTGCTCAAGGGAGGGCTGTGGGGAAGCTGCTGTGCTGCCCTGCTCTGGACCGGCGCGTACGGAGCGCTTGTGCACAGGTTCGGCTGGGCACTGCGCCCAAGGTGAGCGTGCATCCTTCGCCTTTGTTTGACGTGCGAGCACTGCCTGGTGTATGTGCTGAACAAAAGGCCGTATGCTTGTGCCGGTGTGGGCTGGCGTGCAGGCGCACAGGCAATGCGTGCCCCTGTGCCTTCCCCTTTGCACCGTGCAGGGCAGAGGTGCTCTGGGTCTCGATGACGCCGGTTTTGTACGCTGCTGTGTGTGTTTGGGTGGTGGCGTCGCTGGGGAGCTCTGGGAGGGAGCTGCTGTCGCTACGAGCGTCGCGGTATGAGCTGAAGGGCGCGTAGGAGAGGGTGGCCGTGCCTTGAGATTGGTACAGGCTTTTTAAAAGCCTCGTGCGCGTGTGCGTGCTTGATGCAGTCTGCGCAGCAAGCAAGCGAGGCAAGCGGAACGAAAAGGAGCCGAGTGTACAACACGGTCCTCTTCTTCTATTAGCTCTCAGGAGGGAGCCAGCCAGAGACAAGGTGCGGGGTGGGCAGGGCTGGTGCGGGTCTGCCTGCTGCTGTGCTGCTGTGCGTGTGGGCGTGCGGGCGTGCAAGCCCAGCGCATGGGCGCAGCACCCACGGTCGGCGCGGCAGCTGTGCGAGCAAGCAGCAGTGGCAGCAGCGACACCAGCGACAGCAGCAGCGACAGCAGCAGCCTGTGCGGCAGCAGCAGTGTGGCGGGCGAGCGGCGAGGCGAGACAGTGGAGGCCGCCAGCCCACTTGCCTGTGCGCCAGCAGCATCCCCAGCAGCAGCAGTACAGGCAGCTTCCTGGAGCCATGAGGAGCCGCAGCTGGGGGGCAGCACAGCATGCCAGCCTGCGCTGCGTGGGCGGGCAGCCCATGCATGCACGCACGCATGCCCGCACACGCGCATGCACGCGCATGCCCCCGCGCAACGCCCGGCAGCAGCACGATCGGCCCCTCGCACGCGGCAGCAGCAGTATCGCAGCAGCAAGCGCCACGCGCACCGCCACCACCACCACGCGCAGGCGGCAACATGGGTCGCCGCCCGGCCCGGTGCTACCGCCAGCAGAAGGGCAAGCCGTACCCCAAGTCCCGCTACTGCCGCGGCGTGCCCGACCCCAAGATCCGCATCTATGACGCGGGCCAGAAGCGTGCGAACGTGGACACCTTCCCCTCCTGCACCCACCTGGCCAGGTCGGTGCGCGGGGTTTGTGCGAGTGTGTCTCGACGGGCGGGCAGGCGAACGACGGTGGGTGCGCAGCCAGCTGCGCCGTTAGGGGCTGCGTGGCGCACTGACGCACTGGGGCGGTCGTGCCCAGCAGGAGGGGCGTTGGGGTGCCCAACGGGGGGTGGCAGCCATGCGGGGGGACACTGGCGCGAACCGGTGCATGGGCGGTGGGTGGTGGTGCCACCACCACTCTGCAAAAGAGTGCAGAGCGAGCAGCAGGCTGCGGGCATGCGGTGGAAGGTGTGGTGGCGGGGCGTGCGTGCGGCCCGGCATCGGACGCGCTCCCTCGTGCAATCGCAACGGCAGCTGCATGCACACGCACGTGCACCCCTGACAGGCATGCATGTGTGCGTGGGCATACATACCCGCACACGCCGAGCCACCCACCCACGCATACACGCACGCACGCAGTTGGGAGAAGGAGCACGTGACGAGCGAGGGCCTGGAGGCCGCGCGTGTGGCGGCCAACAAGTACATGGTCAAGCACGCCGGCAAGGAGGCGTTCCACCTGCGCGTGCGCGTGCACCCGTACCACGTGCTGCGCATCAACAAGATGCTTTCCTGCGCCGGCGCGGATCGGCTGCAGACAGGGATGCGCGGCGCGTTCGGCAAGCCCAACGGCCTGGCCGCGCGCGTGCAGATCGGGCAGGTGCTCATGTCCATCCGCTGCAAGGATGTGCACGCGCCAGTGGTGAGTTGGGTCCTGCGGCCTCTGGGGTGGGGGGGGGCGGTTTGGGGGG
>LFIK01004508.1_pt1 | contig 11277 bp, 12 predicted proteins | sample 643401 | NCBI WGS metagenome assembly LFIK01 (sample SAMN03777447, study PRJNA286221) | soda lake metagenome | biome: soda lake; feature: Kulunda steppe; material: water; isolation source: sample T5-Br brine of Lake Tanatar-5 | place: Russia: Kulunda steppe | collected 2010-07
GCCTGCGGATCGCGCAGCGCCAGCCGCAGCGCGTGAAACCCCTCGGTATCCTCGGCCGTCTCGGGGAAATCGAGCGCGCGGATATACTGGTCCGGATCGAGGGCGGGGGGTGCGGTCGGGCGGGGCCGCTCGACATTGCGCTCGGGCGCGGCCGGGCCCGCCGCGCTTTCCGCGGCGGCATCGCGCTTGGGCGCGGGTTCCGCGCCGCGCTCGGGCGCGACTTTCGCGGCGCCAGCGCTGGCGGGCGCGGGTTCAGGCCTTGGCGCAGACGCCTTCGGTTCGCGGCGCGGCTTCGCCGCCCTCGACTGGGTCCCGGCGGGAAACGGGGCGGCGGCTGCGGGAGAAGGGCCCGCCGAGCCGGCGCGCGGCCCGGTGTGCGCCGGCTCGGCGCGGGGCGGCATATCGACCATGTCGAGCAGCGATCCCGCGGCCATCCCCTCCGCCGGCTCCGACTGCGCCGACGCGGCCGGCTCGCCGCCATCACTGCCGGCGAGCCGGCGTTCGAGCACAGCGAGCCGCGCGGCGAGCGCGTCGCGCTCGGCCAGCAGCCGCATCGTCGCCCACAATCCGGCCGCTGCGAGCGCCGTCACCGCGAGCAGCAGCAGCAGGTCGCGCAGCACGGGCGGCACGTTGAGCACTACCGTCACGGCGAGCACGACCCAGATCACGAGCAGCACGCCCGCCGTGCGCAGCGGCTGCGCCGCTCCGCCGCGCAACAGGCCGCGCCAGTGCGGCGCGCGCTTCTCACCGTGATCGAAGCTCATACCCACTCCGCATCCCGCGCCGCGTCAGCGATAGACGATGCTGACGACCTCGTAACTCTTCTGCCCGCCCGGCGTGCGCACCTCGACACTGTCACCCTCCTCCTTGCCGATGAGCGCGCGCGCGAGCGGCGATTTCACGTTGAGCAGCCCCTGCTCGATATCGGCCTCGGGCTCGCCGACGAGCTGATAGGTTCTTGCTTCCTCGGTGTCCTCGTCGACGAGCTGCACCGTGGCGCCGAACTTTATCGCGCCGGAGAGTTTCTCGGGGTCGATCACCTCGGCGCGGCCAAGCAACCCCTCGAGTTCCTTGATGCGCCCCTCGATGAAGCTCTGCTTCTCGCGCGCGGCGTGATACTCGGCATTCTCCGACAGGTCGCCGTGCTCGCGCGCTTCCGAGATTGCGCGGATCACCGCCGGGCGCTCCTCGGATTTGAGCTTCTTGAGCTCGGCATCGAGCGCAGCGTGACCCGCCCGGGTGATCGGGATCTTTTCCATGGTCGTGGCCTCGCGGTTCCTGCCAACACCTTACTCTCGCCCGCCGCTTCCGCGGCGCACGGATACGCCATGCTGATATCACGCGTGCGGCGAATGCAAGGGGCGGTGCGCGGATTCGCGTTCATGCGCGGCGATTGACCCTGCATGATCCGTTGCGCTAGCTGAACACCGACAGGGTGCCGGCTGTGCGGCCCGGACAGGGGAGCGACCATGAGCGATATCGAGCGCGAGGCGATGGACTACGACGTCGTGATCGTCGGAGCGGGGCCGGCCGGGCTTTCGGCCGCGATCCGGCTCAAGCAGCAGGCCCCGGATCTCGACGTGGTGGTGCTCGAGAAGGGCTCGGAGGTCGGCGCGCATATCCTCTCGGGCGCGGTGCTCGACCCGTCCGGACTCGATGCGCTGCTGCCCGACTGGCGCGATCGCGGCGCGCCGGTCTCGGTGCCGGTGACGAAGGACCGCTTCTACATGCTCGGCGCGGGCGGGGCGCTGCGGGTGCCCACGAGCCTGATGCCGCCGCTGATGAGCAATCACGGGTGCTACATCGTCTCGATGGGCAATGTCTGCCGCTGGATGGCCGAACAGGCCGAGGCGCTCGGTGTCGAGGTTTTCCCGGGGATGTCCTGCTCCGAGCTCGTTTACGGCGAGGACGGGGCGGTGCGCGGTGTCGTCGCCGGGGAATTCGGCCGCGCCAGCGACGGCACGCCGGGCCCGAATTACGAGCCGGGGATGGAGCTGCGCGGCAGGTATGTCTTCCTGTCGGAAGGGGTGCGCGGCTCGCTCTCGAAGGCGGTGATGGAGCGCTTCGAGCTGTCTGCGGGCAAGGATCCGCAGAAATTCGGCCTCGGCATGAAGGAGATCTGGGAGATCGACCCGGACCGGCACCGCGAGGGCACGGCGCTGCACACGATGGGCTGGCCGCTCGGGCGCAACGCCGGCGGCGGCAGCTTCATCTACCATGGCGAGAAGAACCAGGTGTATCTCGGTTTCGTGGTGCACCTGAACTACGCCAACCCGTATCTCTACCCCTACATGGAGTTCCAGCGCTTCAAGCATCACCCGATGGTCGCGGAGCTGCTGGAAGGCGGCAAGCGCGTGGCCTACGGCGCGCGCGCGATCAGCGAGGGGGGGTGGCAGTCGATCCCGCAGGTCGCGTTCCCGGGCGGGGCGCTGCTGGGCTGTTCGGCGGGGCTGGTGAACGTGCCGCGCATCAAGGGCAATCACAACGCCATGCTCTCGGGCATCGCCGCCGCGGATGCCGCCGTGGAGGCGATCGCGGCGGGGCGGTCGGGCGACGAACTCGCCGAATACGAGACCGCGCTGCGCGACGGGCCGGTGGGGCGCGATCTGCGGCGCGTGCGCAATGTCAAGCCGCTCTGGTCGAAATACGGCAGCTGGGCGGCGCTCGGCCTCGGCGGGATCGACATGTGGGCGGCCAATCTCACCGGGCTCAACCCGCTCGGCACCCTGGCGCATGGCAAGTCCGACGCCGAGGCCACCGGCAAGGCCGCCGATCACGCCCCGATCGACTACCCGAAACCCGACGGCAAGCTCTCCTTCGACCGGCTCACCAATGTCGCGCAGTCCTTCACGAACCACGAGGAAAGCCAGCCCTGCCACCTGACGCTGCGCGATGACAGCGTGCCGATCCGGGTGAACCTTCCCGAATACGGCGAACCCGCGCAGCGCTACTGCCCCGCCGGGGTCTACGAGGTGGTCGAGGAGCCGGGCAAGGAGCCGCGCTTCGTGATCAACTTCCAGAACTGCGTGCACTGCAAGACCTGCGACATCAAGGATCCGAGCCAGAACATCCACTGGGTCACCCCGCAGGGCGGCGACGGGCCGAACTACCCCAACATGTGAGACCCCGCTCACGGCAGGCGTGACCGCCACGGAGCACGCGGCGCATTGCGTCGCCGCGCGCGGCGCACTACCTTTTGCGGGTACCGCGAAAGGGGCAGCCTGCCGTGACCTCACCTCCACGCCTCCTGATCATCTGCGCCGCGTTGCTCACACCGTCTGCCGGCGCCCCGGCGCTCGCGCAGGACGGGCTGACCGGAGCCTATCTTTCGGCCAGGTCCGCCTTCGCGGCGCGCGACTACACCGCCGCGGCGGAGTATTTCGAAGAGGTGATCGCGCTCGACGCGCACGCCCCGCGCGCCATCGAGGACGCCACCGCCGCGCATCTCGCCATGGGCGAATGGCGTGCGGCCACGGCCATGGCCGACCGGCTCGCCGAGGCCGGGCGCGACAGCACGCCGGCGCGCATGGCACGGCTCGTCGCGCGGCTCGAGGCGGAGGACTATGCCGGCGCCATCGATCAGCTGGAGGCGGAGGGCATCCTTCCGGTGATCGACGGGCTGGTGTCGGGCTGGGCGCATCTGGCCGCCGGCCGGCCCGATACGGCCTTCGAGGCCTTCGACGCGCTCGGCGCCCGCGGTCTGTCCCAGATCGCCGCCTATCACGCCGCCCTCGCTCACGCTCATGGTGGCGATTTCGAGGCCGCCGATGCGCTGATGTCGGGCGGCGAGGGCGATCCGCTGCACTTCACCGCCCGCGCCATCAAGGCCCATGCCGAGGTGCTCGGTGCGCTCGGGCGCCATGACGACGCGCTAGAGCTGCTCGAGCGCAATTTCGGGGCCGATGCGCCGCCCGAGATCAGCGCACTGACCGAGCGCCTTGCCGCGGGCGAGGATGTCGGCTTCGAGATGCTCGAGCATCCCATGGACGGTATCGCCGAGGCCTTCTTCGATGTCGCGCAGGCGCTCGAGCGCGAGCTCGAGCCGCAGGAGGTGCTGCTCTACATGCGGGTGGCCGAGCGGCTGCGCCCGGCCCATGCCGAGGCGAAACTGTCCACCGCGCAACTTCTTTCCGAGATGGAGCGCCACGACCTCGCCGAGGCGGCATTCGCGCGGCTCGATCCCGCACACCCCTCCCATCACCTCGCCGGGATTGGCCGCGCCGAGGCGCTACATCGCGGCGGCGATCTTGAGGCCGCGCTCGCAGTCCTCGACGCGCTCGAGCAGACGCATGGCGACATTTCGCAGGTTCATTCCGCGCGCGGCGACATCCTGCGCCGCGAGGAGGACTGGGACGCCGCCACCGAGGCCTATGACCGCGCCATCGCGCGCATCGCCGCGCCGGATCGCCGGCACTGGGTCGTGTTCTACACCCGCGGCATCACCCAGGAGCGCGCCGATCGCTGGGACGGGGCCGAGGCGGATTTCCGCAAGGCGCTGGAGCTCGAGCCCGATCAGCCCGATGTGCTCAACTATCTGGGCTATTCGCTCGTCGAGAAGGGCCGCGATCTCGAGGAGGCGCGCGCGATGATCGAGACGGCGCACGAGGCCCGCCCCGACAGCGGCTACATCGCCGATTCGCTCGGCTGGGTGCTGTTCAAGATGGGCGAGCCCGAGGAGGCACTGCCCTACATGGAGCGCGCCGCCGAGCTCATGCCCGACGATCCGATCGTCAACGACCATCTCGGCGATGTCTACTGGGCCGTGGGCCGCCAGCGCGAGGCCGAGTTCCAGTGGCGCCGCGCGCTCTCCTTCGACCCGGAGCCCGAGGAGGCCGAGCGCATCCGGCGCAAGCTCGATATCGGGCTCGAACTCGTGCTCGAGCAGGAGGGCGAGGCGCCGGTCTGGCGCGAGGCGGGCAGTGGCGGTTGAGGAGGCCGCGCCGGCCAAGCTCAACCTGACCCTGCATGTCACCGGCCGGCGCGCCGACGGCTATCACCTGCTCGACAGCCTCGTGGCCTTCGCCGATATCGGCGACCGGCTGCGCGCCGAGCCCGCGGCGCGGAGTACGCTCGCGGTGACGGGGCCGATGGCGGCGGATGTGCCCGCGGGGCCGGAAAACCTCGTGCTGCGGGCGGCGGCGCTGATGGAGGCGCCGGCCGCGCTCACGCTCGACAAGCGGCTGCCGGCGGCGGCGGGGCTCGGCGGCGGCTCGGCGGATGCGGCGGCGGCGCTGCGCGCGCTGCATCGCTTGCAGGGGGGCGCTCTGCCCGACAGCGCCGCCGTCACCGCGCTCGGCGCCGATGTACCGGTCTGCCTCGCGGGGCGCGCCTGCCGGATGCGCGGCATCGGCGATATCCTCGATCCCGTCGCTCTGCCTGCCGCGCCGCTGGTGCTCGTCAATCCGGGGGCGGCGTGCCCCACGGGCGCCGTCTTTCGCGCGCTGGCGCGGCGCGACAATCCGCCGATGCCCGAGACATTGCCGCCGCTCGGCGACGCCGAAGCGCTCGCGGATTTCATCGCCACGATGCGCAACGATCTCGAAGCGCCCGCAATCGCCACGCTCCCGGTCATCGCGCAGGTGATCGACGCGCTCGCCGCTGCGCCGGGTTGCCGGGTGGCGCGGATGAGCGGCTCCGGGGCGAGCTGCTTCGGGCTGTTCGCGGACAGCGCGGCCGCAGGCGCCGCCGCCGCCGCGATCGCTGCGCGCCGGCCGGGCTGGTGGGTGCGCGCGGGCACGCTCACTTGCGGCGGCGATGCTCCTCGAGGCGCGGCAGGATCTCGATGAAATTGCAGGGCCGGTGCCGGTAATCGAGTTGCCAGCGCAGGATCTCGTCCCAGGCATCCCTGCACGCGCCGGGGCTGCCCGGAAGCGCGAAGATGTAGGTGCCCTGCGCCACGCCCCCGCAGGCGCGCGACTGCACGGCGGAGGTGCCGATCTTGTTCATCGAGACCATGGTGAAGACCGTGGCGAATGCCTCGATCTCCTTCTCGTACACGTCGCGATGCGCCTCCACCGTCACGTCGCGCCCGGTCAGCCCGGTGCCGCCCGTGGACAGGATCACGTCGATGCCGGGGTCGCCCGCCCAGGCCCGCAGCCGCTGCGCGATCTCGCCGCGCTCGTCACGGCACAGGGCGCGCGCGGCGAGTTCGTGCCCCGCCTCGGTTATGCGCGCGGCCAGCGTGTCGCCCGAGCGGTCATCCCCCGCCCTGCGGCTGTCGGAGACGGTGAGCACGGCGATGCGGGCGGGGATGAAGTCGCGGGCCTCGTCGATCCGGCTCATGCGGGACTCCCGAGCTGGTCCTGCAGCGCCAGGAGATCGGCCCAGGCCTCGCGCTTGGCGGCCGGGTTGCGCAGCAGATAGGCGGGGTGAAACATCGGCAGGACGGGCCGCTCCAGCGCGCGCATCCATTGTCCGCGCAGCCGGGTGATCCCCTCGCGCCCGAGGATCCCCGCGCAGGGCGTGTTGCCCATCAGCACGATGATATCGGGCGCGGCGAGTGCCACATGGCGCTCCATGAAGGGCATCAGCATCGCGATCTCGGCGCGTTCGGGCTTGCGGTTCTGCGGCGGGCGCCAGGGCAGGATGTTGGTGATGTAGAGCGCGCGCGCCGGGTCGGGGGCGTCGCGGGCCATGCCGATGGCCACGAACATGCGATCGAGCAGCTGCCCGGCGCGGCCGACGAAGGGCAGCCCGGCGCGATCCTCCTCGCGCCCCGGCGCCTCGCCGATGATCATCACCCGCGCCTGCGGGTTGCCATCGGCGAACACGGTATGGCGCGCGCCCTTCTTGAGCTCGCAGTGCGCGAAGGCCCCGAGCGCAGCCTCGAGCGCGGCGAGATCCGCCGCGCCGGCGACCGCGGCGCGCGCGACGGCGACGGGATCGGGCTCGGCCTCCTGCGCCGGGTCGGCGGCGGTTGCGGGCGCCGGGGCATCGCTGGCCGGCCGCGCATCCGGTTCCGCGGCGGCGAAGCGATCCACGGGCACATCGCCGATCGCCTCGTCGGCGCCCATCTCGAGCTGCCATTCGAGGAGCGCGCGCGCGGTGTCGGGATCGAGCTCGTCCAGCATGCCGGCAGGGTAGGCGCGCGCCGGTGCCGGGTAAAGCGCCCTTGTGAGCCGCGCGCGGGGTTTCTATAAGGCGCGGGGCCGGCAAAGAGGCAGCATGACGTTTCACGCGCAGCACCTTCTGGGGATCGAACATCTCGCCCCCGCCGGGATCACCGCGCTGCTCGACCGCGCCGACCGCTACGTGGCGTTCAATCGCGGCGGCGCCAAGCATGCCGACAGCCTCGCCGGCATGACCCAGATCAACATGTTCTTCGAGCCCTCCACCCGCACGCAGGCGAGTTTCGAGCTCGCCGGCAAGCGGCTCGGTGCCGACGTGATGAGCATGGCGATGCAGGCCTCGAGCCTGACCAAGGGCGAGACGCTGATCGACACGGCGATGACCCTCAACGCGATGCACCCTGATCTGCTCGTGGTGCGGCACCCGAACTCGGGCGCGGTGGATCTGCTGGCGCAGAAGGTCACCTGCGCGGTGCTCAACGCCGGCGACGGGCGCCACGAACACCCCACCCAGGCGCTGCTCGACGCGCTCACGATCCGCCGCGCCAAGGGGCGGCTGCACCGGCTCACCGTGGCGATCTGCGGCGACATCGCCCACAGCCGGGTGGCGCGCTCGAATATCTGGCTGCTGGGCAAGATGGAGAACCGCATCCGCCTCGTCGGCCCGCCCACGCTGATGCCCGCCGCCGCGGCGGAGCTCGGCGTCGAGGTCACCGACGACATGCGCGCCGGGCTCGCCGATGCCGACGTGGTGATGATGCTGCGGCTGCAGCGCGAGCGCATGGATGGCGGCTTCGTTCCCTCCGAGCGCGAATACTATCACCGCTTCGGCCTCGACGCCGACAAGCTCGCCCATGCCGCGCCCGATGCGATCGTGATGCATCCCGGCCCGATGAATCGCGGCGTCGAGATCGACGGCACGCTGGCCGATGACATCAACCGCTCCGTGATCCAGGACCAGGTCGAAATGGGCGTGGCAGTGCGCATGGCGGCGATGGAGCTTCTGGCCGAGAACCTGCGCGCGGCGCGGGCGGAGGCGGCGCATGGCTGAGCCGGAGCTCGAGCAGGGCGAGAAGCTGCGCCGCGAGATCGCCTCCGATCGCGGCCGCTACTGGCGCGATCACGGCATCATGGCGCTCGTCGGCATGGCCGGGGTCGGAGCGGTGCTGATGCTGATGGGCAGCGCGCATATCGCCATCGGTGCGCTCGGCGCGGTGCTCGCGATCGGGGTGAGGGCGGCGTATCTCGCCTCCGAGCAGCTCGCGGCGCGCTGGTGGCTGACGGATCGGCGGCTGATCGGTCCGGGCGGGCGCGTGGTCTGGCTTGGCGAGCTCGAGACGGTGCGCCGGCTCCTCGGGGATGTGCAGCTCGTCACCCGCGCGGGGGACAAGCACCTCATCAAGCATGTCGCCGACGCCCCCGCCCTCGTGGCCGAGATCGAGGCCGCGCGCGACAAGCGGCGCAAGCGGAGGGGGGCATGACGATCTACTTCGAGAATGCCCGGCTGATCGATCCCGAGGCCGGCGACGAGCGGCGCGCCAACCTGATCTCCGATGGCGGGCGCATCGCTGCGGTTGATGCGGCCTCGGCGCCGCGCGGGGCGCGGGTGATCGACTGTACGGGGCTGTGCCTTGCGCCTGGGATCGTGGATATGGGCGTGCAGGTCGGCGAGCCGGGCGCGCGCCACAAGGAGAGCTTTCGCTCCGCGGGCCTGGCTGCGGCGGCGGGCGGCGTCACCACCATGATCACCCGCCCCGACACCGATCCGGCGATCGACACGCCCGAGGTACTGGAATTCGTCACCCGCCGCGCGCAGGGGGAAACGCCGGTGCGCATGCACCCGATGGCCGCACTCACGCGCGCGCGGGCGGGCGCGGAGATGTGCGAGATCGGCTTTCTCATGGATGCGGGCGCAGTGGCGTTCAGCGACGGCGACCGGGTGGTGACGGATACGCGGCTGATGGCGCGCTGCCTGAGCTATGCGGCGGGGCTCGGCGCGCTGGTGATCGGGCATCCGCAGGATCCGGGGCTGTCGCGCGGGGCAGTGGCGAGTTCAGGCAAGTTCGCCACGCTGCGCGGGCTGCCCGCCGTCTCGCCCATGGCCGAGCGCATGGGGCTCGACCGCGACATCGCGCTCGTCGAGATGACCGGAGCGCGCTATCACGCCGACCAGATCACCACGGGGCGCGCGCTGCCGGCGCTGCGCCGTGCCAGGGCGAACGGTTTCGATGTCAGCGCCGGGGTCAGCATCCATCACCTGACGCTCAACGAGCTCGATGTCGGCGACTACCGCACCTTCTTCAAGCTCGCCCCGCCCTTGCGCAGCGAGGAGGACCGCGTTGCGCTTGTGGCCGCGGTGGCGGAGGGGCTCGTCGAGGTGATCGGCTCGATGCACACGCCGCAGGACGAGGAATCCAAGCGCCTGCCCTTCGAGGCGGCCGCCGCGGGCGCGGTGGGGCTTCAGACGCTGCTGCCCGCGGCGATGCGGCTCTATCACTCCGGCGATCTGTCGCTGGCGCAGCTCTGGCGCGCGATGGCGCTCAACCCGGCGCGGCGGCTGGGGCTGGCGACGGGGCGGCTGGCGGAGGGCGCGCCGGCGGATCTCGTGCTGTTCGACCCGGACGCGCCCTTCGTGCTCGACCGCTTCACGCTCGAGTCGAAATCGAAGAACACGCCTTTTGATGGCGCGCGCCTGCAGGGGCGGGTGCGCGCAACCTTCGTGGGCGGTGCACAGGTCTTCGGCCCGGAGGACGCATGATCCCCGAATTCGTCACCCATCCGGCGCTGCTCGTGCTCGTCGCGCTCGGCGCCTATCTGCTCGGCGCGGTGCCGTTCGGGATCGTGACCGCGCGGGTGCTGGGGCTGGGCGATCTGCGCCGGATCGGCTCGGGCAATATCGGGGCGACGAATGTGCTGCGCACCGGCAGCAGGGGCGGCGCGCTGGCCACACTGGTGCTCGATGCGGGCAAGGGGGCGGCGGCGGCGCTCATGGCGCGCGCGGCCCTCGGCGAGGACGCCGCCCAGATCGCGGCGCTGGCGGCCTTTGCGGGCCATGTCTGGCCCGTCTATCTGCGCTTTCACGGCGGCAAGGGGGTGGCGACGTTTCTGGGCACGCTCATCGCGCTGGCCTGGCCGGTGGGGCTCGCGGCCTGCGCGACCTGGCTCGTCGTGGCGGCGCTAACGCGCTATTCATCGCTGTCTGCTCTGGTGGCGGCCGTCGTGGCGATCGGCTGGGCGCCGCTTCTGGGGCACGCGGCGCTCACGCTGCTGATGGCGCTGCTGGCGGCGATGATCCTGTGGACGCATCGCGCGAACATCGCCCGGCTGCGCGCGGGCACGGAGACGAAGATCGGCCGAAAGGGCTGAGGGACAGCAAACCAGAGTAGAGGCCGGGAATGGACTTCCAGACATCGATCAAGACCTGCTTTCAGAAATACGCCGATTTCACCGGGCGCGCTCGGCGCAGTGAGCTGTGGTGGTTCGTGCTGTTCACCGTCGCGGTCAATTTCGTGCTGCAGCTTGTCGGGCTCGAAGCGCTGGCCGGGCTGTTCGCGCTGGCGGTCCTGATCCCGTCGATCGCGGTCGGCGTGCGCCGGCTGCACGATCTCGACCGCACCGGCTGGTGGTATCTGCTGGTTCTGCTGCCCGTCATCGGCTGGCTGGTCCTGATCTTCTTCTACATCCAGCCGGGCACGACAGGGGAAAACCGGTTCGGCCCGGACCCGATGGCCGGGTCGACGGACTGAAGGGGGCGCGATGGGGCTCGACACGCAGGAAAGGCTGCTCATCGAGCAGCGCATATCCAACGAGGCGAACAATATCGTCGTCGCCTATCTGCTGCTGATCTTTCTCGGGATCATCGGGGCGCACCGGTTCTACATGGGCCGCACGGGCAGCGGGGTGGCGATGCTGATCCTGACGCTGACGGTGATCGGCCTGCCGGTCACGCTGATCTGGGCCTTCGTCGATCTGTTCCTGCTGCCGGGAATGGCGCGCGAGGATCGCGAGGCTATGCGCCAGCGGCTCACGACCGAGGCGATCGCGCGCGGCGATGACGACCGCGGCGCACCGAATCGCGACCCCTGGCGGATCGACCGCAGCGACCGCGATCAGTAGCTGTATTCGGCGTAGATCCGGCTGAGGTCGCCGCCCCAGTCGCCGTGATAGCGCTCCAGGAGCTCGTCGGCCGGGGTCCGGCCCGTCTCGACGA
>LFIK01004509.1_pt1 | contig 11276 bp, 18 predicted proteins | sample 643401 | NCBI WGS metagenome assembly LFIK01 (sample SAMN03777447, study PRJNA286221) | soda lake metagenome | biome: soda lake; feature: Kulunda steppe; material: water; isolation source: sample T5-Br brine of Lake Tanatar-5 | place: Russia: Kulunda steppe | collected 2010-07
ACACACACACACACACACACACACACGCAAACACGCACACCACACAAGCACATGCGCATTTCCTCAACACGCAGGTGCGCACAACGGACGTGGACGCCATCGAAGGCGCGCTGCACACACTCCGACACGGCGTGCTGCCACACGACCCGCCTCCCTCCGTACAGAACTGCGTGCAGCTGTTCCGCATCCTGCAAGTGAGTCTCTGCGTGCAGGCCTCGGTGCCCAGCTCGATTACACGCACCCGGCCGCACAAAAGGGCCCAAATGCCCAGCTCGGTTGCAAACACACTCGACCCCACAAAACCATGACCACCACACGCCCTGCAGCTGGCCATCGAGTACCTGCTGCACCTGCGCGACGCGCACACCAGCTTGCTGGGGCACTACAGCACGGCCACGGCCGTGGCGGACAGGTGATGGGGCGCGCACACGCCTGTGGGTGTCTGCCTGTGCATGAGCCTTTGCGCGCACCCCAAGCTCCGGCCCCATGCCACGCGGGCCGCTCTTCTCAAGGAAGCGCATGCCCTCCAGCCTCCGGAAGCAGAATTCGCCCTTGGTTGGATCGCTCGTGAGCTGGCCTTTGCGGTTGTACGTGGCGTGGTGGTGGAGCAGCACAAGGACGGTGCAGCTGTCGGGGGTGAAGGGAGGCTGGCCAGGCGGGTGCCACCAATCCTCGTTTGTGTCGGCGGCGAGATCGTTGTTGTGCCCCATGTGGGGGGTGGGTGGGTGGGTGCGTGCGGCAGGCTGCAGGTGTGTAGGTGAGGGTGTTGGGCGCACTCTGGGAAAAAGACCCACCTACCTCGCCCCCCCCCCTCCCCCCTTGCAGCTGGGATGCCGCGGCCCGCGCCTACCTGGACGCAGGCGCAGCCTTCCTGCGCGCCTGCATGCACACCGGCGAGGTGGACCGCGCGGGGGTGCAGGGCATGGATGGCGCCAGGCGCGCGCTGGAGGCGCAGGACGGCACGTACAACGCGGTGCTGGATGCGCTGGAGGTGGGGTGCTGGAGGCGCTGGGTGCGCTGGGGGTGCGGTGCTGGAGGCGCTGGATGCGCCTGTGTTTTGCCTAGTGCACCCCCATTGGGCTGATGGAGCAGCTGCCTACCTCGCCTGCCCCAGAGCTCAACTCGCCCTGCCCTGGGAGGGTCGGTTGCATGCAGCGCGTGAAGCAGGGTCACATGCTTCTTGCGCACTGCTGCCCCAACCAACAAAAATTTAAATTAAACAAAAAATTACAATATGAAAACCACCCCCACACCAACCCCCAGGAGGAGGACCGGCGCGCGCGGTACTTCCACTTCCGCAAGCAGCGCGCCGAGCTGCAGTGGCAGGCCCTGTTCTCGGTGGACCTGGAGGACCTGGCCGCGCGCACGGACGGGGCTGTGCTGGACAGGGTGCGCGCACGCAGTTCGTGGTGGACGTTGCGCTGCTGTTGTGTTACGACCAGTGATTTTGTGCGAGGAGCCCTCTCCTTGGTTCACGGAGGTGGTGCTGTACCTGCCCGCACATTCTTTTTTATTCTTCCCTCTGCTGGGTGCTGCTGCTGGGGTGAGCCGAGCGAGCGAGCTGAGCGAGGGTGGGCTGTGGGCGCCCCCCAGCATCGCATGCGGCCTTGGCATGGCTCATTAGTAATGGCTCATTACCCCACATGTTGCTCGCAAACAGGGGGCCCCCCAGCATCGCATGCGGCCTTGGCATGGCTCATTAGTAATGAGTCATTACCCCACATGTTGCTCACAAACAGGGGGCCCCCCAGCCCTCGTGTGGAGACCGACCTCAGCAGGGCTGCCGCACCTCACGCCACGCTCCACAGCCCATGCAACCACACCAACCCCCCCGCAGCTGCTGCCCAACCCCTGTCCAGCCCCTGCACCAACCCCCGCAGCTGCTGTCCAACCCCTGCCCAGCCCCTGCACCAACCCCCGCAGCTGCTGCCCAACCCCTGCACCAACCCCTGCCCGGCCCTTGCACCAACCCCCGCAGCTGCTGCCCAACCCCTGCACCAACCCCTGCCCGGCCCCTGCACCAACCCCCGCAGCTGCTGCCCAACCTGGTGTACGGCTCCATCATGGCGGAGGACATGGAGGAGCTCCGGCCCCACCACTTTGACCACCTGGTCCCTCTGGCCCAGGCGGGGCTGGAGCACGTGATGGCGCAGGCCAACGCGACCGGCGCGGCGCTGGTGGGTCATTTGTGTTAGGGCAACGCGACCAACGGCGCGGCGCTGGTGGGTCGTTTGTGTTAGGGCACAGCGCGACCGGCCGCGCGGCGCTGGTGGGTTATTAGTGTCGCTGGTGGGTTATCAGGGTTGGGGCCCTAGGGGTAAGGGTTATAGGATTGAGTCTCAGGGGTTAACCCCGAACCCTAACCCTAACCCTAGGGCCCTGTGGGTAAGGGGATGGGGTCAGGGCCAACGCGGCCGGCGCGGCGCTGGTGGGCCATGGGTGTGACGCCACTCCCCCAGCAGCCGGCGCCGCACCGGTGCGTGGGTGGTGCTGCGCGCCGCTGCGTGCACCTTGCGCTGCGGGGCTGCGCGCTGTGGTGATACCCTTGTGCTGCCCTCATGTGTGGCTGGAGCCCAGGTGTTGGTACCGCACAGCACGGCACCAGTGCGGGCGTGGTGCTGCCGGGGGCGTGAGGGTTTGTGCTTGGTGGCTGTCTACCAGGAGATTGGGGTGGGCGTCCCACCTACTTGAGGCAGCGTTTGGGACGAGATGAGCGTCCTTGAAGCCCCTGCAGCTTGGCCTGCTGGTGCGCACGCACCCAAGACCACGAGCACGCCCCGCGTTCCATCAGGTGCCTGCGTCACTGCCTGCTACTCCAATCACACTTGGCCGTGCAGGAGCAGTGCATGGCCGGCCTTCGGGCTGCATGCTCTGATATCCCTGGCCTCACAGCAGCCACCCAGGACATGCACACGCGCGTTTCGGTGCGTGGGGTGGGGTGCAGGAACTCGGCTGGGTGGGTGCATGTGTGGCGCGCAAAGGTCACAACCAGGGATGGTGTGGAGGTGTGGGAGGGGAGGATGTGGCAGCATGCACCCTGGAGTGCGGCGTGTTTGCTAAAGTGCCTCTGTTAGGTGAAATCTGTCAGCAATGCCCAGCAGTCAATCGCACTGGTGTGGCGGCACCGTCAGCAGCCGTGCAGCCATGCGCGCTCATGCTGCAGGGATTCTTGATGGAGACGCGGGAGCATGCCGCGCAGCTGAGCATCAACGCATCGCCTGTGAAGGTGTTGCACCGAGGGCTGGGGCCGGGCGACCCACCCCCTCATGGCCCTCCCCAGCAGCAGCAGCAGCAGCAGCAGCAGCAGCCACAGCCACAGCTTGCCCACCCTTTGCAGCAGCTGTACCCACAGCCTCTCCCGCACCAGCACCAGCAGCAGCAGGAGGAGCAGCACCAGCACCAGCAGCAGCAGATGCAGCAGCAGGAGCAGCAGCAGATACAGCAGCAGGAGCAGAAGCAGCAGCAGCACCAGCACCAGCATCTTAAGCAGCAGCAGCAGCAGCAGCAGCAGCAGCAGCAGCAGCAGCAGCAGCAGCGACAACCGCAAGGCTTGGGCGAATGGGTGCAGCTGAAGCAGCAGCAGGTGTGATTTCATGTTCAAGCATGATTTGCATGCTGCATCGACAGGCGCGCCATTGTACCCTGCGCACCTTTGCTCCTGGGTTCCTGAGGTAGCACAAGGTACTCTGCAGTGCCTCACATGTCATGTCCTCATGCTAAGACCAGTAGCACAAGGTACTCTGCAGTGCCTCACATGTCATGCCCTCATGCTAAGACCAGTCCTCCCAGGCACATGTGCAGTCCCAGATTTCCCAGGCAAGCACCTTTCCCCGATCCCCCCTCACACTCGCCGTACTCAACTTGCAGGCCGCCTTCTCCAACCCCAACCAACCTCCCCTCACCTCTGCCTTTGCGCCATCGCTGGGGGGAGGGGGCCTCGCGCCTCCGCCACAAGGTAGGCAGGCATTTGTTTAGCTGCCTGGTGGCAGTTTGGGGAGAGGGAGCGTATTATGTGTGGTGAAATAGAGGACTTGCCCAAGAGGGCCACACATCCTGCCCTGCCTCCCTTTGAGCCCCCAGCTCAAGGCTCCACGCGCTCGGTTGCTTTCCCCTGCTGTCCCACATCCTGGCCGCTTGCCACGCCCCCCCCCTTTCTCACAACCTGGGGGTGCTAGGGTGCACGCACCCTGTGCGTCCAAGCGCCTTCACGCCCCCTTCCCCCCCACACACACATGCAGATTTTGTGCCTGGGGAGGAGGCCGTGTCACACCTTGGCGCCCCGTTGCACACCCTGGGCGTATACCAGCAGACCGCCCAGCTGAGCACGCACGTGGGGCTGCTGGAGCAGGAGCTCAGGTGTGGTGGGCCCCCGGCCCACTCTTTGCTTGCTGCTTTAAGTAGGTGGGGCTCACAAGGTGATGAGCTCAACGCTCGCGGCTGCTGACCCAGCCTCGAGCGCCCCAGAGCGCTGTCGAGGGGGCTGCCCTTCCATTCAACCTCAAGCCCCTCCTGACCCCACGCACCTGCAACCGTCCTGATGAGGCTGAGCGGCTGGTTTGGCCACCAAGCCTGCAGCCTCATCCCTGCCGCGGCTAGTGACCCACTCGCGCGCTCCGCCCGAGCGCAGGAGCTGAAGAGACCCTGGATGAGGAGTGACGGCCACCCAGCCTGCAGCCTCACCCCTGCTGCGGCTAGTGCCCCATTCGCGCGCTCCGCCCGAGCTGCTCCAGGTGCCCATTCCCCTGAGACCTCGCCATGCTGGCCACGCACGCACCTGCAGCATGGAGTGCGGCAAGCTCGAGGAGATGCGGCAGCTCGTGCGCGGCATGAAGGATGCACTGCAGCAGGGGGAGGCGGCAGCGGCTTCCGGCCAGGTGTGGTGCACCGCATGCTGGGCTCCGCCTGGGCTGGTGCTGCTGGCCCGTTGCCTCCATGCGCCTTGCTTGCCTCCATGCGCCTTGAAGCGCTACCTCAGCGCTTCGCGTTGACCGTCGGTGCGGGCAACTGGGGGCAGGGGGAAGAAGTAGGCAAGGCACCCACTGACGGGTGAGCAGTGCAGCCAGCGGCACCTCCTGTCCTGCCCTTGCGATCTCCCCTTGTAGGGCATCAAGCCCCGCCCATTCCACACCCCGCTGGCCTCCAAGCGCAACATGCAACGCAAGATCCACGCGCGGACAAAGAGGTGAGCAGAAGAATGCTTGATGTTAGCATGGACAGCAGCAGCACCAGTAGCACCAGCACCAGCACCAGCGCCAGCACACCAGAGGCAGCAGCACCACCACCAGAAGCACCTTGAGGGCTGATCGTGCATCCAAAGCAAGGGTGGCCAGGCAGGGCTGCACAGAGCGAGCAAAACACCACCTCCTCCTGCACGCAGCATCGAGGTGGAGCCCCTCAAGTTGGTGGACTTCCCGTTCCCAGCCAGGTCCAGCTCAAGCGCCATTGAGCATCTGGCTGAGCCCCTGCTGCTGCAAGGGGCAGGTGCGTGTGCGGGGGCTCCCAGCGCCAACACATCACCAGCTCAACCCTCACGTGCTGCCCTTGTCTGTTGTTGTTTTGTTAAAACCCCGTCAGGTCACTTGTCCTCACCCCCCTCCCCCCTTGCTCGCCCTCGGGGTCCCGGCTGCAGGCAGCAGCGCGGACCTCGTGGAGTCCTCCTTTGACGAGGGGTGGGGCAGTGCGGAAGGGAAGGTGGGGGGCCCCGCCGGTAACGGGGCAGCTGTGCGGCGAGGGGTGGGCAACGGCCGGAGAGGGACTGGGAGGGCGGCGGGTGTGCAGGGCAGGCGCACGCTGTCGCCCACGCAGGTGCCAAGCGCGCCCAAAGTGTGGCCGGGGCAGTGAGGCCGTGGTGCGGGATGGACTGCTGCCCCACCTCCCTCACTCTGCCTCCTATCTCCCGAGGCGACAGCATCATTTGTGTGCATGCGCTTGAAGGGGCAAGAACAGGCGTTGAGGAGTGGAGTTGAAAGGCCTGAAAGCAATAAGTAATAGTGTTCGGCTCTGAGAGCTACTTCAAGACCACTGGATCACTGGCAGTAACCACCGCCCTTATGGCGGAGGCAAAGGAGGGCCAGCACGCAGGGCAGGCACAGCCAGCAAGTTGGTGCCAATAGACATATATTGTGACCATGGGGGTAGAGCCTGCCAGCTGTCAGGCCAAAAATGAACGCTAGTGCCCCTCCTCTTCCCCCTGCTCCTCCACCGGACCACCGCCCATTGGCGTGCTGGGCTGGGCTGAGGCAGAGGGCCTTGGCCGCTGCGCGCCACCACCACCAGCCGCAGCCCCCACCAATGGGGAGGACAGCCCCTGCTGCTGCCCCCCCCCTGCCCTCAGCTCTGCTAGGCGCGCCACCTGGAGCACAGCGCCTGCGCAGGGTGGCAAGGTGGGTGCCGCGCGCCCTCAGGAATGTGTGCAGTTCATCTAGAGCTTTGTGTCGAGTGCACAGGGCTAGCTGCGCTATCTGGGCTGCTCCAGGGTCCATCCTCCTATTCCTCATACGCCACTTTCTTGGGGTCAAAGCTGGCATGAAGCCGGAAGACTCTGTCGCTCAAACCCCGCACACACTTGCCTGAAGGCGGCTGCTTGCCGTCCGCCCCCAGCGCGGAGTGCAGGCGCGGCTGCTGCCTGCTGCCCGAGTTGATCACGCGCTCCCCGCAGGCCTGGTTGCAGGCGTAGGCGTCAGAGTCGACCCTGCGTTGCACAAGGGTGGTGCAGCAGCAGCAGCAGCAGCAGCAGCGGCAGCAGCAAGTGCGTGGGTTGCGTGGGCAGGGGCGGAGGGGGATGGCAGGAGGGGTGCGCTTAAAAAAAAAAATGGGCCTCGCATTGCTTGGCTACCTTGAATGGAGAGGGCCGTGCAGCAAGGAGCACCGTGAGAGCATGTGTATTTGCCTGCCCCTTTTCTTGGCGAGGCATACCATGGCATGCTGGCTGCACCTGGGTCTGGGGCCTGCTGAAGCCACTCACTCAGCGGGCTCAGTCGCGAGCAGGACGAACAGCCCCCCCTCGTGCTCCACCACCTTGTGCGCCCGCTGCTTGACCCCGTTGCTGCATTCGTACGGGGGAAGCAACGGCGGCTGCATGAGGAGCGGTCCTCTGCGCGCACTCTTTGCAGGGAGAGGCATGGAGCATGGCCCACGCATGGTTTGTGCGGCCTAGGAGGCGGCAGTGGTGCAGATCCTGGGAGCACACCCACCCACCTGGCCCAACCGCCCGGCACCATCTTGCCGTCCTGCATCTTGATCTGCTGGTAGTATTTCTCGCCGCTCACCATGTCCACCTGTGCTGTGCCGGCCGCAGGAAAGGCGTGGGCACACGCGCACACACGGAGCGCACACGAACTCTAAGACGCCCACCGTGTCCCCCACCTATGCTGTGCCGGCCGTACAGAGGGCGTGGGCACACCCGCACACACGGAGCACGCACGCGCGCACAGAGCCCCCCACTGCCCCCACTGCAGTGTACGCAGGGAAGCACCAGGTGGGAGGGCCTGGGACGGGTGCAGCGAGCGCGCGTCTGGCGCCCGGTGCTCAGCGCACACAGGCCGCCGCACCTTGTAGTGGTGCCAGGGGCAGATGATGCAGGGCCGGCCGTTCACCTCCTCGATGTCTCCCACCCCCAGGGGCCCGCCCGCGTGGTAGCACACCGAGTCCACGCAGTACAGGCGCCCGCCCCTGCGCACCAGGGTGAGGTACCTCTCCTGCGTCGCGGGGCGCAGGGGCAGGGGGCAGCGTTTGAGGAGAACAGCTCCGAGCCCTAGGCCCTTGGCAGAGGCCTCTGTTGTGTCCGACTGCCTGCCACGTTGCCCAGGGGTGCCCCTAGGATGGCTTCGGCGGTGCATTGCACCATTGCTTGCTTGCGCTGCATCCATGTTCCATCTCACGGTGGAAGCGCTCCTATGCATGTAGTGGGCGTGCCATGGCGTGGTTTTGGCAGCGGCAGTGTGGTGTGCGCCTGAGCGCGCGCTTAGCAACGCTGGGCTTGCACCATTCGGGCCCGCCTGCACTTCTTGCGCCGCATCCGCACCCTTAGAAGACACACGCACGTACCACTCACCCTGTGCTTCAGGTGCAGCCGTCCCTCTGGCACGAGCGCAGAGGCATCAGCCACCCGCTCGCCCAGGTGCAGTCGTCCCTCCGGCACCATGCGCCCGGGCGTGGGCACGGCAGGCAGGCCTACATCTTCAGGACTTTTTCTCTTGGTGACAGGGGCTGATGGACGAAACAAAGCTTTGTGCTTAAAGGAGAACCAACAGGAACCAAGTGTCTGTCAGAGACTAGACTACAGTAAATTTCTGGAAAATTGCTCCCTCTCAGCGGTCCCGCCCGGGGCTGGGGGGGGGCGCGATGAGGCCCAGCTGGATCTTCAACTTGTGCTCCATCTTGAAGTACTCCGCCTCCGCCTTCTCGTCCAGCTCCATCGAGGCTGCGAGCGCGGCTGCGGGGCAGGGATGGGTGCGGTTCCGTTTTGTGGGTGTGTGGTGGGTGTAGGGAACGGCTGAAGATGGGCAAAGGGTGGCTGCTGGAGTCCCTTACAAGCCATAATTTCATGGTCGTGGCCTCCCATCTTACCTTCTCCCCTCCCTCCCCACACAGCGCTCACACCCATTTTGCTGCCATGCGCACTGCTGGCAGCCGCTCTCAGCGGCGCGGGCAAATGGCAGCAGCCACGATGTGCATGTGCATCTGCAGTATCCCCCCCCACCCCCCCCCTCAATTCTCAAGCCCGCACCTGCTTTGCTGCTCTGCACGGCCTTCTGGGGCGCTGGCTGGTGCGAGTTCTGGTCCTTGGCGGCCGCGCTGTCCTTGGCCGCTGCCTCCAGCTCATCCTGCGAGGTGTGGTGGAGAGGAGGGGACAGGATGAGTGGATGAAAGGCCTGCCGGGTCCAGGTGGCCCTGGGTCCAGGAGCAGGCACATGCGATCAGCTGTGCCTCCCAACCGCGCCTCCTCCGCAGCCGCAGCCCCTGCTGCCCCACATGGCAGCTTGCACACCCCTGCACCCTCCAGCTGCAGGGCCTCCTGCACCAGCCCACAGGGCCTTTTATCCAGCTTGCCCTATCCCCTTGCAGGCAGGCACCTGAACCCACACCTCAAACAACCTTCGAGGACGCAGCCGTGCGCACCCGCGCCATTTCACGCGCCTCCGCCGCGGCCGTGGCCACAAAGTGCAGCGGCTTGCGCGCCTTCACGTCCCTCAGCCCCATGCCCCACGCACGCCTCGAACCGCACCTCAACCAACCAACAAGGACACCCCTGCGCCTTTTTTCCGCGCCTCCTCCGCGGCCGCGGCCACTGCCTCGCGCAGCGGCTTGCGCGCCTCCACCTGCAACCCAACCAGCACCTCAACCAACAAGGCCACAGTCGCGCACACCTGCGCTTTTTTCCGCGCCTCCTCCGCGGCCGCGGCCACTGCCTCGCGCAGGGGCTTGCGCGCCTCCACGTCCTCCAGCCGCGCGGCCTCGCGGTCCAGGAACGCGCCCATCGCCTTCCGCTCCGACGGCATGGGGCGGCGCAGGTTGCGGGGGACCTCCACGATGCGCAGCACGCCGACCTGGGGGTTGGGTTGAGGTGGGCGCAATGAGCAGTGAAGGTGGCGAGAGTGGAGGCGGCTGTTGCCATGGATGAAGGGGATGGCAGCATACCCCAGGCGGAACACGGCACCCCTCCTTTCCAGGGCAGCTCCTCTCCCCCCCCGAGCAACCCCTGGGGCAGCACCGGGCATGCATTCCTCGGCATGCACCGAGTCGCCCAGGGCCAGGAGCTGCCCGCCCTGCTGCTGCTGCTGCAACAGCAGCCCCTGCACCTGCAGTTCTGGTGGCAACTGCACGCGCGGCACACGCACCGAGTCGCCCATTGCCAGGAGCTGCCCGCCCTGCTGCTGCTGCAACAGCAGCCCCTGCACTTGCCACCCCGTGGCAACTGCATTCCTCGGCATGCACCGAGTCGCCCAGGGCCAGGAGCTGCCCGCCCTGCTGCTGCTGCTGCAACAGCAGCCCCTGCACCTGCAGTTCCGGTGGCAACTGCACGCGCGGCACACGCACCGAGTCGTCCATTGCCAGGAGCTGCCCGCCCTGCTGCTGCTGCAACAGCAGCCCCTGCACTTGCCACCCCGTGGCAACTGCACGCGCGGCACACGCACCGAGTCGCCCAGGGCCAGGAACTGCCCGCCCTGCTGCTGCTGCTGCAACAGCAGCCCCTGCAAGTGCAGCCCCCGTGGCAACTGCACGCGCGACACACGCACCGAGTCGCCCAGGGCCAGGAACTGCCCGCTCTGCTGCTGCTGCTGCGCCACGGTGGTGCTGGAGGGCCCGCTGCCCGCGGCGGACGCGGCCGTGCCGGCAGTGCCCGCCCCCATGAAACTCATGGACATGAAGGGGGTGGAGGCGAGGGTGACCTGCGCGCGTGGGGGGGGGGTTTGGGGTGGAGGGTCGTTGGGGCCTGTAGGAGGAGCAAGGGTATCCATGGGGGTATCCATGAAGGTCATGGACATGAAGGGGGTGGAGGCGAGGGCAATGGCCAAGCGCGCGCCCACGCACCTTGATGGACGGCTCGTGCGAGCGGTCAAGCATGTCCCACACCTCCAGGTTGCCTGCCTGGTCCGTGAGGTACACCACCGCAGGGCGGCTGGGGCTCCAGCAGCCTGCGCGGGGGGTGGGGGGCGCAGCCGAGCACGGCGTGGGTGGTGGGGGGCGCAGCCAAGCACGGCGTGGGGGGTGGGGGGCACAGCCGAGCACGGCGTGGGTGGAGGCGGGTGCGCGTGCCGACGATGCGCGCACCAACAATTGTGGGGTGCGTCAAGTCCACACGCAGCTTACAACAATGGGCGCACGGCAGGCCCACACAAGGGCCACGCAGGCGTGCCAGCACCAAACAAAGCAGCGTGTGCACACGCGAGCCGCGCACGCACCGGTGGTGTACATCTCGGACGCGTAGCCCGAGGTGAAGAGGGGCGCGGTCTGGCCCTCCCGCCAGATCTGGAAGCTCCAGTCGCCCACGGTGAGGATGATGTCGGGGAAGAAGGGCGAGCGCTCCAGGGCCATGATGGGCGCCGCGTGTGCCTGCGGTGGGTTGCCAAGGATGGGGCGCGTGCGTGCGTGCATGTGTGTGTGTGTATGTGTGTGTGTACATATGTGAACGTGTGTGCTTGCTTGAGCACAGGGTGGTTAGATGGGGCAGTGCAGGCCATGGCAGGAGGAGGGCAGCTCATGCTTCATGCCCCTGGCTTGCCGAGGCCCCCAACCACCCCACCCAACACTCCCGCTCCCCCCCCACATGGCAG
>LFIK01004510.1_pt1 | contig 11276 bp, 11 predicted proteins | sample 643401 | NCBI WGS metagenome assembly LFIK01 (sample SAMN03777447, study PRJNA286221) | soda lake metagenome | biome: soda lake; feature: Kulunda steppe; material: water; isolation source: sample T5-Br brine of Lake Tanatar-5 | place: Russia: Kulunda steppe | collected 2010-07
AGGATGTCCGGATCAGGGAGATTGTCTAAATCCGTCAAACTGTCGTCTTTGATCCAGAAGATGTCCATGCTGGTTTTGTCGCGATTGGTAATCTCTTCGTAGCTGTATTTTCTCCATCTTCCGTCTGGATTCTCTTCGCTCCATGTCTCTTTTCGGTTGTGACGGTTTTCCGGATTGTAGAGCTTTACAAACTCTTTGAGGTCATCGAATGTAAGAGGACTTTTCTTCAAGGTGTGATGAATGTTGGTTCTGTAATCGTAGTACCACACTTCTTTGGTCCACGGATCTTTGGATGCAGGCTTGGCATCAAAAAAGACCACATTCGCTTTCACGCCCTGTGCATAGAAAATACCCGTTGGCAGACGAAGTACCGTATGCACATCCGCATTTTGCAGGAGTTTCTTCCGCACCGTTTCCCCTGCACCGCCCTCAAACAATACATTATCGGGCAGCACAACGGCTGCCTCTCCATGAGCTTTGAGCATAGCATTAATATGCTGAACAAAATTAAGCTGCTTGTTGGATGAGGTTGCCCAGAAATCCTGACGGTTGTAGGTCAATGCTTCTTTAGACTGCGTGCCGTCCTCGTTGGTTACCGTAATACTGCTTTTCTTTCCAAATGGCGGATTTGCAAGCACATAGTCAAATTTATCATTCGGCTCTGCGATAAGGCTGTCGTTTCGAACAATGGGCGGTTCGGAGTTGATATCCCCGATGTTGTGAAGAAAGAGATTCATGAGGGCCATACGAGCCGTATTCGGAACAATCTCCCAACCTTTGAATGTGTGATACTTCAGGAATTCCTTTTGGTCCTTGTCGAGGTCGTAGTTTTCGAGGAGGTAGTCATAAGCGGCCAAAAAGAAACCACCGGTTCCGGCAGCCGGATCGGCAATGGTTTTCTTGGGTTCAGGCCGGACACACTCCACCATCGTTTTAATCAGGGCTCTTGGTGTAAAGTACTGACCGGCTCCCGATTTAGTGTCTTCCGCATTCTTCTCCAGTAAGCCCTCGTAGATATCTCCTTTCACATCAGCGCCCAGCATGACCCAATTCTCAGCATCCAGCATTTGAATGAGTTTGTAGAGCTTTGCCGGGTCTTGAATTTTGTTTTGAGCCTTTACAAAGATCTGCCCAAGCATCCCACTTTGTTTTCCAAGTTCACGAAGCAGGGTCACATAGTGCTGCTCCAGTTCGGAACCGCTCTTCTCCACCAAGCTTTCCCAGTTATATTCTTCCGGGATGTTGGTATCTCTGTTGTAGGGTGGCTGACTGTATTCATGTGCCATCTTCAAAAACAACAGATAAGTAATCTGCTCCAGGTAGTCTCCATAGCCGACACCGTCATCTCTAAGGGTGTGACAGAAATTCCAGATCTTTTGTACGATTCCGTTTGTGGTCATAATTTCCTTTTTAACTGTGATACGCGTGATGTTTGTGATGGACTGTGATGATGAATTATCCTGTACATCATGCTCATCACAGCTGTCACAGTCATTTTTTGACGATTTCTGCTATGGCTTCTGCAACTGAGTTCATTTTGGAGGCTTTCAGGCTTCCGATTTTATAAAGTATCAGGTTTTTGGAACAGGTAAATAATTTATTGGGCCGAATGTTGCTTGGTTTATTTAATGACCCGGTTTCAAATTCATTTTCATTGAGTGGAATGGCAAAATCATCCCGCACCGTTTTACTTGTGATTTGTGTCAGCAACAGATCCTCTCCTTCAAAGTGCTGAACTACAAGTGCGGGACGACGTTTAGATCGTGAAAAGTCAGAAAACGGAAAAGGTACCACTACGATGTCACCTTTTACAAATCGCTCCATGCCTCGTCTTCTTCAGGTTTATCCCATTCGCTGGCAAGAGAAGGTTCGCTGACAAGTGTGATACCAAATTCCTCTTCGCGCTGCTTTGCCTTCAAAAAACGCACAAAATCGATTACTTCCTGAATTTTTCCTTCAGGAATTTCTTCTATCTCTTTTAAAAGCAGTTCTTTGTTGTTCATAATGACTTTATCTTTTAAAGCTCGTTATAAAGTAACGAAAATAGCAGGTTGAATGCTATTTGCTTTTATCACAGACTATTCCAAAAAACTCTTCAAGCGAAATGTGTTCACCGCTTTTGAACTGGGAAAGCCCGAGTTTAATTTCAACCTTTTATATTCGGATACTTTCCTTTTGCTTTGATTTTTATGTGTTGGTTGTTGATTCAAAATGTTTTCTTAGTTCTGTATATGTTATATTTTCAATGCAGTCCCGGTACTTCCTCTTCCGACTACCATATCGGTAATGAAGCCGGGTTTTTTTTTGGATTGATTTTCCATCCCAACCATCACAGTACCAACTCCCCACCAAACGCCTTCTTCAAAATACTCTGCCGGAGTGCCTCCGCTTTTTGCAGGTTATCTTTAATGGTTTGTTCTAATTGATCGACAACAGAAAGGCGGGATTCGATTTCATTGACGATTTCATTTTGTTCTTTAAGTGAACAAAGAGGGACTAATAAATTTTCAAGTGTGGTTAAATTGATATTTTTTTGAGCTGTTGCTGGGGCAAAAGCTTCCAGTCTTTTTTGTACAGATTGAATAAAGTAAAAGACAAAAAGTTTATCAGTAATTGAGGCGTAACTCGTATAGCCAACAATACTATCAGGAAAACAAGCATCAATATCTAAAATTGCAGTTTCAGCTATATTGGCTGCAATGGTTATACATAAAGTACCTTTAGGCCACAATTTACTTTGGCTTAAACCAAACTCATTATAAGTATCTTCAAATGTTCTAAGATATTTTGACGCCGCTTTTACTTCTCCTGTTTGTATGAATGGTATTGTTCCGTCATTGAATAACTTATCATCATTTCTTGGCCTATGCTTCGACTTCCCTCTTCCGAGATCACCAAGATCATATAAATAAGTGTACCTCCAAGTAGACGGAATATCCGGTAAAGAGCTTAAATCATCCTCAGTAATTTGGGGCAGTTTTTTGGGTTTGCTCGGCTTTCGTGGTTTCCTCCCTGGCCTCCCATCCTTCTCCCACTTCTCTACTTCTTTTTCCCATTCGGCGAGTTCGCGTTGTCGGTGGGCTTTGCGTTCAGCTTTTATTTGCCGGAGGAGTTCTTCCGGGGTGGGCAGATGATCTTGTTGCTCGCGCCACTCTTTGGTGAGCTTGCCTACAAAGGCATCCTTCAGTACCGCTTGCCGGTAGGTCTTAAGCTGCTTCTGGGCTTTCTTCAGATTCTCCACACCATTGTCCAGCTCACTGAACAGCTCTTCTATTTTTTCTACGATGTGGTTTTGGGTAGGGAGTGGGGGTTTTGGTAGTGGTATCGATTCGATAGTCCGAGAAGACAGATGTTTTACAGTTACTGCTGATGTTTCTGCATGAATTGCATTTAAATATGGTTGAAGTAAATAGAAAAGGAATTTTTTCGAGTAACTATCATCTACGTTGCGAATTCTGCATACCCGTTGATTCAAAAGGCCAGGTTCCCCCATCCAATAGGCAGCTCTGAAGTCTCCATCCATACCAATCAGTATGTCGTCTTTATTCACTAAATAGTCATCTTCATAATCACCTGAATAAAGCTCTTCAGTTTTACTCTTACCAACATCCCGAATTCTTATAAGTGGGACGCCCGTTTCGTGATTAAAGTGCTCAGACTTAAATGCATATCCATTTTGCACATCTGCAATTTCTTTTAATTCAATTCTTTCCCATTCCTTCGAACATTCTAAAAGGGGATGTCTACCTGAATCGATAATTTCTTTTGGTGTAAGTCCTAACGCCATAAGTATACTATTTTCCCTTTGCTAAACTTTCTTCCAATTTTTCGATTTCCTTGGGCAAGACATACAAATAGGAAATTAGATAATCTATTAATTCAACCATTTGTCGAGCCATGTTTTCATCAGGCTCTTTTTCCATATCAAAATGAGCACCTAAATTACCCCCGTCTCGAATTGCATGTGATAGTGATGATAAGGGCGCTGCAAGGTCAACTTCTTCTTTAGTAAGGTTGATTAGTTTTGCAAGTACTTCATTCCTTTTTTCTTTTGGAAGTAAGTATTTAAAAATTCCTTCGAGAGTTCTACGACAACCAACAGCCGTGGCTACATAATTACTGCCATTGTATGAATCAACTGTAGAGATAAACGACCTTTTTAAAGGCTTTGGAATGTCATTTATAAATTTAGGATTTGGATAAAAATTACTGGCTGGAGGATACATATATATATCTATTGGATTCCCACTTTCACTTTTAGGAATAATTTCTTCTCTCAATATCCAAAAGTGAACTTTTTTATTACAATCGGGACAATTCGATGATGCAGCAACTGTATTCCTTCTTTTATCATCATCGTGATCTATAACTGAAAATGTAACTTTTTCTCTACAGTCTTTATGAGGGCAATTCGTACTAATTGATTTCGGAACGTTAATTTTTCCCGAAATTTTAGCCCACCTTTTCACTTTTACTTTAGCTATTGATTGCATGACTGCTTATTTAATTTCCCGGTTCAAATGTGCTATACTACTTTATACTTCTCAGTTTAGACAGTTTCCTTCTAAAGTCTTGGTTTATGTTACTCTTGTTTTTATCCAAGTTTAAAGGAGGATTCAATTCATTAATTAATTCCGTTTCTAACACATGTGGATTCGGATTGCTTTTAAAATAGAGTACAAGGTTTGATTGCATCCATTCACTCAATTTCTTTTCATCGCTTTCATTAAACTTTGTTTTTCTAGTGCCAGGGTCTCTGTCTCTCGCAATTTTGGCGTATCCAAACATAGAACCCAGAGATTTTCTTAGTGTGGAACGTCCAGCATTATTTCCAGTAAAATGTTGTCTGTAGTCACGTTTTCTAAGACTTTTACCTGCAATTCCTGTATAAACCACATTTAGTTCTTGATAAATTTTCATTTCACAGGATATACCAACATCCGGCAACTCCGAACCACTTTTTAAGCAAACGATATAGTTTCCGGGATTGTCAGGAATATGATTAGAGGTGTGAATTTCCGGGTCAAATAAATTGAAGTCTTTAGATGGGTTTAGAGTCGAAGTCGGTTTTGATTTTTCTTTTACAGTCTGCTTTGGTTCTTCCTTTTTTGGTAACGATCCTTGTCCTAAAACTTTGATTCTTCCCAAACTAATTAATCCTTCAAAGTCATCAGGTTGCAAGTCTGTAATACCAAAATCATGTGAGCCATAAAAACCAATTCTTCTCATTTTAGCTCTGATACTTTTTTGTCTTGACCTGTCCGCTTTTATTCTTTCTCTAATCAGGCTTCTTAATTCTGAGATTTCCCGTTGCGTGAATGTGTTTTTACCTTTCATTGTCTTTACTATTGTTTTGCAAGTACTTAGCTAAAATATACAAATTGAGAGTGTCAGGTTACGTCACCCCTTTCTCTAATCGTTTCAGTTGCATTAGAATAAGGCTATGCTACCAGCTCTTCATTCATCTCTTCGATAATATTATCCATCTCGTCTCCGAATAGCTGATACATTTTCCCGACTCCGCCTTTTGCATCAAACGGAGCATAGTCCAAATCCTCTTTACTGAAGTGTACCGAATTGGCCATGTGGTCTTTAATCATCCGTAACCACTCCATCTGCTCCTCGTTGAACTTCGGTTTCCCAGCATGTTTACCAAAAATCCAGTTCTGAAAGTTCTTGTTTACGGTCTTATTGTAAGGAGTAAGCTCATCATCAATTCCTGAAGCGGTTCGAATCAGAGAAACCAGTGCGGTCAGATCGTTCTTCGGAGATTGGCCATTTGCACCTTCCACCTGCTCCCAGGCATTCCACACATTCAGCGGAGCCATCTGCGGTTTCTTCCGTTTAATCAGATCGAGTACCTCTTTCATCATCTTAAAGGTAACCTCTCTTCGCCGGTAGGGCTCGTTATAAAAGATTGAGAGTGCTGTTATTTCATCTTTATGCTCTTCCAGGAAGGCTTTAAAGTTTTCGACCAAGGTTTCGGCCTGCTTCTTCTGCTCCTTATCCCATCCAGCATAGGTTACCTCATCGGTATTTACCACATCAATAATCTGCTCTTTGGTTTTTCGAACATCATCAATGTATTCGATGATGTCCCCGGTGAATGTGGAAGAGGCTTTTTCGATGAGTTTCTTTTTAGATTCAGAGAGGTCACCCCCCGTACCCCCCTCAAGGGGGGACTTATTTGCTAAATCTTCAATCGCATCCGGATTGAAGGCATCCAGGAGTTCATGGGTCACCTGGTTAATCGTTTTTCCGGTTTGTTCTTTAAATGCGGTCTTATCGGTCTCATCCAATTGCTTTTCCAGACGGGCCAGCCGGTTCGCTGCAGAGGTGAAGAAGTCTTCATCTTCCGATCCCATCATAATGCCCATAAGAAGATCTTTCAACGGCACAGTTCTCTTTCGCTCCAGCGGACGGCTGTCGGTCTTTACAGATTTGGTTACACCTACCGCATCCACAATCACAAAGTGCGTTTTATCGGTCTTGGCCGATGGAGTTACTTTGATGAGTCCTTCTTTATCCAACGTTCGAGTGCCCCGTCCTTTCATCTGCTCAAAGTAGTTCCGGCTCTTCACATCCCGCATAAAGAGCAGACACTCCAGCGGTTTCACATCCGTACCGGTGGCAATCATATCAACCGTTACGGCAATTCGTGGGTAATACTCATTCCGAAACTGGGCCAGTACCGATTTGGGATCTTCCTCAATCTTGTAGGTTACCTTCTTGCAAAACTCATTGCCCTCGGCAAACTCCTCCCGCACCATTTGGATGATATCGTCGGCGTGACTGTCGGTTTTAGCAAAAATGAGTGTTTTCGGCACCTCATCCCGGCCCGGAAAGATCGCAGGCAGTTTCTCCTTAAACGCTTTGATGATATTCCGTATCTGACTCGGGTTGACGATATCCTTATCCAAAGAGGTGCCGGTGTACTCAACCTCATCCTCCAACTGCTCCCACCGAGTCTTACGGGTCAGCTTTTCCCGCTTATCCACAAACTCTTCCGCCTCAATCTTTGCCCCCTCTTTACTGATCTTCGTTTCAATGGTATATACATCATATCCCACGTTCACTCCGTCAGCCACGGCTTTTTCATGGGAATATTCACTCACCACATTTTCATTAAAGAAGGCAAAAGTACGTTTATCCGGTGTGGCGGTAAGCCCGACCAGGAAGCTGTCAAAATAGTCGAGCACCTGTTTCCAGAGGTTATAGATTGAACGGTGACATTCATCAATCACAATCACATCAAAGAACTCAATCGGGATTTTTTCGTTGTAGATCACCGGCAGAGGCTCATCCGGCATATAACGCTCATTGGGATTCTCTTCCTCGTCAGAGTCATCAATCTCTTCCCCTTTCATCATGGAGTAGAGCCGCTGAATGGTACTAATGGTTACCTTATTGTCAGGTGCAATGTAGCTTGATTGCAATCGCTGCACAGGATAGAGTTCGGTAAACTTTCGGTTGTCATCGGAGGGAGTGTACTGCATGAACTCCTGCTCAGCCTGTTCACCGAGGTTCTTTGTATCCACCAAAAAAAGGATTCTGTTGGCACCGGCATGTTTGAGTAACCGATATATCGTTGTAATAGCGGTAAACGTTTTGCCCGATCCGGTAGCCATCTGTACCAAAGCTCTCGGTCGTGCCTCGTCGAATGATTGATCAAGGTTCTGAATAGCGGTAACCTGACATTCCCGGAGTCCTTCAATATTCAGCTCAGGCAGATCCTGCAGGCGATCTCTGAATGATCTGTTTTCATGCCGCTTTCCTAATGTTTCAGGCCGGTGAAATGAAAACACCTCTCTGGCCCTCGGCTTGGGATCACGCTGATCGGTGAACCGGGTAATCTCTCCATTACTTTCGTAGATAAAGGGAATTTCAACTTGTCCAAAATGTTTCAGTTCACTGGAAGCATAGCGCGTTGACTGCTCCTCAACTTTAGTCAGCCGGTGGCCTTCATCTGCACGTTTTGCTTCAATGACGCCAACCGGTGTTTTATCAACCAGAAGCATGTAATCGGCAGGCCCGCTATCGGTAGGATACTCACGAACGGCGATACCGCGTCCTGCTTTAAAATCAATCTTTGTATAGTCCTGAACCGACCATCCGGCTTGCTCCAGTTTTCTATCAATCTCTTTTCTTGCTTTCTGCTCAGGCGTTAAGCTCATCCATCCAACGTGATATTTTTCTTTGCTTTAGTATAAAGAAACTTTTTTAAGGTTGTAATGAAAGATTTTGCATACTCTCTTTTCATTAATATGTACATAAACTTATTCAAGAAATCGACCGGATTGAACTTAATCATCATTCAAAGAAGAATCGAGGTCATCCATGCTGATAAACATAATGAGCTTAATGCCCTAAAAAAAAGTCCTCATTTATTTAGTTCGATTAAAGTGACAACTGCAACTAAAACAATATGGAAAATTGCCCTACACACTCTGAAGTTGAGTTCAAGGTAAAGCATCTGGCGATCTCTACGGTAACGGGAAGTTTTGGATCATTCGCCGGACAAATTGAAGCTGACGGTAACGATTTTGAAAATGCCAAAGCAAGCTTTATCCAGGATATTGAGACCATCTCAACGAATAACGAAGCCCGGGATCAGCACCTGAAATACGATGATTTCTTCAATACTGAGAAATATCCGCACCTGACGTTTGAATCTACAAACTCTAAAAAGTTGGAGACAATGAATATAAAGTAACAGTTTTTTAACTATTTGCGATGTGACCAAAGAAGTAGTTCTGGTTGTATTCATGACGGTACTGTTTGTGATCCTTACGGACAAACGAAAGCAGATTATGAAATTAGCTACTCCGTAAACCGAAAAGAATATAGTCTTACGTGGAGCGCTGTAACCGAGGTCGGAATGTGGTGGTCGGTGATCAAGTAAAAACTGATTCTGATCATACAGCTTGATCAAAGCTGCCCCCATTTATCAGTCAACTCATTTAAAAGCAGGTATCTGTTTTTTATTTTAGTAATCGTTTCAACAAATTGACTTATATCAATGGAATGAATAGCTAGCTTATTTAGTTTAATGTTAAACTATTAATGGATATTTAAAGTCAATAATTATGAGCAGACAAAACAAAGGAATCCATCACATTACGGCCATCTCCGGCGATGCCCAGCGGAATGCAGAATTCTATGTTAAAAAGCTGGGAATGCGGCTTGTTAAAAAATCTGTCAATCAGGATGATCCCGGCACCTATCACCTCTTTTATGGAAATGCGAATGGCTCACCGGGATCCGGTCTATCCTTTTTCCCATGGCAAATGGCCATTCAGGGTAAACCCGGTTTGGGTGAAGCTGTAAAAGTAGCTTTAGCCGTGCCATCGGGATCAATGGATTACTGGGTTGAGCATTTTGGCGAAGAGGGAATAGATTTTGACGGACCTTACGACCGTTTCGGCCAACAGGCGATCGGATTTAAAGATCCGGACCTAATGGGGCTTGAGCTTGTATTTGATGAACAGGTTAATTCACTGCCCGCTTGGGAGAAAGGATCTGTGCCTGCCGAGTATGGCATCCGGGGATTTCGCGGAACTACACTCCTTTTAAGTGAACATGAATCAATAGCCAAGGTGTTAACAAGCCTGTTTGGATTTCAGGAAACCGCCCGGGAAGAGAACCGATGGCATTACACAACGGATGCCCCAATCGGCGGTTCGGTCATTATCGAAGAGGGCGTTCCAAAGCCATCCTCAAACGGGCGGGGAATTATTCACCATGTTGCCTTTAGAGCTTCTGATGATGATGAACTTAAAGAGCTCCGCGAGAAGGTCATCGATATGGGACTTCATCCCTCAGATGTTATCGACCGTCATTGGTTCCACTCGGTCTATTTTCGGTCTCCCGGCGGTGTATTGTTCGAAATTGCCACAGACGGACCGGGCTACGACGTGGATGAAGACCCCGACAAATTGGGACAGAAACTGATCCTTCCGCCGTGGCTCGAGTCAAAAAGAGAACGCATAGAAAAGCGTCTGCCTGAGATTCGGGTTTAATTTCAAAATCGTATTTCAAATGGGATATCCGGTGTACACCAATACCCGGATATCCGATTTTATCTCCCATTGTATCATCCGGAATAAATTAGTTCCCGGTGATGACCCTTCCGCTTCTGTGATTCATAAACTTTTGATACTTTCACAGCTCAACACTCATTTAAATTGAATCACTCTAAAAACCCGTTTTGAAAAAGCTCACAACCAAAGAGATTTTACAGCAAAACCTTCAGCGAACATCCCCACTCAAGGATCACTTCATCCTCTGGCTCCACGACATCCGCAGCCTTCACAATGTAGGTGCCACATTTCGCTCGGCAGATGCTTTCGGAATCAAGGAGCTTTGGCTCTCGGGATTTACCCCCACCCCTCCCCGGCCTGAAATTACCAAGACCGCCATCGGTGCCGAGGAGAATGTAGACTGGAAGCAGATCTCTACGATACCTGAAGCCGTTCAACAGCTGAAATCTAACGGATACACCCTTGTGGGTTTGGAACAGACAACCACCAGCGAGTTGTTGCACGAATACAAACTTCCTTCAAAGAAAATCTGTCTGGTTTTGGGTAATGAAGTCACCGGCATCGGTGAAGATATGATTCCGCATCTGGACGCAAGTGTGGAGATCCCTCAGTTTGGGATGAAACACTCTCTGAATGTCTCGGTTGCCGGTGGTGTGGCGCTCTATGCGTTTTTTGAGAAGTTTGAAGAGTTCAATGGAAATTGAGCTTATGAATAGTCATACTGCTGCCAACGTCCAATTCGCCGGGTGAGCTAAACCTTGCAGCACCTACCGGATCTGCAAGCGTTTTGTCCTTAGACCTGAAAGTCGCCAACTGCAAACCTACACCCGTCATTTCCAGTTCAGTCGAGAAGCCTCGTCACTTTTCAATACCACCAAGTTCTCGATTTCGTCCCGGAAATACGCCGGGCATACACTACCGGTGACAGATTTAAAGAATCTTTAATTAATTCCATGCACTGAAGAATCATCCCCCTGCTCACTCCGTTCGCCTCCCCCTTCGAAGGGGGACTTTGTCACCTCCTCAATAGTGTTGCCCGCTTTTGGGCAAAATTAGTCGCCCGAGCTGACGGTTTTTATTAATACTCCTCAGAACATGACACGTCACTTCGAATACTATGACTAAATCAAGTGAATCAGGCTGATTTTTTCCATTGTTCTTTCATATTCTGGATATGGTTCGGGTCATATTCTGATTGATTATTCCACATGGCGCAGTACAAACGAATTAATTTAT
>LFIK01004512.1_pt1 | contig 11274 bp, 11 predicted proteins | sample 643401 | NCBI WGS metagenome assembly LFIK01 (sample SAMN03777447, study PRJNA286221) | soda lake metagenome | biome: soda lake; feature: Kulunda steppe; material: water; isolation source: sample T5-Br brine of Lake Tanatar-5 | place: Russia: Kulunda steppe | collected 2010-07
GCCGGGCCCCATGCCCGTGGCCGGAAGCCATCGCAACTGCGCAGCGAAGATGATAATCAAAACGATACCGAACCAGTAGTTGGGAATACTGACCCCAAGTACCGAGAATCCGGTTGCGACCCGATCAATCGCATGCCCGTTGTAGTAGGCTGCAATCGTCCCAAGCACGAAAGCCACGGAAAATGCAACGACGACAGACACGGAGGAAAGTATGATCGTGTTGACAAGCGCGGAGCTGACCTCGCTCAGAACCGGTCGATTGGTCTGAATGGATGTTCCCAGATCGCCGGAGAGCGCATTGCCAAGCCAGACGAAGTATTGGACCGGTATCGGCTTGTCGAGGCCGTAGGCCTTTTTCATCATCTCGATGACTTCGGGGCTGGCGTCATCCGGCAAAAGGCGCGTCAGAGGATCGCCCGGCGCCATGTAGACAAGCGCAAAGCAGAAAATCGTTACGCCAATGGAGATGGGCACTGCGTATAGGACGCGTTGAATGATGTATGCGATCATGACGTTTCCTTACAATAATAGCCGTCAGAGCTGCGGAATGCGGGATGGCAATGATCTTGAACGAGAGGAGCGACCTGTGTGTCTGCAGGATGCGGGCGTCCTGATCGAGGGTGCAGGCCGTCCGGTCGCACCGGGACCATATGATGGTCCCGGTGTTTTGCTCAGTTTGTCTGGCCTATCGTGATCGGCGTCATGTCCTGAAACCAGCTTTGGGCCTGGACGAAACCGGAAATGTTCGGGGATAACGCGCGGGGGTTGAGATCATGTGTCACGAAGATCATGATCGCGTCGGACACGAACAGCTCATGCGCCTGAGTGATAAGCGCGTCGCGTTCTTCCGGATCGAACGTCGCATAGATCTTCGCGATCAACTCCTCTGCCTCGTCGCTGTAATAATGGCCAAAGTTCCCGCCTGACGGCCCGTGCTGGCTTTCGAGCATGAAGCGGAACAGACCAGAGAAGGGATCTTGCAGCGCACGGCTGACGTTGATCCCATCATATTCAGGATATGTCGGGCGACCACTTAGGGCGACATTGATTAGTTCGTTCCAGTCCATGACATCCAGTGTCACCTGAAACCCTGCAGCATTCAGCTGCGAGGAAACGAGTTCGTTCATCGGCAGCGGCTGCATCTGCCCAGAGCCCGATGTCGAGATGGCGAGAGTGACCTCGCATGGCAGACAGTCTGCTTCTTCGAGGAGTGCGCGCGCCTTTTCAGGGTCGAAGTCATATATGACCGGATCGCCGAAGTTTGCAGCACCCGGTGGATATGCACCATAGCCCGGCAACGCGTACCCGTTAAGCATGGCGACCATGTCGTCACGGTTGATCGCATGGTTCGCGGCTCTGCGCACACGGATGTCGGCGAAGGGCCCATCGACGAAGTTCAGCTGATAACCCCAGTTATGCGGGTAAGGTGCCGTGGCTATGGTCATGCCCGACCCTTCAAGCATCGGGATGGTATCGGGGGACGGCGCTTCGACGATATCAACCTGGCCTGCCATGAGCGCTGCGGCCCGCGTAGAGGCTTCCGGCATGGGCAGGAGGGTCAGCCGGTCGTGCCGTGGAATGCGGGTAGCGTCCCAGTACTCGGTATTCGCCACCAGTTCGAGCCTCTCTCTCGGAACCAGAGTATCAAATTTGTAAGGACCAGTCCCCGCCGGGGCCATGCCATACGCCGCATAGTCACCCCCAACGGCATCAAGCGCGCAATCGGATATCATAAAGATAAAGCTCGTCTGAAGCGGGAAGAGGCTGTCAACCTGCTTCATGTCGATCGCGACGGTGTAGTCATCCAGCTTTTCAATCCCTGCGATTCCCACAGTACGTGTCCTGATCGCGCCGAACTGTTGCGGATTGAATGCGGGATGATCTTCAAACGTCAGGCGTTCATAATTCCAGACGACGTTATCGGCATTGAACGCGCATCCGTCATGAAACGTCACACCCTCGCGGAGCTCAAAGATCCAGCGTTTGTCATCCTCAGGATCGATATACCAATCGGTCGCGAGGCCCGGGACCACTTGTGCATCAGTGTCACCCTGCGACAAATCCCACAGAAGCAGTGAATCGTAGAGCTTGTAGCCTACAAACCTGTATCCCTCGAAACCCTGGTCTGGTTGACCGATGGTCAGAGGGATATCACCGGCTGTCATTGCGACACGAAGCTCTGTTTCAGCAGTCACGGCAACTGGAATCGCCAAGACTGACAGCGCAGCTACACCTGCTGCGAGCTCTTTTCTGAACGGCCTAGTCGTCATGTGTATTAACCTTTCATTCACTGTTGGCAGGCTGTGGGGCTTTTGATTTCAAACTGCAGGGATACGTAAAAAAAACTGTCATCCGCGCGCACCCAAGACAGTGCGAGCTAACGGATTGTATGCTTACAAAGCGAACAGCAGATCAATGGACACAAAGTCATCTGGCTGCTATTGGATACAATTATATGCTGCAATGCCAAAAAATTTAGCTTATCGCATTATTTTATGACAGCCACAACACGATGTGGCCAACGATGAAGGGGCTATCAAAGACAGGCCTTCAATGGACTTTTTTTATTTTTATCATTTAATTTCTGAGCGTTAGGTATGCTTAACTTTCTAGAGAGCCTGCGAGGTACCTCGTTCTCGCCATACCTCGAATCGCCTGCATCCGCAGCTTCAGGGATGAGGGGGCATCTCTGATAGCTTCGCATCTGCAGTATTGCATACAATCTTGCAATGTTAGGTGCTTTGGGATAGCTTTAGGTGGCATCTCGATTCCACGTGCTCCAGTCGATATGCGAACATCTCTTCCTCCATGCCTCGAAAGGACACAGGAACATGCCACCCAATGCCGATATCGAAGCAGTGTTGACCGCGATTGCCGCCCGCAACGGCCTTCCCTTGCCGGAGGATCGCAAGACCGCGATTTTCAATGGATTTCTTGAAGTTGACGCAATGTGTGCGCGGCTACGCAGTGAAAAGCTGACCGCTACCGATGAACCGTCAAATATCTATGGCTTTGACCCAATCACGAGGATTGCATGACATGAGTGCGAACAGCTCCGATAGCCCCATCTCTGGATCAGACGTCAGTCTTGACGATCTCTCAATAATTGAAGCCGGCAAGCTTTTGCGGAACGGCACCATCACCGCAAAACAACTCGCCGAGGATGCGCTCTCACGGATTGGCGCGCTGGATGATCAGATCAACAGTTTCATCACGGTTACGACTGACCGGGCACTCGCCGATGCAGATGCGGCGGATGCAAATTTTGCCAAGGGCATTGATCGTGGCCCGATGCAGGGAATTCCTTATGGGTTGAAGGACATCATCAACACTGCTGGCATTCGGACCACGTGTCATTCCAAATTGTTGCAAGACCACGTCCCGGACACTGACAGCGTCGTGGCTGAGAAGCTTCGCGCTGGCGGCGGCGTTCTGGTCGGCAAGAACGCGACCCACGAATTCGCGTTCGGCGGCCCCTCATTTGATTTGCCTTTTCCGCCAGCACGCAACCCGTGGAACCCCGAGCACATTCCCGGCGGATCATCTTCAGGTTCTGGGGCGGCGGTGGCTGCCGGCTTCGTCCGCGTGTCTATCGGTTCGGACACGGGCGGTTCCATTCGTGGACCCGCTGCATATTGTGGGACAATCGGATTGAAACCAACCTATGGTCTCGTGTCACGACGCGGCGTATTTCCGCTGTCGTTCACGCTTGATCATGCGGGCCCGCTCTCGCGCACTGTCGATGACGCAGCAGCGACCATGCAGGTGATCGCCGGGTACGATCCCCTTGATCCGGCGTCTGCCGACCCCGGCCCTCTCGACTTCCTCACTGGTATAAACGATGGCATCGAGGGAATGAAATTTGCATTTCCGCGCCATTTTTTCGAGGGAGCTGTTGGGCTTAGCGATGAGGTGGTTGCAGCCCTCGATGGCGCGGTCACGCAGCTGGTCGAACTTGGTGCAACAGTGGACGTCGTGACCCTTCCGGATTTCGAGATGTTCAATGCGGCAGGTCGCGTGATCCTGTTGTCTGAAGCTTATGCGGTTCATGAAGCCAACATGAAAGCCCGCCCACTGGATTACGGGCGCTTTACCCATGCCCGCATGGCTGTTGGGGGGCTCCTGTCTGCATCGGACCTGATGCAGGCGCTAAGGGTACGGCGGCAACTGTCGATCAGCGTTAACAACACGATCTTGTCAACCTACGATGCGATCATTGCGGCGTCTACGCTCTCGCCTGCAGGACGGTTTGACCAGATCGATCCGGAAATGCCCCCCGCCTGGGCCATTCAAACCATGCCGTTCAATGTGACAGGGAACCCTGCAATGTCGATTCCCACCGGCTTCTCGTCACAGGGGCTGCCGCTCTCGATGCAGATTGTCGGCAAGCCGTTTGCAGATCCGTCAGTCCTGCGGATCGGCAAGGCATACGAAACGGCGGCGGGTCTGACTGCGCATCGCCCCCAAGTCACAGCGGCTAAAGCAGCCTAGCCTTGCAAAGACACTGTTTGTGCCCTGCCGCGCTAACGGAAGGGTGCAAACAGCGACCTATTCGGATGAACAGGCGTATAACCACTTCGGGCGAGAGAATGAACAAACCAACAATTCCACCTGCACAAGGTTCAGCAGCCGATCTGGTTGCCCCGATAGACGGTCAGGGGCCTTCGCGACAACAAAGCGCACACGCCCCACATAACAGGTCTCGTTTTTTGCTGTGGTGGGACGCTGCACCCGATAACCTGCGCGGCTCTATCCTGATGATCTCTGCTTTCTTCCTGTTTGGAGGAATGATGGCAGGGATCAAGGCCATCGGAACCGACATTCCGTTGGTGCAGGTCCTCTTCATTCGGCAAGTCATTGTCACGGTCTTGCTGATGCCACTCTTCATCCGTGGATTTCCGGCAGCCCTGCGCACACGCAACCCCGGTCTGCAAGTTTTGCGCGGCGCGTTCTCGCTCGGTGCGATGTTGTGCGGCTTTACCGCGCTTTTATACATACCTCTGGCTGATGTGACTGCACTGGGCTTCGCGAAGGTGCTGTTCGTGACGATTGGAGCCGTTGTCATCCTGCATGAAAAAGTCGGAACGCGACGCTGGATTGCCACCGCGATAGGTTTTGTCGGGGTCTTGATCATGTTGCGGCCCAGTGGCGACGGGATCGGTTATTACTACATGTTAACCTTGATAGGGGCGCTTTTCGGGGCGGGTATTACCATCACCGTACGCATTCTAGCGAAGTCTGAGCGGACAGAGACCATATTGTTCTATCAAGCGGTCTTCCTGATCCTTGCGCTCGCAATCCCGACCCTTCTCTGGTGGGTCCAGCCGGATTTGCGGCAGTGGACACTCATTGCACTGGTCGGGATTACCGGAACTGGGGGGCAATACCTGATCACTCGCGCTCATCAGACCGGACAAGCGTCAGCGCTGGCACCCCTTGAATTTGTGCGCTTGCTGATCGCGACAGCGATCGGCTTCTTTATTTTCGCGGAATTGCCAGACGGGACCACGTTCGCCGGTGCGGCACTTGTGGTTGGAGCCACAGTATATACGATGCGTAGAAACAGCGCCCGTGGCAAACCAAACCCATCCATCCCTCCATCACAGTAGCCATTAGGGCGGTAATCATGGCACATCACTCATTATCCGCGTCGCGGGAAAACTGTCATTGGGGCTTTTTTGACGGCACCCTAGCCCCTGCACTGGTCCTCAAATCAGGCGATACCGCGACTATAAGAACTGTGAGCGGCGGCCCGGACGTCCTGCCACCGGAAGGGTTTCACATTCCCCCGGAACTGCTAGACATACACGCGCGCTCAGAGCGGCCGCTCCCTGGTCATATACTGACCGGTCCGATCGCCATAGAAGGCGCGATGCCCGGCGACATGCTTGAAATCCGGATCGACAGGGTTTCTCTGCGCACAGACTGGGGCTACAATGTTATTCGGCCGCTCGCCGGTACGTTGACGGATTATTTCCATGAGTTGCGCCACATAACCATACCACTGGATGCCCGCAGGAATACCGGAAGACTGCCATGGGGCCTCGATCTGCCGCTGTCTCCGTTTTTTGGTGTGATGGGCGTCGCGCCACCCCCTGCCTGGGGGCGCATTTCGTCGATCCAACCGCGCGCGCATGGCGGCAATCTGGACAACAAGGAACTTATTGCAGGAACCGTCCTTTTTCTGCCGGTCTTCGTTCCCGGTGCGCTTTTCTCGTGCGGCGATGGGCATGGTGCGCAGGGCGACGGAGAGGTTTGCGTCACTGCGATTGAGACGGCACTCGAAGGCGAGTTCACGTTTGGATTGCACAAGGCAACCGGGCTCGAATACCCACGCGCCGAGACGCCTACCCATATCATTACGATGGGAATGGACCCCGATCTGGACCAATGTGTAATTCGCGCCCTGCGTGACATGATCGTTGTACTGGGAGAGCGGGAGGGGCTGTCGCGCGAAGATGCATACACATTGTGCTCGCTCGCGGCAGATCTGCGTATCACCCAGACAGTCAACGGGAACAAGGGCGTGCACTGCATGCTGGCCAAGTCCCTCCTTGGCAAACGGTGACCCTTGGTCAACCTGCGCCCGCATGTTTAGGGAGCGCAGGCTGTTGGTATCAGGCTGCGACGGGCGGGCGTTTAAGATGCCAATCCGTATCGCGCTGAAAGGCATCCGCCACTTTTAGCACGCGGCCTTCGGCAAAGGGCCGACCATGAATCAGCAACCCGATTGGCAAGCCGTTGCTGTCGAACCCGCAGGGAACAGAGGCAGAAGGCAAACCCAAGTAGTTCGCCGGGCGGGTATTTATCGAAACATTCATGAACGCCTCTATGGCCCCATCTTCGCCACCATCAATGTTGGTCGCTTGCCGCGTGGGAACCAGCGTCCGCAAGGCAGGGGCGAGGAAGACATCGCACGCCCCGAATACGTCATCAGCAAAGCTCTTTAGAATACTTCCCCTGCGGTTCAGTGCCTCGAGATACATGACAGCGGGGATAGCATTTCCGCCATACAGGCGCGCACTGAGGTGAACAGCATAACTTTGCGGTACATCTCGCATCCACTGGCCATGAATGGCTGCGCCTTCACAGCGCGACATTATTCCCCCGTACGCGCTGATGTCTGGCATATGCGGCAAGGTCACAGCAACAGGCACTGCACCCATGCCTGACAGGACATCCATTGCTTGCTCGAAAGCCGCAAGCACTTCACTGTCTATGTTGTCGAAGTAGTAATTCGTCGGCACGCCGACCTTCAGACCGCGGATGTCGCCGGTCAGAGCCGCTTCATAATCCGGCACTGGCTCTGTCGAAGAGGTCGGATCGCACGGATCATAGCCTGCTATCACAGTCATGATTCGTGCGCAATCACGTGCGGAGCGCGCAAGAGGCCCGACATTGTCTGCCGAAAAGGACAAAGGCATAACACCGTGACGTGATACCCGGGTTTGTGTACCTTTAATGCCCGTCACACCACACAAAGCTGCTGGCAAACGGATTGACCCGCCCGTATCCGACCCGAGCGATGCACCCACACAACGCGCCGCAACGGCCGCGCCAGATCCGGAAGATGAACCACCAGTGCAGTAGTCGAGGTTCCATGGGTTGCAGCAATCACCGAAATGGGCGTTATGGCCAGTTGGATTCTGGGCGAACTCGGCCAAGTTCAGGCCACCCAAAGTCAACGACCCCGCAGCATGCAGCCGCTCGATAACTGTGGCCGTATAGTCCGGCACAAAACCTTTTCGGATTTCAGACCCGCATGTGCACGGCTTACCTGCCTGATAGTACATGTCCTTATGCGCCATCGGAACGCCGTGCAACGGCCCTAGGGGGCGCCCTGCACGCTGAAACATGTCCAACGCAGAGGCAACCTCCAGCGCTTCTTCCTTTTGCAACCAGATCGCTGCGTTGACAGGCTTGTTCAGGTCAAATGCCGCAAACGCAGCTTCCGTCAGTTCGGTGGCAGTTGTGTCCCCTCGTGCGACCGCGTCGGCCTGTTCAACGACGCTGAGTGAACAAAGGGTGTCAAACTTGGTTTCAAGTTTTGTCACTGAACCTTCTCCTTGCTGTATTGAAGCGCATCAACGAAGCTAGCGGGCTCTTCCTCGAACGCTGCTTTTCCACGAAGTGTCGAAAAGTCATTTCGTGCCGCCAAGAAGTGGCCGGACAGTTCCTCGGCCGCAGAGTTGGGCAGCTTGATCCCCGTCCAGAATTCAACACTGCGCTCTACCAAATCCTGTGTTTTTACGATTTCAGACATGTAAGGTCCCTTTCCCTGAAGAAGTGTCTTTCGCGTCAGACGCGCCATTCGACTATCTGGCGCTTTGGGATGCAATGTAAGTGGGAAAGGATTCTGATCGATGAGGAGGCGTTCTGCCCTCGATCTCATGATCATATTTATATGTTTTACATCAGTTACTTAGACAGAGTCAGCCAACCCGCGCTCAAACATCGATATCCTGACCTGACTCTGTACGTCAATTTCTGTACACTATTTTGAGTTTATGCTTATTAATTATACTTTATGATAAATCTCCCCCCACAAGCTCCGCCATCCTTGCGCCCAAAAAAGCTGCAGATTACTATTTTTTATACAATTTTTTGAAATTCACACAAGAATCACAGTACAGGCTCAGAAGCGTCTGGCAGTTTTTGGATACAATGCGTGATAATGACCTGGGCTCCCGAGCGAGCCTTTCGTGAGCGACGATCAAAAAGGTACACAAAATGCCGCAAGCCGTACTTTCCAAGACACAGTTTCGGACCCTCGTTTTGCAACAGGGCTTTACCTGCAGCGAAGCCGAATTCAGCGAATTCTATGAAGCATACGTCCTCGTCCGCGCCATGGCGTCGCGGATCCGTAAACCGCTCAGTCACATGGTAGACCCAGCGATGACTTTTCAGCCTGTCCAGTCACCACCCTCCTAAAGGAAAAACCGATGTCAGAAATCCCAACCATTGCCGAGGCTGCAAGAGCTCTCGAATCGAAGTCCCTGTCTCCTGTGGAACTCGCTCAAGATTGCCTTGCCCGTATTCGAAGAATGGAACCAGAACTGCATGCGTTTGTCACTGTGACGGAAGAGCGTGCGCTGTCAGATGCCCGCAAAGCCGAGGCCGAGATAATGAAGTCAGGCCCGCGCAGTCACATGCATGGCATCCCGATCGGACTGAAGGATATAGTCGATACCGATGGCATTTTGACAACATGCCAATCCCGGTTCCTCGCCGACAACATTCCAGACTCTGATGCGACATGCGCCGCCAAGCTTGATCAGGCTGGTTCCGTGATGATGGGAAAGCTCACAACACACGAGTTTGCTGATGGCGGCCCTTCATTCGATTTGCCCCACCCGCCTGCGCGCAACCCTTGGGACACAATGCGCTTTACAGCGGGATCGTCCAGTGGCACCGGGGCGGCCGTTGCTGCAGGCTTGGTGCTTGGTGGGATCGGAACAGACACCGGGGGCTCCATTCGCGGGCCTTCGGCACTTTGCGGGATTGCAGGGCTGAAGCCGACTTATGGGCTGGTCAGCCGCGCCGGCGTCGCGCCCGCTGCCTACAGCCTTGATCACATCGGTCCAATGTGTTGGACGGTAGAGGATTGCGCGCTGATGCTCCAAAGCATTGCCGGCCACGACCCTGCAGACCCGGCAAGCGCGAACAGACCTGTGCCGGATTACATCTCGAATTTGAGTGATGGGGTGAAAGGGTTGAAAATCGGCGTCGTGCGCCATTTCCATGAAAAAGACCATCCGGTAACTGCAGACACACAAGCCAGTATTTCGGACGCTATCAAGATTTTCGAGGCGGCAGGCGCAACAATAGTCGAGGTAACTCTTCCATCTTTGCAGGACTGGGCGGCCTGCGGCTTCATGATCTCTGCCGCCGAGAGGTTGGCCGCCTATGAAGACTGGGCCATGCACCGTCTTGATACTTTTTCCAGCCGTGTACGGGACCGGATGTTCATTGGGAGCTTTGTCACCGGGGCGGATTATGTTCAGGCTGTTCGGTACCGGCGGGAACTCTGCGTTGAGCTCGAGTCGGTCATGCGCGAGGTCGATATTCTTCTGACCGCGTCCAATCCGGGTGAAGCGCCGCTTATCGACGAGGTGCCGCGCTGGGAAAATCTGGTGAAGCCAAATTTTACCTTTCCCTTCAATGTAGCAGGGGTTCCTGCCCTTTCGCTTTGCGGCGGGTTTGGGCCGCAGGGGCTACCTCTTGGCTTGCAGCTGGTCGCGCGTCCATTTGAAGAGGCCCTGTTGATGAGAGCAGGCCACGCATATGAGATGGAAACCGACTGGCGCTCGCAGCGCCCAGCCATGACGTTGGGCGATGAACGTGAACTGGCGTAGGCTGAGGCCGTGCCTGCGGCAGACCTCAGCCGTGGGCATACCAGCTTCTTGTACTTTGCGCGTGCCGATGATCTGTGCCTTTGTGACACGGCTTTTTACTCATTTCGTGAGCTCTGTTGGAGGAATGCCCCTCCACGTTGCACAGGCGTCCGGCCCCACTGACCACATCGCCAGGTTTTGCGCGGTTCCGTCAGCCCTGCCAGCAGATCGGCGATCGCGCCGCTCTTGTCCATCAGCTTCGGGCTGTAACCAAAACAGGTCGCGCTGACCCGGCATGTCAAAGCGATGCTGACGCCCCGTCACTCCACTACCATTTCGGCCATCTCGCGGCGCTGAGATGGCCGATCCACTTTTTTCTCCGAGAGCTTCCTTGAGCAAATCATCTGCATGCTCAGGTCAGTATAAATCCGCTTGAGGCGGCGGTTCTCTGCCTCTTTGGCCTTCATCCGTTACCGCCCTACTTGCGACGCCATTTGAAAACGGCGGATCGCTCATGCGATGCTCACGGCATGGTTGCGCCCGGCAATCGCCATACGCCCGACGGAGTATTCCATAAGTCGATTTCATGAAACACATACATTGCACACAGAGCCATCCAGACTATTGAATTCTCACTATTATCCGCTCAGTCCATCATCGGCGCGACGGACAGTCTGGCGGATTGGTTGATCTGCATGGGCTGTAACTTCAATCTGGTGGCAGCGCGGACCATCTGTGGCCCCTGCCCTGTCTGCCCCACATAGTTGATAAGTGCGGGGCAGGCAAATAGCGCCAACAGCACCAGCGCGCATCCGGTATCGGGCGGGCCGGAGGCGGCCCGCCCGCTCAGGATCAGGCGAACAGGTCGTGCGACACGCCCGCTTTCTCGAAAATGTAGTCGCGGCTGGCTTCCAGATCGCGGCGCAGCTTGGTCATGTCA
>LFIK01004515.1_pt1 | contig 11269 bp, 9 predicted proteins | sample 643401 | NCBI WGS metagenome assembly LFIK01 (sample SAMN03777447, study PRJNA286221) | soda lake metagenome | biome: soda lake; feature: Kulunda steppe; material: water; isolation source: sample T5-Br brine of Lake Tanatar-5 | place: Russia: Kulunda steppe | collected 2010-07
AACGCGGCGAAACGGCGTTTTCGATTGCGCGGCTCTATGGTGTGCCGGCGCGGGCGCTTGCGGACTGGAACGGGCTGGATGCCGACCTGACCGTGCGCGAGGGGCAGATCCTGCTGATCCCCGCCACTGACGCACAACGCACCGCCGCCGCCGCCGCCGCCGCGCCCACGCGCGAAACCACGCCCGAGCCCGGATCGGGCAGCACCACTCCCAGCCCCCCGAGCGCCGCACAGCCGATGCCCGAGCCCGCGCCGTCGGCCGAGGAAGCCGAGCGCACCGCCGCCGCCGAGCGCCCCGAGCCGCCCGCGATGGCGGAAGACCGCACCGAGACATCATCCGCGCGGCTGCGCATGCCGATCGACGGGCGGATCATCCGCGCCTTCAACCCGGGCCGGTTCGACGGCATCGGCATCGCCGCCAGCGCCGGAACCCAGGTGCGCGCCGCCGCTGCCGGCACCGTGGCCGCGATCACCCGCGACACCAATCAGGTCCCGATCGTGGTGATCCGGCACGAGGGCGACCTGATGACGGTCTACGCCAACCTCGACGATTTGCGCGTCGAGCGCAACGACCGCGTCAGCGCCGGGCAGACCATCGCCACCGTCCGCGCGGGCGATCCCAGCTTCCTGCATTTCGAAGTCCGCGAAGGCTTCGAGGCCGTCGATCCGATGCCGCTGCTGCAGTGAGGCCAGCGCGGCCCCACGGGGCGCGCGCGGTGCGCTGAGCTCGGCGGCGGAGTTCCCCCTCGCGAGGGGCAGCATCGGCTGGCCGGAAAGCGCCCCCGAGCCGCGCTCCCACCCGCCCACCCCGCGCGGCTCGGGGGCGCGGCCCGCGCGCGGCGCGGGCGGGCGATCCGGAGATCGGGGCTTCGGGGCTTCGGCTGCAAGGTCGCGCTCGAGACGCTCAGGCGGGCGCATCCTCGGCGCTCTGGCGCGCCCACATCGCGGCATACCGCCCGCCGCGCGCAATCAGCGCGTCATGCGTGCCGGCTTCGATGATCCGCCCGGCGTCGAGCACCACGATCCTGTCCGCGTCCACCACCGTCGACAGCCGGTGTGCGATGGTGATCACGGTGCGCCCCTGCCCCGCCGCGCGCAGTTCGGCCTGGATCTCCTGCTCGGTCTGCGTGTCGAGCGCGCTCGTGGCCTCGTCCAGCAGCAGGATCGCAGGGTTCTTCAGCAGCGTGCGCGCGATCCCCATGCGCTGCTTCTCGCCGCCCGAAAGCTTCAGCCCGCGCTCGCCCACCGCCGTATCGTAACCCTGCGGCAGTGCGGCGATGAAGTCATGCAGACGCGCGGCGCGGGCGGCGGCCTCGACCTCGGCGCGCGTCGCGCCTTCGCGGCCATAGGCGATGTTGTAGAGGATGGTGTCGTTGAACAGCACCGTGTCCTGCGGCACCACCCCGATGGCGGCGTGCAGGCTGTCCAGCGTCACCGCGCGCAGATCCTGCCCGTCGATGCGGATCGCGCCATCGGTGACGTCGTAGAACCGGAACAGGAGCCGCCCGATGGTGGATTTCCCCGACCCCGATGGCCCGACGATCGCCACCGTCTCGCCTGCGCCGATATCGAGCGTGACGCCGCGCAGGATCGGGCGTTCCGGGTCGTAGCCGAAGCGCACGCGCTCAAGGCGCACCGCGCCGCCCGAAACGCGCAGCGGCCGCGCATCGGCGGATTCGGTCACGTCGGGGGGCTGGTCGAGCAGGTCGAACATCTCGGCCATGTCTACCAGCGCCTGCCGGATCTCGCGGTAGACCGTGCCCAGAAAGCCCAGCGGCATGGTGATCTGGATCATGTAGGCGTTGACCATCACGAAATCGCCCACCGTCAGATCACCGCGCTGCACGCCCAGCGCGGCCAGCACCATCACCACCACCAGCCCCGCGGTGATCAGCAGCGCCTGCCCGAAATTCAGCGCCGCGAGCGAGTAGTTGGTCTTGACGGCGGCGACCTCATACTGTGCCATCGCCGCGTCGTAGCGCCGTGCCTCCAGCCCTTCGGCGTTGAAATACTTGACGGTCTCGAAGTTCAGCAGGCTGTCGACGGCCTTCTGGTTGGCGTCGGTGTCCTGGCGGTTCATCTCGCGGCGCTGGCGCACGCGCCATTCGGTGACGCGAAAGGTGAACCAGATATAGAGCGTGATCGTCACCACGACGGTCAGCAGATACCAGACATCGAACAGCCAGAAGAAGATCGCCGCGATCAGCAAGAGTTCCAGAAGCAGCGGCACGATCGAGAACAGCAGGAAGCGCAGCAGGAAATCCACCGCCTTGACGCCGCGTTCGATGATCCGGCTCAGCCCGCCGGTCTTGCGGGTGATGTGATAGCGCAGCGACAGCCGGTGGATGTGCTGGAACGTCTCGAGCGCGATCATCCGCAGCGCGCGCTGGCCGACGCGGGTGAACAGCACGTTGCGCAGTTCCTGAAACCCCACCGACATCAGCCGCGCCATGCCATAGGCGACCGTCAGCCCCACCGCGCCCGCGGCCAGCATCCATTCCGGCCCCTCGCCCGCCAGCGCATCCACCGCGCCCTTGTAGAGCAGCGGCGTGCCCACTGCGACCAGCTTGGCCAGCACCAGCATCGCCATCGCCGCCACCACGCGCCGGCGCACCCAGGGGTGCTCGGCCGGCCACAGCCACGGCGAGACCCGGCGCACGATCCGCCAGGCGCTGGCGCGCTCCTGCGCGCCGCTGGGCAGGGGTTGGGCGGCCGGATCGGCGGCGGTCGAGGATGTGGCTGGCGGCATGGCTGGCTTTCGTGACCCTTGCCCACGGGTCTAGAGCCTGCGCGCGGGCTTGGCCAGTGCTGAGCCAGTGCTGAGCCAGTGCTGAGCCAGTGCCGAGCCAGTGCTGAGCCAGTGCCGGCCGAGCCTGCGTTCAGATCGCCGGCACCCGCGCGAGCGCGAAGGGACCCAGATACAGCATCCCGCGATCGAGCCGCAGCGGCAGGGTGAGCGTGGCCTCGTCGCCGTCTTCGCGCGCAAGCCCGCCCAGAAGGGCGGTGATCATCGGGTCCATCCCCTCGTCCCACAGCGCAGCCGCGCGCGCGGCGTCCAGCAGCAGGCGCCAGTTGGTCACGCGCGCCTCCAGATCGCCCGACACCAGCCCGCCGGCATCGGCTCTAAGCGCGCCCTCCATCGCCAGCGACAGCCCGCCCCAGTCCAGCCGCGCATCGCGCAGCGTGATCGCGAGCGGGCGCGGCGGCTCCGCCATGCGCAGCGCGGCGATGCGGTCGAGATCGACCTCGGCGTCGATATGCAGCCGCTCGAGCTTGGCCGGCAGCGCGCCTGCCGGGTCGATCACCGCGCGCAGCGCGGGGTCGATTCGCAGGCTCAGGATCTCGACGCCGACCGCGTGGCGCAGCGGGTCATCTTCGTCCGCGCGTGAGGCAAGGCGCGCCTCGGCTGCCTGCAGCGCTTCACCCTGCGGACCGCGCAGGCGCGGTGCAGCGACCACCAGCGTGGCGCGTTCGAGTTCCAGATCGGTGCGCGGGCGGGTGTAGAAGCTTGCGCGCATGTCCTCGCTGAACACCGCCCAGTCCTGCCCGCCGAGGGTGATCGTCTGATCGTTGGGCAGCACCGCGATCAGGTGGTGCGGGCGGTAGCTGAGCGCAAAGGCCTGCGCAAAGGGCGCCTGCCAGCCGGTGGCGCCGTCAGCCCAGGCCGGGCGGGTGAGCGTCACGTCGAAGCGGTTGGGAAAGCCGCGCACGGCGACGTCATCGGCGCTGAAGGCGGGCGTCTCGGCGATCCAGTCATTCACCGCGCGGTCCAGCACGCGCGAGCCCGCGAACCAGTAGCCCCCCCAGACCATGAAGGCGACGACGGCGATGCCGAACAGGATACGGAGCATGTGGCGACCTCAGCGCTGGCGGACGCCCCTTTCCACGCCCGCTGCGATGGTGTTTAGCAGATGCTGTGGAAAGGACCAGTCACATGGGAAAGAGCGCTGCCCGCAGCGGCGGAAAGAGCGCTGCCCGCAGCGGCGGAAAGAGCGCTGCCCGCAGCGGCGGAAAGAGCGCTGCCCGCAGCGGCGGAAAGAGCGCCGCCCGCAGCGGCGGAATGAGCGCTGCCCGCAGCGGCGGAAAGAGCGCCGCGCGCAGCGGGTCGGTCTGGGTGTTCGGCTACGGCTCGCTGGTGTGGAACCCGGGCTTTGCGCATGCCTCCGCGCAGGTGGCGCGGCTGGACGGCTTCCGCCGCGCGTTCTGCATGCGCTCGATCCACCACCGGGGCACGCCGCAGGCGCCGGGGCTGGTGCTGGCGCTCGACGCCGCACCCGGCGCGCGCTGCGACGGGCTGGCCTTCGAGATCCCGGCCCGCATCGCCCCCGAGACGCTGGAATACCTGCGCGCGCGCGAACTGATCTCGGCGGCGTATCTGGAGACCGTGCAACCGGTGACGCTGCAGGGCGGCCGGCAGGTCGAGGCGGTCACCTACATCATCGACCGCGCGCATGACCAATACTGCGGCGCCCTGCCGCTGGAGGAACAGGCCCGCATCATCGCCCGCGCGCATGGCGGGCGCGGCCCCAACGCCGAATACCTGGTGCAGACCGCCGAGCATCTGGCCGCGCTTGGCCTGCGCGACGCGGAACTCGACTGGCTGGTAACGCGGGTGCGCGCACTGGCGCGATGCGGCGCAACGGATCGGTGAAGCGGCACGCGCCGCGCGCCCGGGCACCGGCGTCGCCTCGCCTCCGCACCGACCCGCGACATATCTGCCGCAACGGGGGAGCTTAACCACCCCGCTGCTGCCGCGGGGCGCAATTGTCATTTGGCATCGCGCGCCGTTCTCCTTATGCTCACGCGCAAAACCGGAGCAGGAACCCCCTATGGCCAGAGCGGTGATCGGGCCCACGACGCAATTCACCCAACCGCGCCGACAGCTTGTCATGATGCTCACCGTGCTGGCGCTGGTGGGGGTGGGAACCTATTTCCTGTTCCCCCGCGTCTCGGGCATCTTTCTGGCCAATATCTGGCTCAACGGCTTCATCTTCTTGGTGTTCCTGATCGGGGTCGCGGCGACCTTCTGGCAGGTGTTCCAGCTGCGCCGCTCGGTGATCTGGATCGAAGGCTTCGCCGCCGAAACCCCGGGCCATCAGGTCACGATCGCGCCGCGGCTGCTGGCGCCGCTTGCGGCGCTTCTGCGCTCGCGCGGGCGGGGCAGCCATATCAGCGCATCCTCGGCGACATCGATCCTCGATTCCGTCGCCACCCGGATCGAGGAACAGCGCGACATCACCCGCTATCTGGTCAGCCTGCTGATCTTCCTCGGGCTGCTGGGCACGTTCTACGGGCTGGCGATCACCGTGCCTGCGGTGGTGGAAACCATCCGCTCGCTCGCGCCAGCCGAGGACGAGGCCGGGATCATCGTCTTCGACCGGCTGATGACCGGGCTGGAAAGCCAGCTCGGCGGGATGGGAACGGCGTTTTCGTCCTCGCTGCTGGGGCTGGCGGGCTCGCTGGTGGTGGGGCTGCTGGAGCTGTTCGCCGGGCACGGGCAGAACCGCTTCTACCGCGAGCTCGAGGAATGGCTGTCCTCGATCACCCGTCTGGGCACCGCGGGGGCCGAGGGGGACGGCGCCGCCAGCGCCGACATGGGCGCGCTGGTGTCGGTGCTCGACGCGATGGCCGAGCAGATGGAGGCAATGCGCCGCCAGCAGGCACAAGCCGATGCCGAGCGCGCGCAGCTCGATCAGGGGTTGGGGTATCTGGCCGATGCGGTGGACCGGCTGGCGCAGCGCAGCGACGGCGGCGAGGTCGTGGCCGCGCTCGAGCGCATGGCGCAGGCGCAGGACGAGCTCGCCGCGCTCCTGCGCCGCAGCGCCGAAGACGGCGGCCCGCACACCGAGGCCGAAACCCGCGCGCGGATGCGTTCGATCGACACGCAGCTTCTGCGTCTCTACGAGGAACTCTCGGCCGGCCGGCAGGAGAGCATCACCGATCTGCGCACCGATCTGGCCACGCTGACCTCGGCGGTGCGCCAGCTGTCGCGCAGCGTGCCCACCGCCGCGCGCGGCCGGGGGGGCTAGGCCCATGTCGCTCTCCCGTCGTTCGGGGCAGCGCACGGTCAGCAGCAGCATCTGGCCCGGGTTCGTGGACGCGATGACCGCGCTCCTGCTGGTGCTGATGTTCGTGCTGTCGATCTTCATGATCGTGCAGTTCGTGCTGCGCGACACCATCGACACGCAGGACACCGAGCTTCAGGGACTGAGCGCGCAGGTCGCCAGCCTGACGCAGGCGCTGGGCCTGTCGCAGGCGCGCGTCGAGGGGCTGGAGGACGAGGTCGCGGGGCTGGGTGAGGATCTGGCCGCCGCGCAGACCCGCGCCGCCACGCAGGCCGCGCAGATCGCCGGGCTGACGCGCAGCCTGCAGACCCGCGACGCCGAACTCGCCGAGGCCCGCGCCGACATCACCGCGTTCGAGGCGCAGGTCGCCGCGCTGATCGGCGAACGCGACGCGGCGCGTGCCGAAAGCGTCGCGCTCGCGGCAGATATCGAGGATCTGGAGGCCGCGCGGCAGGTGCTGATCTCCGAGGCCGACGCGCTGCAGATGGCCCTGGCCGAGATGCGCGACGAACGCGATGCCGAGGCCGAGGCCGCGCGCCTTGCCGCCGCGCAGCGCGAGGCGGTGGAGGCGGCGCTGGCCGAGATGCGCGCGCGGGCCGCGGAACAGGAGACCTCGCTCGCCGCGCTCGGCGCCGAGCTTGCCCGCGCCGAGGCTGCGCGCGCGGACACCGAGGCCGACCTCGTCGCCGCGCTCGAGCGGCTGGAGGCGCGCGAGGCCGCGCTGGCCGAGGCCGAGGCCGACCGCCGCAGCGCCGAGGCGCGCCTGATCGACATCGCCGCGCGCTTCAGCGCCAGCGAGGAGCTGCGCGCCCGCGCCGAGACCCGGCTGGCCGAGAGCGCCCAGAGCGCCGCCGCGCTCGAAGACGCGCTCGACGCCGAAGCCGCCGCGCGGCTGGCCGCGCTCGCTGCCGCCGACGATCTGCGCGACCGCCTCGCGGACGCCGAGGCGCGGCTGGATACCGAGGAAGCCGAACGCCTCGCCGCGCTGGCCGCCGCCGAGGCGCTGCGCGACCGGCTCGCCGACACGCAGGCGCAGCTCGACGCCGAGGAGACCGAGCGCCTCGCCGCCCGCGCCGCCGCCGAAGCGCTGCGCGTGCAACTCGCCGAGGCCGAGGCCGCCCTGTCCGACGAAGAAACCCGCGCGCTGGAAGAAGCCGCCGCCGCCGAAGCGCTGCGCGCGCGGCTGGGCGATCTGGAAACCGCGCTCTCGGACGAGGAAGCCGCGCGCCTGGCCGAGGCCGCCGCCGCCGAGACGCTGCGCGCGCGGCTCGAGGATGCCGACACCGAGCTGTCGGCGATGACGCTTGCGCTCGAGGAAGAGCGCCGCCGCGCGCAGGAGACGTTGACGCTCCTCGCCGCCGCGCAGGCGGCGCGCGACGAGGCCGAAGCCGCGCTCGACGACGAGCTGACCGCGCGGCAGATGCAGGAGGCGCTGCTCGCCGTGGCGCAGAGCCAGCTTGCCGAGACCGAGGCCGCGGGCGCCGAGGATCGCCGCCGCGCCGCGTTGCTCACGCAGCAGGTGGCCGAACTGCGCCGGCAGGTCGCCAGCCTGCAGGACCTGCTGGGCGAGGCCCGCGCCGCCGAAGTGGCGGCGGATGTGCAGATCGAAAGCCTCGGCGCCGAACTCAATGTCGCGCTCGCGCGGCTCGCCGCCAAAGAGAGCCGCCGCGCCGCGCTCGAGGAAGAGGCCCGCCGCCGCGCCGAGGCCGAGCGCGACGACCTCGAACGCTACCGGTCGGATTTCTTCGGGCTGTTGCGCGACGTCCTCGGCGGGCGCGACGGGATCGAGATCGTGGGCGACCGGTTCGTCTTCTCCTCCGAGGTGCTGTTCCCGATCGGCTCGGCCGAACTGTCGGCACCGGGGCGTGCTCAGATCGCCAATGTCGTCAACCTGTTGCGCGATGTAGCCGATGACATCCCCGACAGCATCGACTGGATCCTGCGCGTCGACGGGCACACCGACAACCTGCCCATCGGCGCGGGTGGCGACCATGCCGACAACTGGGAACTCAGCCAGGCGCGCGCGCTGTCGGTGGTCCGCTTCATGATCGAGGATCTGGACTTCCCCGCCCCGCGACTGGCCGCGGCGGGCTTCGGCGAATACCGCCCCGTCGATCCCGGCGACACCGCCGAGGCCCGCGCCCGCAACCGCCGGATCGAACTCAAGCTGACCGAACGCTGACCGAACGCTGAGCGCGGCTCCGAGCGCGACTCCGAGCTCGACTCCGAGCTCGACTCCGAGCTCGGCCGCGCGCGCGGAGCGCGCGCCCGGCCCAACGGGAGGGGTCGCATCTTCGATGCGGCCGCGACGGGCGGGAGCCCCCCTGTGCCCCCTCGCGCCGTCGCCTCAGCGCAACCCGGCGCAGAACGCCTGAATCCGCGCGCAAGCCGTCTCGAGCACCGAGTCCGAGGCCGCGTAACTCACGCGGAACGCGGGCGACAGCCCGAACGCCGCGCCGAACACCACCGCGACGCCGGTTTCCTCCAGCAGCGCGGCCGCGAAATCGGCGTCGGTGTCGATCCGCGCGCCCCCGGCCGAGGTCTTGCCGATGCAGCCGCCGATCATCGGATAGACGTAGAACGCACCCTCGGGCACCGGGCAGCGAATGCCCGCGCAGGCATCGAGCATCCCCACCACCAGATCGCGGCGGCGCTGGAACACCGCGCGCCACTCGTCCAGAAACCCCTGCGGCCCGTCCAGCGCCGCAACCGCCGCCGCCTGGCTGACCGAACACGGGTTCGAGGTCGATTGCGACTGCACCTTGGCCATGGCACGGATCAGCACCTCGGGCCCGCCCGCATAGCCGATCCGCCAGCCGGTCATCGCATAGGCCTTGGACACCCCGTTGACGGTCAGCGTCCGGTCGTAAAGCCCTGGCTCCACCTGGGCCGGGGTGACGAAGCGGAACTCATCGAACACCAGATGCTCGTACATGTCGTCCGACATCACCCACAGCTGCGGGTGGCGCAGCACCACATCGGTCAGCGCGCCCAGCGCCGCCGCGTCGTAGCCCGCGCCGGTTGGGTTGGACGGCGAGTTGAAGATCAGCCATTTCGACCGCGGCGTGATCGCGTCCTCCAGCGCCTGCGCGGTGATGCGATAGCCGGTCTCGGGGCCCGCGGCCACGATCACCGGCACCCCGCCGGCCATCGCCACCATGTCGGGGTAGCTGACCCAATAGGGCGCGGGGATGATCACCTCATCGCCCGGGTTCAGCGTTGCCAGCAGCGCGTTCCACAGCACCTGCTTGCCGCCCGTGCCCACGCTGATCTGCGCAGGTTCGTAGCGCAACCCGTTGTCGCGGTTGAATTTCGCGCAGATCGCGGCCTTGAGCGCCGGGGTGCCGTCAACGGCGGTGTAGCGCGTCTGCCCGGCATCGATCGCAGCCTTGGCGGCGGCGCGGATATGTTCGGGCGTGTCGAAATCGGGCTCGCCGGCGCTCAGCGCGATCACGTCCTGTCCGGCGGCGCGCATCTGGGCGGCGCGCGCGGTGATCGCCATGGTGGGCGAGGGTTCGACCCGCTCCAGCCGCTGTGCCAGCACGCTCATCGACTCCCCTCCGAGGTTTGCAACCGATCCCCGATGCTCTAGTGTGGAGACAGCGTTCAGACAAGTGCGCCGGTGCGCACGAAACGAAGGAGACATGATGTCCGACCCGATCGACACCGCCGAGGCGACGGCACCACAGGACTGGTTCGCCCCCGAAGCGGCCACCTTCGGCGACCGGCTCGCCGCCGCGCGCGACGCGGCGGGAATGGACCAGCGCGCGCTCGCGCGGCGCTTGGGGGTCAAGCTCAGGACCGTGGAGTCGTGGGAGAACGACGTCTCGGAGCCGCGCGCGAACAAGCTGCAGATGGTGGCCGGGGTGCTCAACGTGTCGATCCGCTGGCTGCTGACAGGAGAGGGCGAAGGCGGGCTTGCCGGACCGGTCAGCGAGGCCGAGCTTGCCGCCGACGCGCGCGAGGTGCTCAACGACCTGCGCCAGATCCGCACCGAGATGGGGCGCCTGTCGGATCGGATGGGGCTGCTGGAAAAGCGCCTGCGTCAGATCGTCCGCGAGGCGCTGTGAGCCCCGCCGAGGCGCGCCGGCGCAAGCTGCGGATGCGGTCATGGCGTCGCGGCACGCGCGAGATGGACCTGATCCTCGGACCCTTCGCCGACACCGCGATGCCGGAGCTGGCGCCTGCGGAGCTTGACCTCTACGAGCGGCTGCTCGAGGAAAACGACCAGGAACTCTATCTCTGGGTCACGGGCGCGCGGCCCGCCCCGGAGCCCTATGCCGGGCTTGTCGGCACCATCGCGGGCCACGCGGGGATTGCGCGGGCCTGACCGGTCGCAGGCGCGCGGCGCGTCGGGCTTAACCCTTCCTTTGCGATTACCGTGCCACAGTGGCGCCGTGTCGTTGATGGTACGGACACCCCTGGCGGTCGCGCGCCGCCGCGTGGGTTCGCGATGAAAGGGTCAGGCAGCGATGAGCATCCACTCGGGGGTTCCGGGACGGGCGCGCCAGGATGTGCTGGGCGCGTATCTTGACAGTCTGGCGCTGATCGAGCGGCTGCACCGGCTGCTGCTCGACGTGATCAAGGACGAATTCGAACGGCTCGGAATCCTCGACATCAACGCGGTGCAGGCGCTGTTGCTGTTCAATGTCGGCGACAACGAGGTGACGGCGGGCGAACTGAAGTCGCGCGGCTACTATCAGGGCTCGAACGTGTCCTACAACCTGAAGAAGCTGGTCGAGATCGGTTACATGAGCCACGAGCGCTGCGCCATCGACCGCCGGTCGGTGCGCGTGCGGCTGACCCCGCGCGGGCGCGAGGTGCGCGCCGTTGTCGCAAGCCTGTTCGTGCGTCACGCGCAGGGGCTCGAGGATCAGAACATCTGCGATCTTGCGCGGCTCGACGCGCTGAACCACAGCCTCAAGCGGCTCGAACGCTTCTGGACGGATCAGATCCGCTACATCTACTGAGCCGCGGACACCGCGTTGCAAGCGACGGCGCAGAAGCAAGGGGCGCTGCCCCTCTGCCCCGGCCCTGCGGGCCGTGGCATTCACCCCGGGATATTTCGGTCAGGATGAAGACCATGCCGCGGAGCGCGGTGGACGCGGCGGCGCGAACCGCAGGACAGGGGTGCGCGGCGGCAGGTCACGGGGGCATGTCTGGGGGGGCAGGTCTGGGGGGGCAGGTCTGGGGGGGCAGGTCTGG
>LFIK01004516.1_pt1 | contig 11268 bp, 3 predicted proteins | sample 643401 | NCBI WGS metagenome assembly LFIK01 (sample SAMN03777447, study PRJNA286221) | soda lake metagenome | biome: soda lake; feature: Kulunda steppe; material: water; isolation source: sample T5-Br brine of Lake Tanatar-5 | place: Russia: Kulunda steppe | collected 2010-07
CCGGCGTTGATCTAGCTGCTGTGCTCACGCTCGCCGGATGAAACGCGCTTGCTTCTCACGGTTCTGTGCCCATTTTGTGCCCAAAATGTGCCCAAGACGTTCATGAGGCACCGCCCGGTCTAGTTAGCTAGAGGGGGGCTTTTTGAGCACCACCTCACGGTTCAGGATGCCTGCGATCAGAGCTACCGATGATCTTGACCGATAACAATGAACGCGCGATTACGTCACTACCTCTGCCTCGAACGAATCAGAGCTGATGGTTCCAAGGGCAAAATCGCGACGGGTTCGGCTGTACTCCACTTCGATGGACTCGAAAAGAGCTTAGCGCGGGCCGTCGGGGTCCATGAGGGGCACACCACGGACGCTCTCGACCTTCAGGCTGTGAAAGAGGCTCTCCAACACCGCATTATCGGAGCAGTTACCTCGGCCGCTCATGCTGACAACCGCTCCGTAGCGACAGATCAGGTTGCGGTGATCCCAGCGACAGTAAACGCTACCGCGAGTGCCAGAGCCTCAGCGCGATACTCCGCGGTGTGGGGGACCCTTTTGCGCATAGGCATGTCGTTGGCTGCTGTTGCCAGGGTTCACCTCCAGTCTCCTAACTTACTGAGGTGTCCACTGCCGGCGGGAAAGATCACGTTCATCCCGTTGGCATCAGGGCTGTTGGCGCGCCAGACCATGAAACATATAACGCCCGGATCGCCCTTGTTGCTGCAACATGGAGAAGCGACCGGTACTGGTTCAAAACATCTGCCTCGTCCGCGGAATCGACCGCATTCTTTAGCGCCGCTCGCGGTGGGTAAACCCCATCGGAGAGGAATGGCACTGCGACAGCGGAGAACTCCAGCCCCTTCGCCCGATGCATCGTAGTCACGCGGATGCCTGGTTTTTTCCGGTTATCCGCCTTATTCGAAGACAGAACGAGCACGTCCTCCCCGTTCGATTCGAGGAAACGAGCAATGCGGCTGACCTGCTGGTTGGTTGCCGCTAAAACTCCGATATTTGCCTTTGAGACCCCGTCGTCTGCCTGCCGTTTAATCCAATCCCAAAGTGCTTCAAGTTCCTCGGTTTCGGTTGAACAGGGCATCGTTTCGGGCACTGGTCCATGCGCCACGCTGACGTAGCCGTTCAACGTGTCGATGCCTTCATCGAGATCGTCGACACTAACGCCCTCTAGCACGGAGACAGCCCAAGCCCTTATCTCATGTGTGGTCCGGTAGTTGAGCCGTAGCCGCCTCGAGCGCCCGCGGACGTGGATCCCACAAGCTGACATACTGGCTTTCCTGGCATAGATCCTTTGATGCGCATCCCCGACGATGAAGATCGTATTACGGTCGCCTCCATCCTCGTGCCGCGGCATCATCGCACGCACCAGCCTGAACGCCTGTTCTCCCATATCCTGCGCCTCATCAACCACAACGCTTGCGTAGGAGAGGCCGGTCGGCTCGGACTGAAGGATTTGGATTGCCTCGCGATACGCATCATCAGGCTCGGCGAGTCCTTCGCTTAGCATGCGCATTCTGTAATCTTCGAAGATATCCCAAAGCGCTACCCGCTTACGCCGATCTAGCGGCGTCCCACGCCCGGCACGCGAGACCTTTAGATAGCCTCGGCGATCCGCTACCCCCTTGGCCTGAACGATCTGCGCCCACTCCGAGCGCACAAATGCTTCAGTCAAGCCAGACGGGAGTGCATGATCCGCGAACACCTCGTCCCAGAGTTCATCCAAGCGATAGCGGTCCTCACCGAAATAGGCGATGCGCCGCTCAAAATTTTTCCGCTTGAGGAATCCGCTAACCCACCGGTCAAGATTGATAACCTCGATGCGCGGGGGCGATGCCTCCAGATGCTCAGGGCAGAGAGTCCGAAGGTTAGATTCAATATCCTTTGCGAGGCTATTTGTGAAAGTGGTCACCAGAACACGATCGCCCCGCCCGGCGCCCTGCGCTTGGATCTTGTCGGCCAGGTACTTGGCACGATGCATCGCTACGACCGTTTTGCCAGTCCCGGCGCCACCACGCACCATCGCGGGACCGTTGTACTCACGGTAAGCGAGCTTGCGCTGGTCCGGATGGAGGAACACCCTCCAGCCCTCGAGCTCGCCCTCGAAGAACCGTCTCAGCTCCTCAGGTGTACCTGGCGTAAAGATAGTCTCACGGCTTTCGTCTGTCTCAAGATACGCTTCAGCCGTAGCCTTCTCGCCCGGGCGCTCAGTCTGCCAGTCGTTATCAGCGGGCGCTGCAACGATTGCATCAACCTCCTCATCGCTATACCCCGCGGCTAACGCGTAAAGGATATGGAAGCTCAGGGCGTCAAAATTTTCTTCGCTCGCCTCCAGATCATCGACATCAGCGATCCGACGAACTCGGGCAAGCTCCTCTTCCTGCACTCCCAGAGCGAGCAAACGCTTATCGGCGATCCCATCGAAAAGGTTCGGTTCGGCCTCCTGTACGGGTGACGCGGCAGACTCCTTTTGATCGGTCTCGATCTCCTGGATGATGCGGACGCGGTTTGTATCAGGGTCAAGCTTCACGCGCCTGCCCTCAGCCCAGCGGTAAGCCTTGTCATGCTCGTTGACGTGGACAAACATCAAATCTCTTGCGAACTGGAATGCGATAGCCCGATAGCCCTGATCGACCCTCACCGACTTAATCGAACTGTCTTTTCCCCCCTGGACAGTCTCGAGGTTGAGGCCATTGGATGAGGGATCGCTCATGTACCGGCTCATCATGTCAAGAAACTTGACCTTGACTCTGTCCGGGAGCTTGTTGAGCGACTTCATGCAGCCGACGTCGTAATAAACCCTTGGCTCGTTAGCGGTGTTCGTCATTGTGATGCCCTCTTGATCGCCGTGAGAATCTCCGCGACTTTTTCACTCACTGAATCGTTTGCCACATTAAACGTCACCGCATGGCCCGGGACGTTGGCGGGCACGTCTTCACCGAACAAGAAGACTGAATAGTCACTCCAACCGAGCTCCATAGTCCCGATGACGCGACCGTCATGTGTGACATCCTCGCCGAGCAGATCAGGCGCGGTCACGTCAGCGGCAATCAACGCTGCGACAAGATCAGCGAAGGTCTCATCACATAGTGCCTCGACCTCTTGCCAGGCAGTTTGCCGCGCGCCAGTCAGTGACGAACCATCAAACGATGCATTTGACGGCGGTGAGAGGCTATCGAGCCCTTCCGTCTCAACGTGAAGACCGGGGATGCACTGGAGGCGGTTGACTAAAAGCCACAAGCCCCGCCAGCGCTCCAGGCTCTCTGATGCGGCTTTCTCATCACCATGGTCGAGCGGGAGATCCGCAAGCAGTACCACGCGGATGTCACCTCGCTCCTCTAGCCATTCCGAGGGCTGGATGCGCGCGGCCGACAGATAAAGATCCAACCCATATCCGCCCACGTGAACCGTTAGGTTGCCTTCGTCTAGAAAGAGTCGGCTCTCTTCACTCAAGGCATCCACTCTCTCAAGCTCAGCCAGCGACTGGCCACGGCCGATAAGCGCCCGGAGCAGGACGCCAGTCGCTTGCCTGAGTGTATTGCCCTCACCCATCAGTTGCCCACAAAGGCCCTCAAAGTTACCAAGCGCTTGTAGCCGCGATACCGTCGGGGCAGTCTCAGCAAACTGCTCGTTAGCAAGCACTTGTGCCAGTTGAGCCTGGTGCTGGGCCGAAAGATAAGTATCGCTTAGCGGATCTGGGGCAGCTTGCGGTTCTTTATCGAGGTCCTTCCAGGAGAGCGTCCATATGCGCACAGCTCCGGAGCGGATCATGAGCAGTCGGTCCTCAATATCCTTACTGACGGTGCTCGCGTGGTGAGCGTAGCCATCCATCTCAACAACAATTGGCCGTTCCGACGTCTGGCCAATCGGTGTTAGCAGGAAATCAACGCGCTTCCTCGGCATCCGCGGGAAGCGCTGATCAATCTGAACCTGGGGTTCGATTGTCCAGCGCCTCACCTCAACATCGTTCAGCGCCGCTGTCAGAATGAAACCACGTCGTCCGCCTTCTAGCACCTGCGGGATGAGAGAGTCCGCCCCATAGATTCTAGCAAGCGCGGTTAGGAAGCGGTTCTCAAGGGCGCTCTCGACGAGTGAACCGCGAAGACTTTGCTCGATACTCGTCTCGGCCTGCGTGAGGGATTCCCATTGCTCGAGGATAGCCTCCATCAGGCCACGAGCGCGCTCCCGATCAGGCTCACCCGGGCCAAACTGAGTGCGATAGGACTTCACGCATCTAAAGCACCCATTTTTATCCTCCTGTGCACAGGGGCAATCACGTAGCGCGTCAGCCGCGCCCGCGATAATCGCACGCATACTCTGCGGATGTTCACCGAGCTGTCGCAAGTATCCGGAGCCGCCGGGGACGGCATCATAGAGGTAGAGACTCCGGACGGCGGCCATATCCGTGAGTTGTTCCTCCACCACCGTCGAGCGGATATGGTCGACTTTTCCCGCAAAATGGCGTTGCATTCCAAGGTTGATGCCTGCGACAAAGCTCTTCGCATCGTCATCATCAAGCGATCCGGCCACAGGAATAACAACTCGTATTGCCTCAGTTGGGAAGCTCCGCATCAAAAAGCTCTTCCGCTCCCACTCACGGCGAGGCAATTTGCCGTCACTAGCCGGACAATCCGGTGGATGATCGCCAGGTTCGTCCTCCTCAACCGCCGGCTTCTGAAGTACACCGCAATGACGACATATCAGAAAGGGCGATGACTTTCGCCGGTCACCACCAATCTTTGGGCCTACCGGTTCACCGGTTCGACGCCCGAAGTTGAAATCGCGAAATACGCAATCGGCGATAAACTCGAACCCGAACGGAGAAGCCCCTTCCGTCTGGGAAAACCAAGCCGCCTCGATATCGGAGGCCGAGTAGAACGGCAGCAGGCTACGATCAAACTGCTGGCGTTGCCGCTGGTCTTGATCGCGAATTGCCGCCGCGCCCTCGGTGCTGAACGATCTCACGGCTTGGAGCGTGACGACCGGGTGATCCGAGCCGGTGTCATCCCACATCTCATCGCCGCATCGCGGACATGCTCGATACTCGGCGCCCTCAAGTCGTTTAATCGCATACGAACACGACTGACAAAACCGCCACTCCTCGAGGTCTTCGGCGGTCATTTCGATACGCTCGATGCGCACCTGTCGGCCATTGGCGTAGAAGTACTGACCGGGGGCGAACTCATCGAGTGCCGCACTGGCTGGGCGTTGATACTCGACCGGCGCAAGCCCCTCTTCGTCTTCCGCTCGGCGGCTGAGAAGAGAGGTGAGTTTCACACCCTCCTCCGGGAAAGCATAGTTCGGGAAAAGGCCTTTATCGGTCAGGTACTTAATTACCGAAGTCTGATCAAGGGCGCGTACTAAGCGGTTAATATCCGAGCGCTCGCGCTTGGTCTGATCCTCCCGTCGCTGAAACTCCTCATCGGTGTACTCACTCTGACGCTTGCGCAGTTGCCGTAGCGCTTTGGTCAACTCCTCATGCTTTTCCCCCAACTGGGCACGCTCCCCTGATGCCTCGTCGAAAGCCTGCAAGACCCGCCATGCAAGGGACCCTTCGCCCTTATCCGTGACGTAGTGGCGCAGACGCCCGACAAGCCCTGAACGCGCTTGAACATCAGCCGGGAGACGCGCAATGAAGGCATCCGTAAATTCCGGGCCCTGATCATCCACGACCTGGAGCCAATCGGTCGGAAATCCGGCCACACCACCTTCGCGCCGCCGATTCAAGACGTCTTTGACCTTCCCATAATCCTCTTCGGTGCCCGCGATGCGGACAAACCCGTCAAGAGTAAAGGCGGTTAGCTGGCGCTTAAGCACCGACTCGGCCTCAAGAAAAACCCCTGGCGGTTTGACTTCGCCGGCAAGCATCGGAGTGGGGTCTTCCCAAAACTGCAGATCATGGGGACGCGCCATGGCGATCACCATGTTGAGGGCGTTACCGTCCCGACGGCCACTACGCCCCATCCTTTGGACATAATTCGCCTCTTCGGGGGGCACCGAGCAGAGCATCATGCTCGATAGATCGCCGATATCGATGCCCATCTCCAGAGTCGGTGTTGCGGAGATGAGATTAGGCGCCCACGGACTCTCGCCCTCAATAAAGCCCTTTTCGATGCGAAGGCGCTCGTCGGCTTCCAGGATCCCCGTATGCTCCCGAGCGACCACTCGATGGTTACGATCCGAGCGCATCGCGCGTCTTAACGCACGTTGTGGCGCACGACTGTAAGGCTCAAGCGCACCATCACAACCGATGCGACGACACGGGCTGCCCGATAAGGCCGCGACTTGGGCGCTGGGTAAGGTCTCCTGCCGCGCGCAGTAGCTGCACCTAAGCGTCGAAACATGACTAGTCACCATGAGAGCCGCAGGCTCAAGCAGGCATCCCTGGCGATGCTCTCCTTTACTATCCTGAACGCTGCGCAGATAGCCATCTGCCTCCAAGCGCTCCAGGACGGCCGGATAGACGACCTCAGGCTGAGAGGCGATCTCGAATGCAACCGGTCCGATCAAGCGATAGAGCCAATCGCGATACCAGTTCGATACGCCCTCACGCGTGATGCACTCGAACTCACGTAACTTTCGCCGCAGTGTGACCGGGACAGGCGCAAGCCCCCGCCGATTATCGGGTATAGGCAACGTGCCCGTCTTGCCCAGTCCGAGCCGGTAAGCAGCACCAAACCAGTTAAGCCGTTGGCCACGCTTATCAGCCAGCTCTATGGCATTAGTAATATATGGGTGAGCGACCGAGCCCTGCCGTCGCATCCGCTCAACCACGCCCGCTAGGAACGGGACGAGGTTTTCCGCTTGAATCGGCGCGGCGTGAGGGAATTCGTTGGCGAGTGTCTGAGCGAGCCGTTCCGCCGACTCCCCTAATCCATCGATCGAAGCCCCAACGCTCGCCATCGCGTGGGCCTCGAGTGTGTGGCTAAAGTGAGCGCGATAAGTGAGATCAACGAAATACTCCCAACCAAGACGAAGCTGCACTTGACGCAGGAATGAGTCATCGTCAATTGATGTGCCGTGGCTGACAAGGTCTTGATAGGGACGCCGCCAAGCCTGATCGCGCGCAATGAACTTCGCCGTAAACGCATCACCACCAAGCGCGGCACAATACTCCGCGGGAACTGCCTCAATGACATCCTCGAGCGTACGCTGCGCCTCCGGTGCCTGGTCTAGCGCCTCGTGGAGTGACTTCTGCGCCACCGAGAAGGCATTGCGCAGCTCTGCAATGGCACCGCGGTGGGCAGCGTCCTGCACGGAGTCAGAGAACATCAAAAAGCGCGGCTTAGCGAGCGGGTCTTCTTCATTCTGCTGAGAGGTATAGAGCGTTGAGGTCACACCTGTGGTCAGGCGCGCGCCCCGCATTCCGAATATCAGTAGGCCCTGCGGATACCCACATGCCGGACAAGTTCGGTCAATCCGTCCCCGATCATCTGTTGGGTCATACATCCAAACTGGGATTTCGTTCGCATTTTCCTCCTGAGCATTCGAGCGGAAGGCAATTTCAGTTGTGTCGAGCACGCCGGCGTAAATGCGCTTATCAGCTCCCGCTGCGCCGACTCGACGCTCTAGCGAATCGTAGTAGAAGAGCCGAATACGTGAACTACCCGCATCATCGAAGAATGACTCGTAGAGCTCCTCGAGGGTGGCCCAATAGCTGCTGCTGCCGCGCGGCTCTTTAGCAAGATGTGCCGCGGCACCACACCGGTTGCAGTTGACAACGGGCAGTAGCGTTCGTAACCGATCCTTGTCCACATCCAGTGCGTGGTAGAGCGTAACCGGCGAAAGACCACCATCGTCCCTGCGCGCTGGCAGGTCGGCTGCTATTCGCGTCATCTCCCGCATCCAGAGCTGGCAGCGGATGTTATAAGCGGGCAGTACTACCCCATCTTCCCGGCGCCTCGCCCAGGTGAGTAGCGATATGACAACCTCCGCTAGGGCGCGCAGATCAACAAGCGCCCAATCACCAAACATCTTCGCCCGACCAAGCGCTTCAGCGATTTCATCCAGCGAAAGAGGCTTTTTAGCGTCATAAATCAGCGTGAGGATGCGCTGCGTGATGTGATGTTCACTCAAAAGCCGGAAGAGCAGAACCCGCCACTCCATCGACTTCGGATCACCGATCTCCAGCGCGAGTGCATCTTCATCGCTTGCTTGATCGAAAAGACACGCCGCCAGCCGCGACGCAGCCATGGATTGATCGCGTTCTACGGCCTCTTCAAGCGCTTCTCGGGTTTCTGCCGCCCGTGGCACTTCGAAATATTCCGGGGGCGGAAAGTCTTCCTCTGGTGTTTTCCGTGACTCACCGATCACTGAGTCTTCGTCAAACGGCTCACCAAAGATTGTTCGCGCATATTCCTGCAGGCTCGTCTTGGCGTCTTCCCCCGATCCGAGTGTCGCCGAGGAACCAACGCAGACTAGCCGTTCCTCAGGCGTATTGAGGCGCTCCTTTAGCCGACGCAGGAGCAGCGCCAAATCCGCCCCCTGCGCGCCGTCGAACGTATGAAGTTCGTCGACCACCACATATCGCAGCGTCTGCGGATCATTTTCCTCCCACAGCCGCCGGTCCGACCCCCGGAGCAGTAGATAATCGAGCATTTTGTAGTTTGTGAGCAGGATATCCGGGGGTCGCCGGCGCATGCTCTCTCGATGCGTGATCAGACTCTCCGGCGTCACCGCATGGGCTGCGTCCTCCGGTTGCGCATCCGCATACACACCCGCGGTCACACCCTCAAGCGACGGATGCTCGGTCAATGCTTTGGCGATTCGCCGCGCCTGATCACTCGCAAGCGCGTTCATCGGGTAAATCAGGACCGCTTTTATGCCTGGCTCGTCTTTGTGCTGCCGGCAGTAGTCGAGGATCGGCCAGAGGTAGGACTCCGTCTTACCGGAGCCCGTGCCGGTCGCGATGAGTGTGGAACGCGCCGCGGACCCTCCAAGCCGCTCAAACGCCAACGACTGATGCCGAAAAGGACGAAAGCCCAGCGGAATCTCCGGGAACGGCTGCGCCCAATTTTCTGTCTGACCAACTTGTCGGAAAGGCATATCCGCCGAAATCCAGGGTCCCTTGAGGAAGTTGGTAGGGTTCTCAAGGAAACGCTCGACCGTGCCATTGAATGCGGGACTTGTTGTGTTGAGCGTGGCGTGAACGAGCTCCCGCAAACTGTCCTCAACATGGCGCGCTAAAAGGATAGGATTCATTTTAGGCGCCCTCGCCTGCGCTCAGGCGCTCAAAGTGTGCCCACGCTCGGCGGTAGTCCTCAATGCGATCACACGTCGTGAAAGGCCCGCGGAACCGCCGTTCTACTCGTTGAGGACCACCAGGCATCGTGTCGTCAATTGCCGTGCAGACGAGTTCGTCTGGATTTTGCGCAAGGATTTTTTGCCATGCTAATGCGCTGGGTCGCTTCCCCTCATCTGTCACAAACCCTACATTCGAAAAGTCCGCCGCCCCAGAGTGCACTATGTTTCCATACTGATCATAATATGTGCTCCGTTCGTTCTGCAGTAATACCGGGAATGAAAGAGCTATCTGAAGGAACTCTTCTAATGGCAACCCAAGGGCACGGGCTACTAAGACATCCAGCTCAATCGCGGCTACTCGCCGATCAAACCAAGTCTTTATCGAAAAGTCAGCGCCTGGGGTATATACATTTCCCATCAAAACTGAGCTAGTGACTGGTAAATCATATTTCGCACTACAAACATTGCTCTCAGCGAGACCGGTACTGGCACATAACGGACCATACTCCTCACCGACCGAATTCATCGCCACCACTCGCCACAAAGCCTCATCTGGGAGATCAACCCATGGCAAGGCTTCTAACGTCGAAGGGAGTACATCTGATTGCCGTGTACATTTTATCCAAAAATCGTAAAGGAGAGATCCCCACAACCCAGCCGCGTTACACAGAGACCTGTTTTCATTAAAGAATACGCTATTAATTTGATGAAGGTGAATCCAATCACCAGGAAAAATAGCCGAGACAAAGGTCCTCTCTCCACCGGGATCAACACGTCTTTTGACACAAAGCTTAAACCCATCCAAAGACCAACCTCCCGTGCTAGCCTTCTCCTTCTCCAAGGCTTTCTCTACGGCGTTGTCGTCGCAAATATAAAATGGTTGCCGGACACTACCCAAATCTAGTTGGTTTAACTCTGAAATAACATCGTAGTGCTGAGGAGCTGAGCAAATCTTCCTAGGGCTTTTATAGAGAGGAACATTGGGATACATCATCGGCCCCGACAGGATTTTATATCTACTCTGCTCATTCCTGGCGGTGACTCTCTTTATCAAATTTGATTTTTCGGCTTGGTCTTGAACCAGCAAAACGGAAGATTTAAAGTCTTTTTTTGTGGCCCCTCGGTTCCGATTAGATTCGCCTGATATACGCTTAATCGAATAAGCTTGCTCTTGGGTGAGCACTTGGAAAAACGGTGCTTGAGTTGGCCGCCTAGAACTCACACCTAGCAATTCTTGTGAGCTCTTGAGGAAGTCCGCATCAACAGTGAATAAACGTTTTCTATGTGGTCGCACATCCCAATCACCATCGATCTTGATTCCTGGTATTGGCCCGGAGCCATCATGGTGAAACGACTCATCAACTTGAGCGGGAAGGAATGCGTTTGTGAATTGAGTAAATCCCACTTCTTTAGAAAAACCCCTGTAAATGTTGACACTAAACCTTTTTGTATGCAGAACGTCTGAAAAGTTTTTCTTTGTTATTTGATTAGAAAACTCAAAGTGTTTAACAATCCTCTTGTACCAATTCTCCCGCATCAAGCTAGAGGATGCGTTAGCCAAGTGCCCATCCTGATGAACAAGCCCAGCGATTCCAATAGGCGCAACAGAGCGGAGGGAGAGATCGAAAAATAACCTGTAAAGATTTTTTGCGCCAGCACCCGAAAAAGGTGAATTACTGCTCGCGGTGCTGAAAGCCATCCCTCCTCGTTTTGAAACAAACGCCCTCAAATATTTTTGTGAGTTCGTCGGTTCACACAACGCCATCTCTTTTTCCTCTGATGCGGTTGCGGCAGTAAGTTTACGGATCGCAAACTTAGCGTCCACCTCTGCGAGCACCTCGGAGTCGCTCCACATCGGTTTTTCCCACGGCGGGTTGCCGACAATCACATCGAACCCGCCGCGCTCGCGCATGACATCAGCAAAGACAAGGTCGAAGTGCATGAAGCGCTCTTGAGCAGCGACCTCACTTGCGATGCCTAACCATTCAAAACTCTCGATGAGTGCTTCGACGTTTGTCTCGC
>LFIK01004517.1_pt1 | contig 11267 bp, 17 predicted proteins | sample 643401 | NCBI WGS metagenome assembly LFIK01 (sample SAMN03777447, study PRJNA286221) | soda lake metagenome | biome: soda lake; feature: Kulunda steppe; material: water; isolation source: sample T5-Br brine of Lake Tanatar-5 | place: Russia: Kulunda steppe | collected 2010-07
CCCCCACACACACACAGCTAGAGAGCATGCGCACCTCCGGTGTCGGGCGGAAGTGCAGCTCATCGATGCGTCCAGCTGTGGGCTTGAAGCCGGCAGCAGCATCCTCCGAGGTGATGCGCACAGCGACAACATGCGTGTCTGGCGCCTGTGTGCGCGCACAAAGCACCCGTACAAAGCACATGCACTATGTTGGGTGAGGTGAGGCAAGGTTACACAACTGCGTCTGCCGGACAAGGGCAGCCTGGCTGAAGCCTCGCATGCCGATGCAACCTGAACCGCAAACTCAAAAGGGGCTCAATGGTGAGACAATGGAAACCTGCTGGGTGTTGCTGTTGCCATGGATGTCAGATTAGCCAAACCCAGCAGCACGCCGGTGCGCTCCATCGGCACACATACAATTGGCAGACATGCCATCCAAAAAGCACGCAATCGCTGCTCAGTCAGCACTTGGTCCTGTGGCGCTACTCAGTCAGCACTCAGTCCTGTGTTGCTTCTTAGTCAGCACTCAGTCCTGTGTTACCACTCAGTCAGCATTCGGTCCTGTGCCCCTCTCAGTCAGCACTCAGTCCTGTGTCGCTACTCAGCACTCAATTCTGTGTCCCTCGGGCTTCAACCGCGGATAACAAACGGGAAGAACTTTGGGCCAAGCGTCTTGGCAACAGAGGAGCTTGAATGACGCGGGCAGAAACCAATGACCAAAAAAGGCATGTCTGCTTGCCATAGATGGCAGTTCCTCCCTGAAGCCGCCGCGGATCCCTCACCTTCTGTGGGGTGACATCAGGGTCAAAGGCGTCCGAGCCATTGGGGTCCTGCGTGGAGATAGGGAGATACAGAATGATGGAAAACAAGCAGCTTTTTTGATCACTGCGCGCGCCCTTGTGCAAGCAGGCACTGGGGTGTGTTGGTGGGGAAGAGCTGTTGCATGCACTAGCCTGACAGGTGCATGGCCCTGAGGGTAAGCAACCACTGATTGAGGGATCCGTGCGGAGACTGATCTTGGACTCCTCAAATTGCGTCAAAAGGAAGCTTGGCTATGCAGCGCAACCATGCCCAGAGCAACCTTGCTATGGTTGATGAAAGGCAACCTTGCAGGAAATGAGCAGGGCAGAAGGGATGGGTGCGATATTCCCGCAAGATTTCAACCGCCCAAGCAAAGGCCCAAAGACAGGCCAAGCGCCTCGCACAGCGCACCTTGTTGTGCAGGGCACGGATGGAGGGGATGCGCCACAGGGGGATACCCATGCCAATCAGGAGCTGGCAGGCGGGGATGTTAACGCCTGTGATGCCCTCAGTCACCGGGTGCTCCACCTGCACACACACACACACACACACACACACGCACACACACACACACACACGCACGCACGCACGCGCGGAATGCGTACAGTTTGTGCACGCATGGACATGACCTGCAGTTTGTTATGCGTCATGCATCATGCCGCGCCCTCACCTCTTTCCCAAAGTAGGTCTGCCACACAAGGTACCGCACACTCATTGTGTGCGTTAGTGGGCGTGCACTGCAGCGTGTCCAAGAAAGCACCATGCCAGGCCCTTATGACTGCCTGCCAGGCACTACATGTATGTACGCGCTGATTTCATAGCAAACCTATGCACAGCAGCATCCTTGTGAATGAAGAAACACCTGTGCCTTCAACTTCACTGGCACTGCCCATACCAGCCCTCACAGTGACTTCAGGCACCAGACTGTCAAAATCCAACCCTATACACAAACTTATGCACACACGCTTGCACGCAAGCAGTCACACACACAGTCCTTTTGCGCAGCCATCCTTCCAGCTCTAGGCAGAGGCGCGTCTGTGCATTGCATGGAAAGGCACGGCTGTGCAAAAGGCCAGGACAAACGCAAGGTAGCCTAAGCCAATGTAAGGCAGAGCCATGCCTTCCCATGCAAGGCAGGGCCCATACAGGCAGGGCCCAAACATCGACGCGCACCGCACCTGCAGCCTTGGGTTCAGTTCTAGGAAGTTGTATGTCTGCTCCTCAACGCAGTACAGGAACTCCACAGTGGCCGCGCCCACATAGCGCACGCTGCGCGCCAGCGCGCGTGCACGCTGCTCCATCTTGGCCAGCACCTCCTGCAAGTGCAGGGTCAGGCAATGAAAAGGCTATTGCACCAGCTGCGAGTGTCATGACGCGAGCAAAGTGACCATCATCATCATATTGCAGAGAGCACATTGAACACAACACATATCACAAGCACAGAGGTGGTGGTGGGCCTTGCAAGCACCGCAAGACCTTAAAAGCACGCATAAACACAATTGTACGAGTATGCATGCATACATGAGTTTGTGCACGCGCCTTTGACGCAGCCGTAACAGGGCCCTCCTCCATGATCTTCTGATGCCGGCGCTGCACTGAGCAATCGCGGCTGAACAGGCTGGCCACGTTGCCGTGCATGTCGCACAGCAGCTGCACCTGCAGGCACGCACAGGCATGAATGGAGCGGCTGGCCAGGCAGCATGGCCATGCAGGTGGCACGAAATTTGGATTTGTCACCCTCTCACAATGCGTCCCACCTCTTTGTTCATGACCACTGCAAGGTACCCCACCCATCATTGTTACGCGGCAAAGGCGAGGTTTGCTCTCAAGGAATGTGCCCCACCCGTCGGAGATCAAGGTCACACAGCCAAGGCGTGGTTTGTCATCACAGCACAGCGACTCCACTAAGATGCCACTCATGTGATGCCACTCATGCGATGCCTGCCACTCATGCGATGCCATCCTGGATCACCCCACGTCCTTTTCGCGCCATGCCTCCCTCTGCCTACCCCGCCTCGCACGCATCCCTGTGAGGCCTCACTCTGTGCACCCTTCACCCAAAGCATGCAAAGCAGCTGCCGCGGCAAGGGGTCGCGACGTGTGCTGGTTTGGGGTTCTTGCCCGCCGGGCCTGATGACACAGTAAGCTAAGCGCGCATGCTTAGCTTAAGTGTGTGATTGGTGCGCACATATGGGTGTGTCTGGCGTGTGCATGGCGGGGCTGCCTGGGTGCGGGGTTGGTGCACATGAGGCGGACAACAGCAGCAGCAACAGCAACAATAACAATAAAAACAGCAGCAACAACGACAACGACAACAACAGCAACAACAGCGACAACGACGACACCAGTCCCGTTGTGGAAGAGCAGGTGGGAGGACATGTGGACGCAGGACAATGGACGCCAAATGGAGGAGAAGGTGGAAGTAGGGGGGCTGGCAGTTGAGGAAGCCAGGTTGGGGAATGGGGAGGCTGTCAGAACAAGCCCTGAGGCGGAGTACTGTAACAAACAAAAAATGACAGAGGGTCCCACAGGCTAAGCACTGGAGTCCTGAGCCACAGGCCAGGCACAGTACTTGCCACACCAGGCTTGATGGAAGCGCGTATGCACGAAGATCCTAGGTATACAAGGAGGACAAGGGGGAAGAGAGTCCGGGTCACCCGCACGCGCACCTCCAAGTGCCTGCTTGTGGGCGCGAGCTTCATGGCAAAGATGGGCGACCCCGGCACCTCTCCCGCCACCGCCCGGAACAGCACTCGCACTTCCTCGTCGTTGTGCACCTGCGCGCGCGGGCACATGCACAGAGGCTGCTGCTGGGCACCCATTTGCGCGAGAAATCTCATCCATGGCGCACGCACGTGTGATGCAGGTGCAGTGTGGCATCTCAGAAGAATTGGGGCGGCGGGAGTGAGTACCTCCTTGAGTCCGCCACAAGAAGGGCACTGTGCACACTGGGGGTGAGCACGTGCGCCCCTGCGCACCAGCGCCCTTTTCTATGTTCCCTTGCAGGAAGGGAACGCGGACTAGGGCACTGGTGTGCACGCTGCTCTAGGTATGGCTTGCTTGCCCAGCCAAAACTAAGAGAGCACGCCATGGGCACACACCTTGCGGATGCCCTTGCCACCGCCTCCGCCAGACGCCTTCAGCATGCAGGGGTAGCCGATGCTGCGGCAGCGGCTCACCGCATCGTCCACATCGCTGATGCAGGCCTGCAGGACAGCAGGGAGAGACGGTTGGGGGGCAGAGGGCATGCTGGGCTGCACCCAGGCACCCAGTTCAGGCAGAGCACCGCCACACCTTGCGGACACACCATGCTCACCCTTTTCGCACCCAACCCTTGGGGGGGGTCCGCTTACAGACCCACCATGCTCACCCTGCATGCGCGCCCATCCCCCTGTTGCTACCCACACCACATATACACTGCCCGTGGCTGCCGAGCCGCGCCTTGGTGTCGGCATGAACGCTGGCTGGAGCAGCCTCTGGCAGACCGCGGCTGGATGTAAATGCGGATCCCTTCGTCCTGTCTCACCGCCTCTGGCTGGGCCCCTCTTCACAAGCACGCACAGGCCTCCCAGGCCGCACCTTGGCATACAGGTCTGGCGGAATGTTGCCGTTGCACTCTTCAAACGAGATGGCCACGCCGCTGCCGCTCCAAGGCAGCGTGGGCACGCCGGCGGCTTGCGCCAGGATTGTGGAGCCCACCTGCCACCAGACCAAAGAACAAGGGACTTGCCTTCAAAACAAGACAAGGCCTCCACAAAAGACCACCACAACAAACAAAGCAACCAGTCCTGGTGCACCTTGTCACCTCGTTCCACAGGCCATAGGCAGGAGCAAGACCACCACGATCTCCACATGGTCACCACTTGCTTTTTGCAGTTGGCATTGGCCTTTGACTACGATGGGAACCAAAGCACCTTCTGCCACCATCAAAAAGGACCTTGGACCCTCTTATCTTTCAAATACCCAGTCAAGGTGGTGGATTCAGAACGAAGACATGCTTTGTTAATTGCGACCACACGCTCTAGGAAGGAATTACCAGCCAGCACATGGCACAAGCACCGGTGCCTGCACATTGGACAGACACTCGTTCCTGCCGAGAGCGGGAGCTGCATGCTCACAAACTCAGTGACAAAGACAGGCACACTGTATAGGCAGCAAAGACCACACAGGGCCTGCACGACAGAGGGCACTCTTAGGCAGGCAGGCAGGGGCACTCCCAGGCAAGCAGGCAGGGGCGCTTCCAGGCAGGCAGACAGGGGCACTCCCAGGCAAGCAGGCAGGGGCGCTTCCAGGCAGGCACACAAGAGCCCATTATCTTTGGCACACATGCACACCTTGTCGCCAAGCGCAGCCATGGCCGCTGCGTGCGGGCCCAGGAACCGGATGCCCCTCTGCGACAGCGCCTCAGGCAGCTCCGGGTTTTCACTGGCATGCCCCCTGCACAGAGGCAGTGCGCGTGCTCCCTCTCTGCAGGGGTGTCTTGCACGCCCCCATGCGGAGCCCAGCGGGCGGTCAGCTGCATGCATGCGATCCCATCATTGGTCTTCCCACTGCTGCTGTCCTATCATTCAGCAACAAGGACACGTAAGTGGCTTCCATACGTCAAGCACCGCAGACGTTGCAGGCAAGGCTTGATGGAAGGTAGGAAAGCTTGGGAGGAACCCCCAGAGGCATGCGCAAGAGCTGGCACATGGTGCGTGCAGGTCATGAGCTGGCAGGGGGTGGCACTAAGTGTGTGTGCTGGTCATCGTCACACACACACACACAGATCTGCTTCCAACTTGGCTGCACACACATGCACGGCTCTTTTCTGGCCACACAGCACCCGTGATCCCCACCCTCCAGGCCATTCCAGCAGCACAAGCACTTGAAAGGAGAAGGTGCCAACTCACACACCTCAATATTTGATTCATATGCTGCTGAGCTTAACAGCATCCACGCGTGCCCTCTCAGCCGATAACACCACGAGCTTGTCCACCTCCCCGATCAGCAATTGTGAAGAGCACTTTATACGGGTAAGGACTCACCATCCTGGCCACACAGCATCCACGCCTGCCCTCTCTGCCAGCTGCACAATGAGGCTGACCTGCATGAGCACAGCCAGATCACTTGCTGAGTGCTGACCTGCATGAGCACAACCAGATCATGTGCTGAGTGCTGAGCTTAAAGCTGCACGCGTTCCAGCTCCATCCATCCTGGCTGCCCCTGCTTCAGGCAGACCCAGCAAATGCGGCAAAGGGCACAGGACTGGTGGGTGCAGGGGGGACAGGCATCCCATCCAGGCCCATAAACTCACATTGGCGTAGTTGTTGTTGTTGGAGCCGCCGGGCACCTCCACGAACTGGTCAGCCAGTGCGATGTGCTCAGCGCTGACGCGCATGTCATTGGGGGTGGCCATGGCCAGGAGGGACACAGCCCGCGCGTTGCCCAGCGCCTGCAGGGAGCAGCGCCAGCAGCAGCAGTAGCAGCACAGCCCACGTCAGCGCAGCGCAGCAAAGCACAGGCTAATTCAACTTCTTGGGAAGAGTGGCACAAGGAGCTCCAAGAAAAGGAAGGGCAGGAGGTGTTTGACAGGCTCTAAGTCAACATGCAATCAATGGAGTGCACGCTTTCTATGCCTGCATCATGACCTTAAAAAAAGCCTGCGATCTCAGCTTAGCCCTAATGGATAGCATATGCGCGCAGACATGCAAAGTGCTCAAGCAGCCCAGATTGTGCGGGTGCACACGCGCACACACATGCACATGCGCGCGTACACACGGACATGCACACGCATGAGCACTTGCAAACACAAGCACACGCACCTGGCTAGCCCAAGAGCGCACACTGCGCATGAACTTTACGGCGGCCAGCCCGTTATTTGCAACCAACACACTGCGGCCAACAACATGCATTGGTCGTATGGTGTTGGTGTTCGGAGCGAGGGCAATGGAGGAGGCCTTTGGTGCCACTGCTTGGGTCCTGCAACAGTCCGTATTAACACCCAGCCTCAAAATCTTGACCATCATTATTTGACACAGAACATGTTCTTCACTCGTTAGGTGCGCCAGAAGATGACCAGGAAACAAACTTAGTCAGGCCCAAAACCCTTTGAAGAGTCCCAAAGCTCTACCACTCAAAGACTGCAGTGACGTGCAGAGGGGAGAGTGAGCTGTCAATTGACTCTGTGCTGTTGTTTGCCGAGCAACATCAATCACGCTGTGTGACCATGCAAGGTCACACAACATGATGCATCCAACCATGGAGAAAGTAGAGGTGGGCAGGGAAGCTAGCTCCTAGGTCTAACAGCCACAGCCGACCTCGGCCCAGGTGTGGCCGCCGCTTGTGGGCACTAGGAGTCACCCTCAGCTCACACAACACTTCCATTGATACCATTGATACCATTGATCGAACGTGGCCTCTGATGCATGCCATGATTGGAAACACACGCACTTGAACTTGCACACTTTTGTGCATAGAAACGCACATGCGCGTGTGCACACTTGTGCATCTTAATACGTGCATGCGCACAGCCTTGTGCACAAAACACATGTGCACGCGCTCACTTGTGCAGGAAGCGCACACATGCATGCCCACACTTATGCACAAAGGAACACGTACATTGGCACGCCATTCCATGGCATTGTCCCCACAAGCTTGAGCAAGAGAAAAAGTGCACAAGCGTGTGTGTGCGCGCGCGTGCACCTGTAGATTGGCTTGTCCCCACCCTGCTCCTCCACGTACTGCTCCAGCATACGCCGCTCGCTGGGGCTGCGCCGGGGTAGCCCCGCGCGCTGGCCGCTGCAGAAAGCAATCAGCCGCACAAAAGCAAGGGTCAGGACCGCGTCAAGCACGCACACAGGCAGAAGGCCAACTAGTGAGTGCTGGGCGTGCAATACATGCAGGGCTCCTGCACCAGTGCTGCCGCTACTTCTAGGAGCGCTGCAGCAGGAAAACATTGCACCCAATGGAATGGTTTGCGCGTGCGCACCACGCCTTGATCAATGGAGCGACACACGGCTTGCCGCGCAGGCATGGCAACCATGCGGCCTGACATGACAGTGCATGCTTCAGCATGAGAGTAGACCAAGGATGTAACTCGTAGGTGCTGCTATTAAAGGAAGGAAGTCCCCAATTGCCAGACAGGGGGCTTAAATGCTGCCTTGAGTGTGCACGCGTACGTGAGCATGCTCTACAATGAAAGCCAGTCGAAATGCAGGGCAGATCATCAGATTGCTTAAAAATTCATGCTTTGCGCTTTGAATGTACCAGAGACAACGGTGCTTCGGTAGTAGATCGCGTCATGTACCTAATGTTCACCATGATCTTTGGTCAGGCTGGGTAGATTTCCAGATCCAGGGCAAGCGACCACACCACAATAAAGCTCACTCATAAGCCTTCATATTGTGCATTGGCCATAAGCAGTTGGGGACTGAAGTTGGGGAGATGTGTTGCCGTGGGTGGTTGGAGGCATGATAATCCAAAGATTTGGTCAGCGTGCAGGCTGGATTTCCTGCCGGCGGGTAGGCAAGCACGAATGCAAGCAAATGCACCACCAAAGCAAAGCACAGGCTGCTCATTTAAGTGCTGGATGGTCCCCTGAATGCTGGCTTGCTGACCAACAGCTGACCGTGAAGACGGGCAGCTTCCTCCCGTGAACACATGACCGGGCGCAACTGTTTTGTGAACCAGCCCTGCCCATGCTCACCCAGGCGCCTGCAGAGGGGACTCGCCCATGGAACTTGCGCGGGAGTGCTGCTTGCGGGTGCCCCCTGGCACTGGAGGAGGAGCATAGCCAGAGCTAGGTGGGACGTCCATTATCTGTGCAGGTCCTCCGCCTGTGAAATTCTGATGCCCTTGATCCTGTAAGCTATTCCTGTTCCTTTGTCCCTGCTGCTGTTCAAGCATGGTGCATGGCGTCATCCAGCCAGCTCTCAGCCTCCAAGCATGTCACGAAACTGGAAAAAACAACAAGCATACATTTGGATATTCGGTAGAATTGCGCCTCGGACGAGGATACGCGCACTATCAGGATCAGGATGTAACGCAAACTGTTTAAGATTTGTGTTTTTAAATAATAAATAATCAATCACAAAGAATAATAAAATGTCTTTATGAGAGTGTGGCGTCCGCGTTCGATCGCCTGCAACGGAGGTCCATTTTTAAGCGTCTGGATTACGGTGCGTTAAAAATGTTTATTAGTTTAAGCATAATTTCTTTAATGTGTTCTATAAGGTCTTTGGTTATCGGACCAATCGGAATTATCGGAATGTCATAAGATAAGTCAGCTGGAGGCTTTAGGTTGGAAACTATCCAGCAAAGAATGCTTTCATCGATGAAAGCTCTTTTCATATTCCAACATCTTTCAACGTCCCCTCGCGAGATCCATCCCCTCCGCAAGTCCATTTTAATCCCATTTTTTAGGAATACAGTCAAGAAATGATAAATTTTGTATTAATCCTGAATATGAACATAATCCCCTATTGTATACTCGCCGTAAGTCTGGAGAGAGACTAGATAATTGTTTTGATCGGCGGATGCAGCTATGTATACCTACCTAACGAACCATGCCGAACGAACCACTTATGCACAAGCTTTCTTATAGGGGCTCCTATTTGTTACTTATAAGTAATCTAATTAGATTTCACTGTTGACCTGAGGTTAGGATGAGGATAGTGTGGAGGGACATTGCTGACATAAACCCTATGGATTTTCCAGACAACAAACTGGTGACTTTTCATTCTTGGTTTGTTCCCTCATAGATCATGCTGATTCACGCACTCAATTGCAGAATGGGGGCCCCCCTGATGCCTCCTCCCTATTTGTACCTTGACCTCCCTAAGCATGTTGAGTCTATCTTTGATTTTCTTTCTCAACGGCACGATAGACTCTGCCATTTCATTTCGGACCTTATGGACTATTTTTTGGCTGGCGAAGACCAGCAACAAACCAATTAGCCCAACGACCTGGCTGGCGGTTGACCCTTGTCTTGTAATCTTGTAAGCATGTTGAGAAAAATGTGAGCAGGTCTCGCTTGCGAGCACATACTCTTGCGGTTAAATCCTCTATCTGGCGCAATGGAAATAGCCACCCTGACAAGTGTTCCTGTGCTGCCGTTCAAAATGAGGTGCATTTTCTTTTCACTGTCAAGACTTGTTTGTGTGCTCTCTCATAAAAAATACTTGTTCCTTTTCTTCCCTTTCAGCCAATCCTTTTCTACTAGTAAAGTATGGAGGCCCCTTTAGTTTTACATGCCTTGCCTACTCAGACTGTCCTTGATTTTCTTTCTCAACGGCCAACAAACTCTGCCATTTTATCTCGGACATCATGGCATTATGGACTATTTTTTGGCTGGCAAAGACCAGCAACAAACCAATCAGCCTAACGACCTGGCTGGCGGTTAACCCTAACTTGTAACTTGAAACAAACCATGACCTGCACACTTGAAGGTACACACAACATTACATTGAAGTCCAACTCTGAACTTGCCACAAGGTTTATTCTTCTTTCCTTGGTCAGCAAGGTGTGCCACATTATGTCTGAAGCTGGCAACCTAGAGCTAAGATGTGGGGAGTGGTGTTGAGGGAAGCTCAAACGGTTTTAGAAATACAGGCCTTCGACAAGACACCCAGCAAGAGCATGGCGCTGTGCACAATGCGTTTATTCAAATGTCTATGACGGACAGCTCCAGTTGCAACAACCATGGTAGTACATGCCAGAGGCAGAGCCACCTCCTGTGTCTAACCACATCCTGTGGCACCCCTGCGCAGCCACCTTCCGTGTTCACTGCTCCTGCTGAGGGGCATTCCCCTGTGGCACACGCAGCCACCTCCTGTGTCTATTGCTCCTACTGAGCAACACCCTCCAGGGCCACGCAGCTGCCCAAATACATCAGTCCTGCTGTACCCTTCTAACATGCGGACGCCTCTATGGAAACCACCCCTACTGGGCGGCAACATTCTGGCACGCAGACACCTCTATGTGAACCACTATACTGGGCGGTGCCATTCCCTCAGGCACACAGCCGCCTCTTTGCGAACCTCTCCTGCCAACCAGACAGCATCCTCCTGGCAATCATAGCCGCCCCTATATGCATCGCTCCCTCTGAATGGTATTCTGCCGCAGCTCAGCTGCCTTCTCCATTTCTAGCTTTAAGACAGGAACCAGTGCCATCATGGCACAGACACGCCAGCGCCCTGCCAATCTGGGGATCTGTGCGTAACCTTTCACAAAGATGACGGACGGCCCTATCCTATGTTGGTCGCTAGCGCACAACCAGACCACACACAAGCAACATACTACCCTGCTACTATTCAGCCATGCTGCTCACGCAGCAAACGGGGCCCATGCCCTCAGCTGGCCGTCGTGCCCGCCCGCCACCACCACCCCAGTCACTGGGTCCAGGGCCATACTTGTGGCGGCTGCACGGCTGCGCTGGCTGCCCAGCAGCTGTAGTGGACCCTGCGGGGCGGCTTCCTGTGACAGGCAAACACTCCAGGGCAGGTGCG
>LFIK01004518.1_pt1 | contig 11267 bp, 13 predicted proteins | sample 643401 | NCBI WGS metagenome assembly LFIK01 (sample SAMN03777447, study PRJNA286221) | soda lake metagenome | biome: soda lake; feature: Kulunda steppe; material: water; isolation source: sample T5-Br brine of Lake Tanatar-5 | place: Russia: Kulunda steppe | collected 2010-07
ATCTTCGCCGCTTTGGCGCCGGTCGAGAATCGGCATTTGTATATCATCACGCCAAAAAGATGGTAGGGCCGGTGTTCGTGGTGGGATGGATCTGCTATCTCAGCGTGCCCTTTGCGATCCACCCCAACATATTTCTGCTGCCCTGCGCTGCGTTGTTTTGTTTGCTGGTGAGCATCGCGACGGGGTCGTTTAAGAAGTATCTATAAGTCAGACTGCAATCAAAACGCCCCTCACAGGAGGGGCGTTGGATTATAGAAGGCGAGAGCCTGCAGCTTGCGAGATGATGCCAGCTTATGATGCCTTAATCAGCTCTTTAACTAGCCTGGCTACCAAAGTGCGTAGTTCGACGCTGGTGGCAATTATTCCTGGCATATCAGCAATGTATGCTGGGTAAGAAAAAAGAGATAAGCCTTCCTTGCCTATCAGGTAAGTGATAAAAAAATCGCTGTTATCTTCACCGATAACAACGCTGTCAATTTCCTGCTCCCCGCCATCGTCGTCAGGTAATCTTACCGTCGAGCGCTTAATGAAAAGGCCGCCGTTTTCTGCGATCTGTATTGTGGCTGGTGTGATATTAATGCTCGCCATGAGTGCCTCTCCATAAAAATGGGGAGACATCTACCCATTGGGGAGAGGTCTCCCCAGTGGGTGGTGATAACTGGAAAACGTTCCAATGGAACGCTTTAAGAGTGAGTTAAGGATTTAGCCTATTAACGGCAGTAAATCCTTGAGGGCAGGGATCAGAACAGCCGCGATCACTATCCCCATTCCCCATTTCAGGACTTTGATGTCTGCCTTCAGCTCATGTTTGACTTCAGCTAGATCCTGCTTGGTGGCATAAGGCTCCAGAGCTTTGTCGAGCATTTGCTCGACTTCTGCCGTGGTAGGATGCTTGGCCAGATCCTGCTTGGTGGCCAAGGTGTGTTCCGCTGCTTCGCGAAACGCCTGGCCATGCGCCTCAGCTATAGCTTCTGCTTGGTCTTGTGCAAGACCAGCAGTGCGCAACTTCTTGGCAAATTCCAATGTGTCGATGGCGTACATCGTCATCTCCTGTGTCTCCTCTCAATCAGTATAGGGGAGACGTCCACCCAATGGGGAGAGGTCTCCCCAATGGGTGGTGTGCCAATGATTACCTCAAATCGCCGGGACGACGCTCCTTTTCATGAGGTTTAGGGAGCTTTGGGTGGGCGTCTCAATGAGTGCCGGGTGAGACCAACCGGGCTGTCGTCGACAGCACTTGCCCTTTCTATGGTATGTGCCGGTAAGACACTGTCAAGTGACGTAAGAAAACCCCTCCGCTAGTTCTTAACATTATTGCGTTAATTTTCTCTAATGCTCATCAACCATGGCATACACCTAAACGTGTTGAGCTAATGCCATGTTGTACGCCTCTTTTCCAATACCTCGCTGTTTAACTCACCCTCGATTCTGCCGCTGTGCATCAGTGGCTCTGTTAGTGCTGTTTACGACGGGAGCAGCGGCGAGCGATCGACTGCGCGACGAGGTCATGAGACGTGATCTTGCAGTCATTCAGACTCAGCTGGATCAGGTGGAGTGGACGATTCAGCGCCTGGAGCAACGTCAGGCGATCAAGACCCCGGACACGCATCGTTTCTATTTTGATACGGATCAGTTACGGCGTGATTTAGATGCCATCACTGCAGGAATAGACGATTACCTTCAGCCGCCACGACTGCCGCCAAGAAACCTGGCGCCGCTAACAGGTGATTACCTGAAGGCAGGCCAGTGATGGGCTTTGAGGCCGGTGCAGGATTCGGGGGGGGCGACATTTATCTGCTGCTGGCGGGCACCGGCTGTGTCATCGCCATTCTGTGGGCTATCTGGGTCGCTCTTTCGGCGTACAAAGGCTGGGCGAAAGATCGGGTCGATGACGCGACATTTGGTTATGCGTGTCTGCGGGTCGTTTTTCTATTGGTCATATTCTACTGGGTATTCACCTGATGTTTGGAAATGCCCTGTGAGTGTTGGTAAGGCTGCTGTAAGTGGCTAATTAATGGAAGTAAAACTGCAATTAAAACGTGGGAGTAGCGTTATGGCGCATTCAAAAAATCGATTCAATCAGTTTGCTAATCGACTCAAGCAAGGGAGCAGACAGCTGTTGGTGATGGCGTCATTAGCGCCGACAGTCACGTGGGCGCAGGGGCTTCCCACCGTGGACGCTCCATCGCAAGGCGGTGGCGGCGGTCTGCTGTCGCAATTGCAGGGTTATTTGTACGACTTTGGCATCGTTATTGGTCTGGTGCTCTGTGCGGTGGCCTTTTTGCTGGTTGGGTCGTCATCCCTGGCATCATTTAAAGAAGCGAGAGAACGCGAAACCTGGGGCAAGTTTGCGGTCACCGTGGTCATTGGGGTGGTCTTGATTGTGACGATTATCTGGCTGGCAACGGAAGCGAGCACGATTCTTTCTCAGTAAAACCATTCTACCCAGTGAGAGGGGGCATCATGGCAACGATTGCCTTTATACCCAGACGACTCAATGAACCACCGGTTGTTTTCCGGGGGATGACAGGACGCGAAGTCGTCATTATGAGCTGCTTGGGATTTGCTGCTGGTGTGCCTGTCGGTGTCATTAGTGCGTTTGTCATGGGAGCGTTTGCCATGGTGCCAACGGTTGCCTTTCTGGCAGCGGGTCTCTTTATTTGGTTCGGTGGTACTGTCATGCGCAGGGTGAGACGAGGCCGCAGCACGGTCTGGTTTTACCGCTACCTTCAGTGGAAGCTCGCTGTCATGGGGTTGCCCATAGGAGACGGTCGATCGCTGATCGTGGATACCCACCAGTATCAGGTGCGCAAGGATCAGCGTATGACGGGAGGTCGATCATGAGCCGGTTCCGCCACGCCTTGTCAGCCCGAGATGCACATATCACGACGCTCAGAGGAATTATCGCGGTTTTGTTCGGTGTGTGCTTGCTCATGTGGTGGGGCTGGAAGTCAGCCCCTCAGCATCTGACGATTCACAATCCGCCGGATCTGCGCAGTGGCAGCACGCGTGAGTGGTGGGAGGTCGATCCCTCTAGTGTTTATGCGTTTTCTTTCTATGTCTGGCAGCAGATCAATCGCTGGCCCGTCAACGGGGAAGAAGACTTCCGCAAAAATTTGAATGCGTATCAACATTTCTTGACGCCTTCCTGCCAGATCGAACTGGATCGTGATTATGAAGAGCGTCGAAATCGTAACGAGTTAAATAACCGTGTACGCGGTATCTACGAAATCCCCGGCCGCGGTTATCGACAGGACGCCGTCGACATCCTGAGCCGCGACAGCTGGATTGTCACTCTGGATCTGGCCATTAACGATCAGTACCGAGGAACACCGGTTCGAGATATTTACATCCGCTACCCGTTGAGAGTGGTGAGGGCGGATGTTGATCCGGCGACCAATCCCTGGGGGTTACAGCTGGATTGCTTTGCAGAAACGCCTCAGCGGCTGTCCATGCCAGGTGAATCAGGAGGAGGTGAGCGATGAAAGGCGTGCGTAATTTAGTCATGGGCCTGGGCTTGCTGGTCAGTTTGCCCGTAGGGGCGATTGAATTGATCGAGTGGGATCGTCGTCCGATGGACATTGCATTGCCGGTGGGGGCGGAGCGCATTGTTATTCTTGATCGCAATGTCCGCGTCGGATTGCCAAGGGTAATCAGCGGCGCAGACACCTTGCGTGTACAGAGTTCAGGCGGTGTGCTTTACCTGCTGGCTCATGACGAATTCGATACTCAGCGTGTGCAGCTTCAGGACGTTGAGAGCGGCGAAATCCTGTTGGTGGATCTCTCCGCACGTGAGGGGGCCAGTGACGAGGATATCAAGATCGTTGAACCCGAGGCGGACTTGGCTCAAGCCGATAAGCCGGAGACAACGGCTGATGCGCCCTTGCCGCCCGTGCCGGTGGCCCTGACCCGGTATGCCGCACAATCCTTGTATGCCCCGATGCGCACCATTGAAACCTTGCCGGGGGTGCGCCGTGTTCCCATGCGACTACCGGAGAGCTTACCAACACTGATGCCGTCGCTGCCTGTTGAGGCAACGCCACTGGGGGCCTGGACGCTTGATGGGCATACGGTAACGGCCATCCAGTTGACGAACCGTGATGCCCGGGCCTTTGAACTGGATCCTCGGTGGTTGCAGGGCGATTTCCATAGTGCTGCCTTTATGCACCCTACGCTGGGGCCACGTGGCGGAGTCGATGATACCACCACCGTCTTTGTGGTGACGCGTGGCAGGAATCTTGCGAAATCATTGCTGCTGCCGGTCGCTTCAGAGGGAGCAGGCTCATGACAATGAAAAGCAATGGTCTTTTGAGGATTCTGGTACCACTGTTTGCTGTGATTGCCATCCTGGTCATATTGAGAGCTTGCAGTGGTGGTGGAGGTGAGAGTGCCTCAGTGGAAGAAGAGGATCCCACCTTACAGTTGACGCAGGATGAGTTGAGAGCCTTGGGCGTCGAGGGGGATACCCCGCAGGACACAGTCGCCACGCTTGTCGGGCATGTTCAGCAGATGCGCATCGAACTGGAGCACTCTCAACAGGAAACCGAGAAGTTGAAGCGCGAATCAGCGCGCTTAGCGGAGAGGGAGGCGTCCATTGAGGAACAGGTTGCGCAGGCGCTGCGTGCTGAACGCGAGCAGAATCCGGTGATGCCATCGTCTCAGACAGATGGGCAGGGCAGTCGAGAAGACAATAGTCTGTTGACGTCCATGCAGCGGGAGCTGAGCAATTTGCGACAACGCCTGGATGACGAACAGCAGGAGCTGCCGGTCGGCATGGGGCTTGAGGGCTATCGAACGGGGCCGTCCTGGGTAGAACCCATGGATGCGCGTGAGCCACCTGCCCGAGGAAGAAGTGTCTCGGAAGAGGCTGTTTTCCCGACGTCTTTCGGTGAGGCACGCGGTGAAGCAGGTTCGTCGCGTTCGTCGAATGCACGTCTTGGAGAGGACGAGGGGGAAGAACAGCAAGGCGCCACGTCAGCGCGTGAAGAACCCAGTGATGTGCCTGTTTACACCGTGCCTCAGAATTCAACCCTGATGGGGTCGCTCTCCATGACGGCGCTGATTGGCCGTGTGCCAGTCGACGGCACCGTCACCGATCCGTTTCCGTTCAAGGTCATTGTCGGAGCAGACAACCTGACCGCTAACGGCATTGAAATCCCTGAAGTCCAGTCAGCGATCATGAGCGGGTCTGCCAGTGGCGACTGGACGCTGTCTTGCGTGCGTGGTGACGTCCATTCCATCACCTTTGTGTTTGAAGATGGCACGGTTCGCACCTTGCCGGAACCTGAAGATGTCAACTCAGGAGGAAGCGGGTCGGGGTCTCGTACCACGATAGGCTGGTTATCAGATCGCATGGGAGTGCCCTGTGTGGCCGGTGAACGGTCAAGCAACGCTAAACAGTACCTGGGGACGCAAGCGTTGCTGACGTCAGCCGGTGCTGGCGTCGCGACACTGCTCAGCGACGAGAGCGATGTGTCGTCCACGTTTAATACGGATGGCAGTGTCAGCACCGCAATGACCGGCAGTCAGGCGGCGCAGCAAATCATGGCCACGGGGGTAAATGACATGTCCCGCTGGGTCAATCAACTGTATGGCGAAGCGTTTGCATCGGTGTTTGTTCCCCCGGGCCAGGACGTGGCCATCCATATCGACCGTGAGCTGCATATCGATTACGAAACCCAGGGCAGGAGAGTGCATTATGAGCGTGATCAATCGCTTGGCTACGACAACATGCCGTAAACCTTGGCTGGCAAGGCTGATAGTGATGAGCGGTGTGTTGATGATGGGAGGCTGCGCGTCGTCTTCAACTGAAATGTGGGATATGGAGAACGCGCCTGAAATGCAGGCGCTGTGGCAGACAGCAGCGGGTAATGATGATGTGACGCAACGCGGCTTATTGGATCGGCGCAGCGCGTTACGTCGCGGCATTGATCATGAGGCGCTGGCAGCACAGCGAGAGGGGTATACCCGGGACGCAGCCAATGAAATCCATAGCCAGTTTTCACGTTTACCCAATCCTGACCTGGTGATGTACGTGTTTCCGCACCTGGCCGGGGCAGATCCTGTGCCCATCCCGGGCTATTCGACCGTGTTTACTCTGTATGCACGTCCACAGTTCGCCTTGCCCGGTGAGACGTCGCGCCCGCATGTGCCCAGTGCGTCGCACCTAACCGCGACGAACTAAAGGACCAGGAGGCGTCATGTCGTTTAATGCACTCATGAGTAAGTTGTTCCCACCTACCGGTACCGGTCATGCGACCAGTGCCCAGCAGCATGATCAGCCAGCGGCTGAGGCCGCTCTTAAGGAGGAGGTGGGAACGGGCCGCGAACAACGGGATGGGTTGCTGACCGATGAGGCCGGCCGGCCGTTATCGTTGCCGAGAGGGAAGCCGTTGACTGAGCACAGCCTGCGGTCGTCCTATCGTCGGGCACCGAGTTTTGCCAGCCGTCTGCCCTGGGTGGAGTACCTGCCTGATACAGGCTGCATCTTGCTTGAAGACGGCATTTCCGTCGGCATTGTGGCCGAGGTCATTCCGGTGCCCACGGAGGGACGCAGTGAAGACGCGCTGGAAAGCGTGCGCGATACGGTTTGCTCGGCCTTGCAGGATTGTTTGCCTGAAGCAGATCACCACCCGTGGGTATTGCAGTTCTACGTGAAAGACGAAACCGATTACCGACCGGAGTTGGAACGATTGCGCTCCTATGCGCGGCCCGAGTTGCGGGATACGCCCTATACCCAGGCATGGTTGGATAGCATGGAGGCGCACATGCGCGGTATCGCCAAGCCCGGGGGACTGTTCGAAGATGACCGTGTGACCCAGACGCAATGGCGCGGGCAAACGCGCCGGACGCGCATCGTGTTGTACCGTCGTCTAGGTGATAACAAAGCCAAAATGGGAGAGCGCAAGCGTGCAAAATCGACCAGCCCTGAAGCCATGGTCAACCAGGTGTACGACCGGCTGGTAACGTCGTTACAGCCTGCTGGGCTGACATTCCGGCGGTATGACGGTCGGGATTTTCATCGCTGGCTGATGCCACGTTTCAATCCTCGGCCACGGATAGCGCAGGACGACCCTCAACGTTTCTACGACCTGTTTGACTATCCCGAGGACGAAAAAGCGCTGCCCCAGTACGACCTGGCCGAAGGTTTGCTGGCAAGCTCGCCATTTGGTGATGCGGAGAAGGGGTTATGGTACTTCGATGGCATGCCGCATGCGGTGGTGCCGGTTGAAGAGCTGCGTCAGGTACCTCAGGTAGGGCATATCACCGGCGAGGTGTCTCGTGGTGGCGGACGTGGTGGCGGCAATATATCCAATGCGCTGATGGATCTCTTACCCGAAGGAACAGAAGCCTGTCTGACTCTGGTCGCCACGCCTCAGGAGCCGCTTGAAGATCATATTGACAGGCTGCGACAGAAAGCCGTGGGCGGTAGCGTTCAGGCTCAGAGAGTTCGGGAGGACTGCGACAAGGCCCGCAGTTATCTGGGTGATGATCATAAGCTGTATCAGTCGTCATTGGTGTTTTATGTCAATGGGGCGGATGAAGCAGAGCTTGAAGTTCGCTTTCTTGAGTTGACGACACGGTTGACCAGCGCTCAGCTCAAGCCGGTGGATCCAGAGGATGAAGTGGCTGCACTCAATGCCTACCTGCGCTGGCTGCCCATGGCCTATGACCCTGAGCTTGATCGGTCGGGCTGGTATACCCAGATGAACTTTGTTCAGCATATTGCCAATTTAACGCCGTTATTTGGTCGTGCCAGGGGGACAGGCAACCCGGGAATCAGTTTCTTCAACCGAGGGGGTGGCAGCTTTAATTTTGACCCCCTTAACCTGGATGACCGGGCGGCGAACGCCCACATGCTGATTTTCGGCCCGACAGGCGCAGGTAAATCAGCCACGCTCAACAGTATTCTGAGCCAGGTCATGGCGATTCATCGTCCGCGCCTTTTTGTGATCGAGGTGGGTAACTCGTTCGGGATGCTGGGGGACTACTTCGAACGCCAGGGCATGAGCGTCAGCAAGGTTCGCCTGGCACCCGGTTCCGGGGCGTGTTTGCCGCCGTTTTCCGAAGCGCATCGGCTGTTGGATGCCGAGATGGAAGCCGCGCGTATCAAGCGTGATCAGGAAGACCATAACCCCTATGAAGAAGCCTCGGTCGATGGCCTGGTCAAGGATGCCGACGAGAAAGAGGCAGAGCGGGATCTGATGGGCGAGATGGAAATCGCGGCGCGCCTGATGATTACGGGCGGCGATCCGAAAGAGGAAGCGCAGTTCCGGCGATCTGACCGACGGATGGTCAGAGACGCTATTTACCGTGCGGCCAGAGCCTCTTTTGAGCAGGGACGCGCCTGTTTGACAGAAGATGTTCGACAGGCGTTTCGTGACATTGGCAGTGACGAGGATCTGCCGGACTCCGCGCGTCATCGTGCGTATGAAATGGGCGAAAGCCTCGGGCTGTTCGTCGATGGGTTTGATGGCGAAGTCTTCAACCGCGACGGGCAGGCGTTCCCTGAATGTGACGTGACGATCATTGACCTGGCCCACTATGCGCGGGAAGGGTATGAGGCGCAGCTGGCCCTGGCGGTTATTTCCATCACCAACATGATCACCAACATGGCAGAGCGGGAGCAGTTTTCCGGTCGACCGATTATCCAGGCGGTGGATGAAAGCCATATCGTCACGGTCAACCCGTTGCTCAGTCCCTTTTTCGTCAAAGTGGGCAAGATGGGTCGCAAGCTCTCGCATTGGCTGTGGTTTGCCACTCAGAACCTAGAAGATTTTCCCAACGCTGCTGAGAAACTACTCAACATGGTCGAGTGGTGGGTGTGTCTGACGATGCCGCCGGATGAAGTGGGCCAGGTGGCCCGCTTCAAGAGCCTTTCGGATTCCCAGCGTCAGCTGATGTTATCGGCGTCGAAGGTCAACAAAAAGTACACCGAGGGTGTCGTGCTTTCCACACGTCTGGAAGCGCTGTTTCGTGTGGTGCCCCCTAGTCTGTATCTGGCCCTGGCCGGTACGGAGGGGGACGAGAAAGCCTACCGTGATCGCATCATGAGAGAACTTGAGTGTTCAGAGCTGGATGCCGCCATTGAGATTGCGCGGCGCCTGGATGAGAAACGGGGGATCGCCGCATGCGCAACAAGACAGTGACCGCTGCTGTTTGGTTGCTATGTCTCCTGATGGGGGGCATGCCAATCACGTCCATGGCGTCATCGAACCTTGAGCGTATCAACAGCATTGAGGTGTTTACGATCGCAGGGGAGCCAGTGAGCAATGTGCCTGACACTGTCCCGGTCATCGAGCTTGACGCGCCCGCCCGTCTGGATGCCCGTGTCTCAGAAGGGTTATCGGCTGATCTGGAGACAGCGCAGAGCACGATCCGTGAGCGCATGACATCACCCGAATGGCAGGAGGTCATGCAGCGGTATGGCGATCTATATACCGGTGTCACGCGGGCCTGGATGCTGCAGGTTGAAAAACTGCCTGCCGTCGTCGTTGATGGCCGTTATGTGGTTTACGGCCAGCACAACGTCATGGCAGCTGTCGAGGATATTGCGGCATTCATTGCCCGGGGGGAACAGTGAAAATACTGGCGCGTTATATTCAAAGTGCGGTGGTGACGTTTTTCCTCATGGGGGCTGCTGCTAGTACAAACACGGCTGACGCCGGTATCACATCGGCCAGCATTATCCCGTCTGCGATATCTACCAACTGCATGGACTACGAGATTGTGGGTGTTTGCGTCTGGTTGGATTGTGGATGGACAGGGTGCTCGGTCAGGACATCAGTAAAAGTTGGCCATTACATACCGGAGCTGGTTGTCTCCAGTTATCAAAATACTGGGGACAATCCCTGGTTGGAAATTGCAGCGCTGTCACCCCCTCTCGATGATGTGTTGGCCGGTGGGCAGAGCACGAGAGAGGTTGAGCCAATAAGGCGCCAACAGCTGAGGTTCAAGAATGTCGATGCCATTGGTCACCCGGGAGCATCCCTTTTTAACCAGTTTGCAGACAGTATTGGTTTTACCTGCCGAGGGTCAACGGAGTCGATGTACCCCTATTTTATCTCCACGCTGGATGCGTTGGCCTGGCGTTCCGGTATACCGGAATCTGTCTATCCAGAAGCCCTGATCCCTGGAAGGCGTGAGCTGAAGCAGCCTGGGGATATGTGGGGAAATATTTATCCGCGAAGCGGCTTTATATCTCAGACGCATGATTACAAAAGCGCTGCGCTGATGGCCCAGAGAGCTGCCGATATCGTGACGCGGACAGGGCAACCGCACGTCTATCGTCCGCTGACGTCATCTTCCCGAGACGGTTATTGGCCGCCAGGGCCCGTCAAAGAAGGCGAGAGGAACCATCAGTGGCAAGACCTCTATCCCAACATGCGCAACTCCTGTGCTATCTGGCCTGATAAGCCTGCGCAGCATACCTATGCTGAACGCCTCGATGAGGGGGGAGACTACGTCTTTGCCTTGTGGCGTGAGTACAAGTGCTGCAAAAGCAGAGGGCAATGGCTCCTAGATGATTACGACTTTTAAGACATGGCCGCCATGCGATGCTGTCTTGACGAGGCAGCTCCAAATGCTCACGTCCACGTTTAACATTCTTTGCTGTCGGCCAATGCTGTGTGTGGCTTCATGCCCATACCCTGTTTCTGATCAAGGAGACCGATCATGACTCCCCGCCTTTCAATGCCAATGCGAGCCATTGCACTTACCGTTTCACTGTCCTCAATGGTGATGGTATCGCACGCTGCAAACGCTCAGGCAGCCGACAGCTTGTATTACCAGATTGGTGGTGCGTCGCCTGTTTCAATTTCGGCGGGTCGCGGCCATGACCCGCTGGCTACTGGCATTGGGGTCCGATGGAATGTCGACGCATCATGCGGCAACTTCGATATCGGAGCGACTGTATCCAATCAGCTCAACGGCATTACGGACGGTTTTCAGAACATGATGGGGAGTGTCGTCCAGAATGCTCAGAGCGCCGTGGCGTCGCTGCCTGCCATGATCATTCAACGATCAAACCCGGCTCTTTACGATTTGTTGAGTAACGGTGTCTTGCAGGGGCGTGTGGACTTCGACCGATCCAAGTTGTCATGCCAGAACATGGCAGACGGTATGGCGGATATGGTGATGGGGCAAGGGTTGCAGCAAATGGCCATCGCTGAAAACTGGCAGGCCACCGCGCAGACCAATAGTGATGCTGTGTCAGCGCAAGAAGCAGTAGAAGAAACCGGTGGCGATAACGGAGTGACCTGGGTGGG
>LFIK01004519.1_pt1 | contig 11266 bp, 7 predicted proteins | sample 643401 | NCBI WGS metagenome assembly LFIK01 (sample SAMN03777447, study PRJNA286221) | soda lake metagenome | biome: soda lake; feature: Kulunda steppe; material: water; isolation source: sample T5-Br brine of Lake Tanatar-5 | place: Russia: Kulunda steppe | collected 2010-07
AAAGAAAAACTACGCAAGCAGCAAAAAGCTCCTCACATCAATTGAGGAAAAGGGGCCACTTGGGAAGAAAAGCCCCTTCACCAGAAAAGAAAAGGGGGGTCCAGTGAGGATCAGGAGGGTTGTGGGCAGACAAGCCAGCAGACCTCTCCTGATTGGTTTGAAGGTGGGGAGAACGCTCAAGAAACCGTCTGGTCTGAACAAGCTTATGAGCATAGTGCACAGAATGAGCATGGAATGAGCATGAGTATATCACAGAGGAATTTCATGGAGTTCAGAATGGGCACTCTTTACACTCAGACACTGGCCCACTTCTATGGCAGAGCCGCTAGTCCATCTTGCCTGTTGTGCCATCAACCAGATAGCCAAATGTGTATGTTTACTGGCTGTGCTTCAAATTAAAACATGGTGACTGAAAGACATAACCAGGCTTATCACAAAAACCTTGAGCAAAGGTGAATTATGAGGAAACATTGTTTTCACAGATGTTGGAAGAGAAGCAAGGATGGCTCAATGAAGTCTAGTCCTGACAGCACGTGTAGCCAACAGAACTTTATTCCAATGGTTTCTACAGCACCTTAGAGCAGATGAACTTTGATCTTGTTCTCGACCAGGCGCTTTGATATACTTCCGGCTGGAAGACAGAATGACCTCCTTAATGACATCCAGGCTTAAAACCATTCGCGTTTGGAATTTACGCTGAAGTCAAATATTGTGATGACTCACGACCAGAGCAACAACTAGATAGAGCAACTGTACAGCATATTAGTTTGAAGGATGAAAATCACACTTACTACGTGTAAGTACTTAGTAAGTAGGTTGAACCTAAACTCATTCAAAGCTACAAAAATCATTAATATAAGAAGAAGGTTGAAAAATGACACAGAACGAGCACACGGCTCTCTTCTGAACCCTCCTGACCCCCACTAACGCCCCTCTTCTTTTTTGATGGTGCCACCATCAAACCCCCAGTGGGGGGTCTGCCTGGTGCTTGCACCGTCACGGTGCAAGCATCTGGTGACCAGATATAAATCTCTTCCTTATCTTATGCCAACAAGGTTTCCCTGTTGGCTTAGTTTTTTCTTCTTTTCTCTTTTACCATACTTTCTAGGTAAAACCGTAAGTACCAAGCAGGAGAGTGCCCTTGAGCAGGGTTATGGATGTCTAAACCTGTTTGCTTCACTTAAATTGTTGAACAATTCTTGGTACATCTTCCCTATTTTTTAGACAGGAGGTTTTTAGACAGGAAGTAGCGGGCCCAATAGGCGTCAGCTGAATTGCTCTCGTTTGGCAGATTTGGCTATGTAACCCTTACCTGTCAAAATGTCTCTGCAAGGATCTAGGACCTTGAGGGCGTCAACTTCCCTCCTTCCTTCCTACCCTCTCTCTCTCTCTCTCTCTCTCTCTCTCTCTCTCTCACAAACACACACACTTTACTTTGGTGTGCACCCATCTGGCCTCTGACTGCCAGGAGTGACAGCATACATGTTGGAAGCTGTTCGTGAATTGAAGCATGATCTGAAATCGTCTGGCTCTCTGGTCAGACTTTGGCCAAAATGTTTCAGTATCGACCCTGCAATTGGACCCACGTATGAATCCTGCATCCCACTGCATTAATGATGCATTAAGCAGAGATGCTTAGCTGGCATAAAATGACATACAAAACAACTTGACTTTTGAGGAAGAGGCATAACAGGCACAACATCAAGGCTAAGGTTCTGCTTGCACTTTTTCATAGATGCTGCTCAAGCTTCCAAGCCAGATTCCTCATGCGGACGCGCCATGGATGCATTAGGCAGTATACCAAGCCAGGGACATGACCCTTTCCTGCAGGAGTGTGTGTGAGCACATACAGACATTTTTCTGTGTATGTTATCAGATATTGTGCATGCATGTTTGTAGGTGGTAGGCGTACAAACATGCTTGGGGGCACCCACAGAAGCCTGCCATGCTATAGACCATGCCAAAAATATCTTAGCACATAGTAAGGTTCCCATTTACGTTTACAAGTGTTGTATGCAAAGGCTGCAGAAATAGATGGAATAAAATGCCTTGAAGCCAAGTTGATTAGTTGTCTTTAGTCTTAGCTGCTTCTGTAGTACAAAATGAAGCATCTGAACATCTTATTTAATATCAACAAGTAACATCAATGCCTCTAACATTATACATATTCATTCTTTTACTCACCTACTATTACTACCACCCTCTTGTTGTGCCCGTGCTCAGCCGCTCTGCAAAGGTATTGAATTGAGATATTGCTTCTGAGCTACTGTTAAATACATACAAAACAGCGAAACAGCAAAGAGGTAGCCCGCACTTACATGTGCACAGTCTTGGCCAGTGACCAATTCCTTTCATGTAATAACGGGCCTAGCATAGGAGCAAAGCCTGCCCCTAGAGCATCCTTGATCAATTTTTGTACGTCTTCTTTCAAGAGCTGGTCAATGTCTGCTTCATCAACGTCCAAAAACGCCTGCACATCATCATAATCAGAAATACGTCTGAGATCTGTACAAGGTGCCACTCGTGACAGCTTGGCAAGCTATGCCTGAATTTCCTTCAGGCATACAAACTTGACACGCTTCTAAATTGTGCAATGCAGCGTGTAAGGCCGCGGTCACACACACAAACACAAGATTTCTCACTAATTTTCACTTCTTTCACTCAAAAGACTGGAAAAATTTTACTCCACCTTCCACTTCCACTCCACCAATAACCCCATGACCACCCCTCCCTTTCGGCATTCCTATTGCAAACTACCCACTTATGTTTCCCAGCTTCCCAAAACCAGCAGTAGGAGCCAAAAAAGCTTTTTGAGACAGGTTCTCATGCCGCAATCGGGTAGCAACACAAAACAGACTGCACTGTTCAAAAGGAGCCTGCAATGCTGCAGGGGCCCTCATTTCAGCACTCAGTTCATGGCCTGCGAGGTCTTGCATGACAGTCAATCAAACCTGAGCTATCAGGCGAGAGTGCCAGGACAAGATGCAGGGAAGTTTGCAGTGCGTAGTTACTGCAACTGGCGCACACTTAAAAAACTTTTTCCCTGTGCATGAGACCATGGTGCATCAGTCTTCGCCTTCATATGAGAATTTGTCCTCACGCAAGCAAAGAAAGCGTTTTTGCACGCAAGTGCCCCTCAAATTGACTATCGTAGGCCTAAGAAATGTCAGTTATAACCATCCCTCTCATTTTCTATTTGCCTGACATTCTTCACCATGTTTGGCACCCTACAAGTGTAAGCCTGGCTAATACAAATGTCAGACATCATCATGGTGCACTGTCGGCCTGGTGAATCATCACCAGCTAGTCCTGCAGCAGCATAAATCATGCAACCCATGTAGGGAAACCTTGTCTCCTCAGACATCCCCCCAAGGTAAATGCTCTCTCTGACATTTGAAACCCCAAACAAGGGGGTTTGGGGGGTTATGCGCGAATGGTACCCTCCCTGGGGGCCTCCTTACACCACCCCATTTTCGCAAAGTGAAAAAATAAAATGTGCCTTTGGGGGGTTGAAAATTGAATGGCTAGAAAAAGCAAGAAATTTTTGAGGATGAGAATTTTTCATGTGTGACCGCGATTTTTTCATCTTTTGGGGGGTCGAGTGAAAAAGATGTGTGTACGTGGTGACAAGTCAGCTCAGCCAAGCTATGCAAAATGGTTTATGCCCCAATCGTGTTCTTGCATTTGGCCGTCCCCACCGGCGGACCTAGGCAAAACAGGGTCACTTGGCTTTCTAGCCATCATGGCTGCCTCATTGCCAAGTCCACCCATGTGTTAGGTGTGCACATGTCTTAAGTAATTTGAATGTGTGAAGACATCAGAGGTGGGGATGGTCTGTGCATCCTAGCCACTCTGGAATCATTTTGCACTGTTATGGTTTGGGAACAGTGTCTACCTAAACTTGCCCCAAAAGCCCTGCTCTCCTGGATAAAACCTGCTTAAATGCAAAGGTCTGATCCTGCAAAGTAAGATAAGGGGATGCGGGTCTGCTAGGTGTGTTTCGTGGATTCTCCTGTCCTGTTTTTGTGTGCAGACGAAGGTTGCAAGATGTCCACAGCCCCAGCTTGGTTCAGGTACCGATCAAGCCTAGAGCAAAGAAGTGTTTTATAAAGTAAAATGGCATATCTGAAGGCCCGGGTGAGAGTAAGTGAGCGGAAGAGTGGCCCTGAAAAGTGTCTATCTTGTCTGTCTTGTCTAACCTCTCCAACCCTTCACACCCAATTCAATGAATATCTTGGGGGGATCAATTCAGACTCTTTGAGCCTCTAACATCCCAAATTGTTTCAGTGTGGAAGCGATTAAATTGATGAAAAATAAGGCATCTATTGATGTGCATAGGTAAAGAAACAGCGCAGGAGCTGGAAAGATATGCCAATTTGCATCCCTGCAAGGCCTCACTGGTGAGTACAACCATTCAATTTTGACGTGTATTTAATATTTCAGATAACTTAGTCTCCTGCAGAAAGCAGTCATCAAAGGAGGCACTTGTAATGCTGTGCAGGCCTAAATGGTGCTCCAAGCAGTAAGCAGCTGTAAGCAGCTGGGCATGGCATGTGCAAGACTACCTGGTTTAAATGCTGCTCTTTTTCATGCACTTCCTGGTCCCATTTTACTACAACAACACCCAAATATCACAATGATCCATCATGAATGTACATACATGCTTATGTGCATGTAAAATCACAGACATGAAAGAAGATAACGTACAAGCTACAGTGTAAACTATACGTATCCCAGTTGATGCCCTGGGTGATGTGCCCTGGGTGGTGTGCTAGAGTGTTATGCTAAGGGATCCTTGCCAAATATGTGCCTTAGTACAGCCTGGCTGCTTGTACAAACAGGATACAAACTTATCAGTATTGTAGCCAGAAAATGGGTGTTTGAATTATTGGACCCCCCCAAAAGTGGCTAATTTGTTTTGGCGCCCACACTCTCACCCCATTGCTGCTCCAACCATGCATAATAAGCACATACGTCATGAAAAGTCAGGTGGGGTTCATAGTGGGCATCAGGGTCATGAACAGTGAGGTAAGGGCGCGGCATGCGCGCCATTCTGGCACCATTTTGCCATTTTGCCATTTTGCATCATTTTGGCTGGGAAATGGCACTTCCCAAACCTTCTCCAATTCTGCCTCTTTTCAGGACTTAGGTTGAAATTGCATGATGGTTTGATGCTTTCAAGTCGGATTTGGGTGAGGGGGGTTGGGAACACAGGAAATGCGATATCTCCACAACCCATGAATGCCTTCAAGCCAAACCAAGCCTGAGGGTCGCGTGGAATCACAAATAAATAATATGATTAAAAATGGAGCTGATTGAGGGTGTGGGTGGGCAAAATGTTTGGTCACGTCTGTGTCTCCTGAGTGCACAGCTCAGGGGCAGAGCTTTCCACGCCCAAATCCACACAGGAGATGCGGGGCAATTTTTCGATGTGCAGGCACGCCAAGGTTAGATTTTGGAGTTGTGTGCTGGAAATAGTGCATACTGTTCCATGTTCACATCCTGTTTCACTAAAGTTTCCTATCCACTTCCACGCACCAATTTTGACTTCCATGCACCATTGGAGCCCAAAAAATGCAAGCTATCCAATGGTGAGCACAGGTGGGAAATGGTGAGGTGGCTGGAAAGTTATGAGTACCCTATCTGGCCACCTCTGCCTAAAGAAGGGGTAGCCCAGTGATGAGGACGATCAAGTTTAGGTATCCAAGACTGGAACTTTCACGAACAGGTTGTGGGCAGCCACCCTACCCTGTCTGGTAGGGATATTGCATGACATCATTCAACTTCCATTAGGTATGCTGAGGCTCACCAAGTCTTGAAGCATTGTCCACATTAACTTCAACTTTTGCTGCATGTTCAAGATTCCCCAGCTCCGGCTTAGCTGCATTCAAAAACATTGGCAAGCAATGCATGTGTTTGCACTTACTTAATTTCATGACACTTACTATCAACAACAGCTACATATTTGTGCAAAAATAAAAAAACACCAACAAAGATGCCAAGGCTGCCTTACAGCTCAAATTTAGAGAGCACAATCCTCCTTGTGCTCAGTGCACCATGACCTTCTCATAAGAATATGACCATCTGCATTCAGAAGGAAGCTAGTAAGACTGTACGTAAGGAATACAGAAGGAAGCTAGTAAGACTGTACGTAAGGTATACAGAAGCTAGAGGAAGCTGGCCCCTTGCTGGCCTGACCACGTAAAAAGGGTTCATTGTAAATGCTTCAAGCAAGTCTTGCCGCCTCACCGTTTGCTGGACTGGTACATCCCCGAAGTATATCTGCACTTTGTGCGGTGGCTTGAGCGCTTGCTGCTGCTGATCATCCTCCGGAGGTTCAGACTTCCTCTTAGAAAGCTGCTCTCTTTGCACAAGCTCAATGGCTTGCCTGGCTCTTATGAACTCCAACCCTGCTGTTACTTGCATCTTCTCTGTGATCACAGGGGAGCACGTAGATGATGCTTTCCCATCTTGACAGACCCCATCCTATAAGAGCAGCTTCAGAAGCTAAAATGTAATGCTCTGCTGCAGCATTTAACATAACCTGATGAGGAGCAGAAAGAGCTAAAGTGAAGCATCACGCTGCATAGCACCTTATGGTCTGTTTGTCTGTTTTGTCTGCTCTGGCCCACAATGGTATCAATGTACACGGGTAGCACATCGGCCACTTAAACCCTTACCTTCAAGTTTATGATAAAACCAGCTTAAGAGCACGTAGAAAACGTTGTGGCCCTGCCTCAAAGCCTGCAAGGCTGACTTAAACTCAACTCTGGCCCCAGGCCCCAATGTTTGCGGGTTTTGACTGGCGACTTCCCGGTACATCATGAAGCTACGACCCCTGCAAATATCAAACAAATTGAGGGCATTGGTGCAATTAAATGAATAACCATTTGGGAGGAATGAGATAGTGCTGAAGGCCGCCCCAGCGGCTGGGACCCCCTTAGCTTAGGCAAACAGTGTCAAAAACTTGGCAACCCAGCAGGTCATCCTTGCACCTTTTCAAGACCTGAAAGTGTGTTGGGTGGCTGATTTTTTGCTCTTTAAGGCCATGTTGAGAGGAGGGGCTGGGAGGCAGTGCGCAGCCGGGAACTTGGATTCTGAGAAGTGTCACAAAGCAAAACAGGTGCCATTACCCACAAATTGCACCAATTTACGTCCTCTCAATTTCTTAATCATCATTATTTTGCCCCCAACTCTGGTGTGAGTTGAGGGTCACGAAATTAAAGAGACAGCACAGTTGGAAATAGCACTCCTGTGTCACAAGGGAAACATTTCGCCAAAAGTCAGCCAGGCCACCAATTGGCCTCATTTAGAATTTTCGTGTTTCGTGTCTTATATTTGCCCTGAACTTTTGGTGGCAAAATCGGACAGAAATCTGCAGGATCGCTGTTGCTGCCCAGAACCTCATCGTCCCTTCCCCCCTGGGCCGCTTCAAGGTGTACTTGAGCTAACAGAGTATCGTTTTGTATCATGTTAGTATGTTTTCATGCATCGAAATTGAAAACTAGGCGCAGCTGCCAAGCCGCGGGGCTCATAGATGGATTTCTGAAGCAGCTGCAGGTGCATGCGCATGCACAAGCTTGCCGCAAAGACAGGTTTAGCAGCATGCAAGCAAACTTGAAGTCCCAGAACCAGAAATAGGGACATTCAGTTACAGGGATTTGAGTGGCACACTATCAGTGTCGCTGATCCAGCGTGGATGAAGTGGAACTTTAGGACAAAGGATCGATGTTACCTTACAAATATTGGAAGATTTCAGTAATTATTTTACGTTCATATAACGTAGGTTCAGTCGTGATTTCAACCAGAATTGATTGCACTTCAGCGCATCGCGTATTCCAAGGATTAAGAATTTTTTTGAAAGGACCATATTGCATGCGTTTCAAGCAGCATAGATTCCGTGCAGAAGCTTTGACAGGAACCTTGTAATGCACTTCAGCGCATTCCGGAGTTCATGTATGATGAAAATTTAAAGTATCGATGTTAGTTCATTTAATTTAACATGCGTTCCAAGCAGCGTTGGTTCCGTGCTGGAGCTTCGACCAGAAAAGCTTAGCGATTGTTAACTACCAACTGAACATCAGCACCAAATGCTAACAGCATTTCCAGAATATCAATATTGTTGCAGGTTCTGTGCTGAAGCTTCGACCAGAAGCTTCGCGATTATCATCTCAGCGTATTCTGCATTCGTGGACATAATATACATTTGAATGCTGAAGTATAAATTGCTATACTTGTGACACAGTTTTCAGACCGAGTCTCAGGGTGCCGGTCCGTGCAATATCCGGGGAATATCCATCCGCCGTCCCGCGGAGCCCAGGTCCCGGACCTCTCCCAGAAGGCGTCAAAAACTTAATCATTTGTTTCCGTGGAATTCTCGCGGCGTCAGGGCGCAGGGCCATCCGGAGTGTGACCGAAATGTGTGGACAGGTTACGTATGCCTGAGGCCGCCGCGGGCTTCGCCCGCGGCTTGGAAATATCTTACAGCCAGCTGTTTCCCATGCAGCCACCTGGGCCTGCCCCATGGTCCCAGTTCCCTTCCCCCCGCATGCTCTCTGCCTGAGGTCTGATGGTCAAGAGCCAGCATGAGTGGGCAGCACAGCGCAGTGCAAAACCCGATGGGCGAACAAGTGCTAAGCAGCGGGCAGCCGCACGGAAGGCTGCCTCCAGGCAAAGAGCAGCAGCAGCAGCAGCAGCAGCAGCAGGAGGCAGTGCACGCAAGGGGGATCGCGGGGGGTCGCCTGATACCTGCAGTGCATGCACTTGGGGTTTTAATCTTAGGACTTAGCTGAGCTCTGAATCAGAGCAAACCAGAGCTGAGCTGCTTGGACAGAATTTGAATCAGCTTTTTGAATTAGCTGCTGGTCTGAGCTGCTGGCTTCCACCACAGGGCCCTTCGTAATCCCTGCTGGTGCACCCATGGAGCACTCTGAATGGCACACCTGCCACCACAATGACTGGGAATTATTTGTATAAGGCCGCGGTCACACACAAAAATTTTCACTATTTTCACTTTTTTCCACTTGGAACATTTTGCAGTCACACACAATTTTTCCGACTTTTGGAGTGAAAAACTAAATTGTTTTCAATGCACCTGCACCTGCTCCCCCCATGACCACCATTTTCTTCCAGCATTACTGTTGGAAACCACACTAATGTTTCCTAGCTTCCCAAGACCATCAATAGGATCCAAAGAGTCCAAAAAGCTCTTTGCGACAGGTCCTCATGCCGCAATTAAGCAGCAACACGACACAGACTGCACTATCCATAAGGAGCCTGCAATGCTGCAGACGCCCTCGTTTGCACTCACTTTATGGCCTGCAAGGTCTTGCATGACAGTCAATCAACCTGGAGCTATTAGGGGAGAGTGTCAGGACAGGATGATGAAAAGTTTAGAGAGCGTGGTTGGCGCACACTTGAAAACTTCTGTTTTCCCCCTGTGCATGTGGCCATGGTGCATCAGTCCTTGCCTTCATTTGAGAGTATGTCCTAACGCATGCAAAAAAAGCCTTTTTTGCGCACAAGTACACATCAAATTGACAGTCTTAAGGCCCAGGAAATGTCAGCGATGAATATCCATCTCATTTTCTATTTGCCCGACAGTCTTCACCACATTTGGCACCCCACAAGTGTAAGCCTGGCAAATACAAACATCATCTCGGTGCATTGTCGCCTGGAGAATCATCACCAGCTAGTGCTTGCTGCAGCTGCATAAATAACGTGTGTAAACCATGTATGAAAACCTTGTCTCCTCAGACATTCTCCCGAAGTAAATGTTTTTTCCGACATACAAAACCTCAAACAAGGGGTTTCTAGGGGTCTTGCACGATTGGGACCCTCGCTGGGGGCCTCCTGAGACCACCCCCCATTTTCGCCCAAAGTTAAAAAAAGTGAAAAGTGCACTTTGGGGGTTTGAATTTAAAGTGAAAATCTTTTGGGGAGTGGAAAATTTTTCGTGTGTGCCATTTTTTTTACTTTTAAATTGGAGGAAAACTGGAAAAAGTGGAATAAGTGTAATTGACCAAAACAACAGCTTTCAGCTGGGGGGGGAAGGCAAGCTGGATCTTGGCAGCAGCGGCAAAACAATGTGCCTAATATTATCTGAAAACTAGGCGCAGTGCGAAGCCGCGGGCCTCATAGACAGGTTTCTGAAGCAGCTGCAGGTGCATGCGTGCACAAGCTTACCTCAAAGACAGGTTTCTTAAGCAGCATGCAGGCAAAGTTGAAGTCCCATAACCGGAAATAGGGACATTCAGTTACAGGGATTTGAGTGGCACACTGTCAGTGTCGCTGATCCAGCGCGGATGAAGTGCAACTTTGGGACAAAGGATCGATGTTACCTTTAAAATATTGAAATATTTACATAATTGTTTTAAGTTCATCTAACGTAGGTTCAATTGTGGACCTTCATCCGGCCGGAAGCGATTGCACAGCGCATCCCGTATTCCAAGGATTACGAATTGTTTTTGAAAGTATCATATTGCATGCGTTTCAAGCAGCATAGGTTCCGTGCAGAAGCTTTGACCGGAACTTTGTAATGCACTTCAGCGCATTCCGGAGTTCATGGATAATAAGAATTTAAAATATGGATTTCAGTTCATATAACATACGTTCAAAGCAGCGTTGGTTCCGTGCTGAAACTTCGACCAGAAGCTTTGCGATTGTCATCTCAGCGTATTCCGCATTCGTGGACATAACATATGTTTACACGCTGGACTTTAAATCGCGTATTTGTGACACAGTTTCAGACGGAGTCACAGGGTGCCGGTCCGTGCAATATCCGGGGAATATCCATCCGCCGTCCCGCGGAGCTCAGGCCCCGGACCTTTTTTTTCCCGGACCCAAGACAGCGTCAAAAACTTCATTCGTTTCCGTGGAATTCTTGCGGCGTCAGGGCGCAGGGCTATCTGGAGTGTGACCGAGATGAATGAAGTACTGATGTATGCCTGGGGCCGCCGCGGTGCTTCGCCTGCAGCTTGGAATTATACTTGATAGAAGTACAAGGCAAGCATGTATGTCATGAGTGTAGCGGTGTGAGGCCCATAAAAACAAATCGAAATCGATGATTCCTGACAGCCGATTGCTATTATACATAACCCGTTACAATCAGAGTTGTGCAAATACGGCGTCAATCAGAAATGGCACCGTGAATAACGGTGCGTAATTGACGCTGACGTCACTTTACCGTCAATTACGGTGAATTCATACTGACGGTGGGAAATCGTAAGTAACGGTGCTGCGTCAGGAACTCTGTGGCTCAGAGGCC
>LFIK01004520.1_pt1 | contig 11265 bp, 9 predicted proteins | sample 643401 | NCBI WGS metagenome assembly LFIK01 (sample SAMN03777447, study PRJNA286221) | soda lake metagenome | biome: soda lake; feature: Kulunda steppe; material: water; isolation source: sample T5-Br brine of Lake Tanatar-5 | place: Russia: Kulunda steppe | collected 2010-07
AATTTATAAAAGGGGATATTTGTGATTACAAGACCTGCCTGGCCGCTACAAAAGATATAGACAAAATCTCCCACCAGGCGGCGCTGGGTTCGGTGCCCCGTTCTATTGAAAACCCGATGCGCTCCACGGAAGTGAACATCCTGGGAACTGTGAACGTGATGCATGCCGCTGTAAAAAATAACGTGGAGAGAGTCATTCTCGCCTGCAGCTCCAGTACCTATGGAGACAGTAAAGAACTCCCTAAAGTGGAAGATAGAATTGGGAAGCCGTTAAGCCCGTATGCCGTTACCAAATACTCTATAGAGCAATTTGCAGATGTATTCCGGCAGTGCTACGGGCTGAAATACATTGGGCTGCGTTATTTTAATATCTTTGGTCCAAAACAGAACTCCGACAACCCTTATGCTGCCGTAATTCCTATTTTTTGCAAGGCTTTTCTGGAAGGGAAACAGCCAACGATTAACGGAGACGGCTATACCAGCCGTGATTTTACGTATGCTGCAAACGCAGTTCAAGCAAATGACCTAGCGTTGTTTACGGAAAGTGAAGAAGCCCTGAACAAAATATACAATGTAGCCTGTAACGACCGGGTCTCACTCAATGAAATGGTAGAGACCTTGCGGGAGATTAGTGCTGAAATTGAACCGATTTACGGCCCGGAACGGCTTGGGGATGTAAAGCACTCCGAGGCGGATATTTCGAAGATTCAGAACCTGCTGGGGCATGAGCCTGAGATCTATTTTAAAGAAGGGCTTGGGAAAGTTTTGAAACTATATAGGTTGAAATAATTACATATAGAATTTGGCGAATAGAAAGAAACATATTAGAATTTATTTTGGAGTGAATTCTAAATGAAAATAAATTTTTCATTCTTATTTAACAATGTTAGCAATTTTCTTAAAAAAAAATCTTTTGCCAGTGACGTGGCAAAGATTATGGGGGGAACCGCATTCGGTCAAGCTCTTGGTGTAATTACCCTTCCCATTATAACTAGACTTTTTGCACCAGATGCATTCGGTTTATTGGGTGTTTACAGTGCTATCGTTGGTATTTTGGGTGTAGTAGTTTGCATGCGATATGAGCTTACTATTGTAATACCTAAGGTAGATAATGATGCAGCCCATTTATATTGGGTTAGTATAGGATTTACCCTGTTTTGGACATCTATTGCTCTTATCGCTGTTATGTTATATTCAGTTGAGATTGCTAATCTTGTAAATGCACCAGAATTGGCTCCATTTCTTTGGTTGGTACCCATTGGAGTTTTTATTAAAGGTATACACACATCAAACAGTCACTGGAATACCCGTAGATCAAAATTTGGACGGCTTGCCAGTGTGCAAATAAGCAACTCAGTGGTTACATCCGTCTCAAAAATCGGTGCAGGACTGGCCGGTTTTACATCAGGTGGTTATTTGATAGCCGGTTCTTTGACAGGCACGTTCACTGCATCTTTAGAATTGGGTAGAAAAATATGGAAGGAAGATAGGAATTATCTCTTAAACGGAATTACTAAGGTGAAATTACTTAATGTTATTAAGGAGTATAAAAATATATCAATATTTAATACTTCAGCTTCATTATTTAACTTTATTTCTACAAATGCTCCTCTTATACTTTTGGCTTATTTTTTTAATCCTGCAATTGTTGGTTTTTACGTATTGGGTCATAAAATATTAAAAGTTCCGGTAAACCTATTAGGTAAATCAATTCAAAAAGTATATTTCCAACGCGCATCTGATGAATATAACAAGACGAATAACTTAACACATATTACTGAAACTACAGGGATCAAACTGAGTTTAATGAGCATTTTTTTTATGACATTAATGATATCTACTGTAGCACCTTTAACACCTGTCATATTTGGTGGCGAATGGATCGTAGCAGGTCAATACATGCAATGGATTGCTTTATGGATAGGAATTACATTTATATCAACTCCCTTACGAAGTATTAATACTATTCTCCATCAAGAAGACAAAGTTTTATATTTTCAAATTTTTGCTTTTAGTCTAAGAATTGTTGCCTTACTAATTGGTGGTATTCTACTCCATGATGCTTATATAACAGTTATATTGTATTCTGTCGCTAGCTTTATATATCAATATTTATTCTGTTGGTGGATATTTTCATCGGTAAAAGCATCTTTATTGAAAGTATTTTCAAAAATAAAATTATTCATTTTACTGTCTGCTATAAATTTATTAATATCAATATTTTTTCAAACACAAAATTTTCATTTAGGGTTAATAATCGTCATTAATTTTGCATATGTAATATTATCTTTGTACATGACAAAGTCGTACTGGAAGGTCATTATAAAATAAAATTCAATCATTAAAATATGATTATAAATAAGACAGAGAGCTTAAAATGATAGTATTACATATTGGTTTACCAAAAACAGGAACTACAACTTTACAGAAAGTATGTTTAGAAAAGTTTGCAAATGTTGTTACGCCTTACTCTAAAGAAGTTTGGAAGCGTAATATTAAAAAAAAATTTCCCAATTATATTCAAAAACAAAATCCTAAAATATGGGAATCAACAGAAGGGAGAGAATTTATCCTAAAATTAATAGAAATATCAAATTCAAAAGTTTGCAATGGTAATTTAATATTCAGTCTTGAAACAATGTGTATGCCACCATTTTTTGTGGTTGATAAAAGTAAACTTCCTTTTTTCAAAGGATGTAATTCTATGGAATTTCCAATAGTTAAACATCTTTCAATGATGTGCAAAGCTGTTCCTGAATTTTCCAATGTTAGAATAATAATAACATTACGAGACCAAGCAAGTTGGCTGGCATCATTATATGCTGAACAGACTAGGCAAATTAATAATCCAACTGAGAAGGACTTTACAAATAGAGTAAGAAAATTGTTGAATGATCCAAGTACAGAAGGCGCAGGATTTTTAAATTATTCGAAGTTATATAAAGATTTAATTGAAGTTGTAGGAGATGAAAACGTTTATCCCATGTTTTTGGAAGAAATTAATTTGCCCTGTTATTGGCAAATGGTAGAAGAGGCTACAAATTTACCAATCAACTACATGCAATTTTGTGAGATGATGAATAAAAGAGTAAGAAGAAGAGCAATAAACGAAGGTTGTTGGAAGATCAGAAGAAGAGAGAGAATCTTAAGGAATGCGAAATTTTTTAATTCTTTAAAACAATTTGGTATGCCAAGACAATTTTATTGTTTGCTTGACAAAATAGATGTGTTAATTGGAGATAATCGATCTGATAAATTTTGTTTATCGAGTGAACTTGAGAATGAAATTAAAGCTTATTGTAAACCATTTAATCAAGAATTATCTATGATATTAGATAAAGATCTTTCCAGAATGGGGTATTAATAAACAAATTATCTATTAATCACTTACAGGTGTATATGGTGATTAGTGTATTTAAATTGTATATGATTAAATAAATTTAAAATTGAATATATTAATATGTTTGTTATAACAGGATGTGGAAGATCTGGAACTGGATACATACATTCTAGATTGAATTCATCAGGTATAAAATGTGGTCATGAAAGTGTTTATACACCACATGGATTTGGAGGGTGGGGTGATTATGTAGGAGATTCATCTTGGTTTGCCGCTCCATTTATAAAATCTAGTGATAGTTTCCCAGTAGTACATCTCATCAGAAATCCAGTTAAAGTATTAAAATCATTTTATAGAATTGGGCTTTTTTCAAGACTTAGCTGGAGGAATTTCATAGTTAACCCTTCTCCTATTTACGTAATAAAAAAATATTCTAGACCAAAAAATATTATTAAACGGTATATACATGTTAGAAATCACAGAAATATATTAGATAAGTACACAAGCTGTTTAAGCCTAGATGATGAAATATCGAGAATATGGAAGTACTGGATTGAGTGGAATATGTTAGTTGAAGAAAAGTGTGAATATTCTAAAGTAAAATATTTTAGAATAAAGCTTGAAGAATTAGATGACAGATGGGAGGAGGTAATTGAACATATAGGATATGATGTCCCAGTCAAGCCATCTAAAGCTAAAAATACAAAAGATATATATCCTGATAGACCATTATTTAATTTAAATCCTCCAGATGAAGTAAAAGAACTGGCAAAAAAGTACGGTTACAATATTTAGAGTAAATAAAAAATAATTTAAAGAACAATGAAACTATAAAAAAGTACTTATAATAATATATAATAAATGAAAAAATTAGCTGTAATAATTAAAACTACTCCTAAGAGAAAGTCTATTCTTTGGTTGCTTAATTCTGCAGAAATTTCTCTTAAAGATTGTGATTATCGCCTTTATATTGCAGATGAACAACCAATAGATGATTGGAAAATAGAACTATATAATAAATTACAGGAAAATGGACATTATATTCATATTTGGGAAGAACCTGTTTCTGTAACAGTAGCTCGTAATTATTTAATTAATCAATTACAGAATGAAAAGTATGTTCTCCGTGTAGATGATGATTTTGAACTGGGAGGGGAATTTCATTTAAATAATATGATAGAATTACTTGAAAGTAAGCTAAATATTGATTTTTGCTGTAGTATTGAAAGACAGATTGGAAAGGGAAAGAATGTTGGTTCTGGTGAACTTCGTATAGCATCAGGATTCATTTATCTGGAAAAGAAAAAATGGCCATTAATAAAACTTAAGAAAGATAATGAATGGAATTTTACAATACACAATGGCATTAATTACGCCAAAGCAGATTTTATGAGAAATTTAATTTTACTTAAAAGAAAATGTTTTGAATATGTTAGATGGAATGAAGATCTAAATTTTGAGGGAGAACACTCAGATTTTTATTTGTCATTGAAAAAATTTGGGTTGCAAGGTGCATTTACTCCTGATTCAATACATTATCATCGTGATGACTTAAAACATATATATATAGATAAAGATGATGATTTAAAAAGAAGAAGAAGTTCAAGTGAAAATCAGATCGTTTGCAAATCATTCACTGAAAAATGGGGAGGGTATCCTGAAATGAATTACGTAGGAGTTTATGGTATATATAAGAAATTTAGAAAATCTGTAAAAAAAGCTTTAACAAATGTAATTGATTTATAAAATGAAATATATGGTTTCGAAGGGTACTCTAAATGGAAAAGTTAAACTTTCAGGAGCAAAAAATAGTGTTTTACGTTTACTGGCAGCATCTTTATTAAGTGACAGTAAAATTAAAATTCAGAACTATCCTTCGGGTTTACTTGATGCCCAGGTGCATGTTGGCATGTTGGATGAACTGGGTAAAACCTGTGAATTAATTGACGATGAGACAGTTATAATAGAGGGAAAAAAAAATCTCGAGTCTGTTCTTGAATGGGATGACCGATCCATAAGAAATACGCTTCTAATATTAGGTGCTTTAACAACACGTACGGGAGAGGGGGCAGTACCACTGCCTGGTGGCTGTAAATTAGGGGAGCGTAAATACGATCTCCATGTAATGCTATTGGAAGAATTAGGAGCTGAAGTTTGGCAGGAAAATGGCATGCTTTGTGCAAAGGCACCAATTGGGGGGTTGAAAGGGACTGATATTAACTTACCGATCCGATCAACTGGTGCTACGGAAAATGCAATATTATCCGCGACACTTGCCAATGGTGTAACCAGAGTTTGGAATCCCCATATACGTCCTGAAATTTTGGACCTGATTAAATTTTTGAATCGAATGGGAGCCAAAATACGGGTTTTTGGCCAAGAACATATAGAAATTACAGGGGTGGATGGATTAAATGGATGTACCCATTCGGTCATTCCGGATAATATGGAGGCGATTACATGGGTGGCCGGTTCTGTAATGACAGGAGGTGATGTTGAAATTATTGGGTTCCCATTTAAAGATTTGGAAGTGGCGCTTGTACACCTTCGCGATAGTGGAGCAAAATTTTACAGAGGTGAAGATCGACTAATTGTCAGAGGGGGTACCTGTTTTCCGCTTGAAATTAGTACTGGCCCTCACCCGGGAATAAATTCGGATGTACAACCTATATTGGCAGCATATGCTGCACAGGCAAAAGGAAAATCACGTATTGTAGATCTTCGGTTCCCCGGCAGATACGGATATGCCAATGAAATGGCAAAGATGGGACTGGATTATAAGATTGAAGGAAACTTATTAAACATCTACGGTAATGGCGGAGGGTTGAAAGGGACTGAAGTGAGAGCACTGGATCTAAGGGCGGGTGCGGCTTTATTACTTTCCGGTATGGCTTCAGAAGGTGAAACAATCATTCATGATGCCTGGCAAATTGAACGTGGTTATAATAATATTGTTGAAAAGCTTAGTCAGTTAGGAGCAAATGTTGAAAAGGTTTCAGAATGAAAACTAAAAAGTTAACTGATTCTGCAATTGATGATTTAAAAGAAATTATACCTGGTGGTGTATGTACCGATATAGAATTATCGTCTATTAGCCGCTGGAAAATAGGTGGAGTGGCTGATTGCATAGTTAAACCTTCAAACAGTAAAGAAGTAAGTTCACTTGTAAGCTATCTGAATTCTTATGATTTACCTTACATTGTTATTGGCTCAACCAGTAACTTACTGTTCTCAGATGAAGGTCTAAGGGTTGTTGCTATTCAAATTGGCGATCGGATGTCAGAGTATCAGATAGTGAAAAACTCTGTATGGACCCACGCAGGGAAGTGGGTTCCGGGGCTGGCTCGTAATGTGGCACAGGCAGGATTATCAGGCATTGAACATACTGCCGGGATACCCGGCACAATTGGTGGTCTAATTTGCATGAACGGAGGCAGTCAAAGAAAGGGAATTGGTACTCATGTAAAATCCGTGAAGGCAGTTTCACCTACCGGTGAATTAAAAACATTTACGAATGATGATTGTAAGTTTGACTATAGAAGCTCTGTTTTTCAGAATAACGGTTATATCATTGTTGAGGCAGAACTGGAATTCAATGAACAAAAAAAGTATTCGGAGATTCGAGATGAGATGCTTGAAATATTGCGTGACAGGCGTGCGAAATTTCCACAGAGATTACCCAATTGTGGTTCTACCTTTGTCAGTAATCCTCAAATTTATAAAAAGTACGGCCCACCGGGAGCGGTTATTGAAAGATTAGGTTATAAAGGATATAGAAAAGGGGGGGCTGTAGTGTCTGATGAGCATGCCAACTTCATTAATAATGAGAGAAATGCACTTGCAACAGATGTTTTATGGTTAATAAAAAAAATTCAAATTGATGTTTACAAAAAAACCGGTTTTAAAATGAAGGCAGAAGTGAAGTTTGTGGATGAACTTGGAGAAATAAAGCAAGCAGATTTAAAAAAATAAAAATGAAAATAGTAAAGCTCATAACTTCACATGGTGGATCTTCTTATACAGGTAAAGGCGGACATTATTATAGTTGTAGTATTTTAGGCAAGACACTATCCAAATATTATAATGTTGAGATATTTAGTTTTGGAAAAAATCCATCACCGGTACTAAACAATATGTCTGATGATCTAAATGTCAGTCATATACAAATTGATAAAATACGAGACCTTCTATTTTTTTATAAAAACAAAAAATTGGCTGCTTCTATTGAAGCCTGTGATGTGATACATTGTTATGATAAACCTAGTATTTATCAGGCATTTAAACTTGGAAGAATATGGAACAAACCTGTTATTGTAACAAAATGTGGTGGGCCAAGTCCACAGGGATTATATTATCCATTTGTGAAAAACATAATTGTTTTTAGTAAGGAAGATGTAGATTATTTTAGCTCGAAATCTAAGTATGATGATAGTAATATACACCACATACCAAATAGAGTACTCCCTATTGAGACTGATTATGAAAGAATTCAAACAATTGAAAATAAAATGCTTAAGGAATATAAAATTAAAATTTTGATAATTGCTAGATTTACTAAGAAATATAGAGAGGCACTTCTCCAAACCATCAAGTTTGCTAATAAACTCAGAAGCCAAAATGTAAGTTGTGCTACTATTTTGTTGGGACATAACCAGAATAGAGAAGTGTTGGAAGAGGTAAAAGAAAGATCAGGAGAAGATGATTATATTATTAATGACAATAAACTCTGCGATAATGCAAAACAAATAATTCCCGTTGCAGACCTGGTGATTGGAAGTGGTCGTTCAATTATGGAAGCGGCACAATTTGGGAAAATACTAATGATACCTGTCCCTGAAAACGAATATCCAGTACTGTTAACACAGGATAATATTGAGGTGTTTTTAAAACATAATATGACAGGCAGAGGTATTGATGGGAATAATTACGTGAACTATGATGAAATAATAAATACATTTAAAAATCCTTCATATTCACAGTTTATAAAAAACTATTATGGAAAGAATTTTTCGGTGGATAATGCAATTCATAAGTATAAAAAAATTTATAAAAGTTTAGCAAACTCCGGGGGGCGTTTTTATGGCGGTGAGTACTTACTATTGGCAAATAACTTGAAGAAATATTACCTCATTTAAATGAAGGCAATTAGTTCAATATACTTGTTACTAATATTAAATACATTTTTAGATATTTTCGATGTATTTTTGCCTTTATTTACGACTGTAATAAGAGGAAGTTTATACGCAATCTTTTTTTATTTGCTACTGCTTAATCTTAAAAAAATCGAGATAGATAAAATAGGTATTTTAATTTTTGTATTTCTTGGTTATTTAACTTTACTAATACCCTTTTCAAGTGATATAGTCTATACTCTAAGGCAACTGATAATACTTGCTTTTACTTTTTTCATATATATAGTTTCTTATAACTTATTTAATAAAAAAACAGATTTTAAAAATTTAAAGTATTTGGTTTATATAATTCTAGCTTTATATGTACTAAATGCTCTTTTTTTTACTATTACCAGATTAGGTCCTTCTGTATATGGAGAATCTGGGATTTTCTTAACTGGAAGTCTCTCACATAATAAAGTTTATCCAGGTAGCGTGGTTTTTTTGTTCACACCTTTGGCATTCTTATTTATTAAAAAACAGAATCAAAAAATACTTTTAATATTACTGGGTACATTATTCGTAATAGTTGTGCTTTTGACCTTAAGGAGATCGGCAATTCTTGTTATATTATTAGGAATCATTTGTTATCTATTCTTTTCGAGTGAGAGAAAAAATATTTTCACACTAATTTTTACATTTATCGTTTTAGCAACACTACTTTACCCTTTGTATGGTTTCATCTTAGAAGAGCAGATTTTAGCAAGATCCAATGTACTTATTGATAAAGGAAGTTTAATAGAAAGAGGTATCGCTTCAGAGGCCAGAGGACGTGAAATATTATCCGTATCAAACATGGTTTATAGTTTTGATGATTTATCATATACATTATTTGGAACTGAGTTATTTAACTCTATGGGTACTTATAATTCTTTACAATATACTTTTCCTCCATCTCGCCCACTGCACACCGACTATGGTACAATACTTCATGGTAGTGGGATAGTTGGTTTTTTCATCTATTCATCGATTTTTATATCAATCTTATTCAAATTTTTTATAGTAAAAAGAAATAAGTCGCAATTTGATAAATCATTGAATGTCCTTTTTATAACAATGTTTTTTATACTTCTTTTAACTACTATTACGGGTGGAATTGTAGCTATATCTTTCAGAAGTTTACTGTTTTTTATATTTGGTGCAACAATTGGTTACTACGATAATACATCTCTCAAAAGGTTAAACAAGTAAAATGTCTAGAGTTTTAGTTATAACCCAGAAACTTACACTAGGCGGGGCTCCCAAAAGACTTATAATGCTGTCCGATATACTAAATAAAAACAGATATAAAATATTTATTGCTTCTCCGGGGGGTGAATTATTCAATTCTAGAGAGGATATTTCGTTTATCAAAATGGAGCAAACAAATAATCCAATAAAAAAAATTTATTTATATGTATTAAATATTATTCTATTAAATAAAATAATTAAAAATTCAGATGTTGATATATTATTATGTAATACTCGATACTATTTTTTTATGTGCAAACTATTAACTATTAGAAACGAATTAAAATACTATAACATTATTCAAGGTACTCCCACGAAAATCCCACTTTTAAAGTTTTTCCATGGAGAAAAAATATTATCGGTATCAAATGCAGTAACTAATTATTTAATAAATGATGTAGGTATCTCAAAACAAAAAATTATTACAGTAAAAAATACTGTTCCAAAGCTAAGGAAATATTCCTCTAAAGAAGTTTTAGAATCAAGGAGGAAGTTTAATCTAGATAAATATTTTATTTTATCTTGTATTGGAAGGTATGATGAAGTGAAGGGTCATAAATATTTATTAACTGCATTTAAAAAAATAGTTCAAAGTGGATTAAGTAAAGATTTTAAGCTCATTTTAATGGGTTTTGGAGATTTGGAGTCAGAAATAGTCAATATAATAGAGAAGAATAATCTTGAGGAAGATGTTTTAATGCTACCAAAACATTCAAATGTTGAAGAAGTAATTAATATTACCGATATAGCAATTTTACCTTCTTTAAGAGAGGGATTATCAACTTTCTTATTGGAAGTAATGTCTATTGGGAAACCAATTATAGCTTCAGATATACCAGGAAATGATGAGTTAATCGATCATGATATAAATGGTATACTGGTACCACCTCGATGTTCAGATTCAATTACTAAAGCTGTGATTGACTTAGTCAATTCAAAGAGTAAAAGAGAAAAATATTCAAAAAATTCATTAATAAAATACTATAATGAATATTCATTTGAGAAATATTCAAAAGATATTGAAAGATTTTTTAATCAGTAAAATTTTAAATTGAAAATCTTATTCCATCTCGGCCACCCTGCACATTTTCATCTGTTCAAAAATGTTATTCAAAAATTACAAAATGAAGGTCATCAAACCGATATCCTGATTAAAGAGAAGGATGTGCTGTCAGAACTTCTGGATTCCGCAAGATTCAGGTATCATAATATCTTACCGGAGGGAAAATCTGCAGGCCGGCCGGGTTTAGTGTTTGACCTGTTCAAAAGGGGAAGCCGGATCATTTCATTTTGCCGCAAGAGCAAACCGGATTTATTGGTGGGGACATCGGCAGATATTTCTTATGTGGGAAAATTTCTTGGCATTCCATCCATAAACGTTCAGGAAGATGATGCTTCCGTCATTCCGCTGCACGCCTGGATTGCCTACCCCTGGGCTACGGCACTGCTCACTCCGGACTGCTGTGATAACGGCCGCTGGGACTCAAAGTCCACAAAATATCCGGGCTACCACGAGCTGGCCTAT
>LFIK01004522.1_pt1 | contig 11263 bp, 20 predicted proteins | sample 643401 | NCBI WGS metagenome assembly LFIK01 (sample SAMN03777447, study PRJNA286221) | soda lake metagenome | biome: soda lake; feature: Kulunda steppe; material: water; isolation source: sample T5-Br brine of Lake Tanatar-5 | place: Russia: Kulunda steppe | collected 2010-07
CCCCCCCCCGGCAGGGCGCCAGTGGCTCAGATGATGCGCCTGTGCAGTGTGTGTTCGTGTTTGTGTATGTGTGCGTGCAGCATGTACGTGTTCATCTGTGCATGTGTGTGTTTGTGTGTGTATGTGTGCGTGAGTGTTTGTGTGTGTGTGTGTGTGTGTGTGCGCGCGCGCGACCTGTCTCAGCCTATACAGGCAGGGGGCTTAAAAATGTTGACATTTGCTTGAAAATTTGAGCCTTGACAAAAAACATCTTGCCAAGCCAGCATGCCAAAGCAGCACATCACATTACGGCAGCACTGCACATGACGAGCGCAGCACAACGCCTGCTGCGCAATTTGGAGTGGCAGCGCTGTGGTGTGGAAGTCACCTCCCAAAGGAACACTCACTGTTTGCGTTGTCAATGGGCTCCACCAGTACCTGCATCCAGGATGACGGTAGCATCTTGAGAGCAAGTAAGGGGAAGACAGACATTGAAAGATGGTGTGTAGACGTTGTGTCCACCAAAACATCCCCAGCATGCAGCATGTCCGCTGCATGGTTGGGGCCCCTCATCGCCTTGTTTCAAAATGACAAATCCAGATGTTGATCACGTGCGTCTTTTGTGAGGCCCCTTTGTGTCGGGTTGGAGAAAAGCATGCGCATCTGGATGTCACTTTTACAGACACAATATGTCCGGACAAGCCCTCGCAGGCAAAACTATCCTCGTGCCTGTTTCAATGAGTAGCTGCCAGGATTGATCAACACTGGTTGGCGTTGCTTTCCTTCAAGCCCTCGTGAGAACTTCAGGTCCTGTCCCTGCTTGGGACTAAAGATTGGCCTACTGACTTTGTATTGCCCCCTGGTAATTGTTTGTGGAGGCGGTTGAGCACAGCATCCAATAGAGTCTGGAAGATTGAAGTGACCCCACCAAGCGTTCCTTTGAGGATCAGGGGCACGCGGCCATTACCTGCAGTGCCTCAAGCGCATGCCGCGTCTCCTCTGCCGGGAGCCCAGACTCTGACGTAAGCATAGCCACGACCTCTTGGATTAGTTCAGTCTCTGACGGGTCCATGGACTGCCTAATCTTGCTATGCTGCAAGCACGCATCAGGGGGGAGAATCATAAGGGGACACTCAAAGTATCTGGAAATGAATGGCGTCTGGGGCATGGGGTGCCATTCATGCTTTGCATTTAATGAGGTCAAAAAGATTCATCGTGCTTGCTGCGTACCCACTCCTACCCTTGACAAATGGCGCCACCCTGGCTTCACTGCCTTCACAGGGCTCCAGTAATAATCTTACCAACATCACGAAAACACGAGCTTTTTTCTGGATACGGCCGAGGCACCACCAATGCTGAGCTTCGCAAAAAAGCCTTCCTCATGGGCTCATTCCAAGCGGGTCATTTGCTATCCAGCCCTTCGTGTGCTCCTGGTGAGCTCCTCTAAAGGAAACAGAAGTAATCTAGCCAAGAGTGCAGGCCTGCTTCACCTCCATAATCTCATCTTCCTGCACTGGAGGTTGTCTGTCTTGGTCTTCCTGGGAAACTTGCTGGAGGCGCTGTTTTTCAAGGGCGCCGTCCCTCAATGCTTGCTGGTCACTATGCTCTGCACATGAGCATCACAGAATTACCAGGATGCATGAACAGGGTAGACAAGGCTGATCACGGTAGCTGCGTTGTTTCCGAGGGCTTGACATCTTATTGGCATTGCTTGTGTGCAGGCCTTCCATGCTAGCAAACTTAAGCTGGAAACAACGAAATTACCTATGGCCCAGTGCAACAGCTTTTCCAGGCTATCATTCGGATCAGGCTTCCTTCCAGGCTGATCATGCCTTGGTTCTTCTTGATCAGGCAGGGGCATGATGCCCCCTCCTCCCCCTTGGCTACCTCCAGTAAGTTTGAAACAAGTACAAGACAGTACACAAAGGAGTAGGAGCAGCCCGCTCTTCCTCAGCATGGTTCTCTGCCAAATCATGCCAAATGCCACTGTCATTCAAAGCATATTTTTTATATGGTACTTAATTTTTTTTGTACGATAAAATGAGCTAAGGATGAACTTCTCCAGACGCGTTTTTGGAGGGAACCCAGGTTGGTGAGGAGAATCATTGCTACCAACCACAGACTCTACTTGATTATGGCTGGCCCTCATTCTCTTACGCACTGAGTAGTCCCACCTAGTAAGCATTTTCTTTTGCGTGGTTGAACAAACAGTAGACTTTGAGGGCCATGTGGCACGCTGCACATGAATGATAATTGTTTGGAGCCTTTGGAAGATCAACTAGGCAGGGCTGGATAAGAGACGGAAGTCTAGACTTTGATCCTGCTGAGTACGGAAAGCTCGGAGTGGCCCGCATCGACACATGCAACGCCCTGCACACTAGATGCTGACAGGAGAATGTGTCAGGTGCTCAAAAATTCATGAAATTTGCCAGGCATAGCCTGTGCCTGGGCAGTGCATGCAAGCATGTGCTTGCTTTCCGTCCCAGGGCGCACACCCTGGCTTTGCTTACTACCCTGCACACCTCGCTCGCAAAGCAGCAAAGCCTCTGCACTCTTGAGGTCCCTGTGTCCGTTGCACCCCCAGATGGCTTCAAGCTGGTCATCGAGTACGGGCCGAGCTTCAGGGAGTATGGCGAGCAGCACGGAGGCAAAGTCAGGTTACCCAAGGCTCTGGCCACCCTCGAGCTAGCATGGACCTCGGAAGACAGCGAGGCGGAGGTTGTGGAGCGCCTTGCCCAGGTGGGTGCAGGGGCGGGGTTGACCATGCTGTGGGCGGATGTGCTGTGCGTGCTGTGTGTGGCGGGCGCGGGGCGCGTGCTGGGAGTGTGGAGCACGCAGTGTGTGCTGCGTGCAGGGTGCCTCTGTGTGGGGCATGCGCAGTGTGCTGTGGTATGTGCAGGTCTGCAGTGCGTTGTGTGTGAGTTGCCATGCTTTTAGCAGGATGTCAGTTGGATGGACGGGGCGGCCGTTGGGGGTAAGGAATGCCATGTGCGGAAGAACACTTTGGGGACACCAGCCCTGTTACCAGACTTTATTTTGGACCCCTCTCAGTGCAGATGTGCTGTATACGCAGTGTGCCCGCTTTCTCGCTTGCGTGTTTGGCAGCAACAAAGGCCTGGCAGGAGACGGCATGTTGGTAGTGCTGGCCTCCCCCACATACAGCATTTGACGCACCATGGGTTGACCTCGGAGTGCATGGCATGCAACAGCCATGGTTGCTCCTTAACGCGTAGTCTGCACATTTGGCCCTATCTGGGTACGAAACAAGAGCGTGGTACAAAACAAGCGCAGAGGGCAGGAGGAGTTGTATAGTCCTTCAGATACCTGACCAGCTCCTTCCTGCGCATTCCCCTGGCGTGTCAGCACATGGTCATGCTCGCCCTCATGTGCAACTGGCCATGCTCACCCTTGTGTGCGTGCGGCTATGCTTGCCCTCGTGTGCGCATCCCCTTGCTCTCCCGTGCCACTCTCAATGAACACCAGAGCCCGCCTGCTTACTTGCGCACCTGTGCCCATGCCCATGCTCTGTTTGTGCGTGCAGCGCAAGAGCGCGCTCATCCTGGAGCGCATGGAAGAGCGGGTGGCCCTTTCGCTCTCCGTGGACCCCACCCCCCATGCGGCCACCTTCCCAGAGCCACGCATCCTGTGCAGCCTGAAAGTGGTGCCCAGCTTCCCCGCGCTGCGCTGCATCAATGCGGCGCGCACGACCGCCTCTGGCACGGTGCGCACAACTGCTTTGGCACGGTGCGCACGTTTGCTTCTGGCATGGTGTACACGATTGCTTCTGGCACGGTGCGCACGACTGCCTCTGGCATGTTGCGGGCTGCCCTGCGGGCTGGCATGCCTGCTGTGGCGCATGCGTGTCCCATATGCACCACGGCACCTGCACATGGGGCGCAGAGGGGCCTCTGAGCGAGGTTGCCGTGCTCGTCCACAAGGAGTGTGCATGCTCGACGGGGTTGTTGCGGCTTTCCGCTGGTGACGTGTGCCGACAGTCCAGCAGGCTCGCGCCTGTTCGTGCTGACATGCTTGCTTGCTCTATCGCTTGCGGGGGCCACAAAAGGAGGTGTGCTCGCCTGTGATCATCGGTCCCACGGCATGACACAAGGATGCACGGTGCACAAGTAGGATTGATGTGCACAAGTAGGATTGATGGCACAGGAACAGGTTTCATGGCATATGCCAGTGGGATCCGCAGCCCTTGTCCAGGTGCTGGTAGCTGTAGACTCTGAGCGGGTGTGCCTGGGACTGGCAGCATTATATGTACGCCCATTAGGGTCCAATGCATGTGCCCATTAGGGTCCAATGCGTGTGCCTGGGGCTGGCCGCACCAGGATCCAACACGCGCGCCCGTATGCACTGCGGGCCGCCTGCAGGTGTCTCCCTCCCTCATGGCAGCCCTGCTGAAGCACTGCGAGCTCAAGGGCGTGTGGAAGATCAAGGGCGCCGACGGTTTCGGCAACTGGTGGGCCACGTGCACTGAAGTGTCGCAGTGGGAGTCGATGCGCAACCTGAACCTCAGCTACTGCAACCTGGCCAACATCCCCAACACCGTGGGCGAGCTCAGGGCGCTGCGTATCCTGCGGCTGAGCCACAACAGGTGCGTGTGCATTCTGACACAGCACTTGTTTTTGCTGCTGCTGAGGATGGGTTACTGAGGCAGAGGCTGCTTCTGGTGCTGCTCTACATCAGTGTGTGCAAGCACTGCCGTTCTCTACGTATGTTTCAGGGGGGGGGCGGGAAGGTGCATGAAGAGGCATGCATGCAATGCTATTCATGCTCCAGTATGGGCGCAGGTGTGCTTGCTGTGCAGGATGGGCAATTTGGCAAGAGGCAGGCTTGCGTTATTAGGAAAGAAGGTATAACCCTTGTGTGAATGACGTGCGGATCATTACGCCAACGAACGAAGGCCTGCCTTGGCCGTACTTGCTCAGAGAGTCTCCCATTCTGCAGCGCCCTAAGGTGCTTCTGCATGCGCTCTCGCTGCACAAATCGTGCTGCTTTGCTTTTCGAGCTGCATGCTCCAGTGATGCTGCTCTGCCTGCTCACGCCAGTGGTACGTATACAACCTCCAGGTTGACCTCACTGCCGAGCGGCATAGGAAAGCTGCAAGAGTTGGAGGTCCTAGCCTCAGACCACAACCTCCTGACAAGCGTGCCAGGTGTGTGCCTGGTCAGGTCATGACGGTCTGTGTAGCCTGTCAGGTCATGAAGCAGCGTGGCAGAGCCATCTAATGCCTGCGTGGCATTCAAACCAGGCACGTGGAGAGGCATGCCGTGAAATTGTGCTGGGTACCTGCAAGGTGTGTAGTACGGTTCATGCCCATATTATCTGCCTAAAATGGTCCGCATAAATCATGGCGGAAATCCTCTTGGGTCAGTAACGATTATCAGGATTAATTGAAATGGTTTGATGGGAGGTATGCAGCTGTGAGTGGATGGCCTGCTTGCGTGGAACTTTTCCTCTGGAGTTCTGAGGTAGTGAGGGGTTTCAGAGCCGTACAGGAAATTCAGTGCAAACAGACCATTCACAAACAGTCACGTGCCTCCAAATTATCCCCATGCAATTATTGTGGAAATCCCTTGGGTCAGCATTAAAAAGAACAGATTACTGCAACAAATCACCGGCCAGCGGACGCCCACTTGATGCCCTGTGGGACAGCACAGAAGCTTGTGTTGAGTACTTGGGGGTCGTTGGTTCCCTTGAATGCACTGCCAGCATGATTATGGCCTTTGTTCTGCCACAGATGACATGTGGTTTACATCCATGCCATGCACTTGGATCATATGCCATCTTGCAGACCCCAGGACAATGCTTTTTCTGCGATGCACTCCTTTCAACATGACTGATTTGAATGCCCTGCTGACTTAAAATGGTTCTTCTGGTGCCAACACTAGTTGGTGTTTGTTGGGGGGGGAGGGTGCGAGCAAAAAGCAAGTCTTGATACAGCCCTGCAGCTGACATGAGTGGAAAGGTCACTGGCTTTGCATGTCCCTTGCAGCCAAGCCATGGCACAGGTGGTAAGCAAGATGTGAGCATGTAAATTGATAGATAGCACGCACGCATTTAAGGAGACATGGTCTCCATTGCATTTGTGCCTCAGCCCCATCCCCAAGCTGCGCCATGCGCACTACCATCGTAGACCAGGAATGTACACGTTTCCCCCTAGCGCACTTGGATCAAGCGCACATACACATATATGCACATGCAGACACACCTACAGGCACACACAGACCTGCGGCAGCGCTGTGGATCAGGCACGCACGCACACAAATTCATGCACGCGCATATACACGTACAGGCACACACACATGCACACTCACACATGCGGAAGCATCAAAAATCAGGTGCACCCTTCCACACGTACTTGCGCTCCGCAGTCGAGCTCCGCCACTGCGTGCGGCTGAAAGAGGTCAACCTGGAGAACAACCGCATCGCCACACTCGTGCTGGACCTGCGGCCGCTGAAGGACAGCCTCCACTCCCTGCAGGTGTGTGCTGGGCCAGCAACCGCCGAGGAATTAGGTTGAGCAGATGTGCCCATGGGGGACCGTATGAAAAAGTACTGCGGTGCTGAGCTTGTGCAGCCACCATGATCTACCATCCCATCAGTTTAGGGAGGGTATGCGCAGGGGGGCTTGTGCATGTCGGCCAATACCCCGGCCCTGTTGCCCTTGTTGGCAGGCCCCCCCAGTTGATTTGCGTTCCTGCTGCTGATCAGCATATGGCCTCCATCAGCCAGTTTAAGCTGTACAAGCCCATAAGGCGCCGCTGCCTCCCTCTGCTCTGTTGCTTGTTTGGCAACAAGCAGTTGCGTGGCATTGACAACACCACAAAACACTTTGTGTGTGCGTAGCTGTTTGGCAACCCTCTGGACTACTTGCCTGAGTTGTCCCCGTGCACAAGCCTGCGCTCGCTGTCGGTTGCCAACGTGCGCATCATGGCCGACCTATCCTACTCGCGGTGCGCTGTGGCAGTCGCTACTGCCACATTCAGTGAGGGTGGTGCTGAGTGCAGGACGCAGAGGACCTTGGGCGCCGTGTGCGTGCAGAGGAAGGGCCTTCCGATGTGTTTGTAGCAACCAAGCCTGGCCTCCAAGCAATAACATATGCATGTCAGAAGTGCAATCCCTGTTCTTTGCATTGCAAGGCCTGTGCATTTGTCATGCCTTGCATCCATCCTGCATATGACCCATGGAGGCTGCTCGTTGCTTGTTGAGAGCCCTCTTGATGTCCAGATCACACACTAGTCCAGCGCAAGGAACAGGATGGTGCTCCAAAATTAACAATGTTCATGTAATAATGGAACATCAGTGGAGCATTGGTGTTCCATGATTGATAATGCTCATGTAACAATGAAACAACTGGTCTCCCATGATTTGTCATGTTCTAGCAACAACAGAACAACTGGTGTTTTAATGTATACACTGCTCAAGCAACAATGGAGCATTTGATGTTCCATGATCTACGATGTCCAAGCAACAATAGAACAAGAGTGGAACGCTGGTGTTCCATGATTGATAATGCTCAAGTAACAATGAAACGACTGGTCTCCCATGATTTGTCATGTTCTAGCAACAACAGAACAACTGGTGTTTTAATGTTTACAATGCTTAAGCAACAAATGGAGCATTTGATGTTCCATGATCTACAATGTTCAAGCGACAATGGAACATTTGATGTTCCATGATCTACGATGTTCAAGCAAAAATGGAACTTTTGATGTCCCATGATTTTACTGATCGAAGCATCAGGGTGGTGTTCCATTATGCACAGTGCAAATACCACGCAGCCTGTGCACAGCATGCGCCCCGTCTGCATGCACGCACCACAGGTGGGAGGTGGAGGTGGCCAGCCTGTCATACATGTCGCGCGGCCACAAGCTGTTGCCCCTTTTCGGCCTGACCTTCCGCCGTAGTTCCCTGCAGCACCCACTGCTGGCGGGTGCACTCGGTGGGTCAGCTTTGAAGGCAGGGCTGCGGCTGCAGCTGCTGGCAGACGCACAGGGTGGGGCAGTGCTGTTGTGGGCAGGGCTGCTTGAATACAATCTGATCTTCTTGCAGCAATAGGCCTTTGGCTGGTTGCAGGTGCCGTGGGCAGTCGGTTTGCGTGCGGGAGGTGCTCATGCACAAGCTCAGGCATGCGCACCAACCAGGAATGGTGCTGCTGCGCCCATTGTAATTGCTTATCCCTGAGCTGAGCCTTCTCAGCTGTCGCCCACGGCAAGCTCATCGTACCCCTGCCTATGTAGCAATTGGTTTGTACTATGATGATGCCTGTTCAGGCCCTGTGCCCGCACCAATTTCCAATTTCTGCGTGTAATTTGGCCATTTCTGAGACGGTCGGATTAATGTAAATGCGCGTAGTGAAAGCATAAGGCATTGATGGCTGAACAGCGCAGTTCGCGGGGACTCCGCCAGTGGTTGCGGCAGGGCGAACGGTGCACTCGAGCACAGTGTCCCCGGCCCCCAGGAGCCGCGCTGCGCCCCTTCCCGCGCCCCGCGAGTGTGATTTTGTGCCTGGTGTGTTTGTGGTGGCGTCCTTGTGACAAGGGCGGGCGATGCGTGGTGCTCCAAGAACTCCGACGCGCGTGCTTGCATCGTATTTCTGACGCCGGTCGGACCGCCCCCCGCCCCTTTCTGCAAAGCTCTCCTCCCAGCACACAGCGCACCACCCGCATTGCGTGCGACAGGCATCAATATCAACAATGGTGTACGGGGGAGGAGACGGGGCAGCGGTGCTGGCGGATGGGGGCGTGGTCAAGGGGAGGCAGTGTGCGTGCGCGCGTACATGCAAGCACCCACCCACTTTTTGGTGTCCCGCAACAGGTGCAACATAGAAGCCATAGTACAAAACAATTGGCGCTCTTCTGGTCCTGCTGCATGCCTCTCAGGCCGCATCGCGGAGGACCGTGCTAACTGCGAGCTGATCGCGCGCGAGGTGGTGGCCATCCAGCAGCTGGTGCTCATGGCTCTGGGCGAGCATGATGTGGTGGTGCGGCAGGCGTGCAAGACCATAGGTGTGTGGCAAGCAGGTAGAGCGTGGCAGGTGTGCAACACCATAGGTGCATAGCAGGCAGGCAGGCAGGAATGTAGGCGTGTGGTAGATGTGCAGGACCGTAGGTGCACGACGGGCGTGTAGTGTGTGGCAGGTGTGCAGTACCATAGGTGCACAGCAGGCAGGACCAGGCAGGACCAAGCAGGACCAGGCAGGACCAGGCAGAACCAGGCAGGACCAGGTGTGTGGCAGGCTGGCAGGCGAGCAGAGGACCGCAGGTGCATGGCAAAAGTTATGCACTGTAGGTGCATGGCAGGCGTGCAAGACTGTAGGTGCCCGGCAGGCGTGCAAGTAGATAGATGCGGAGCAGGCGAACAAGACCATAGGCGGGTGGTCGGCGTGCAAGATTGTGAACGTAGGGCAAACGGACAAAAGATCATGGGTGCTTTGGGTGCAAGGGACCATGGGTGTGGCTGTGCCATATCACAAGGGTCCATGAGCGCCACGGCAGCCCTTCAGTGTTTGGGGCATGGCGATGCCTGTGGTCCACACCCTCTTGGTGGGCAAGCAAGACCTTGGATGTAGACGCCAGGTGCCCTGGAGCAGCCCTGGTGCGCTGAGGACTTTGCCACACCCAAATTTGTGCCTGCGCGCGCTTGGCATGCAATGTTGCGCTTGGCATGCAATGTTGCGCTTGGCATGCACTGCCGTGTAGCACCATGGGCCATGTGCCTCACGTGCCGGGATGGGAACCTCCCACTCTAGATCCGCGCTCCTTGCTGCCAGGTTGCCCGTTCTTACTCCCACCCCAAAAGCAGATGCAGATCCATCCTTGTTTTTGCAGCGCTTTGTGTTGCTTTGCCACCCACACCCATAAGCTAGTGCCCCGCATGGTCATGTGGTAGTCCACGCAACTGCTTCAACCTGCGCGCGCATGCTTACATCTGCGTGCAGAGCACCTTGCACGGCTCAACGAGGGTGTTGTGCGCAATCTCATAGCTCACGACGTCCTGAGTGCAGTGTCTTCGCTACTGGAGTCCAAGAGCCAGGTACGTGCAAGTGTTGGGAAGCAAGTGATCGTCAGAGGGACCCTTATTCAGAACAAAGGGACCCTTATTCCGAACAAAGCAAGCATCCCTTGAACCTAAGCTGCAAGCAATCCTTAAGTGGAAAGCATCATGAGGGGATGGGGAGCTTGGAGCTTTTGGGACTTAGTGCAACTCCAAAGCTTGGTGAAGCTACCCTGCAACTTGTTGAAGTTTAGAGGGCAAGGCACTCTGAAAGTTTAGAGTGGGCATCTCTCAAGTGCCCCTGCTTGAAAGCAAGATGTGGTCTACCTGACATTCTCAACGCTTGTTTTGTGGCACCTATGCAACACGCAGGATTCCCAGCTGTGCGGTTTGTCTGTGCTGTCTGCACTGGTTACCAGCTCAGATGCTGTGAACTCCGAGGTGCTCAGCCAGGCCATGCTTGCCCGACTGCACACCCTCATCTGCGATGGTGAGTCTCGGGCCATGCTTGCCCGGCTGCACACCCTCATCCTCGATGGTGAGTCTCGGGCCATGCTTGCCCGGCTGCACACCCTCATCTGCGATGGTGAGTCTCGGGGCACATAGGCTGCCAACTGGAGCGTGGGTTGCAACAGGGGTTGTGCGCCACTTGCAGCGTGGGATGCATTAGGGGACGTATGCCTTCAAGGCAGAAGAGGCAGAAGATGTTCTGCAGCGGGGGATGCAGCAAGGGATGTATGCCTTTTGCAGCATGGCTTGCAGCAAGAGGCGCGTGCCACTTGCAGCGTGGGTTGCAACAGGGGAGGTGTGCCTTCTGCAGCGTGGGTTGCAGCAGGGCGTGTGTGCCTCCTGCAGCTTGGCATCCAGCTTGTCAGCGCTTCTTTGCAGCTCGTGTGCATTTCTCCCACTTGAAACCCGTCAGCAATTCGTGATCCCGACAAGGCTGCTGTTCCCATGGGTGGCAAAGAGCAATCCAGCCAATAGCACCCTTGGGTGGCGTGCTCTGTAGACATGGGGAGGCGGAGAGGGGGGTTGCAAGCCCAATTGAAACCGCTTGCAAGCTCAATTGAAACCGCTTTCAGAGCAGAGTCGTTTAGGTGACTTTTGCAAAAGTCCATCTGCTTGCTTGCTCGCACGTCCATTGCACCCAAACTGTATCTCAAGCTTGATAAGGCTGGCCAGTGCGTGCATGGGGGCCCGGCCTCACCCTTGCAGGCCCAGAGCAACGGACCTGAGGTGCTGCTCTGTGGCAAGGAGCCTTGAGCCAGGGTGAAGATCG
>LFIK01004523.1_pt1 | contig 11262 bp, 13 predicted proteins | sample 643401 | NCBI WGS metagenome assembly LFIK01 (sample SAMN03777447, study PRJNA286221) | soda lake metagenome | biome: soda lake; feature: Kulunda steppe; material: water; isolation source: sample T5-Br brine of Lake Tanatar-5 | place: Russia: Kulunda steppe | collected 2010-07
GATGGATCCACGGCGAGCTGTACGCGAGCCGGACCAGGTTCTGGAAGTCCTCGATTGTCCCGTAGCGGCGGCCGCGATCGAGGTCATGCACGAACGGGCTGCCGTAGGCGGGGGCAAACACTGTGTGCGGGCCACCGATTTCGACAGAACGTGCAGGATTACGCGCATGTTGGGTAAACAGCGCCGGGGCATGGCGCTGGATCAGTTCACGGCACAGACCGCGCGGAATGCGCACCCGCTCGTCGTCGACATCAGCCCCCGCTTCGCGCCACGTTGCCAGCGCGGCCGGATCGCCGCGGAAGTCGATGCCGATCTCGGCGAGGATGGTGTCGGCGTTCTGTTCAATCAGCGCGAGGCCTTCTTCGTCAAGCACCTCGAACCGGGGGATGCGGCGGGTCGCATACGGGGGGCTTGCCACCGCAACGCGCGCGGCTGCCCGGCGTGCTTCGCTGCCACCACGTCGGCGCTGGGGTCGTTCGCTCATTGGGCTGTCTCCTCGCTGGTTGTTGCTCGCAGCATACGAGCTTTCCGCTGCATGAGGATGCATGTTGCGACACCGATCGTCGTGCCTGCGCCATCATCGCAGACGGTTCGTCGCGGTTGAGCAGGCCGATGTCGCACCGGCACAGGTTCGACCACTGGCGACCCTCTACGCTGCAACCATTGCTTGCCATAACGCCAACGCCCGCGGGAGGATGACCATGGTTGACGACAGCCTGCTCGACGACGATTTCGAACTCCGTGATCTTCCCGACGATGAACTGGTCGAGCAGATGCACGACGATCTCTACAATGGCCTGCGCGATGAGGTGATCGAGGGGACGGAAATCCTGCTTGAGCGCGGCTGGGAAGCCGGCGATGTGCTCGAAAAGGCGCTGGTTGCCGGGATGGGCATTGTCGGGGTCGACTTCCGGGACGGCATTCTGTTCGTGCCCGAAGTGCTGCTCGCCGCCAATGCGATGAAGGGCGGGATGGAAGTGCTGCGGCCGTTGCTGAGCGCCTCGCAATCGCAGAGCATGGGCAAGTTCCTGATCGGCACGGTCAAGGGCGACATCCACGACATCGGCAAGAACCTGGTCGGCATGATGATGGAAGGCGCCGGTTTCGAGGTCATCGACATCGGCATCAATGTGCCGGTCGAAACGTTTCTCGATGCGCTCGAAACGCACCGCCCGGACATTCTCGGCATGTCGGCGCTGCTCACCACGACCATGCCGTATATGAAGGTGGTCATCGACGCCATGGTCGAGAAGGGCATCCGCAACGACTATATCGTCATGGTTGGCGGCGCACCGTTGAACGAAGAGTTCGGTCAGGCGATCGGCGCCGATGCCTATTGCCGCGACGCCGGCGTGGCGGTCGACATGGCGCATGCGCTGATCGCCAGTCGCCGCGCACAGCAGGCGATTGTCGCGGCCTGAGCGCGTCGGTCGCGGAGCGCGTGCACCATGCCGTCCCGGGTCATCATTGCCTGCGGTGCACTCGCGCGTGAGTTGCGCGCGGTGATTGCGCTGAATGGCTGGCAAGACGTCCGCCTGACCTGTCTGCCAGCGGCGTTGCATAACCGCCCGGAGGCGATCCCGGCACGCGTTGCAGAATTGCTTGCGCGTCATGTCGACGGCACGGCTCGGGTCTTCGTTGCTTACGCCGACTGCGGCACGGGCGGTGGGCTCGACCGAGTGCTGGCAGCATATCCTGGGGTCGAGCGTCTGCCCGGTGCGCACTGTTACGCATTCTATGCCGGCGTCGAGCGCTTCCTGGCGCTCGCAGACGCCGAACCGGGCAGTTTCTATCTCACCGACTTTCTGGTGCAGCACTTCGAACGGCTGGTGATCGACGAGCTCGGCTTGCGGCGGCATCCGGAGCTGCAGGCGCTGTATTTCGGCAATTACCGCCGCGTTGTCTATCTGGCGCAGCGCGATGCTGCACATCTCCGTGAAGGTGCCGAAGTGGCTGCCGCTCGACTGGGGCTGCCGCTGGTCGTGATCGACACCGGCTACGGGGCGCTGCAGCCAGCACTTGCGGGGTTCATGCAGCCATCCCATCGCGTTGGCGCAGCAGGAGACGGACAGTGGCAAGTCTGAGCGTGCTGTACTGGCGGGACATTCCCTCGCAGGTCATTACCCGTCGTGGCCGCACCACCGCGCGTGCGGCGCTGCCGGTCGTGTTTCAGGAGGCGATCGACCGCGCTGCGATGCGCGCCGGGCGCGGCAGCTCTGACGCGTACATCGCCGACTGGCGGCGATCGGAGCCGCGCCCGTGCGGTGAGGCGCTGCAGGACGAGGCCGATGCCGAAGCTGCCCGTCTGCAGGCCGAGTATGACACCGCCAGGCTCGATCGGCTGATCCGCAATCACGGCCTCGAGTCGAGCATAGCAACCGACTGAACCGACAGGAGTTCGACGATGTATCGGGTGCGCCGTTGGGTTGTTCGCCATGCCGGGTGGTTCGACCGCCTGTATCGGCTGTTCGAGCCGGTCCTGGTCCGGCTCGATCCGATCTGGCGCCGAATCGGTTACGGGCGGCTCGAAACACCGATCGCGCAGGTCGAATCGCGGGTGAAGGGACTGTTGTTCGACTGCCGGATGTGTGGCCAGTGCAGCCTTGGCAGTACCGGCATGGCGTGTCCGATGAACTGCCCCAAGCAGCTGCGCAATGGCCCCTGCGGCGGCGTGCGGCCGGATGGCCGTTGCGAGGTCAAACCGGAGATGGCCTGCGTCTGGGTCGACGCCTGGGAGGGCAGTCAACGCATGGTCGAGCCGGCAACGATCTTCCGGCGTCAGCCGCCGGTCGATCGTACGCTCGACGGCCACTCGTCATGGCTGCGCGTCGCGCGGGAGCAGGTGGCTTCGACGTCCACCGGCTCGGTGTCGCAGGCCCAACGATCGGAGGCGTCGTGACACCGTCACCGGGGCGTTTCGAGGCGTTGCTCGCCGACGGGACATTTGTGGTGACCGCCGAGATCGACCCGCCGGACTCGGCTGATCCGTCCGAGGTGTTGCGCCGTGCTGCGGTGTTTGACGGTGCGGTCGATGCGATCAACGCCACCGACGGCTCGGGTGCACACTGCCACCTGTCGAGCCTGTCGGTCTGCGTGATCCTGCTGCGCGCCGGGTACACGCCGATTCTGCAGATGTCGTGCCGTGATCGAAACCGTATTGCTTTCCAGGGCGATCTGCTCGGTGCTGCGGCGCTCGGCATCCGCAATGTGTTGTGTTTGACTGGTGATGGCGTGCAGGTCGGCGATCACCCCGGCGCGAAACCGGTGTTTGATCTCGATTCGATCGCATTGCTTGACCTGGCGCGGACACTGCGTGACGAGCGGCGGTTCCTGAGTGGGCGGCCGATCAAGGTACCGCCGGCATTGTTTCTCGGTGGTGCGGAAAACCCCTTTGCGCCGCCGATTGCCATGCGCGCCGCACGGGTCGGCAAGAAGGTTGCTGCCGGTGCGCGCTTCATTCAGTTGCAATACTGCTTTGATCTGCCGGTGTTGCGGCGCTTTCTGGCCGGTGTCGGAAATCAGGGGCTGCTCGATGGGCCGGACCGTGTACACGTGCTTGCCGGCGTCGGGCCGCTCGCGTCGGCGCGCACCGCACGCTGGATTCGCAGCAACGTCCCGGGTGTGCACATTCCGGATGCGGTCATCGACCGGTTGGAACGTGCTGCCGATCCGAAGGCCGAGGGCAGGGCGCTCTGCACCGAGCTGGTCGCCGCCATGCGTGAACTGCCCGAGCTGAGCGGCGTCCATCTGATGGCGCATCGACAGAACGCGGCGGTCGCCGACATCGTCCGGGCGAGCGGCGTGCTCGGTGGTCGCCAGCCGCTGACCCGGCAACGTCCGGCCGCACCGACCGACACTTTTTCTCACCCCCCTGAAGCGGAGCAGCCTGCATGACCGAGACCGTCATCAGTTCCCATGCGCGTGAAGTCGTGATCGGCTTCGAGCGTCCGTTTGTCGTCATCGGAGAGCGGATCAACCCGACCGGCCGCAAGCTGCTTGCTGCCGAGATGGCTGCCGGTGATTATTCGCGCGTGCTGAGCGATGTTGAAGCACAGCTTGCTGCCGGCGCGCACATGCTCGACGTCAACGCCGGCATTCCGCTTGCCGACGAGCCGGCGATCCTCGCCGACACGATCAAGCTGGTGCAGTCGGTGACCGACGCGCCGTTGTCGATCGACTCGTCGATCGTCGAGGCGCTCGAGGCGGGGCTTGCGGTGTATCGCGGCAAGCCGCTGATCAATTCGGTGACCGGCGAGGACGAGGTGCTCGAGCGCGTGCTGCCACTGGTCCGCCGTTACGGCGCTGCGGTGGTGGCGATCAGCAATGACGAGACCGGTATCTCCGAAGACCCAGACGTGCGCTTCGGCATTGCGCGCAAGATCGTCGAGCGTGCTGCCGATCACGGCATTCCAGCCTGCGATGTGGTGGTCGATCCGCTGGTCATGCCGATCGGTGCCGTTGGCACTGCCGGACGGCAGGTGTTTGCACTCTGTCATCGACTGCGCACCGAGCTCAAGGTCAACACCACCTGCGGCGCGTCGAACGTCAGTTTCGGGCTGCCCAATCGCAACGGTATCAACGCTGCGTTCATGAGCATGGCGATCGCCTCGGGGATGACCTCGGCGATCACCAATCCGCTGCACGTCGAAATCATGTCGGCGATCATGGGTGCCGACGTGCTGATGGGCCACGACCCGGACTGCATGGCGTGGATCCGTCGCTTCCGCGAAACACCGGCGGTCGGCGCCGACGGGAGCGACGCACGTGGGCGGCGGCAGACGCGCCGTCGGCGACCGACGGCCTGAGCGCGCGGGCGATGACGCAGAGTGGCGAAGACCAGGCGATGACCGACGACGCGGCCACCCACGGTGACGCGACGGTGGTGTTCCTGCCGAGCGGTCGGCGTGGCCGCTTTGCCATCGGCACGCCGGTGCTGCAGGCGGCGCGACAGCTTGGCGTCGACATCGATTCGGTGTGTGGCGGGCGCGGGCTGTGCGGGCGCTGCCAGGTCGTGCACGTCTGCGACGCGTCGGCGCGTCATGGCGTCCACTCGCGTGTCGACGCGCTGGCCAGTGTCACCGCCACCGAAGCCGCCTGGCAGGCCAGGCGCGGTGCGTTGGGGGAGGGTGTACGGCTCAGCTGCTCGGTCGCGATCAGCGGTGATGTGATCATCGATGTCCCGGCGTCGAGTCAGGTGCATCGGCCGGTGGTGCGCAAACGCGCCGAGGTGCTTGACGTCACCATTGACCCACTGGTGCGGCTGCATCTGATCGATGTGGAACCGCCGTCGCTTGAACGTGGTGGCTCCGACCTGTCGCGGGTCTGTGAAGCGCTGCATCGTGAGTGGCGGCTTGGCAAGCCAGATGCTGCCGGTGTCGTGCATGGCATCGGCTGCGATCTCGACGTGTTGCGCGGGCTGCAATCGACACTGCGCGCCGGCAACTGGCAGGTGACGGTCGCGGTGCTCGACGAGCGGCAGATCGTGGCCGTCTGGCCAGGTCTGCACGAGCAGGTTGCCGGGCTGGCGATCGACGTCGGCTCGACCACCATCGCTGCACATCTTGTCGATCTGATGAGTGGCGCGGTGCTTGCGTCGAGCGGTGTGATGAACCCGCAGATCCGGTTTGGTGAGGATCTGATGAGTCGGGTGTCGTACATCATGATGAACCCTGGCGGCGATCAGGCGCAGACCGACGCGGTGCAGGCGGCACTCGCCGAACTGACGGAGACGCTGATCAGCGACGCTGCAATCAACGCCGACGCTGTTTTGCAGGTGGCAATCGTCGGCAATCCGATCATGCAGTCGCTGGTATTCGGCATCAACCCGGTCGAGCTCGGCGGCGCGCCGTTTGCACTGGCGAGCGATCAGGCGTTTTCCGCGGTCCCGGCGCGCGAGATCCGGCTGCCACTCGCCGCCGGTGCGCGGGTCTACGGACTACCGTGCATTGCCGGGCATGTCGGTGCCGACACCGCCGCGGTGATTCTCTCCGAGCAACCGCATCACAGTTTGCGCAAGACGCTGCTGGTCGATGTCGGCACCAATGCCGAAATCGTGCTTGGCAACGCCGAAGGGCTGCTCGCCGCATCGAGCCCGACCGGGCCGGCATTCGAAGGCGCACAGATCAGCTGCGGGCAGCGTGCTGCACCAGGGGCAATCGAGCGCGTGCGCATTGACCGCGAGACGCTCGAGCCCCGGCTGCGGGTGATCGGCTGCGAGCACTGGTCCGATTCGCCGGCATTTGCCAGCGAGCTGCAGGCGATCGGCGGGCGAGGGGACAGCACCACCACCGGCATCACCGGGGTGTGTGGATCGGGGATCATCGAGGTGATTGCCGAGCTCTATCTTGCCGGTGTGATCGATCAGGACGGCGTGATTCGTGGCGAAGCAGCGGCGCGCTCGCCGCGGGTCCGTCAGGATGGCCGGACGTGGAGTTATGTGTTGCACGAGGATGGCGATCGGCATCTGTGCATCACGCAGAACGATGTGCGGGCGATCCAGCTTGCCAAGGCAGCGCTCTACGCCGGTATCCAGTTGTTGATGGAGCATGATGGTTGTGAAACGGTCGACGCTATTCGTCTCGCCGGCGCGTTCGGCGCGCATATCGATGTGACGTACGCGATGATTCTCGGATTGATCCCGGACTGCCCGATTGACGCGGTACGACCAGCCGGCAACGCAGCCGGTAGCGGGGCACGGATTGCCTTGCTCAGCAAGGCGGCGCGGCGCGAAATCGAAACAGTGACGCGGCAGGTGATCAAGATCGAAACCGCGACCGAGGCGCGGTTTCAGATGCATTTCATCGACGCCATGGCGATTCCGCATCGCACGCATCCGTTCACCGAACTGCGCCGCCACGTTACGCTGCCAGCACCGCTGCCGCCACCGGCGATGGCTGGACGGCAACGGCGGAATGCGCGACGCTTGGGGCGCTGATCGGCGTTCGGTCAGCCGCCGCAAGCAGAGGGTCAGACCATGCAGACCGCATCAGAAATCAAAGATAATAAACCTGATCAGTTAGATACATTAATCTACCGCTACAGCCATGTGTCGCCGTGGTCGTATTTTGGCCATCGACGGGTGTTGCAACTGGCCGCCGAAGCCGGTGTGGCCATTGATTGCGTGCCGGTGTCGCTCGGCATGATCCTGCCGCACACCGGGGGCTTGCCGCTTGCCAAGCGCTCAGCACAAAGGAAGGCGTATCGCTTGCAGGAGCTTGATCGCTGGATGCGGGCGCTCGACATGCCGGTGAACCGTGAGCCGGCGTTCTTTCCGACTGATGACACGGTCAGCGGACGCATGGCGTCACTGGCGCGCGCCGAAGGCCGGCCGATCGGTGAGCTGTCCGAGGCGTTGATGCGCGCATGCTGGGTCGAGCAACGTGACATTGCCGATCAGGCCACGGTGATCGCGATTGCCGACGCCAACGGCTTTGATGGTGCCAATCTGTACGCACGCGCCATGACTGACGCCGGGCTTGCGTTGTTGCAGCAACAATCGCAGGACGCTGTCGACGCCGGGTGTTTTGGCGCGCCATGGTATCAGTGGCGCGATCAGGCGTTCTGGGGACAGGATCGGCTCGATCAGCTGGCGGCAGCGCTGCGTTGAACGTGTCAGCACTGCTGGCCGACAAATCGCTTTCGGCCAGCACGGGGGTTCGATCGGACGTCGCTGATTGCCGTTTTCAGCGCTTATATTTAACATAATATCAATTACACGAACTTTAGGATGCGAGTCGATTATTGTCAGCATCAACCTGCACCTGTGGATACATACTGTCCTCCACGCTGCCGTGACGCGACGTCACGGCACGTCAGTCTTGTCTGGCGGCGCGCTGGCGCCGCCAGACAGCGGGAACGCCGCCGGTATTGCCGGCGGTCTCAGTGCGCCTCGGGCGGCGGCTGATCAGCTTGCGCAGCCTGATCGGCCTGCGTATAGCCGTGCTGACCGACATAATGGCGCAGCACCAGCTTGAGCTTGGCAGCATGAGCATGGTTGCCAACCGCCTGCGCGTGGGCAATGTCGTCGGCAATCATGCTGCGGACCTGCTTCTCACCGTCAGCGGTCTGTTCCAGATACCAACCCAGTTCGATCGCGAGCATCATGGGAATATGTTCATGCTCGGCAATCGCTTCGACTTCTTCCTGAGTCAGTCCGCACATCTCGATGCAGTCTTCGATCGTCAACATCTCAAACACCTCCTCGTGCCACGCCGTCAGCGCCACTCCCTGTGCGCCACGTCGTCATGGCCAGGTCACATCCTTGACATTTCATCGTAACAGATGCCCCGACCGATGCACTTGACGTGAGACAATAGCGTGCACGGTACACCTTACGGCTCCACCCCGGATTCATTGCGATCTTCATCATCGGCACCCAGATGATCGGTACCCTCGCGCACGGCAGGTAGTTGATCGAGCAATGTCGGTAGCCATTCCTGTACCGTCTCCCACACCACATCCAGGTTGATGTCGAAGTAGCCGTGGGCCATGCGATTGCGCATATTGCGCATGCTGCGCCATGGTACTTCGGTATGCACGAGGGTGATCACCGCGTATTTGTCCATGACCTTAGTGGCGGCCTCGCCGATGACGATCAGGCTCATAATAACGGCCTGTTGGGTGCGCTTATCAGCCAGGAACTCGTCCTTGGTCATCCCTTCCACGAAACAGCGAGCATCGGTTGCAGCTTGCTGGATGTGATCGATGTAATCCGACAGGCGGTTTCGGTTCATACCGGCTGCGCCTCTGCGAGCACCTTGGCACGGAACTTCGGCGGCAGGTCGTTGGGGGTCACCACATCGACGTCCACGCCGAGCAGCAATGTCAGCGCTTCTTCTAAATCGCCCAAGTCCAACAAGGTGGCACCAGGAAGCGCATCAACCAACAAGTCGAGGTCACTGCCGTCCCTGTCGGTGCCATGCAGCACTGAACCAAAGACGCGCGGGTTAGCAGTGCGAAAGCGCCCGACCGCTTCGCGTACCGCGCTTCGCTTCATGTCAAGTAAAACAGACGGTCGCATAGGGATCCTGACGAATCGGAACACGTGAAAAAGCCGTGCAGTCAATCTTACATCATGGCATGCCGGGAACGCATAATGAGACAGGAAATCAGAAGATCGGCGGCGGATGATCGGCATCGAAACCGTCGAGCGCATGGATGATGCGCCGTTTCAGGTCGCGCCCCTCTTCCGGATCGAACCCCAGCCCCAGGCCTTGCGGTGCGCCGTTGCCAAGCCCGGCAGGCGACACCCAGACCACGCGCACGGTGTGTTCTGCCGGGTAAGGCGAATCTGGCAGTTGCAGCAAGAGGCGCACGGCAGCACCGAGCGGCAGCGCGAGATCGGTGACGATGAACACCGCACCATCACGGAAAAACGGCAGGTATGATCGGGAAAGATCGTGCGGATCGGTCAGCCGCAGTGCCAGCAGCGGCGGTTCATGTGGCGTCAGAGAACGGGGGGTGGTTGATTCTGCATTCATGCCGCGCCTCCTTGCGGGTTCGATGATGGGTAGGTCGGGCTTGCGCTGGCAGGCAGTACTGACAACAGCACTGGTCGCACTCCCCCGCCTGCTACACACTGGTCACGCGGGCACTCAGAGTGCGTGACGCGGATTGCCTCGGACCGCACCGAGCCAATCGATCAACAGGTCTTCGACGAGCAAGGCGCTGTTCAGCGCGTCGTCAAAGTCTCCCTCAAGTTGGTAGAGTCTGGCAAGGAACCGATGCAGCTCGACACTGGCGATTGTGTCGAGATCGCCACAAAGCGCTTCCATCACGCTGATCACTGAAGGTTTTCCGGCATGGTGGCGGAGCATGTCCTCGACCAGGTGAATCAGCACACGAACCAGCAGCCGCGGCTCCTTGCTCCATGGCTGTGCGAGGCTGACCGGGCCGCGCTGGCCACGACGCAGTGCGACGAGCTGTTCGGCGAGCGCACGCGTGCGCTGATCGAGTTCGCTGGTGGCGAGCGCTTGCGCCTGCAGCGGCGCGCCACCAGCGAGTGTCAGCAGCAACGGCCAGCGATCGGGGTCAACGCTCGGCGTGGCAGCATGCAGCCAGCGGATTGCCGCTGCCGGCTCCGGGGTGGCAAACCGCAACAGCTGGCAGCGGCTTCTGACCGTGATCGGCAGCTGCGCCGGACGGCTGCAGATCAGCATCAGGCAGGCACCGTCAGGCGGTTCCTCGAGCGTCTTCAGCAAGGCGTTGGCAGCGGCGACGGTCATCCGTTCGGCAGCATCGATCAACGCGACGCGGTAACCACCATATTGACTGGTCAGACTGAGAAACCCGGGGATTGTGCGAATGGCATCGATGCCGAGCCGATGCTTGCCGTCGGCCAGCCGTAGCTGCATCCGATCGGGGTGATTGCCGGCGGCAGTCAGCCGGCACCCCTTGCACGTGCCGCATGGGCGATTGGCACCCTCGCCAACCGGGGCGAGACACAGCAACCAACGTGCGAAGGCGTCGGCAAACGCCCATTTGCCAAGCCCCTGCACACCGCTCAGCAACAGGCCATGGCCAAGCCGCTCGCCGGCAAGACGTGCCTGCACGGCCTGCCAGACGTCGGCTTGCCAGGGATACGGCGGCAGCGGTGTGCTGTCGGTTGCGTCGTTCATTTGCGATGGTCGTCGGCGTTGGCAAACGCTTCTCGCAGTGCATGGCGAATCTGGTCTGCGACGCCTGCTGGTGTCTGGCCGGCATCGATCAACCGGTAGCGCGCCGGTTCGGCGAGCGCCCGCTCGCGGTAGCAGCGTCGTACGCGCTCAAAAAAACCGTCGCCTTCCGACTCGAAGCGATCGGCAGGTTCGCCACGCGTCGCCATCCGTGCGCGACCGACGGTCACCGGCAGGTCGAGCAACAGCACCAGGTCGGGACGGCGCTCGCCCTGCGTCCAGCGCTCGAGCGTCGCGACGGCGTCAGCGCCGAGGCCGCGCCCTGCCCCCTGATAGGCGTAGCTGGCGTCGGTAAAGCGATCACTCAGCACCCAGCGACCGGCGGCGAGCGCCGGCTCGATGACTTGATGCAGATGTTCGGCACGCGCAGCGAACACCAGTAGCGCCTCGGTGCGCGCCGCCATGCCTTCGTCACGGTGGTCGAGCAGCAGGCCCCTCACCGCTTCGCCAAGCGCCGTACCACCCGGTTCACGGGTGACCAGCGGCGGGTGACCCAGCGCCGTCAGCGTCTCGGCGGCGACGGCCATGGCGGTGCTCTTGCCGGCGCCCTCGCCGCCCTCGAGGACGATCAGCCGGCCTGCGATGTTGC
>LFIK01004526.1_pt1 | contig 11255 bp, 13 predicted proteins | sample 643401 | NCBI WGS metagenome assembly LFIK01 (sample SAMN03777447, study PRJNA286221) | soda lake metagenome | biome: soda lake; feature: Kulunda steppe; material: water; isolation source: sample T5-Br brine of Lake Tanatar-5 | place: Russia: Kulunda steppe | collected 2010-07
ATGCGGTCACAGCTCCAAGCCACACCGCTCTAGCTCTGGAGCTAAAACACACCGTAACCCACCTTCGTAGCCCTTGGCACACACATTCTCTTGTCCCTTGAGGCATGCATAGCACCTGCACCAAGGACAGATTTGGATAAGCTTGCTTGTAAGTTTAAGAGGCGCATCTCAAGTTGCTCACACACTCACGTGCGCCCACACACGCACATACTCGCAAACGCAGAGAGAGCTGGGCAGCGGAAAGAGGGAAAATGAAAGCGTTAACACAGCGCAACTAACCTTCGGCAGCTGTTGCGAATCCAGCCCACACCCAAGCGCTGCAATCGCACATTCAGAAATCACTGCATGTGGCCTTGTGAATGTCAGGAACACCGCCAAGCTGGCGCTGGAGGCAACCGCAAGTAATTGGAAACTAAGTGGTGCATGGTTGAAATGCCAATGCCAGAGCATGCACTTCAAGGTTGGGCTTCTTACCTCTCCCTCAGTCATGCCGTGCACCTGAGAATGAGCATGCATGGAGCAAGCAGGGTGGAAATCACCGCAGGGAGCAAGCCATAGATGCCACACTGCTTCATAAAAGGGTGAGGTAACCAGTTGCCTCATAAAGTTGCGTGTTGCTCAGGGAAAGATGCAGGGTGTTGTTGCCGCGGCTCAGCTCAACTGTGCTCCAACTTTTACCCACCTCTGCTCTTAATTCAACTCCAGCACACCTCTGCTCTGCTCCAACTTTAACCCACCTCTGCTCTACTCCAACTTTAACCCACCTCTGCTCTGCTCCAACTCCAACTCACCTCAGATCCATGCGCCAGTAGAGTCCCAACCACTTCATGGCCTTCAGGGGAAGTGCATAGGTTTGTAAGCTTGTGCCCAGTGTGTGAGAATGGCATGAGCTTAGCATGATTTACAATGAGTTTGTTGAACTTGGCTTGTGTGTTTAGGCTCATGCGGCAGCAAAAGTGCGCAAAAAAGTCCCAAACAATCTGGGATCTGACCCAGATCGTGGACTTACCCAGAAATGGGGTCACAGATGCAAGCAGCTGTTGCCATTTAAAAAGACTGATCAAGCCAGTCACAAACTAGCATGCTGGGCTGCATGGAGCAATGTTATTTACCTGGAACAAATGGGTACTTGCTGGCTTGCCACTCGTTGTGCTGCATGTGCAGATCTGTGAGGAGGCACGATCATTGCAGACACATCTCTCCCTGTGTGTGGGTGCCTGCCAGCGGCAAGGCACGCCTTCATAAAGGCACACCTCAAAGACAGCTTAAAAAAAGTTCACAGGGTGTGGAAGGAGAGGAAGACAAGGATAGGTTGCTGCTGCATGACTCTATACAACGCTAGGTCGGCTGTACAGCGAGTCCAGAGAAGTTGTACCGACCGCTATGGCAAATTCCATTGTGCGTGACAAGAATGTCCACCTGTGGGCATTGGGCAGCATACGCAGCACACGCAAGCACAGTTAGCCCTTGAGATTTGAAGTAGATCGTGCAAGCCTCACCTTTTCCTGCATGCTCCGCACTTGCCCGCTCACCTCATCAGGCTTGAGTGGCTGGTCTTGCCAAAGGGTCATCTTTTCCAGGGGCTTGTAAGGCTCCTGCCAGTGGGCAAAGAGATACACACGCATTGGAGTGCAAGTATGCATATTCAGATCGATCAATATGAGCAACTGACGGGCACAAGCAGGCAACAGCACCCCTAGCTGAGCCACCCCTCACCGATGCCACCCAGCCCACTGAAGACTGAGCGGGCCTCCCCAGTTTTGACGCAAGGTGCTGATAAGAGCTTGCCGGATTTGGGGTCTCTGGCGCTGGTGAGTCAACACGGTAAGCTCTGAGCAGCAAGGGCTTGCGGCTCTTGACTGTACAGGCCCTGTGCGGGGTCTCTTGGCCAGATCTAGATCTTCCGGGCCTGGCGCCAAATCCTCGCTGCAGCAGGCGTGGTAAAATCATTTTTGCTACGATAACTTAGCTTAAATATATATGGTTTCTGTATGTTCGCGCAGAACTGTCAAGCGCAGGAGTTTCGAACTTTCTTTTCAAATATTTATTTAGTTCGAAACTCCTGCGCTTTTTTTGTAAATTTTTTGTAAATTTTTCAAATGTTTTGTCAATTTTGTAAATATTTTGTCAATGCACCTTGTGCATAGTACCACCCAAGAAGACAGGTCCAGAGATTGGAATTTTGTAAATATTTTGTCAATGCACCTTGTGCATAGTACCACCCAAGGAGGCAGGTCCAGAGATCGGAATTTAAACCTGAATTTGAGCTCCAGCCAAAGGCTTAGACCTGTTGGGCTTCTGACATTTTCTGCGTCTACAATCAATTGAGGGACTGTGTATTTAATATATTCACACGCGAGCCCTCTTGCACGGGAACCCTAGACTGACAACACTTAAAGTGAGGAGAGTAGAGAGACAATGACAACAAATTTACATCTTATCTTGCTAAGACCCTGCTCAGTCTTGGGTCGCCTATTCCCAACTAGATCTTCAAGCTAATCCACGGACTTCATGCCGATGCATGGCCATGTGCACATCATGACATAGGATGTGTGGTATGGGATGCTCTTCTGGTGCCACCTCATGAGGGTGTTACAATAAATTTATGCAGGTTTTGTTATTGTCAATGCTGTATAGAATGAGGTGCGTGCTTTTTCCCACAAAAAAGTCCATTCCTTTTTTTCCTTTTTGTCTGGCGTTTATTCATGTAGAGGCTGATTAAGGCTCGTGTATCCAAGATGGCTGTTCAACAATGACAGTGATTTGGCACAACGTTGTGCCAAATCTGTTAACAGCCCAGGCACAGGAAAGGCTGTATCCAAGGATGCCATGGGGATTCAAAGGAGGAAACTGAATACCCCCACCCACTAACGCGGGCACTCTGACTACGAGTTATTACAGACCACAAATTGTCGTGACAGGGCGAGAGCATTCCTTCGTCTCCCCCATGAAACATGAACCTGGTGATGGTCCGACTCAGAGTCAGCAGAAGGCGAATGGCGACTGAGGGGCATTGCATGGCACGGACGTGTGACAGCAGCATCATGTAGTAACCAAGCACCCTGGCAAGCAAGCTCACGGCTGTGGTCATTGAAGAGTTTGACATTTCTAAGTGCATAGACAGGCTGCAGACACCCGAGCAGGCGGCAGAGCACCAGCACTGGGAAGTCGACTATCCACCCTCCCATCCCTGCTTATTCTAGACAGCATGTGACCATGGACTTGGTCACTGGTTTATTACCAACTCCACGTTGTCACGCCGAGAGACTGCTGCATCCAAATTAGACTCGTAGCATGACCATTTGTTTGTTGTCTCTGCGCATTATTCACTTTCTGCTTGAGACAAGGGGGGTAGTTATGGTCATGCTACGAGTCTAATTTGGATGCAGCAGTCTCTCTGCGTGACAGCTGTCACGCCAGATTTATGCGGTGCCAGATTTATGCTGCATTGTGAGCCGGAGGTGGGTTGAGTCAGTTGGTGGAGTATTTGATCCTGTTGTCAGCTCAGCGATCGCTGTGTTTGAGCAAGATGGGTGTGTGGACCGGCTGCGGACAGCGACAGTGTACACCAAGCAGACAACAGGTTGCCCGCGATGAGACTGAGGAGCCTCTGATACCCTTATCCTTCCCTACACGTTCTCTCTCTTACTTCTGCCTGCAAATAGGCAAGGTCAGCGCTGCATGCAGCTGCTGTCGGATGCACTCACAATGGACAGAGGACTGGACTGGACTGGACTGGGCGCTGTCGCGCCTGTTGCCCCCTAAGGGCTAGGGGGTTCTACTCCCTGGCGTACATGTTACAAGGTCGCTAGGATCAAACAAGGTATTATTGCGAGTTCGTCTTTGACATGCTCAAATACAGCGATCGCTGAACTGACAACAGGCCTCCTAGGATCAAATACTCCACCAACTGACTCAACCAACCTCCTGCTCACAATGCAGCATAAATCAGGCACTGCATAAATCTGGCGTGACAACGTGGCTATGATTGCATTGCTGTTGTGGCAATTGTCTCACCAAATTCGTGCGCTTCATTCCCACAACCACTCATGTTGATGCTTGAGAAACTGCACACATATTCTTCAAGCGTGTTGTCTGTGAGCATGGAGAGCCTGAGACTCTGATTACAGGCAAGTTCTTTCCTACATATTTGCATTTTCTTGGTACTCAATCTCGTCTGAGCACTGCATACCATCCGCAAACAGATGGTCAAACGGAGAGGACCAACAGAGTTCTTTAATGTTATTTGCGTTGTTACATCTCTCCTTCCATGGATGACGGGGATTTGCACCTTCCAGCCGCTGCATTTGCACGCAATAACTTCATGCATGCATCCACTTCAAATACGCCCTTCTATCTGAACTATGGCAGACATCCGCGCATGCCATTCATGGCCAAATTTGATCACAATGTGCAAGAGCTTGTGCCTGCAGCAACTGAGCATGCATCCAATCTGCAACAGACTGTAGCCCGTGCAAAAGGGTCTTTGCAAGCTGCACAAGACAGGCAACAAGCATACTTCAATCATAATCACCCTGAAGCATCATATCATCCGCACCAATGGGTGTTATTGAGCACCAAAAACTTTGCAAATGGTCGAGGGCAAAAGCTGATGCCTAAATGGATGGGACCTTACAATGTTATTTGCATGATTGGATCCGTAGCAGTCAAACTGCAACTTCCTGAGCGCATGTGCTGCCACAATGTGTTTCACGTTTTGCTGGTGAAACCATACAAAATTCGTGAAGGTGAAGATCCTCACCATTCGACCCCCCTGATCTCATTTGATTCTGATGGTACTCCGATTTGGCAACTGGAGAGAATCATCAATCATTGCCATATTGTGTACCAAGTTGGTCACAAGAAGGTCCAGAAATTTGAATATGAAGTCAAGTGGCTTGACTATCCGGTTGTAGAGAATGAATGGATCAGTGAAGATAGCCTCATTGACGAAGGCCTCAGGCCTAAGCTAGCCATTCGTGAGTACTGGCATTCGCGTGGCCTTGAACCTCCCATTCACTAATCCTTGACAGCATGCATGAGGACATGCATGTCTAAGGAGGGGAGCATAGTAACAATGCAGGTTGCAAAGAATATGAGAAATATCTGAGGTAATCATGTGCCAATTACCGACGAGAGTCTATACGATCGAGACTCACAGTCTACGATAGGTATAAGACACCTATCAAACACTGATAAATCCGTCTTTGCAGAAATCACTAATAAACAAGAACCAGGCTCCAAGAACAAGACAATATACCTCCCAGACCAGACAAATACTGACATTACACTGTTCATTGGTAATTGCCTGTGGCATTGGAAGATCTCGGTAAAAAGCACAAGGGCACACAGCCTTTAACCATCAGATGAGAAACATTGCATTGCGCAGTTGACATCCTCTTTCGATTAAGGCTGAGCCATGAGGCAGATAAGAACAAAACATGAATGGGGGGAATGGCCTTCCTGCTGGTGTGCGTACATTGAGTTTTGACTACCACAGGCAAACAGGCATGTAAGTTATTACCTCTTCAAATGGGGTGAGGGCAAGTGGAGCATTAAGGGCCGCAACGGATCTGCGAGCTTAGGAGCCGCACACTGCCCCCTTCTGCACAAGCACATGCTCAGCCCCTGCATCGCCCACTGCTCCCCTTGATGCTGTCACGCGTGGCATGCAAGATGGCATGACATGATGGCATGCAGGATGCTGGCCGACTCTGGGCTGGGGCGAGATTGTGTGTGGGGTGGCCAAACTGCAGCAACAGCAGCCGCAGGTGCTTGCAGCTAGCTTGCCAGGGCCACGCTGTCGCGTCGACTGCTGCTGCCGCTGCCGCCGCACCGCACATCCGGAGACGGCGGCCTCAGAGCGGCTGGAGCGGCGGCAGCGGCCTGCATTCCTGACCCTGCAGCAGCAGTTGTAGCTGCGGCTGCGGCGCTGGTGTTGCCAGCAAAACACGGGGCTGTGACTGCATTGCCCGTGCACAATGCAGCAGCAGCCGCCGCCGCAGGCCCAGCTCCCAAGCGGCTGCCATCTGTTTGCGGCACCAGCGGCCGCTGCCGCTCCTTCTGCGCCAGCTGCAGCCGCTGCAGAAAGTGCGGGTGCTGGTGCAGCTTGGCCTGCACCGCCTGCAGCTGCTGCAGCGTGATCAGCAGGTCCGACTGGAGCACGCCCTGCAGCGTGCTCGCGCCGGCAGCACCGCCGCTGTGCCTGAGTTCGCGCATTTTCTGCGCTAGCTTGTGTGAGAGCAGCGGCACTGGGGCGCCGCTGCCCGCAACAGTGTCTGCCCCTGCTGTCAACAATGGGGCCGCGCCGTCTGCGTCCGTGATGGCTGGTCCTGCCCCGGGTACGGCATTGCGGCCAGCCCCTGCTGCTGCACCTACCCCGAGCACGGCGGCAGCATCACTACTGCTGCTCCACCCGCTGAGGAGCGCCAGGTCCGGCTGCCTGGCCGCCGGGCTGCTGCTGCCGCCTGCCTTGCCGCCCACAGCAGCAGCCGCGGCGGCTGGGGACGGATCGTCCAGCACAACCAGTGTTGTGATGGCGTTTGAGCACTCACACAGCTGCTGCAGCCTGCGCTGCTGCGCTGCCTGCTGTAGCAGCAGCGCGTCCGCAATTTTGCCCTGGCAGTACAGGCTCTGCTCCAGCTGCTTGAGGTCCTCCTCCTTCTGCTCCTCTTGCGCGCCCATGGCCGGGGGAGGGCTGGGCGCGCAGGGCGCAGCTGGCGGCGCCGCCTTTGCCCGCGCGTCCCTGCGGGAATACTGCAGCCGGCCACAGTTTGCGCTGCCCCACAAGCGGCCAGCTGCTGTGTGTTTGCGCCACACATGACCGGCTACAGCTTGCGCCGCTCCTCAAGCAACCCGCCAACACGCACGCGCGCACACACACACGCACACACACACACACACACACACACACACCACAGCAAGTGCAAAAGCATCTGGCGTGTAAACAGCTGACGTGTGACCAGCTAAGGTGTGGACAGCAAATACAGAAGCAGCACATACAATACTGGTGTGCCGCTGCGGCTCAGCATGCAAATGCTCTGAGGTGCTCTGAGGTGTGGGATGGAAGCGCAACGCCAGCATATGTAGCGCTCAAGCAACGTCCCCAACGAGCTCAGGCACGCAGGTCCAGGCTGGGAAGGTGGCCTCAAGCCCTGCTGGGCTCATATGCACAACACGACGCACGTCCACATGCAGACTGGCCACAGCAGCAGCAGCAGCAGCAGCAGCAGGCCCATGTGCAGCCCTTGCTGGTGCACCTGCTGCTGCCGAGGTCGCCCCGCACGGGGCTCTGGTGGCACCCTAAGAGGGGCACCTTGTGAGGTGGCACCCTGTGAGGTGGCACCCTGTGAGGTGGCACCCTGTGAGGTGGCACCCTGTGAGGGGCACCTTGTGAGGTGGCACCCTGTGAGGGGCACCTTGTGAGGTGGCACCCTGTGAGGTGGCACCCTGTGAGGGGCCCCCATTGGGCCGTAGACGGCAGAGGGCTGTATCAGGGTATGATGGGCATATCAGGGTGTGACGGGCGTATCAGGGTGTGACGGGCGTATCAGGGTGTGACGAGCTACCCCTGATGGGTGCAGCCCACCCACCTGCGCTGCCAAACCTGCAAGCCACGCCCGCAAGCTGCAGCCCGCCCACCCGCTCACCGCATATCCCACATTCCCCCCCCTCTGCCTCCCCAAGCGCTGCAAGCGCGCGCGCGCCGTACCTGTTGTGCAGCTTGGCCTGCTCAGCGCTCAGCGCGTCCCATGACACACGCGGCGCTGGGAACTGCTCACGCAGCTGCGCTAGCGCCGCGGGGGGGGTGCGGTACGCGGAGCTGGTGGCAGCGGTGCTGGTGGTGGCGGCGGTGGTGGAGGTGCCGCTGCCGCTGGTGGCCGTGGTGGCGGAGGAGCTGGGCTGCTCGGAGGGCTGGCGCTCTGTTAAGGGCAAGCGCGGCGCACGGGGAGGCAGGGCGCGTGCGCTGCTGGGCCAGCTGGGCGGCGGCCTGCAGGCACAAGCCCATGGCAGGGGCCGGCGGGGCGGTGTGTGTGTATGTGTGTGTGTGTGTGTGTGTGTGTGTGTGTGCGCGCGCGTGCGTGCACGCGTGCATGCATTTGTGTGTTCGTGAGTGCAGGCATGTGTGTGTGCATGTGTGTGTGCATGTGTGTGTGCGTGTGCGGTGTGCGCAAGCACATATGTTTGTGTTTGCGTGTTCGTGTGTGCCGGCCTAAATGAATATGCCGGAAAAGACGCATGGGCGCTGGCACAGCAAGCACGCGCAGCACAGGATGCTAAGCACGGGTACTTGGACAGCACACACCCTGCGCCCTGCACCCACACGCCCCAAACCAAACCATCAACAACATGCGCAAGTCTAACCCACCTGCTGACGCCGAGTGGCTCTCCCCCGCCTGCCTGCCGCGCCGTGGCAGGGGCAGCCGCGGCGGCGGCGCGGACATGCACGTGCGTGTGTGCCTGGCAAGGGGGCGGTGAGCAGCTGCCCACGCTAAGGCGGGCCATGCCCTCCGCAGCCCTTGGCCGCCTCTGGGAGCGGGGGCCCGTGACAATGGGTATACGCTTGATCTGCGCCTTGGACGCTGGCAGCCCCCCGCGCTGCTTCAGCTGGTACGCCGCTAAGTGGCACTATGGGTCGCACGGGCATAGGAAGAGGCCGCAAATGTGAGTTACTTGTAGCCAAATCAATGATCGCGAAGGTTCATCTTTTGACAAGGGTTTTGTTTGGTTACGACGGCATGAGGTGGGCGGGAGGGGCAGGGAGGACTGTGATGAGAGCCTCAGCCCGTTGAGGAGGGCCGCGGATGTTTCCAGTGGTGCAGGGCAGGGAGGCTGGGTGCTGAGGAGCAACGCATGGCAGGCTGTGCTGCCTGTGCCTGCCTGCAGCTGTCCGTGTTCCTGCCCTCATCCAAAGCCACCCCAGGGCCTCTGCTGCCTGTCTGCATCTGGCTGCGCCCTCCCTTTGAGGACACCTATAGATGCTGCTGCCGCACACGCCAGCCCACTCTCCCACCCATACCTGAGTAGCTGGCTGCATGCAGGCCTTGACGTATGCACGCCGCTCTGTGCGTGTGTGCACCTTACGTTTGTCAATGTATGCCTCTGAATGCACGCCCCTCTTTGCGTGTGCGCACCCTCATGCTTGTGCACATGTGCCTCTATATGCACCCTCTTCTTAATGTTTCCCTGCACACTCGCGCCCATGACGCACCAGCTCTCCAAAGGATGCGTCATCGCACGCTCTGCACACACCCCATGTGCACCCTGCACACTCGCGCCCTTGACGCACCAGCTCTTCAAAGGAGATGTCGTCGGGGGCCCTACGCCTGCGGCCTCGCCCCGTCCCGCGCTGCCCGCCGCCATTGTACTGCAGCACACAGGCAAGCACGCAATAATACCTGTGTTGTGCACCAGCAGATATAGCCAAAGGTGCGCTCAGGTACGGCATAGATGTAAGTTCACTGCCGCACTGTGTGGCAAGCGGGCTGGGCATGCGCGCGCTCGGCCTGCGCACGCAGCCATGCCGCTGCGCTGCGCTGGGCAGGGACATGCACGTGCCCTCCACACGCGCGTGCTGCTGCGCTTGATGCAGCTGTGCCGCTGCGCGGGGTAAGGCGTCTCACATGAGCTTGGCATGCGACTGTTTAAGCACTGAGGAAGGAGCGCTGTTGACGTCAAGCCGCAACTGTGTGCACTGCCACAGCTGCGTGCAAGGTGCGCCTCCTACGGGGGCAAGTCCACACAAAGTGGACCTCTTGCAGTGGGTGTCAAGCTGGGCACAACGAGGACCATGGATTGCATCTCTGCCTCTCACACACGCACATACACACATGCACGTGGTCATCAACCCGCAGGTCTGGCCACGAAGGCCCCAGTTTGGAAGCTGCTTTGGCCCCCCCATACCTTCCACCCTCCTTTTCACTCCCACATTATGTGGGCCACATACACACAAACTCACATTCAATTCATGTATGCCCACAATGCCTGCACGCTCCGGCTGCTGCTGCTGCTGCTGCTCCTGCTGCTGAAAGAGCTTCTCCTCTTGTCTGGGAGCGTGCTGCTGCTGCTGCTGCTCCTGCTGCTGCTGCTGAAAGAGCTTCTCCTCTTGTCTGGGAGCGTGCTGCTGCGCCTGCAGCTCCAGCTGCTGTCGCGTCTGCGGCACATGCGGCTGTTGGACTTGCAGCAGCAGCAGCTCTCGCTGCCGCCGCCGCTCCTCGTCCTGTCGCTGCTGCAGCACCTGCTGCTGCAGCTTTTGCAGCAGCTCCTGCCCCCGCACAGACGCCTGGTGCCGCTTTGCATGGAGCCTAGAGCTGCCGTGGTGCCTTGAGAGCATTTCACCTGCATCCTGCAGCTCCTGCATGTGGCATGGAGCATTATTGTCATCGTCGTCGTCATCATCATCAGCAGCAGCAGCACCAGCAGCACCTAACGAGCATCCTATAGCAACACCGTCCTGGACACCGAGCAGCAGCATCTCATACGCCCATACGCACTCGCGCACGCTGCGCTGCAATGCAGGCGCGCGCTGCGGACACAGCTCGCATGCGCCCTCTGCACGCACCTGAGAGGGCGCCGGATGCCACGTGCTGCCCGCTCGTCCTTGCAGGCCCTGCTTCACGCCCGTGCCCAGAGGGTCCTGCTGCGCAGGCGGCAGTTGCTCAGCCCCCTGCATGCGTGCGCTGCTGTGCTGCCACCACTCCAGCAGCCGCTGCTGCTGCTGTTGCGCGTCCTGGATCGCCTGCCGCCACACTGCAGAGGTGGCTGCGGGCTCGCTACTGCCGGCGGCAGCTGCCGCTGCCGGCAGCAGCGCTGGCGACAGAGGTGGATTGAGCTGAGGCACCACACCAGAGGGGAGGCTGGCGGGCACCGACGGCTGCGCGGGCACCACGCCCGCCTCCAGCTGCTGCTGCAGCTGCAACAGGCGCTGCTGCTGCTCCCTGTTCTGCTGCAGCTGATGCTGCAGCACGCTCAGCTCGTGCGTGGTGTGCGTTGGCACGCACGGCGCCGGCTGGTGTGGCCCCAGCTGCACGGGGCCGGAGCGCAGCGCGAGCATATTCAGGCTGGCCATGTTCCTCGCGCCCGCGCCTGCCAGCCCCGAGCCCAACCTGCCCCCTGACCCAACACTCACACCCTGCTCTGGCTGGAGCGGATGCTGCTGCTGCTGCTGCTCTTGCTGGAGCAGATGCTGCTGCTGCAACTGCTCTTGCTGCTGCTGCTGCTGCGGCTGCGGCTGCGGCTGCGGCGGTGCCTCGCGC
>LFIK01004527.1_pt1 | contig 11255 bp, 7 predicted proteins | sample 643401 | NCBI WGS metagenome assembly LFIK01 (sample SAMN03777447, study PRJNA286221) | soda lake metagenome | biome: soda lake; feature: Kulunda steppe; material: water; isolation source: sample T5-Br brine of Lake Tanatar-5 | place: Russia: Kulunda steppe | collected 2010-07
GGAGCCACAGGCTGCTGCAGAGATCGAACGGGTAGAGGATATGATTACAGATATGATCCCCGATGTTCGGGCCCACAGCGACAGGGAAGCCGAGCGGATTCGATCCCTGATGGATGAAGACGGTATCGATGATGAGATCAAGCCATGGGACTGGGATTACTATGCAGAACGGGTAAGAGCCAGGGATTTTGATCTCGACGATGACGAAGTGAGAGCCTACTTTGAGCTTGAACGTGTATTACAGGATGGTGTTTTCTACGCGATGGAGAGGCTCTATGGAATTACTTTCGAAGAGAGGGCGGATTTGCCGGTTTATCATCCCGATGTCAGGGTATTTAATGTCTATGACGAAGATAGTGAACTGCTCGGGCTCTTTTATCTGGATCTGTTTGAACGGGATTCCAAGAGAGGCGGAGCCTGGATGAGTTCTTATGTAAACCAGTCTCACTTGCTGGATCAAAAACCGGTGGTCAAGAATGTTTTGAATATTCCTGAACCCTCCGACGGTGAGCCGGCGCTGATTCGTTTTGACCACGTATCAACGCTGTTTCATGAAATGGGCCATGCGGTTCATGGTCTCTTTTCGGAGGTCACCTATCCGACACTCTCCGGCACATCGGTTCCGCGGGATTTTGTAGAATTTCCATCGACCTTTCATGAAGACTGGGCCATTCACCCGGAAATCATTCGTAATTACGCAATTCATTACGAGACGGGTGAGCGGATACCGGACATGCTGCTGGACAGGGTAATTGAAGCGAGAATGTTTAATCAGGGTTTCGATACGCAGGAGTATCTGGCTGCAACGGTCATCGATTTTGAGTGGCATCGGCTCTCGGCTGGTGATGGCTACCCATCGTCTGTTGAAGAGTTTGAGGAAGGCGTACTGCAACAATATGATCTGGATGTAGAGGCCATCCCACCCAGATACAAATCTCCCTACTTTGCCCATATTTTTGCTGGCGGCTATTCATCCAGTTATTATGCCTATATCTGGAGTGAAGTGATGGCCGCAGATGCATTTTTCTATATCCTGGAGGAGATGGGTCTTGGGCGACAGGGTGGCGACCATTTTCGGGAGCATATACTTTCCAGAGGAGCTACAGCCGAACCGATGGAGCTCTACCTGAATTTCCGTGGAGAAGAACCGGATGTTTCTCATTTGTTGAGAAGGCGTGGACTCATCCAGGAGGAGCTTTGAATGAGAGTCGAATCGAAGAATCCCCGGGATGGTGAACGGTGGGAACGGGCGGACGACGGCATTCGTGCATTTGTTGATCGAACGACAGTGTTTGCCCGATAATTTTTCAAGAGATTTATGAGTTTCGCTCCGAAATATCTATTCTAGTGGGTCGATAGACACTGTATCATATCTGTATACCCATATAAAATGCAAACAGGCAGGTTATACTCTGTTCTGAATTCCGTTAACCGGGTAGATGCAGGTGTCGGAAATTCAAATCAGTCTCTTCATGACAAATAAACCCCCTACAGACTCTCAGTCGGACGGAGCGGAGCGTGGTCGTGTCATTTTGATATCTGCGATTGCTGCGATTGGTGGATTTCTATTCGGGTTTGACAGTGGCGTTATAAACGGGACTGTTAATGCGCTTCAGCAGACATTTGACTCCGATGCCGTAGGTACAGGATTTAATGTCGCTTCCATGCTTCTTGGCTGCGCAGTCGGCGCTTTTTTCGCCGGATCCATGGCAGACAAGCTGGGAAGAAAGTGGGTGATGATTGCCACAGCGCTTGCGTTCATCATCAGCGCCTGGGGGTCGGGTATAGCGAACAGCTCGACCACATTTGTCTTTTTCAGGATTTTGGGAGGCCTGGCCGTTGGAGGCGCCAGCATCATCGCGCCTGCCTATATCAGCGAAATAGCTCCGGCCTCTATCCGGGGCAGGTTAACATCTTTGCAACAGTTGATGATCGTTATTGGCCTCTTCGCGGCATTTATGAGCAACTATCTGATTGCCGGGATGGCAGGCGGCGCATCGGAAACTCTCTGGGGCGGGCATGGTGCGTGGAGGTGGATGTTCTGGGCCGAAATTATTCCCTCTTCGATCTACCTGGTTGCACTGTTTTTTATCCCCGAATCGCCAAGATATCTGGTTGCAGCCGATCGGGATGATGAGGCGCGGTCAGTATTAACTCGTCTGATAGGCAAGCTGAAAGCGGATGACATTGTCAGGCAGATTCGCGAAACGGTATTACAACGCCGAAAGCCAAGGTTGACCGACCTTTTCATCAACCATTCGAAAAAAATATATCCGATCGTATGGGTCGGAATCGGGCTTTCAATCTTGCAGCAGTTTACCGGTATCAACGTCGTCTTTTATTATGGAGCTGTATTGTGGCAGGCTGCCGGCTTCACCGAGGCAGATGCGCTCTTTACAAATGTCATCAACGGGTCTGTAAATATCCTGTTTACGTTTCTGGCCATCGCATTGATCGACAAAGTTGGACGAAAGCCGTTATTATTGATTGGTGCATTGGGACAGGCGGTCATGCTGGCTGCGATGGCATTCATCTTTGCTACCGGTGATCTGACCTCGGGTGGTGAGCTTCAGTTGAATCGGACCCAGGGAATTTGGGCGCTGTTGGCAGCGAACGGTTATATTGCATTCTTTGCATGTACGTGGGGACCTATCGTTTGGGTGTTGTTGGGTGAAATGTTTCCAAATCAGTTCCGTGGTGCAGCACTTGCAATATGTGGTTTACTTCACTGGCTGGCCAACTTCACGATTACACTAACGTTTCCACTTTTGTTGGCCGGAATCGGTCTTGGACCAGCATACGGGATATATGCTTTTTTTGGGATTGTGGCCTATCTCTTTGTAAGATGGTTGTTGGACGAAACTAAAGGCAAGACGCTCGAGGAGATGTCCCTCGAACAGGAAGCGGTTGCCCGCAAACATCTGTCAGAATCGTCCGGTTCCTGACATATCGCCCGGAATCGGGTCTGTCTGTGCTTACGAATATAAGTTCAATCCGAATCGCCTCTTTACTATCTGGCTTAAAATAGAGTACTGTCATGAAATTCGACTGTTTGAGGTTAGTCAAACTGCTCATCGTCTTTGTGTTCCTGTCATCCTGCAATAGAGATTCAGATACGATTCATGAGGAGACCTATTTCCCGTTACCCGACCAGATCGATCCAGCCGAACGATTCGATTCAGAAGAACACTCCATCTACCTTCAACCTCTTGTCTCGGGTCTGCAGATTCCCTGGGGAATGGCCTTTTTGCCAAACGGCTCAGTGCTTGTAACTGAACGGGTCGGGCAGTTGCGTATCATTGAGCAGGGAGTTCTGAACGAAGAGCCGATTGATGGAGTCCCGGAGGTCCGAATGGGCGGTACGAGCGGTTTGATGGATATTGCTGTACACCCCGACTATGAAGAGAATGGCTGGATCTATCTCGCCTATTCTTCTCCGGATGATGACGGGGAGCAGCACAATACGGCTATCATGAGAGCCCGGCTGGACGGACACACACTCGTCGATCAGGAGGTGATTTTCCAGGGTGAGCCAATGACTGAACGCCCCTCCCATTCAGGCAGCCGGATGCTGTTTCATGACGGATATCTCTTTTTCACGATTGGAGACAGAGGAACGATGGAGTGGTCACAGGATCTGGACTCTCATGCCGGGACCGTTCTCCGAATTTATGATGACGGTTCCATACCGAATGATAATCCGTTTCTCGATACCGAGGGCGCGCTTCCGGAAATCTATACATACGGACACAGAAATATCCAGGGGCTCGATACCGACCCGGCTACCGGTCACATGTGGGCGGTTGAGCACGGACCCAGGGGCGGGGATGAACTCAATCTGATTGAAGGCGGAAACAATTACGGGTGGCCTGTCATATCAGCATCCGGTATTGCGGATGATGGAGAAATTATTACAGAGTTGAGGGAAAAGGAGGGAATGGTTTCATACACCTATGAATGGACACCGGCACTGGCACCGTCGGCACTGAGTTTTGTAAGAAGTGACCGTTATCCCGGTTGGGAAGGAAACATGCTCATAACCGGACTTGCCGGTATGAGGATTGTACGGCTGGTGATCGACGACCGGGAAGTTATCCATGAAGAGCACCTGTTTGAAGGTATTGGGCGTATCCGAAACGTAGTCATAGGTCCGGACGGGTTTATTTATATAGCAAATGATACGACTGGCGAGATCTTGCGGTTACTTCCCTCCTCTGTGGTCCATTAAAAAAACCAGGCCCCACCTGCGAGGGTGAGACCTGGTCTCTCTAAGTAGAAGGACGGCCTGCCAGCATAAGCTGCAGCCTCTACCTCTTTCTCTCATCGCCCGGAAGGTACCTGCAACCGGAAGGCAGACCGTCACTAAAGTCGGTTAATTGGTTTTGTAGCCGAATGACCGGATTAACGTTCGAGAATCACTTCGGGAATACTGTGGACAATTCCATTGTCGGCATCGATATCCCCATCATCGACCTCAATTCCGAAATTCTCCTCGACATCATCTGCATTCGCTTCTCCCTGGAAAAGGTGATTGATCATTACGTTTTGAAGCTCCTGCGGATTTTGACGCAATTCATTCAGCTCGTCTTCAAGTGGTTCGAATGCATCATCGCTGGGTGCCAGGATTGTAAACGGACCTGGTTGCTGTAGCGTTTCCGTTAGCTGAGCCTCTTCGATCAATTGGGCGAAAATTGTGTGGTTCGGGCTCTCTGCTACAACAGAAACAACATCATTACCGGCAGCTGTCGGCTCATCATCCATTTCAAGGTCTTGTGCATGGAGTCCTGTCGCAAAAAGGAGAGTGACAACAAGTGCGATTATCCCGGCTGGCAATGTATGATTTGTCCTGGTAAACATGTTCTGGGCTCCTGTTAGTTAGTATGTGGTTGTGCAAACACACTTTACTAACCTGTTGTGCGGCGGACTATTATTAGCACAAACCCAGTTATAACATCTGTTTACATGTCGATGTGCGAATATACACTGTTTTACAGCGACTGGAAGTCAGGATCCGTTCTTCACGACCTCATAAATGAAATAGGGCGGGATATTCAGTATTTCGAACTCGGTGGTAAAGTTACCGAAAACATCCATTACCGGTTTTTTAAGATGGCCGCTGGTTTGATAAGCCAGGAATTTTCCACCTGGTCTCAGAATGGTTTTGGTCGCCTGAAGGATCTGTTGTTTTCTGTCCGGATCTATAAAAGAGAAAGGAATTCCGGATATGACGTAATCGACCCGACCGATGTCACTCTCTTCCAGCATCTCCATGACGTCACCGGCCAGTCCGTTTACTACATGGCTGCGAGGGTCCTCAATAGACTGTTCGAGATGTCGTGCAAAATCTTCATTCGCTTCGACCATAACCAGTTTGGAACCGGGTGTCATATGGTCGAGCAGGTATCGCGAAAAAACCCCGTCACCGGGCCCGTATTCGACAATCAATAAATCCTGGTCAAAGTCGATATGCTTGCACACCTTTTTTACACATCGGATGGAGGTAGGTGTAATCGATGCCACATCCTTGTCTTTTATAAAATTTTTAATGAATTGGATCGTACTCATGATGTTTTGGTTGAGTCCTTCAAAGTTCACCTTTTAATGATTCTATCTGGTCCCGAATACGGGCTGCCTCTTCGAATTCAAGATTTTTTGCAGCATGTAGCATCGAATCGTTCAGATATTCGAGAAATTTTTCCTTGCTATCAAATGTTACTTCTTTCATGGCTGGAGACGCTTTATAGGATACCTTCTCTTCTCCTACTTTTACGACCTCAAGCGCTTTCTGTTCTTCAGGAGTTGCCTCCGTATCGAAGCCCCGCGTAGAAATGAGTGAGGGGTCAACCAGTGGTTTCAACTCTTTTACGATCGTTGTCGGCTCGATTCCGTGAGCTTCGTTGTACTCTTGCTGCAATTTTCTGCGTCGATTTGTTTCGTCGACTACCTTCTGAATACTCTTCGTCATTTTATCTGCATAGAGAATCGCTTTCCCCTTCACATTACGAGCAGCGCGACCAACGATCTGAAAAAGGGATGTTTCTGATCGTAGAAATCCTTCCTTGTCTGCATCGAGTATAGCTACAAGCGTTAATTCGGGAATATCGATCCCCTCACGTAACAAGTTAATTCCGACCAATACATTAAAGTCACCTCGCCTGAACTTATAGAGGACTTCGATTCTTTCAAGTGCATCCAGTTCACTGTGCATGTACGCGGCAGGAATTCCGAGATTCTTCAGGTATTCACTCAACTCTTCACTCAGGCGCTTGGTGAGTGTAATACAAAGGACGCGTTCATTCTGTTCCACTCGTTGCCGGATCTCGTCCAGCAAATCATCTACCTGGTTGGAGAGTGGCCTGACTTCGATCATGGGCTCCATCAGTCCGGTTGGCCGAATAATCTGTTCTACGTATGCTCCACCGGACTTTTCAAGTTCATAATCACTCGGAGTTGCACTTACGAAAATAGCCTGTTTAACCATCTCCTCCCACTCTTCGAATTGCAACGGCCGATTGTCCAGGGCGGATGGCAGCCGGAATCCATGCTCGACCAGCTCGGTTTTTCTCGATCGGTCCCCACCGAACATGGCTCCTATTTGAGGGATGGTTTGATGACTTTCATCCACTACAAGGAGAAAATCATCGGGGAAATAGTCGATCAGGCAGTAGGGGCGTTCACCCGGTTTTCGGTTACTCAGATACCTGGAGTAATTCTCAATACCTGTGCAGTAGCCGATTTCCTGCAGCATTTCCAGATCGAACAGCGTTCGCTGCTGGAGGCGCTGCGCTTCGAGGTGCATTTCCGAATCCCGAAGCTGATCCACCCTGTCGTGCATCTCCAGACGGATTTTTTTAATCGTTTCGTCCAACCGCCCTTTTGTTGTCACATAGTGAGATGCGGGGTAAATATGAAACTCCGGTACAGCCTCATAGATTTCGCCGGTATCCGGGTTAAACTGTTCGAGCGATTCTATTTCGTCTCCCCAGAATGTGATTCGCAATGCGTCCTCGGAATAGGCCGGATAGAGATCGACGACATCGCCGCGAACACGAAAGGTACCTCGATGAAAATCGAAATCATCTCTTCGATAGTGCAGGTCCACGAGATCATACAGCAGCTTGTCTCTGGAAATGACGCCTCCCTCCTTCAGATGGATGATGAGTTTTTCGTATTCGGAGGGTGAACCGATTCCATAGATGCAGCTGACTGATGAAACAATGATTACATCCCTCCGACCGGAGAGCAGCGAGCTGGTTGCACTCAGCCTCAGGCGCTGAATCTCTTCGTTGATAGAGAGATCTTTCTCTATGTACTTGTCCTGAGAAGAGAGATAAGCTTCTGGCTGATAATAGTCGTAATAGGAGATAAAAAACTCGACACGGTTCTCAGGGAAAAAGTCACTTAGCTCCCGGTATAGTTGTGCAGCCAGTGTTTTGTTATGGCTCATAACCAGGGTCGGTTTCTGTACATTATCGATCACCCCGGCGATGGTTCGGGTTTTACCCGAACCGGTAATTCCGAGCAGTGTCTGAAACCGGTCCCCCTGGCGCACCCCTTCTGTCAACTCTTCAATTGCCTTCGGCTGATCGCCAGCCGGTTGCCATGGGGATTGTAACTTGAATTTGGACATAAACTGTAAAATAAGAAGCTTGGGCTTGCGAAAAAAAGGGATCCATACAAATAATCATTCGATACTGCTATCTTTCGAACTTTGCCAGACAACAGGTACCTTCCATCCATTCAGTAACGAATGTACTTTGATACCGGTACATCTCACTCGGAACATGTGAGCTGGCAGGTTCAACCAATTATATGATCATTCGCCGTGTAACCAGCAACAAGCGATTATGAAAAATAAGGACCAGCTAAAAAAGCAGCGGACGAGGATCGACGAAATCGACTCCAGCATTCTGGATCTACTCAAACAGCGGAATGAAGTGTCGAGAGACGTCGTGAGGAAAAAAGTCGAGAGTCAATTGCCCATATTTGTTGAGAAACGGGAACTGGAGAAAACCGAAGATTTTCGACAAAAAGCAGTTCAGAGGGGCCTGGACCCCGATTGGGCAGAAGACTTTCTGCGCATGATCATGTCCTCTTCACGCGCCAGCCAGTCCAGTCTCAAGTTTCCCAGATCAACACCTGAACCCAAAACGATTCTGTTTGTTGGCGGGGAAGGGGGTATGGGCCGGCTTTACAGGTCGATTGCCGAACGCACGGGTCACCAGGTGTACAGCATAGACAAAGGTAACTGGCATGAGTTGGAGGAGTGTGCTCCGGAACTGGATCTGGCCGTGATCACGGTCCCGATCCATGTTACTGAACAGGTGATTGAGCGCCTATCTTCGCGATTGACAGCTAAAACGATCCTGGCAGACTTCACAAGCAACAAAACGGATCCGCTCAAGTGGATGCTCGATTCTCATGAAGGACCTGTATTGGGTCTCCATCCCATGCATGGCCCGGATGTCCCCAATCTCTCCAAGCAACTGATGGTTGTTTGTCCCGGTCGGCAATACGAAGAGTCTGAATGGTTTCTGGATCAATGCAGGCTCTGGGGGATGAGGCTGCTGGAGGCAGATCCGGAAAAGCATGATTATGTCATGCACATGGTTCAGGGATTGCGTCACTATGTCGCCCTGTTACACGGGTCATTTATGAAGGAGCACGATCTCAAGCCCGAAGATATGCTTGACTATTCAAGCCCGATCTATCGAGCGGAATTGATGATGACGGGCCGGATTTTTGCGCAAGATGCCGAGCTCTATGCAGATATCGTCCTGTCGAATGAAGAGCGGCGATCACTGCTCATATCATTCTTTGAACATCACGCCAGGCTTGCCGAGCTCATTCGAAACGACGACAAATCCGGGTTTGTCAAAGAGTTTGAATCGGTCACCGATTTCTTTGGGAAATTTGCCACTCAAGCGCTCGAAGAGAGTGGATACCTGATCAATCGACTGGCCGACCGATTCTCCTGAGCGGAAAACGCTAGGGTTTGAACTTGATGTCGATTTTATTTTTGCTTCCGTCATTGGGCTGAGTCATGATCAACCCCTGCTCGATTCGGCCGGCCACTTCGAGGAAAGATTCGGCAGCTTTCGATTCCGGCTCCGAGATTACGATCGGGGTTCCACGGTCAGACGCTTTCATCACGGGCTCTCTGAGTGGAATTTCTCCCAGGAATGGAACTCCCAGTTTTTTTGCAAGATTTCGGGCGCCCTGCTTTCCGAAAATGTAATACTTCTTCTCCGGCATATCTTCCGGTACGAAGTAAGCCATATTCTCAATAATTCCGAGAACCGGGACATTCACCTTTTTGAACATCGCAACTCCCTTTCGCACATCGTCCAGTGCAACAGCCTGGGGCGTGGAAACGATGATAGCTGCAGACAAAGGAACCGTCTGAACAATCGTAAGCTGAATATCCCCTGTTCCGGGAGGGAGATCGAGTACGAGATAATCAAGCTCACCCCACTCAACTTCCTGCATAAACTGTTTTACTGCACTCGTAACCATAGGTCCCCGCCATATCATCGCCTGATCAGTATCGACCAGAAAACCCATCGAGACGAGTTTGACACCATGCTTTTGGATTGGCAGCAATTTTTTATCGGTTGTGATATCGGGCCTCTCCTTTACACCAAACATGGTCGGAACGCTGGGTCCATAAATATCCGTATCCAGCAGACCGACCCGGGCACCTGACCGGGCAAGTGAGACAGCAAGATTCGCGGCTACGGTCGATTTACCGACACCCCCTTTTCCGGATGCCACGGCAAGGATTTTTTTGACACCTGGCAACAGAGGTTCTGGTTTCTCGCTCTGTTCTGCTTTGGGCTGGTCACCCCCCTGTTCCCGTGCTCTGGACAGATTTACCCCGACCGTAATATCAACGACTGCCTCCCTGTCCACAAACGTGCGAATTGCCTCTTCACATTTGGAGGTCAGTTTGGTTGCGAGTTTATCATCCTTCCCCGACATCTCCAGGGTAAACGTAATATATTTCTCCTGAACAATAAGATCCTGGATCATGTCGAGGGTGATCAGATCCTTCTGCTCCACGGGGTGAAGGACGTGTGCGAGTGCTGTTCGAATTTGCTCTTTGTTAATGGCCATATATACCTGAATACTGACTCTGAGTAAGGGATTTTCTGTGCTGTCGAGGACCCAACCGGGTAAACGTTGACCCGTTTTTCCGAACCGGGCCTGTGATTCCTGATGGACCCACTTCCGGCAGACAGGAAAGATACGAATCGATCCCCGGATTCTTAAATCGGGCAGGTTAAAACAAAACAGCCAATTCAACTCCTGTAATAAGAGTAAATTTGGTTACCTTTCCGGATTCATAGCGAGGAATGGAATACATAGACGTTTCATAAGAAGAGATCGAGTCTTTCATATGAGCATCAAACAGATACCGCTTCTGGAAAAGCATAAAAAACTGAATGCCAAAATGGTCGATTTTGCCGGGTTCAGCATGCCGGTAAGATATGATGGAATCAGAACAGAGCATCTTGCAGTGCGACGTTCCGCAGGCCTGTTTGACGTGTCGCATATGGGAGAGTTTTGGCTGGAAGGACCCGGAGCATTGGAACAGATTCAGCGTTTGACAGTAAATGATGCTTCGAGACTCAAGGTTGGAGATGTGCAATACACGTTGATGTGTAACCCGGAAGGGGGCATCGTGGATGATCTGTTACTTTACAGGCTTGATGAAGAGTCTTACATGCTTGTTGTCAATGCGGCAAATATAGAGAAGGACCGGCGCTGGATAGAAGATGCTATTGGCTCGGAACTGACCGGATTCAGTGACCGGTCCGACGAGACTGCACTCATCGCATTGCAGGGACCGCGTTCTGCCGAGATACTAAGCTCTGTAACCGAGTCCAGCCTGGACGCAATTGGTTCGTTCAAATCGGTGGTTGGCCGGGTGGCGAATCAACCGGACGTTATCATATCGGCAACGGGTTACACCGGAGAGCGGGGATATGAGCTTTACATTGATCTTAACCGTGCAGATCCGGGACAGATCTGGGATTCCCTGCTCGAGGCGGGCAAACCTTATGACATAGAGCCGGCAGGCCTGGGTGCAAGAGATACGCTTCGCCTCGAAGCGGGGCTCCCGCTATATGGCCAGGACCTTACTGACCAGACAACACCACTCGAGGCGCGCCTTGGCTGGGTTGTGAAGCTGGATAAAGGGTCCTTTATCGGCTCTGATTCCTTGCAGAGGCAGAAGGCATCCGGTATCAAAA
>LFIK01004528.1_pt1 | contig 11254 bp, 12 predicted proteins | sample 643401 | NCBI WGS metagenome assembly LFIK01 (sample SAMN03777447, study PRJNA286221) | soda lake metagenome | biome: soda lake; feature: Kulunda steppe; material: water; isolation source: sample T5-Br brine of Lake Tanatar-5 | place: Russia: Kulunda steppe | collected 2010-07
ATCTTCTCGTTGATGATGTGCTTGATCAGGCCATCGGGCGTGCGCTCCATGGGCATCTGGTCATGCTTCACCACATTCAGGCGGTCCAGATATTCCTTGCGGAATTTCTTCGAGGCCTCCAACGCTTCCTTGTAGAAGTCAGCGTTGATGTTGCTGCGTGCCCGAGACCGTTCGACGTCGGACACAAAAGGGGTATCAGTGCTCATTGATTCGATTTCCTCTGGTCAATTCGGTTCATGACCGCCACTTAAAGTGTGGTCGGTGGTTGGTAGCTTTCCTGGCCGGGGATGGGTTCCGACGGCGGGAATTCGACCACTTCCTGAAAGATCAGGTGCATGAACAGGAACATGGGCTTGGCTTTCATGACCAGACAGATTGACTCATCGTTCGGGTCGTCGGCGCAGTGCTGGTGGACGCAACCATTCTCGACAATCATGGCGTCACCCGCTTCCCAGTTGTGTCGGCGACCATCGTGAATGTCGTGGCCCTTGCCCTTGAGAATGAAGAATACGGCACTGTTCATGTGACCATGCTTCTGTCCGTAACCCTTGGGCGAGAACACTTCGATATGGGTCTCTATGGTCTGTGCCACCTTGCACGCCTGCGGATTGATCACTTTCTTGCCGTAGGTCACCGGGCCGCCTTTCCAGGGCAAGGCCTGTGACGGGTAAACACGCGGTTGGTCAAAAAGCTCTTGTTTGAGTTTCCCATAGGTGCCTTCCAGGGCGCGTACAAAGGTACGCTTCTTGGTCCAGCGCTCCCAGGTGACTTCGGTTTTTTCCTTGGTCTCGGTCATTGCTCATTACCTTTTGCTTTGGCTTTGGTTGGTCAGGCGGCATTCTGATCAAAGTAGGCTGGCTGGCCTACGATTGTGGTGCGGTGCAGACGCCTGATATCGTCCTGCGAATAACCGCCGGTCGCGCGGTGCACCACGCACCGGTTATCCCACAACACCAGGTCGCCCGGGCGGTACTCATGGCGGTAGTGATGCTTTCTGTCGGGGTCGGTAATGTAGGCGAACAGTTCGTCCAGCAAGGGCTGCGCCTCTTCATCCGGCATGCCATCAATGCCGACCGTGAAGCGCGGCGATACATACAGGGCCTGGCGTCCGGTTTCATCGTGCGTTCGGACCAGCGGTTGTTTCACATAGGGTCGCTCCCGAGCCTGCATTTGATAGAACTCTTTGGCCCCGGGTCGATTCTGTGAAATCGTGACCCGTGGGTTCACCGCCTTGGACACATGGTGGATGCCATTGACGCCCCTGATTTTCTGTTTGGTCGCTTCCGGCAGGGATTGGTAAACCCGATACATATCACAGAAATCGGTTGCCCCGCCCTGGCTCGGCACCTTGATTGACATGAGAATGGTGGCGGTCACCGGGGATTCATGGTGTGATGAATCTGAATGCCAGAAATCTCCGGCATCGACCACACCAACCGCATTGCCCTGAGCATCTATCTCATTGGACAGAATCAGCACCTTGTCATGTTCAGGGTGCACAAATTTCGCATTTTCCTGCCACTCCAGTTCGCCATAACGTTCCGAGAAGGCGACCTGCTCCAAAGGAGTCAGGGCCTGATCTCGAATCGCCAGTACCTGGTGGTCAAGAAATGCCTGGTAGACCCGCTCGGTGATTTCGTCCGATGGATCCTTCATGTCGACACCGGTGATTTCGGCACCGAAGCCATGTTCAAAGGGTGTTACTTTCATGATTGATTGCATCCCGTGTGAAGTGGTATTTCAGGCTGTGGCATTCAGCGCACCACCATCGACAAGCAGTTCGCTGGCGGTGACAAAACTTGCCTGGTCGCTGGCGAGGAAACGGACCGCATTGGCCACGTCTATGGGCTGACAGCCTCTCCCGCCCAGTGCATTCGAGCGCTTTCGGTTCTCGGGCTCGACATCCTGACCCACTGGTGATCCAACGGTGTTGGGGGTCACGACATTGACCCGGATGCCGTGCGGTCCAAGCTGAGCGGCCGAATTGAAGCTGAGGTTCAGCACCGCTGCCTTGGCTGCGCCATAGGCGGTGGCATTGGCGCGTCCGCGGTGACTCGAAGTGGAGCCGATATTGACGATGGCGCCACTGACCTTGTCCGCCATCATTTTCTTGCCCGCGTACTTGGTGCACAAAAATACTGAGGTTGCCGAGATATCCATGACGGCGTGCCATTTGTCTGATTCCAGGTCGAGCACGGTCGATGGACGGTCTGTGATGGCAACGCAGTTGACCAGGATATCGATCCCCCCCATGGTACGGTGTGCTTCATCGATCATGGCCCGAACACTGGGTTCATCGCTGACATCACACTGAATGTAGTGGCAGCTACCGGGGGACTGTTCTTCCACCAGACGTTCAGTCTCCTTGCCACGCTCAGTATCCAGATCAACGACCGCAACTCTGGCGCCTGACTCCACAAACAGTTGTGATATCGCGCGACCGACATTCCTGCCTGCACCAGTGACAACAGCGCGCTTGCCCGCCAGCATGTGATTTTGGTTTGAGCTCATAGTGGTTCTCTTTTGTACTTGTTGAGAGTCTTGTTTCAATTGCCCAGACCGCCCTCATCCGGGCGCATCGGAATAATGGGCTTGCCCAGATATTGTGCTTTCTCGCCGTAGAGCAGATCCTTCACCTGGTCGGCGTGGAAAAACTTGATCAACTGGTCCACATGACCATAAAGCGGCAAGGGCAAATCACCGTCCTGGGCCAGCTCCAGTGCCAGGTCCATATCTTTCTCGTGCCAGGTAAAACGGGTGTCATCCCAGGCTTTCAGCGTGCCGTTCTGCCCCGGACATTCGAGCAGGGTTTCCCGCATTCGCTGGGCGTCGACGCCATAGCGTTTGGCCAGAGACAACACTTCGTAATTGGCAATGCAGGCAGACCAGTGCAGCATATTGTTGCAGGCCTTGCCCAGCTGACCGGCACCGATCGGGCCGACGTGGTGCACTTTGCGGCTGTAGCTGTCCAGTACCGGGGTAATCTTCTCGACGATTTCGGCACTGCCGCCACACAAACTGGCCAGGGTGCCATCTTTGGCGCCTTTGCGACCAAAGCACACCGGAGCATCGACAAAGTTGAAACCGGCCGCTTCAGCTCGCTTGCCCAGTACGTTCATGGTCTTCGGGCTGTTGGTCGCCAGAATAACGATGACACTGCCTTTGTCGCCATGCGCAATAATCTGCTCGGTCACGGTTTCCGACTGCTCATCCGTTGCCACCATCACCAGGTGAACATCACAACCCTTCACGGTTTCTTCAATGCTACCGGGGACATTCAGACCCTGTTCCTTGCCCAGGGCTCGCCTTGATTCGCTGACATCATGTGCTTTCATGGTGAAACCGGCGTTGCCGACATGACGGGCTATATCTATACCCATGTCACCGATACCAATAATACTGACTTTCATACTGCGGTCCTCTATGAATCCCCTGCCCTGCCATGGAGCTTCAGGCAGGGGAGTTTCCTGTGAATGATTACTGACTGACGATATCCATCACGCTGTCCGGCGCATTAAGAGTCTGCTCATACAGTTCGTACATTTCTTCGGGGCTGGTGTAGATCACTTCGTAACCATTGCGCTCTGCGTCAGCAATGAACTCCGGATCATCCATCATTGCCCGGAACCCTTTCTGCAGAATATCCAGGCGGCCTGCCGGCACATTCGGGTGCGTCAGGAAGGGGCGGCTGGCGACCAGAGGCCCGGCCATCACATTGGCAAGGGCCACATGATCCGGCTCCGTGAAAATATCCCGGATATCATCCACCTCTCCTTGCAAGTGTGCGCCGAGCTTGGCAATGATCTGCAGATCTTCATCCTCGATGAGTTGGCGTTGAGACGGATAGGCCGCCGCAAAGCCGTCAGTCTCGCCCCGGAGGATGGACAGCAATTGAGCACCAGTGCCCTCGTAGCCGGTGACCACCCGGGTCGGGTAGCCGACATGCGCCAGCAGGTCTGCCATTTGATAGGCGCCATCACCGACACCACCGGCGGCAAAAATGAAGGTGCCGTCAAAGTCCAGAATATCGTTGAGATGACTCACCGGGCTGTCGGGTGCGGTTAACCAGATACGCGATTCACTGGTGGTGCTGCCCAGCATGCCATAGTCGAGCGTTCTATAGTTGACGCCGGATTCACCGAGCCGTTCTGCGACCGCAAATTCCCGGGTTGCCATCAGGATGGCGGTGCCATCGGAAGGGGCGTTATTAAAGATGTAGTTCATCGACACCAGTCCACCCGCTCCGGGTCGGTTCTCCGGTTGCAGGCGGGGATTGCCCGGCAGATGTTTGCCCAGGTGGCTGGCGACCAGTCGCCCCCATGTGTCATAACCGCCACCCGGATTGGACCGAATCACCACCGTAATGGTATCTGACGACGAAAATGCATAGTCCGGGTCATATTCGTAATCGACCGCACTAGCCAGAGGGATAGCCATAAACACTGCGGAGCACAGAGCCAACTTGATTTTTCTGGAATTGAACATCTCTGTTTTCATGAGTTTTTTCACCGTTACTTATATTTATGATTAATGTCAGAGTTTTATCTGATTACTCTTGTTGTTGTTTTACCACCTGGTCTTCCTTGACCTGTTATTTTGCCACTTGGGAAACCGGTGGCTGCTATGCCACCGTTTGCCCTTTGTGACATCACATCGCATTCATGATGATGTCGACAACGTTCTGCGGATAGCCATAAGCTTCAGCAACCAGACTCTGAATGTCATCACCGGAGTACCAGTCTATTTCAAGGTTCTGATTCGCCGCATCTTCCAGGAAAGCCGGGTCGTTGACGGTTGCCTCCAGGGCCGCCTTCAGCATGGCCAGCCGGTCTTCAGGGACTCCCGGGGGAGCGATAAAGGGCCGCCCCATTTGTTGGCGACCGAACAGCAGGGTCAGCGCCTGGCGTTGTTCTTCGTTTTCCGCCAGATCAATGATCAGTGGCACATCCGGCAGCTCTGGGTGCTTCTGCAATGCCATCTGGAAAATAATCCTGGCGTCTCCGGCCTCTATCAGTGAGTCGCGAGTTTCCTTGTTGGAACTGTATGACCAACTGCAGATCGCCTCGACTTCTCCTCTCTCAAACGCCAGAACGATGTCGGCGCTGCCAGGGTAACCGGCGACTACATTCATCTTGAATCCCAGGGTGTCTGCGAGTACACGCGGAAATACGTTGCTGTCGCCGCCAGAGCCTGTTGCACCGACAAGCAGTTCGTTGTCGTACAGGTCTTCATAGGTTTCGATGTCACTGTCAGTAGAGACAACACACAGACTCACCTCACTGGCGACACTGCCCAGCCAGTTCACTTCGTTAGGATCAAACTGGGCCTGCTCATTGCCAAACAGAGGCTCGTAGGCCAGGCCACGGGCGATTGACCCAATGTAGGTACCGTCATTGGGCGAAGTATTGGCAAGTTGATTCATCGCTACCAGACTGCCAGCCCCGGGCACGTTTCTGACCACCACATCAGGGTTGCCCGGAATATGATTACCCAGATGGCGCGCCACGGTGCGTGCGAAGGTGTCATAGCCACCACCGGCGGAGTAACCGACTACCAACTGGATGGTTTTCCCTTGATAAAAGTTTTCATCCGCACTGGCCATGGTCAACAAACCACAGGCTGACAGCGCCAATATCCAATTTCTGATTTTCATCTAGCCACCTTATTCACTATTCACTGGTTATTATTTGTATGTGTGTTCACAGCAACCGCACATTGTGCCTCGGTCTTTATTTATTTCTTGTTGCTGCGGGGGCATTATGACTCCATGAAACGATGTTCCGTCAACCGCAGGGAATTGCAAAGTTTGTTGTTTTTTCTTGTTTGATTTAGTGATTTTAATGTTATAGAGATAATCACTATACTATTGGAAGATTTCTGATATTGGATTTTCTACTTTTAAATCATACAGTTACATTTCAACAGACAAATAGAAAAATCCAGATACTGTATATTGTATGTCATCGCTCGGTGCTGGAATAATCAACTGAAATCAATAGTTAAATGCTATCGTTTCATTATCCTTGATTAAGCGAATAGCAACCCCATATAGTAACGGAGAACACATGAAAGGTTCCAAATAAGGAGGAAACATCATGAGCACCAACGCAATTGGAATTCAGACCGAACACGCCAAGACCCTGGGCCGAGACCTCAATGACCTGCTGGCCAACTATCAGGTGTTTTACATGAACGCCCGTGGCTATCACTGGAACATTCGGGGCAAGGACTTTTTTGAGCTTCACGTCAAATTCGAGGAGCTTTATACGGATCTTTTGGCCAAGATCGATGAGGTTGCCGAGCGCATTGTGACCCTGGGCGAAGAGCCCGCCCATAGCTATACCAGCTACCTCAACGAGACTGATATTCCCGAGCAGACCCGCGTGACCGACGGTACAAAAGCCGTTGGGCAGATCGTGGATGCCTACAGGGTCGTCCTCGGGAAACAGCGCGCCATTCTGGAAAAAGCCGGGGATGCCCATGATGAGGGCACATCCGCCTTGATGAGCGACTACATTCGCGAGCAGGAAAAGGCAGTCTGGATGTACACAGCCTACCTGGGGAGCTAACAGGCTTCTTCCGGCTCGGGGCGGCTCCGAGCCGGAAAATCTGCGTTTGTCATGCCCCGAAGGCGTGTCCTATCGGACAAAGCGCATCAGGCGCGCATCGTCTTCGTCGGTCAATATCCACAAGGTTCCGTCAGCACCCGTGATGACATTTCGAACCGGAGTATTGAACTCCTGAACCAGGGGTTCCTGGAGCACCAGGCCTTCATCACTGGGTAGTAACCTGAGCATCCTCTGACCACTGACCGTGCTCAGAAATGCGCTGCCGGACCATTCGGAAAAGCTGTCACCCTGATAAAATGTCAGACTGGATGCCACGGCATCCTCCAGCCAGGGCTGGGGCTGGTTATCAATCGATTCGGCTCGCTTACCGCAGCAGCCATGGTTTTCAACCAGTGCTTCCGGCCAGCCATAATGACGACCGGCGCGAATCCTCTGAAGCCGGTCCGCTTCAGTCTCCGACCGTTGGTCTACCTGCCACAGCTGATCGGTGTCGGGGTCGATGGCAAAGCCAATACCATGCCTATGACCCCAGCTGTAAAGTTCGTCCAGGCCCTCATCGGTTCCCACCCACGGGTTGTCTTCCGGAATTTCACCGTTATCTGTCAACCGAATGACACTACCGGCATGAGACAGGGTATCCATTGCCATCGCCGGTTCTCCCTGGTCACCCAGAGTCATCAGCAAATGATTTGACGAATTCATGACCAGCTGTCCGCCGACATGCTCCCGTGTATTGACCACTTCAGTGGAGAACAACTCTTCCAGCATCGAGATTGCACCGTTATCGAACTGGCCTCTGGCAACCTTGATGAAGGTACCGTCGTTGTCATCGGATGCGGCCAGATAGCTGAAATAGAGCCAGGGCTGATCGTCAAAGTCGGCATGCCTGATCAAGTCGAGCAATACCGGATACGTATGATCTTCGCCATCCAGAAAATCCTCGGGCAGTCCGCTCACTGCCGACTCCTTGAGATCACCGTCAACCAGCCAGCGAAGTTTCCCCGCCTGTTCGGCAATCAGAATCTCTTCGGATGACAGAAATACCAGGGCGAGTGGCCTTTCCAGTCCATTGGTCACGGTTTGCAGGAGGAAATCATAACGTTCGCTGTCGTAGATCTGACTGCTTGCGACGCTTCCCAGCAAACAAAGAACTGTTAACAGGCTGACCTGTTTCCAGGCTCGAAGGATGAACATAGTGTACAGTGATATTCCTTGTTCGGTTGGCGTCAGTCTAGAATGATCGCCATGCAGTCTCAACCGCGAACCCCCGAGTGACCGGGTGTTTACGCTTTGCAAAGACAAGAGGCAAAAAAAAGGAGCCGTGAGGCTCCTCCCTTTGCAGTGTCAAGCTTTCCCGATCAGGCCAGTGCCTTCCGGGACCGCTCTGCCAGTGCTGCAAATGCCGGCTTTTCGAACACGGCGATGTCTGCCAGGACTTTACGGTCGATTTCGACATTGGCCTTCTTCAGGCCAGCAATAAAGCGGCTATAAGACAGACCATTCACACGGGCTTCTGCGTTGATGCGGGCAATCCACAGGGCGCGGAACTGACGCTTGCGCTGACGGCGGTCACGGTAAGCGTACTGACCGGCCTTGATGACAGCCTGTTTGGCAACACGGAACACTCGGCTGCGGGCACCGTAGTAACCCTTGGCCTGGTCCAGAATCTTCTTGTGACGACGGTGTGCGGTCACACCACGTTTTACGCGAGGCATAATATCTTCCTATTCGTTAGCGTTGAGCCAATATTCGATCAAATGTAGGGCAGCATGCGGGTAATCAGCGCCTTGTCAGCGTCATGTACCAGCTTCATGTTGCGCAACTGACGCTTACGCTTGGTCGATTTCTTGGTCAGAATGTGGCTACGAAAGGACTGCTTGTGCTTGAAGCCATTTCCGGTTTTCTTGAAGCGCTTGGCAGCGCCGGATACCGATTTCATTTTAGGCATTGTGTACTCCAATAAATTGAGAAGACCGTTTCGCGCCTGGTCGCCACTTTCTACAGAACAGCGATAAGACTGTCAGTGTGGCGGCTTTCGGGCTAGCGGTTGCCTTGATTGTCAAACAGCCCGTGGGCTGTCCGTTTACTGACAACGGCCCGCCATGGGCGAGCCGTTGATCAATTCGTCTGAACAGCCGACGCTACCGTCGGCTGCTCATATCGTTCATTTTTTCTTGACCGGGGCCAGCACCATCATCATTTGGCGCCCTTCCATCTTGGGATGCTGTTCGACCTGGCCATATTCTTCCAGGTCTGCTTCAACCCGTTTTAGCAACTTCATACCCAGGTCCTGGTGCGCCATTTCACGTCCCCGAAAGCGGAGAGACACCTTGGCCTTGTCACCGTCTTCCAGGAATCTGATCAGGTTCCGCAGCTTGATCTGATAGTCGCCGTCATCCGTGTTGTGACGAAACTTCATTTCCTTGATCTGAGTCTGCTTCTGCTTTTTCTTGGCAGCAGCACGGGCTTTTTTCTCTTCGAAGATTTTCTTGCCGTAGTCCATGATCTTGCAGACTACCGGATCCGAGTCCGCAATCTGCACCAGATCTAGACCGACACCCTCGGCACGAGTACGCGCTTCTTCAATGTCGACAATGCCGACCTGTTCACCGTTTTCATCGATCAGACGACAGCTGCTGGCTTCGATCTGATCATTAACCGGATTGCGTTTGCCCTTGCGACCTTTGGTGCTCTTAATAATCGTCTCTCCGTTACTGTTTACGACCCAGCAGGGCGGCTTCTGCGCTCAGCTTGTCTAAAAACTGCTGTAGCGGCATGGCACCCAGGTCTTCACCCTGGCGTGTCCGCACCGCGACCTGCTCTGATTCCACTTCTTTATCGCCGATCACGATAACATAGGGAATTTTCTGTAAAGTGTGCTCGCGAATTTTAAAGCCGATCTTTTCGTTTCTCAAGTCCGAACGAGCGCGGTAGCCGGACAATTGCAGTGCTTTTTGTACTTTTTTGCAATATTCGGCCTGATTGTCCGTAATATTACAGACCATGACCTGCTCCGGCGCCAGCCAAACCGGCAAGGCACCTGCATATTCTTCAATCAGGATGCCAATAAAACGTTCCAGCGACCCCAATATGGCCCGGTGAATCATCACCGGCTCTTTTCTGGAGCCATCTTCAGCCACATAGGACGCACCCAGGCGACCGGGCATCGAAAAATCGAGCTGTATGGTACCACACTGCCAGGCACGACCGAGTGAATCATACAGGGTGAATTCGATTTTCGGACCATAAAATGCGCCTTCACCAGGCTGGTAATCAAATGCCAGTCCATTCTTGGTCAGCGCGTCGGCCAGCGCCTGCTCCGACTTGTCCCATACCTCGTCACTGCCGATGCGGCTTTCCGGACGGGTGGACAGTTTGATGTCGATGGCGTCACTGAACCCGAAATCGCTATAGACGTCGTACACCATCTGGATGCAGGCCGTTACTTCATCGAGGATTTGCGCCTCGGTGCAGAACACGTGAGCGTCGTCCTGGGTAAACGAACGCACACGCATCAGTCCGTGCAGGGCGCCCGAGGCTTCGTTGCGATGCACAATGCCGAATTCCGCCATGCGATAAGGCAGGTCGCGGTAGCTCTTCAGCCCCTGGTTGAATATCTGCAGATGCCCGGGGCAATTCATGGGCTTGACGGCGTAAGTGCGCTTTTCCGACTCCGTCGCGAAGATATTATCCTGGTACTTGTCCCAGTGGCCGGACTTCTGCCACATGGACACATCCATGATCATGGGTGCCTTGACCTCTTCATAATCATATTCAACCAGTTTCTTGCGCACGTAGTCTTCAATCACCTGGTAGATGGTCCAGCCCTTCTGGTGCCAGAACACCATGCCAGGTGCTTCTTCCTGCCAGTGAAAAAGGTCCAGTTGCTTGCCCAGCTTGCGATGATCGCGTTTTTCCGCCTCTTCCAGGCGCTTGAGATAGGCCTTGAGCTGCTTCTTGTCGGCCCAGGCCGTGCCATAGATACGCTGCAGCTGGGTGTTTTCCGCCTTGCCGCGCCAGTAGGCGCCAGAGATTTTCATCAATTTGAAATGATGACAGAAACGCATGTTGGGCACGTGTGGACCACGACACATGTCGATGTATTCTTCGTGGTGGTAAAGCCCCGGCTGATCATCGCGTGCGATGTCTTCGTCCAGGATCGCCTGCTTGTAGGGCTCCCCGCGATCCTTGAAGGTGTCGTAAGCTTCCTGCCAGCTGACTTTGCGCTTGACCACGTCATAGTCTGTTTTGGCCAGTTCGAGCATGCGCTTTTCAATCGCTTCGATATCGTCTTCGGACAGTTTCTGTTCCAATTCAATATCGTAATAGAAGCCATTGTCGATGACGGGGCCAATGGCCATTCTGGCGTCCGGATACAACTGCTTGATGGCATGACCCATCAGGTGGGCGCAGGAGTGCCGAATAATATCGAGGCCCGCTTCGTCTTTTGGCGTAATGATGGCGACGTCGGCGTCCTCTGTGACCAGGTCGACAGCATCATGCTCTACGCCATTGATGGTGCCGGCGACTGTCGCCTTGGCCAGGCCGGGGCCAATGTCAGCGGCGATATCAAGTATGGATACGGGTTGTTCAAACTGGCGCTTGCTGCCGTCAGGCAGAGTGATGGTCGGCACGATGCGATCTCCTGTCAGTGGTGACCCATACCAGGGGCCACATGGCTTGTG
>LFIK01004529.1_pt1 | contig 11253 bp, 11 predicted proteins | sample 643401 | NCBI WGS metagenome assembly LFIK01 (sample SAMN03777447, study PRJNA286221) | soda lake metagenome | biome: soda lake; feature: Kulunda steppe; material: water; isolation source: sample T5-Br brine of Lake Tanatar-5 | place: Russia: Kulunda steppe | collected 2010-07
AAAAAGGGATTAAGCAACAAGAGGCCAAGTTCGGCAAATCTGTTAAGATTTTTTTCTCTCCTCACGGCAAAAAACTCAACCAGGATACATTAAGCGAAATATATCAAAAAATAGAACAATCGAGAGGTAAACATTGTTGTCTTTTACCTGCTCGTTATGAGGGAATGGATGCTCGTTTAGAAGAGCATTATGCTGATGAAGTTGTTTCTATTGGTGATTATGTGCTTATGGGTGGCGACCTTCCGGCAATGGTATTGCTAGAAGGTTTATTGCGTTTTGTTCCGGGAGTTGTTGGTAAAGCAGCTTCTGTAACTGAAGATTCTTTTTCGGGTCCTTTGGTGGATTATCCGCATTATACTGCTCCAGTGGAGTGGAAAGGGTATACGGTTCCCTCTGTACTGCGTTCTGGTAACCACGCAAAAATAGCACAATGGCGAAAAGAGCAATCAGTTGATAGAACAGTGTATGGTCACTTTGATTGGCTACGTTCTCATGCTGAGGCGGTAGAGGTGGAAGAGGTTGTTCGTGAAGAATTGCCATCACATTATGCAGCATTATTGCATACTGGAGTTCTTCAACAGGATGGAAGCGAGGGAACTACTTCAGTTACTTCGATTGATATACATGATGTTGCGCGTTCGGCGGCTACTTTTGGTTTAAGTCACTATTACGTTGTTACTTCCTTGCTTGATCAACAAAAAATAGTTCAACGATTACTTGAGTTTTGGCAAGCTGGAGGACCAGGAGAGACGTATAATGTGAAACGTTTTCAAGCACTTGAAGAGGTTTCATTAAAAGCATCTTTACAGCAGGCAATTGATGATATTGTTAAGCGAGAAGGGCAACGGCCTATTATTATAGGGACCTCTGCTCGAGAGGTTGAAGGGAAAGAAAATATAACGTATTATGAACAAAAGAAGGTATGGCAAAGAAACAGGCCAGTTCTCATGCTTTTTGGAACAGGAAGTGGTCTTGGTCCATCAATCATTCAAGAATGTGACTATATTTTATTGCCTGTCCATGGTTTTTCTTCTTTTAATCATTTATCCGTTCGTTCAGCAGCAGCCATTGTGTTAGATAGATGGTTGGGAATCAATATAAAGTATAAAAAAAGACAAGATTCATAAGGATAGATTATGAAAGCTCAGGGATTTACAAAAGACACGCTTTCAGGTGTAGGTATCGCTGATCGTGGCTTTCCAAATTTTAAGCCAGGTGATGCTATTCGTGTAGCAGAGCGTATTAGTGAAGGTGGTAAAGAGCGGATACAGTATTTTGAAGGTGACGTTATTGCTGTTCATAGCAATGGTGCGAGTTCAACCTTTACTATCCGTAAAATTGGTGCTAATAGTGTTGCAGTAGAAAAGATTTTTCCTTACTATTCACCAAAAATTTCAGGTATTGAGTTTGTACGTGAAGGTGATATTCGTCGTGCTAAGCTCTACTATATGCGGGATCGTATTGGTAAGGCAGCTCGTGTAAAAGAAAAAAAGCGTACACAAGAACAACGTGCAAAGTTACTGGAACGTCTTGCTGGAAAAGCATCACATGTCCCTGTTGAAAAAACTGCAGAAAAAGCAACGAAACCAGCAGAGTCTGAAGTGTCTAATGAAAAACAGCAAAAAACAGATAAAAAAGCTTCTAAGTAAGCAAAACTATAGAACAAGTGCAGCGATATGTAATGTTGCTGCACTTGTTCTATTGCTTGTAATTGGTTTGCCAGGATGTGGTAGAATAAAACGGGTTTCAAAAACAGATGTTACGGAATGTCAGGCTCGCCACATAGATATTCCTGTGCCTTTGGATAGTATTTTGCAAGAATCTACAGATGAGTCTGCGAATGGTCATGGACATCTATTTGTTGCTACTGCTCTTCCTTTACCGGAGCTTTTTTATTTTTATGAAAAAGAATTAGAGTATGCTGGGTGGAAGAAAAATTTTTCTGTCTTGAGTTCTCAAGAGTTTCTTCTATTTTATGAAAAACCGTTTAAGTATTTAGCTATTTCAGCCCGTCAGTTTAGAAAACGTGTGAAGATACACTATTTTCCTCAAATAAAATAATCTTTTCTCTTGTGTTATAGTACCCTGTGTTTATCATGTTCGCATGAAACTAGAAAACAATGATTAAATTAGACTTGCTCTGTAAAGGCTTGTTTGGTTGTCATTGAAAAAGGCAGTTAATTTTGATGCTATAAAGATAGAGCTATTCAGCTATTGTTTCCGCTAGTTGGTTAATGCATCCAGCTCCCAAAAATAGTATTACATCATTGGTTTGGGCAGTTTTGCTAAGTTTTTCTTGCAAAAGCCTAAAGTTTTTTTCAAGTGGAATATGACAAACAGTGCAGTGAGGATGTTTTTTTCGAAGTTCTGCTACAAATCTCTTACTTGTAACATTGCATATAGGGGGTTCACTGGCCGGATAAATATCAGTAATAATTAAATGATCGATATTGGCTGTGCCAAATGTGCTAAGAAACTCATCCCATAGGTGTTGAGTACGTGTGTAGCGGTGAGGTTGAAAAAGAACGATAAGTTTGTGTTGTGTCGATTGTCGTGCTGCTTGGAGGGCATGATTAATTTCGCGTGGATGATGTGCATAATCGTCTATTAATCGTGCTCCTTGATACGTTCCCCTAAAAGAAAATCGTCTATCTACTCCGGTGAATTTTTTAGCTAAAGGAGCAAGTGTAGTGGCATCAAGCCCAACTGCCTGTAATGCTGTCAAGGCAGCTGTTGTATTTAAGAGATTGTGGGTACCAGGGAAATGTATAGTAAAGCTATAATTGATATTATGGAGAGTGTCACTAACGTGAGCGGTAGAGGTAAGGGTCGAGAGCTTGTCATGGTTAATTATGACGTCTGCTTGTGGGTGGTGCCCGTACGTGATTACTTTACGCTGGATATGGACGGGTAAATTCTTAATCATTGTACAAATATGGGGGTCATCATAGTAGGCGATAATGAATCCGTTAGGATGGATGTTATGACAGAATTGTATAAAGGTTTCTTGAATATCAATGATATCACGGTACGTATTGAGATGATCTTCACTTAAAGAAGTAATGATTGCAATATAAGGTGATAGTTTTAAAAAAGAGCGATCACTTTCATCTGCTTCAATAACAGTTAGTTTTCCCTTTCCTGCATGTGCATTGCTTTGAATAGCAGCAAGGTCTCCACCAATAATGATACTTGGATCGTGGTTGCCTGCGAGTAAAAGGTGAGAAAGTAGTGCACTTGTCGTGGTTTTGCCATGGGAGCCTGTTACGGCAATTGTTGTTTGTTTATTAATTAAGTAGGCGAGAAGGTCTGCGCGGTGTAAAAGTGTGAGATTGTTTTTTCTTGCAAATTCTAGCTCTGGATGAGTATGAGGAATAGCGCTTGAATAAACGAGTATCTCATATGAAGATTTCGAGCAGCATGAGGTAGATGACTGTAGGGAAATAGTGCACCCTAAAGTTTTAAGGCGGTATATAGTCTTTTGTTCAAGTTTGAGGTCACACCCTGAAACAGTAAACCCTTGTTGTGTAAGGTAGGAAGCTAAGGCACTCATCCCTATTCCGCCAATGCCAATAAAGTGGATGTGCATGTTTTTAGTAAGCTGCATGATATACTTAGAACTTTCTTGGTAGAGTCATTTTTTTAATAGTATATCCTACTCATTTTTGTTCTTCGAGTTCTAAGTGCTGTTTTATTTTTGCAAGCGATTCGTTATGCTTTTCTCGATCATAGTGAAACAAAGTCGGGCTTTGACATTGCTCACTGAGTGCCTCAAGGTGTTTTGTTTCAGCATCGATAATAAAGTATTGTTGATTAGGGTTAATGTTCATTTTTTCTTTAATTATTTTTAGAGAAGATTCTCTAGGTTTGAGTCCAACCTCAGACGATAAATAAATATGATTTCCAAAAACTTTGAAGCTGCTAGGATATTTTTTCTTTAATGTATTAAATGCATGACGCGGTATATTGGCCCATAGTCCTAAGGTATATCCTTCTAAGTGAAGATTTTTGATAAAATCGTGCATAAGCTTGTTTTTTTTTAAAACTGCACAAGTGACATTTTTATCAAAAATAGTAGGAAGTGTATGGTGTAAAATAATTTTTTCATAAGCGAGTAAATTATTATTTTGATTAATCTCTTCTTGTGCAGTTTTTAACAGTGCTAAGCTTTCTGCAGATGTTTGACTTAAAAAATGTTGTGTAAGAAATTGTGAAGCTATGCGATTATCTAAGTAGGGCAGGGCTTCCTTTTTACTTGAATAAGTATGAGGGGATTGTTCTTGAAGCAAGGTAAACATTTTTTCGGTTAACTCTTCCTTGTACCCTTCGTCTTTTGTGAAAAGTAAAGACAAGCATCTTGCTTTTTCCCACCACGATAATTTATTTTTTATGCAATTGAGTGCTTCATTGTGGCATGGATAGAAAAAAATATTATGCAGGCCTAGTATGATACAAGGCTTGGTGGTTGTAGTAGGAGGTAGGTTAGTACATTGAATAGATAAAAAAAGTGAAGCTAAGTAAACTAAGATGAAGAAAAACCGTTTCATTGTTGATAGCTCCTAAATATGCTTGAGTGTGTATTCGTGTCTTTATCCTAGCGGATAATTAGTCAAAAGTGGAAGATTCGTTAAAGGTTTTTTTTAATATTTAATAATTTTTGTCGCACTTCTTTAATCTGCTCAAGAAGGTATTCTGTATTAGGTGTTACTTCTGAATTTGGCAAAGTGGTAGGTGCTGACGCAATAATTTCTTGTGATGGCAGTGAGCCTTTGTGAGAAGTTTTTATGACTTCTCGTGCACCAGCTATAGTAAATTTTTTATTATATAATAGTTCTTTGATGAGCTTGAATTTTTGAATATCTTTTTCATCATAAAAACGTTGGCCACCAGGGGTTCGCTGTGCTTGGATGTTGAATTCTTTTTCCCAAAATCTTATTACAAAGCGTTCGAGGGACAAGTGGTGAGCAAGTTCTCCGATGCGAAAGGTTCTTTTTTCCAAATCCATTTTTCTCTCCTTTGTCATGGTTTAAGCTTTCAGACACGTATACTTTATGATAAAATGATAGTTATTTTAAACAGTTCATTAGAATTAAGATCACATCTTTTCTTGATTATTTAAGGATCATATGAGCATGAATATACGTGATGTAGTTATACCTTCAGTCCTTACCGTTACTCTTTACTGGGCTGTTTCATCATTCTTTTTTTCTCCTTCACCTGATGTGGATGGTCCAGTTAGAGCAGGACAAAGCTTTGAAGCTGTCTCGGCTCCTCAGATGTGCCAACCTATAAAAAAAGAAATTGATTTTTATGATGTTGAGCAACATGAAGAAGAGCATGAGGTTGTGCAAGGGTATCACTCCTCATGGACTTTTACTAATAAAGGAGCAGCGCTCGAGGAATTATCTTTTACTCGTCCAAATAGTGTATTGACTACGCTGAAGCCAGAATCGGGAGTAATTGAACGAGAAGAAAAAGGATTTTTGTTAGCGTTTGATGTTGAGTCGCCATATGACTTTGAAAAAGTTATTCAAAATGAAAAGGCATGTGAAAATCATCTTGTTTATCAAACAGAAACATCTCGTGCTTTTGTAACAAAAAAATATTTAGTAAGCAAGAATTCCCACTCTGTTGAAGTGGAGCTGAGTATTACTCCTAAAGATGGTGCAGCAATACAACCACGATTATTTATGCCTGCTCCATGGGTAGGACATTTGGATAGCAATAAGATACAAGGTGTTGTGCTTGGTGATAAAAAATCCTTACAGCATTTGGATCTTGCAAAGAAAGTAAATATGATATGGGCTTCTCCTGAAATTTTTGGCTTGCAAAATCGTTACTTTATCTATTCTCTTGTTCGGGATGAGGATAACTTTACTCAAAGAGCTTATTATAAGATAGGGCGACCACGTGATACTGCAGCTATTTTTGAAGGACCAACTATTACCGAACCAACTACCTGGAAAATGGTATTTTATTGTGGCCCTAAAGAAGCAGAAAGTTTAAATGCGGTTGATACTCGTCTTGAAAGTGTAATGAATCTTGGATGGTTTGCTCCTTTGGCAAAATTTGTGCTATTGCTTTTGAAATATCTGTATTCTTATATCGGGAATTATGGTTGGGCCATTATTATTTTAACTATGCTGATTCGCTTTGCCACGTGGCCTTTCTTGCAAGGATCAAATAAAGAAATGAAACGTAAAGAAAAAGAGCGCAGCAAAAAAATAGCATACTTAAAGCAGCGCTATAAGGATCAGCCTGAACGTCTTGCACAAGAGCAAATGAAGGTTTTTAAAGAGTATGGATTCCCTGGTGGAAAAGGGCTTATCGGAATGTTGATTCAGTTCCCTGTTTTTATAGCTCTAAACTCGGCTCTTCGTAATTCTATAGAGTTGTATCAGGAACCATTTTTGTGGATTAATGATTTGTCAGCCCCAGATCCGTATAAACTTCTAGCAATTCTTTTTGCGGGAGTACTTTTCTTAATGATAAGTAAAAGTGCAAAAACTCTACAACAATACTTGGCAATAGGAATAGTGAGTATGGTTGCCGCGGCTATAACTGCTAATGTACAAGCAGGGTTGTTACTGTTTATGACAGTGTCTTTGTTAATTGGGTATATCCAAACCACACTAGCTAAAGCATAATTATGTTTGATGAATTGCCAACACTGAAGAATTTATTGAAACAGCTACAGCAGGTTCCTTATCTGGCATCTAAGAATTTATATCGAGTTGCTCAATACTTTTTGGATATGGATGAAAAAAAGCAGGAGGCTTTTTGTAGGGCGCTTGAGGAAGCAAAAAAAAAATTAGCTCGTTGTTCTACGTGCTATGCATGGCAAGAGCGGAAGGCAAGCTGTATATTTTGTCATAATTCGCAACGTGATCATAGTACAATCTGTGTGGTTGCTACGTGGCAAGACTTATATGCAATTGAGCAGTCAGGGGCTTATGAAGGTGACTATCATGTATTAGGAGGTATTATTTCTCCGTTGGATGGTATTGGCCCTCAAGACCTGACAATTGAACAGTTGATTAACCGTGTTTCCTCTACGCATAAAGAAGTTATTCTTGCTTTGAATCAGACTGCAGAAGGTGAGGCAACTGCTACTTTTATTATAAAAAGATTGGCTTCGACTGGAGTGAGTTTATCTTCTTTAGCACGTGGAATGCCGGTAGGGTCATCACTCGAGTATACTGATAAGTTAACCTTGTTAAAGTCTATTACGGAGCGTCGAAATATAACATGATGAATTATCAAGAATATAAAAAACGACGACAGGAGCTAGTTAAGCGGGTTGGTAAGCCTGTTTTGCTCGGAAGTGCTTATGAAAGAGATATTTTTCCTTTTCATCAAGACAATAATTTTTACTATTATACTGGTATAGAAGAGCCAGGGTGTTTTTGTTTAATTGATGAAAATGGTGAAAGTAAATTATTTGTTCCAGTTTATCCAGCGTCGCGTGCTACGTGGGTAGAACGTGTGTCCTTGTTAGATAATTCTTCCAAAGACAATTATGAATTTGAAGCTATAGAGCCATTAGGAGAAGCTTTTTCTTGCCTTATTTCCTGCTTACAGGAAAATTATTTTTCAACAAATCGTATGTTGGGTATAGTTTCTTCAGAAGGTATGCGTGAGCTTAGTAAGGTATTGCCTGTTCTTGTAGAAAGCATTACTGATATCTCTCTTGAAATCGCTCGTATGCGACGAATTAAGTCACGGAGCGAAATAGAAAAAATTTATGATGCAGTCCAATTGGCAATGGTGGCGCATGATGCTGCAGCACAAGCAATTGCTGAAGGAAAGTTTGAGTGTGAAGTGCAGGCTGCTGCTGAGTTTATACTGACAGGCAAAGGAGCGCGTCCGGCTTTTCCTACTATTGTAGGTGGCGGAGCAAATAGCACAATATTGCATTATCACTCTAATAAATCACTCTTGCAGTCCGGGAGTTGTGTAGTAGTTGATCTAGGTGCACGTTATCATCATTATTGTTCTGATCTTACACGTACTTATCCTGTAACGGGAAATTTTTCTGAAAAGCAACGTGATTTATATTCCCATGTGCGTGACGCACAGGCATATGTAGCAGAGCATGCTAAGCCGGGATATTGGTTGAAAAATGATGAGCATCCTGAAAAATCTTTGCATCACTTAGCTGTTGATTTTTTCAAAAAACGTGGCTTAGAAGAATATTTTGTGCATAATGTAGGACACTTTTTAGGTCTTGATGTACATGATGTAGGCAATGTAAAAGAGCCATTGCAGCCAGGAGATGTTATTACTATTGAGCCCGGTCTTTATTTGCCTGAAGAAGAAATAGGAATTAGACTAGAAGATAATTACTGGATTATAGAAGATGGTGCAGTATGTTTAAGTGAGCAGTTGCCGAGTCAGGCAAATGAAATCGAAAAAATGGTACAAGATAGTTTGTATGAGGCATAAAATATAAGCGTTAGAGAGGAAATTTGACCAAAACTACGCTTTATTTTATTATAAATGTTATACAAAGGTACACTATCTTTTCATAAATTTAACTATTCTATCAAAGTTGTTCGGGAATAAAGGTTACTTCCATGGATATGAATAAGACTTTCTTTCTTAAAAAAGAAAATCGTCAACCGCGTTGGCATAAAATTGATGCGACTGGTAAAGTTGTAGGTCGCTTGGCTACAGAAATAGCAAACGTTCTACGTGGCAAAAATTCAGCACTTTATACTCCTCATACTGATGCAGGGGATTATGTAGTAGTTGTTAATGCAGACAAGGCAGTTCTTACGGGCGATAAAATGACAGATAAAATTTATCTGCGTTACTCTGGGTGGATTGGTGGACAAAAAAGTTCTACCCCTGCAGAAATGTATATAAAACATCCAGATTTTGTATTAACGCATGCAGTTAAGGGTATGTTGCCTAAAAATAAACTTGCACGCACCCAAATCAAAAAATTAAAGGTATATGCTGGTGCTGAGAATCCTCATGAAGCGCAGCTAATAGGTTTTGCAAAAGCAGCATAAACTTTTTACGATTTTGATTTTGTATAAAATTAAGGCTTTCTCTAAGTGAGAAAGCCTTTTTTATTATCTAAGGCATATTATTGTTAGGTATGACAGGATTTTATAGACATCTGAGGTTGATTTTTATTGATAGTTTTAGACAAGCTAAAAAGACACTTTCTTTTATTGTTTTCTCTTTTTTTAAATGTCTGATAAAAATATCCTCAAAGAGTGTAGAGTATTGCTTTTTCTCATTAAGTAGTTTGAGTAGTCACAAGTTTGCAGGTTGTTGTATTGTAGAAAGGTGTGATTGGGGCTAGTGGAAAAAATGGGGTATACATAAATAACATGTATACCCTTATGTTTATGCTCAATAGTTCTTATTTGGGGTAGCTCTTTAAGCTTTTATGGCTCTCTTTTTATTAGTAGTGTGCCTACGTGCTTAATCTGTTATAAGGTAGAGAATATCTTGACAGCTAATATAAATAGTCAAAGCAAGCAAAAGTAGCCAGCATCCGTAAGCAAAATACAGTTTAATTGTTTCGGGTAGTTCACGACGAATCAGTGCCTCAATGCTTGTAAATAAAATTTGTCCGCCATCTAATATGGGAAGGGGGACAAGGTTAAGGCAGGCAAGATTAATACTTAAAAATGCGAGGAAAAGAAAAAAGATTTTGGTGCCTTTTTCAAAACCTTTCATTGTAGCAGCAAATATCATAATAGGACCCGACGTGCCTTGTGTTGTTCGAGAAGTGATAAGATTTTTGAGTACATAATAAATATTAATACTGAAACGGGTAATGATTCTAGTTGCTAAGTAAGATGCTTGAAGAAAGCTGTGGGGTGCAAGAGCTTGCATATGAAATGATGCTCCTAGATAGCCAGTTTTATGTCCCGCAGGCATATGGCTTGTTAGGTGAACTTCTTTGGTAAGTACTTGTTGATCTCGTTGTACGGTCAGTTGAATGCTCTTATTTGCATGGTTACGCAGTTTATTGATAAGGGTTGCATGAGAGTCATCCGTGTTTTCATTGTCGAAAGCAATAATACGATCGTTTGACTGAATACCAGCCTTTTCTGCAGGGCTTTCTGGAGTAATATTACTTACTTTAGTAGTTGCATTGAATGGGTACAAAAGAGGAGTTTGTGGCAAGGAGGTCATTAAAAGAGCGGTCAGTGCTGCATAGGCAAAAGTGAGATTAAAAAGTATTCCACCGGCCAAAATACAAATCTTTTGATAATAAGGTTTGTTTTTAAAGAGGCGATGTGGAGGAAAGGAGGATTTTTTGTTATTTAATTCATTTGTTTCTTCTCCTGCTATTTCAACATATCCTCCTAGTGGTATACTAGATAAGGTGAAGTCAGTTTCTCCAATTGTTTTTTTAAGTAAAGCAGGGCCGAATCCAATTGAAAAAGACGGGGCAGCAACATTAAAAATTTTACAAAAAAGCAAATGTCCTAATTCATGGAAGGCAATGAGAAAACCAACGCCTAATAAAGAAGGGATAAGAAGCAACAATTTGTACAGTACTGTAAAGATAGCTAACATAGTATGCCTTTTCGACTTTTCAAAAACGTAAAACTGCGATATTCTTAATAAAGAATACCACATAATTGACTTATGTGCGTACAGTTTTCATAATTCAACAATGGATAAAAACGTCGTTTGGCAGCCTGCTTTTTCTTGAAAAAAAGTTAAAAAAAGTTAAACTGACAATAGTCTAGTCTAATTTTTTGCGTAACTAGTTTTGAGCTGAGTATTGCAACTGGTCAGTGTAATATAATCAAACAAGTGTTTTTAGTGTTTATTCAAAGGTAGGGATAAAAATAATGCCCACGATTAATCAACTTATTCGTTCTCCGCGAAAGCGGCAAAAAGAAAAATCTCAAAGCAGGGCTTTAAAAAGCAATCCACAACTTCGTGGTGTGTGTACTCGTGTTTTTACGACTACACCCAAAAAGCCTAACTCTGCGTTGCGTAAGGTTGCTCGTGTCAAGCTTTCTAATGGGATAGAGATAACAGCTTATATACCCGGTGAAGGTCACAATTTACAAGAGCACTCTTTGGTGCTTGTAAGAGGCGGAAAAGTAAAAGATTTGCCTGGTGTAAAATATCATATCGTGCGCGGTGCTCTGGACGCAGCAGGCGTTGAAGGAAGAAAGCAAAGCCGCTCGCTATATGGTACAAAGCGTTCAAATTAAGTTTAGAGGTTGTAATATATGGCAAGGCGTAAATCCGTCAATCTAGTTCGTGATA
>LFIK01004530.1_pt1 | contig 11253 bp, 8 predicted proteins | sample 643401 | NCBI WGS metagenome assembly LFIK01 (sample SAMN03777447, study PRJNA286221) | soda lake metagenome | biome: soda lake; feature: Kulunda steppe; material: water; isolation source: sample T5-Br brine of Lake Tanatar-5 | place: Russia: Kulunda steppe | collected 2010-07
GGCGGCGCTCGACTGGCTTCAGACCCAACTTAAGCCGGATCAACCGTTCGGCATGAACCTCCTGGCTGGACCTCCCGAATTGGAGGCAAAAACGGTTGATTTGTATCTGAAACGAGGTGTCCACAACGTTGAGGCCTCCGCTTACATGCAATTGAGCGACGCCCTGTTGCGGTATCGTTTGAGTGGACTGAAACAGCGTCCGGACGGCTCCGTCGAGGCACCCAACCGCTTGAGCGCGAAGGTTTCCCGGACAGAGGTCGCAAAGCTTTTTCTGTCCCCAGCGCCAGCGGATCGGGTTGCCCGGCTGCTCGAACAAGGTGCCATTACCCCAAGCGAGGCGGAATGCGCGCACTTGGTTCCTGTCGCGAGTGATCTGTGTGTCGAGAGCGACTCAGGAGGCCACACCGATGGCGGGGTTATGCTGAGCCTCTTCCCTGCCATGCGGCGGCTGGCGACAGAATTGCAGCGACAGCACGCATTTGCCGAGCCCGTACGTGTGGGTGCAGCCGGTGGACTGGGCACGCCGGAGGCGGTTGCGGCGGCATTCCTGCTGGGCGCTGATTTTGTGGTTACGGGTTCCATCAATCAATGCACGGTCGAAGCGGGCACGAGCGAGGCGGTAAAGGAGCTGCTGGAAAAGGCTGAGGTCGACGACACCACACTGGCTCCAGCCGGAGACTTGCTGGAGGTGGGCGGGAAAATTCAGGTATTGAAACGTGGATTGCTGTTTGCTCCGCGCGCCAACCGGCTCGCCGAACTCTACCGGCAGTATCCATCGCTCAAGGCGATTCCCGCGAAAGACCGCGAGCAGCTCGAAAGCCAGTATTTTGGCAGATCCATCGCAGCGGTATGGGATGAAACCCGGGATTACCTGGCCAGCGCGGCGCCAATCGAGCTCGAACGGGCCGAAAGATTGCCCAAGGCCCGCATGGCGGCAGTCTTCCGCTACTATTTCGTGCGCAGCAATCGCCTTGCTCTGGCTGGAGAGCGCAGCCAGCAGGTCAACTTTCAGATCCAATGTGGCCCCGCCATGGGGGCCTGCAATGCCTGGCTACGGGGCAGTGAGCTCGAAAGCTGGCGTCAGCGCCATGCCGATGCGCTTGCCGAGCGACTAATGGCGGGTGCGGCGGACTGCCTCAGGCGATATCCAATGTCCAATAATTTGCCGCAATAACGGCCGCTGCCCAAAGCAGGGTGAGTGCCCACACGGCATAATCCGACCGGCGGAATCGCAATGGGTGGGCGGTCGTCTTGCGCACCGGCGCATCGATGCAACGCGTCATTGCAGATGCGGCCAGTTCGTCCGCGATTTTAACACTGCGCATGATCAGCGGCACCAGCAACAACTCCAAGGAGAGCAAAGGATGGCGCAAAAAGGAGCGACCTCCGAACTGCAGCCCCCGCAAGCGCATCGCATCCCGGATGTGACCCCATTCCTCGAGCAATGCCGGAACGAAACGGAAAACCACCGCGATGGGCAACACCAACACCCGCGGAATCCTTAATGTGGTCAATGCGTGAATTAGGCGGCTGACCTCCGTGCGTGCGGTTACGGTGAAAAACACGGTCATCACGGGTAGAAAGGTGAGGACAAAATAAGCCAGATACAGCAGCACCAGAGTCATCATATGGCTTTCCAGCCAAGGCTCCAGATAGACCGTCAAACCGAGCAGGATCGCATAAATAAAGAAGAAGCGGACGCCCCGCTTCCCGGCACCTTCGAGGGCCAGCATAAGAGCCGCGCCCAATGCCAAAGTCAACAGGCTCAGAACACTGGATGCCGCGAAAGCCAGGGCAGCCAACAGGACCAGCTGAAACAGCTTGAGACGGGTATCGAGCGAATCAATCACTTCTTCGACAGGTGTACAAAAATGGGATCGCCTTCGAGATAGCGCATAGGACGACGGCGCCGGTTGTGCAACACTTCATGTTGGCTGCGATCTGCCCGAAAACGCGTGTGCAATTCGATGTTCCGGTATTTGGTCGCGCTGTCCGATGCAAGACCGCGCAAGATCGCCAACAGCTCCAGACTGCGTCCCCGTTCAAGCGGAAAGTCCCGGATATTCGCGCCATTGTCGATGGCAACCACACGGGTGCAGGTTTCCAGAAGAAATTCAAAATCGTGGGAAATAAGCACGCAGATACGGCCACTTTTCGCCCAACTTTTAACCAGCTCACAGATACGCTGCATGCTGCGGACATCCAGGCCACTTGTCGGTTCGTCGAGGATCACCAACGGACTGTCCTTCACCTCCGCCATTCCAATCGTCAGGCGCTGCTTTTGTCCACCTGACAACGACTGCGGATGGCGATCCAGAAAATCCTCCAGGCCAAGCTTCTCGGCAATCTCCTGAATGCGTTCGGCCGGAGTCTCCTGGCCTTTGAACCCAAGCTTCAGCTCCTCCTGCACAGATTCCCGGTAGAGTTGATAATCGGCATCCTGCAAAACCAGACTGGTCTGCTCGCTGCGTTCACCAGGGGTCAACGGCTGCCCATCAAAGAAAACATAGCCTTCGTCTTCTTTTTCCAACCCGGCCAACACCCGCGCCAAGGTCGTCTTACCGGCCCCATTGCGCCCCACCAGAGCGATGATTTCGCCGGGATGCGCGATCAGGCGGGACTCATTGAGGATCCGGCGTTGGTCACTACCCTTTTTGTATTGAAATGAAAGATGACTGCAGCGCAGCGATGAACCTTTTCGTTCATTGGGTTCGCGGACAGCCGGCTCCAGACGGGTCAGGTCCGTTTGCCGCAACCCAATCCCGCGCAATTGTCGCGGACGCAGGCCTTTCAGCTCATCCGCAGTCAATTCGACTTCAACACGGCCATTGCGCAAATATATCAATCGGTCGATAATGGGCATCAAGTGATGCAGCCGGTGCTCAGCCAATAGAATGGTCCGCCCCTCGGCCTTGAACCTCGCCAGAATCTCCGTCAGCTGCTCAGCCGCTTCCACATCCAAATTAGCCGAGGGTTCATCCAGCGTATACACGGGAAGGTCCATGGCACGGGCGGAACCCACCGCGATTTTCTGCCGTTCACCGCTGGACATCTGGAAGACGCTTTTGTCCCGCAATTTTTCTCCGCGCAAACCCTTCAGCGTAGCATCCACACGCTTGCGAATGGCTTCCGGAGGCATCCCTAAATTCTCGCAACCGAAGGCAATCTCGGCATCGCCCCGGGTCGTAAAAAACTGCGAACGGGGATCCTGAAACACCGAACCCACTTTGCGTCCGATGTCGTGCAACTCCCAGTCGGCAATGTTCTCGCCGCCGATTTCCACCGCCCCATCAAAGGCCCCTTCATAAAACCGGGGCACGAGCCCGTTGATGCAGCGCAACAAGGTGGTTTTCCCGGAACCGCTGGGACCACAAAAAACAACGACCTCCCCAGGTTTGATATCCACTGACACTTCATCAAGAGAAGGCCGGGTATCGCCGGCATAGGTAACAGAAAGTTGAGAGCAACGAATCGAGAGCATACCGTTTTCAACCTAGGAAGACATTCCCAAGACTCCAGCCTTTTCCAAATGCTTGCGAAAGAGCCCCTTCGCGAGGAAGCCACCAGCGATGGCTCCGATGCCCGTCAACCCCAGCAAAATTGCCCACAACCACCAGGTCATCATCTGCATGCCCTGCACAAACTGCTCGCGGGCAGCCCCGTCCAAGCGATCTGCATAGCGATCGGCTCCAACCGTAAATAAGAGGACAAAACCACCCATCTCGGCCAATTTGAAGATCAGGTAGGCTAAGGTCAGCCGCAGCAGGTCCCGGTAGTCACGGTTGCCCGCTAATCCGTCGGCAAGCAAAGCTCCCAGCAAAATGAGGGGCACGGTGAGCCAAAGCCCAAGGAAGAGCATCAGCAGGGAAAAGATACAAGCGGACAGCAGAAATACGCCGCGCTTGCGGACCTTGGTGACCATCAACAAGTAGATCGGTGCCAACACCGCGGCCGCTATACCACCAAAGAAAAAATTCACCACTGGAATGCTGTTCAGGATAGCGGCCAGAATGGTGTAGATCACAAGGATCAGGGCATTGAAGACCCCAATCGTGATCAGGTCGCGGCTGGTGAAGCGGTTAGCCTTCGCCGCCATCATCCTCTGCCTCAGCCATTGCCTTCAGGTTCTCCAGCCCAAGCTCATACGCCTCTCCAACCATGGACTCAAACAACAAGCCAAAATAGCGGGCAATCGGGTTTCCGCCGAAGTCACCATAAAATCGCCAGGTGACCGTGCTGCCTTCACCGAACGGCTCGACAAAAAATTCACTGTTGGACGGATATTCCTCAGAGCCTGCAAAACGCAGTTCATGCGTCACTCTGGTCCCTGGCTCCACGGCGACAATCTCCATCACTCCAGCTCCCTGGCTTTCGCTCACCCAACGGTAAACAGCGCCTTCACCGTAACTCGGTTCACTGATTTCGATCCGGATGTCCGGATCGAGTTCCCGATACGGCGACCACTCCTCGAAGTGCTCGAAATCGTGTATCAAGGGAAACACGCGCTCGGGAGATGCATCGATTTGGACGGTCCGGCGCACCTCGTATTCATCCGGCAACAGAAAACCGACAACCACGATTAAGGCAACGAGCGCAAGACCAACGAATAAGATCCATTTGAGTATCTTCACCGGTGCAGTATCCTGCCCCCAAAAGAGTAAAAGTCAATCCATTGAATGGTCGACAAACCGCCGTCCCTTAAATCCGTGGGCAAAAGCATTTGATTTCACAGCGGAAGGCCATCATCTATGTTGACCATGTCTTATTTCGGCAACAGCTCCTCTGGATCGAGCATCCTTCCTCCGGTGATCATGAATCTAATGATCGCCAATGTGATGCTTTTTCTCCTTCAGGCATTCTTTGCGCCCACTTCGGGTATCGGGATGCTTGAGAAGCACTTCGCGTTGTGGCCAATTGGGATGCACGAATCGCTGACCAGCCAAGGCTACGGATTCTTCCCCTGGCAGGTTTTGACTTACGGGTTTCTGCATGGGAGTTTCATCCACATTTTCTGGAACCTGTTCGCTCTGTGGATGTTCGGGCGTGAAATTGAACTGCAGTGGGGTTCCAAACGCTTTCTAGTCTACTATCTGACCTGCGTCATTGGCGCAGGATTGCTCCAGCTGATCGTTGCCACCCTGGCCGTTCAGCAAGGTGGACGTCCCTACCCGACAATTGGTGCTTCAGGCGGAACCTTCGGCGTTCTGCTGGCCTTTGGGATGATGTATCCTTATCGTCGAATCTTGCTCTTGATCCCACCCATTCCGATTGAGGCGCGTTGGTTCGTGATCATCTACGGGGCCATTGAACTGTTTCTGGGCGTTAGTGGAATGCGCACCGGCATTGCTCACTTCGCCCACCTGGGCGGGATGTTGTTTGGCCTGTTGCTGATTCTGTATTGGCGGGGCAAGCTGCCGATTCAACCGAAACACAAGGTGTACTGGTGAAAGTGATGGAGGCGCTGCAAGCCTTGATCCAGCAGATCCGCCTGGCAAACGGCCAGCCGCCGTTGGAATCCGTTTCTCCCAGCTTGCGTTGGCGCGAGGATCTGGGCTTTGACAGTTTTGCCCTGGCCGAGCTGGCAGTTTACACGGAACGGGATTTTGGGGTCGATGCGTTTCAGGATGGGGTGCCCCCAACCGTTGGCGAACTGGCCAATCGGATTGAGCAATTGCAGCCAAAATGAGTCGCCGCATTTGCATCACCGGAGTTTCGCGCGGTCTTGGTTTGAACCTGGCCGAAGCGGCTTTGCAGGCCGGTGATGAGGTGATCGGTGTCAGTCGTTCGACAACGGAGGGCATCTGGCGGCTGCAATCGGAATTCGGCGACCGGTTTGAAGCGGTGCCGATGGACTTGGCAGACGCGCTGAAGCAACCCACGGCATTGAAGCAACTGCTGCCGCTGAATCGGCCGGTGGACGTGCTGATCCTGAATGCGGCGCTGGCGGTCGACGGTTTGGCAACAGACCTGACAATGGCCGACGTGAGACAGATGTTTGAGGTCAATGTATTCGCCGGCATGGAACTGGGTCGGCTGTTCATCCGCAACCGTCTGGCACAGGGCGGAAGTGGCCAGATCATCTCCCTTTCATCCATAGCGGCCCATGAGGGCTTCACCGGCCTATCCGCTTACGCGGCCAGCAAGGCTGCGCTGGAGGCCTGGACCCGGACGATTGCGCGCGAATGGAAGCGCAAGGGAATCCGGGCAAATGCCGTGGCAGCGGGTTTCATGGACACCGACATGACCGCCTCCCTCACTCAAGCCCAGCGCGAACGGATCTTTAGCCGTGCGCCATCGGGAGGTCCGGTTCCCCTACAGGCCGTCGTCGACAAAGTGTGCTGGTTGTTGAAGCAGGGTCCGGACGGCCCCAGTGGCCAAACCTATCGGGTCGAATGAATCATGGCGAAGCGCCTGATGGATCTGCTTTTCGTCCTACTGACCGCACCGCTGTGGCTACCAATGCTGCTGGTCGTTGCGGTGCTGGTGCGCTGGAAGCTCGGTAAGCCGGTTTTCTTTCGTCAGCTTCGCCCCGGTTACCGCGAACAGCCCTTCCGCATTCTCAAATTCCGGACCATGCTGGACCGCTGCGACGCCGAAGGGAAGCCCTTACCGGACGCTGAAAGAACAACCGACTTTGGTCGACGACTGCGCGCAAGCTCTCTGGATGAATTGCCGGAATTGCTGCAAGTGCTGACCGGTCAAATGAGCTTGGTCGGCCCCCGTCCGCTGATGATGGATTACCTGCAACTCTACTCAGCGCGCCAAAGGCGCCGCCACGAGGTTCGGCCCGGACTCACCGGTTGGGCGCAGATCCACGGTCGAAATGCGCTGGGCTGGGCCGAGCGCCTGGAAATGGATGTCTGGTATGTTGAAAACCGCAGCCTGTGGCTGGATATTAAAATCCTGACAAAGACATTGGGGCTGGTGTTGAGCCGGAAAGGCATCTCCGCCGAGGGAGAGGCGACGGTTCAGCCGTTTAAAGGGGAACAGTAGTTCCGTGTACTGTGAAGCCGGTGCAATTGCCGTAGTGCCATGGCTTCAGCCTTGGCGTCCGGAGCGATCGAATTTACGTCGCCGACCGGCCCCGGCATGAATGCTGGGGCTACTTTCTCAGCGCCTTATACCAACGGCGAATGCGTTTGCGCTCGCGCCAACCGAGGAAGGACAGGATCAGAGCACCGGCAAAATAGGTGGACGGCTCCGGGATCGGCACGACTTCACCACTTGGCAGTCGGCGGGCGCCATCCGGATTGAAATTGATTTGACCCAACTGGGCATCGCTAAGGGTGGTGCCGAAGAAAATCTGATCCGCTCCACCGCCCTGGAAGTTTCCACCCCAGTTGGTGATGGTGAGGGTGAAATCGTCCATGCCGTTGGAGAAAATGAAGTCGTCGAAATTCAAAATGCCGTCGCCACCACCGAAATCGATGATCGAGTTGGCAGTCAGAGTCAGCGTTCCCAAGGTTTCAGTGATATCACCGCCGATTTTCAGAGTGCCGCCTCCGAGGGTCAGGTTCGTGCTGCTTGAAAGCTGCTCCGAGCTGGCCAAAACCAATTCACCGCCGTTGTTCACCGTGACCTGATTGGAGGCGATGGCCGTGACGTTGTTGTCGCGGGCAAGAATCAGCGTGCCGGCATCAATGATCACTTCTCCGGTCTGGGTGCTGGCTTCTGATCCGCTCATGCGGACAGTCCCGCCTCCGTCCATGCGCATGATGCCATTGCCACTGATCGCAGCGGAAATATCCAAGTCGATCTCGGCCGCTCCGTTTTCAATCTGGAAGCGGTTTTCGTAGGCATCCAGCTTCAGGAACCCAGCAATGGTTGAGGTCTCGGCGCTGGCAAAAGTGTTGACGGAGTTGGCACCGCTCGTCACCGAATTGTTCAGGGTCAGCATCCCTGTACCAGTCGTTACAGCACCTCCACGCAAGTTCAAGGTGGCAAACCCATCGCTCCGGTCGTTCAGATCCAGCAAGCCTTGTTCAAAGACAGACACTGACTGGGAGTGCAGAATCTGGCTGTCACTGAAATAACGAACGGTTGCATCCTGACCCTGTCCGCCGATGATCAATTGCCCTTGGATGGCATCGACGCCAGCCGTCTGCGAGAGATTCAGGGTTCCGGACCGGACCTCGGTATCGCCCGAGTAGGTATTGGCGACGTTTCCACTGTATGTGACCGTGCCCGTTCCGTCGATGACAACACCACCCGTTCCATTGATTCGGTCGGTAAATTCGAGGTCGCCTGCACCTCCCAGGCTGAGGGTGTAGCCACCGGTCTGAACTTGCTCGGTGAGGGTTAACAAATCCTGATCCGAACCGATGCGGGCATCCGCTTCCAAATTGATGCCACCCGCCCAGGTGTTGTTGCCTGAAATGTTGCGCAGAGCACCGGCGCCGGTCATGCCTTCACCGCTCAGGTAGACCTGATTACCGGCAACATTGATGCCACCCTGAAGCTGAAGTTCGCCTCCATCGAAAACTCGATTACCATAAACAGAAGCACCGAGCGCATTGCTGTGCCGAAGGTTCACAGCACCGGACTCAACCAAAACCGGACCTTCAAAGGTATTATTCCCAGCCAAAGTAAGCGTGCCGAGGCCCCTGCGAATCATGTCAGTGTAGCCACCCGACAACACACCGTTTAAGGTGGTGTCGTAATCACCGTCGAAAGTCAGAGCATGCGACTGGCGATTAATATTTCCGTTGAAGATCATGTCACCTTCACGGGCATTCCAGATTTGGTCGGCGTCGAGAAATATGTTGACGTTTACTGTCTGGGTGCGGTCTTCGGACTCGTTCAAAATCCCACCACCGCCAATGGTCAACGTGTCATTCGTACTGGAGTTGATGGTAAAGCTTGAGTCACGGAACAGCAGGCTGTTGGTGAAATAGGCGTTGTCCATGTTGTTGGTGGTCTTGGAGGAACCCGCCATCACGATCGCCTGGCGTACCTGCACTCCGGGCGCGTTGCCACCTTCCCAATTGTTTCCAGTACTCCAGTTTTCATCCGAACTGCCGCCTCCCGGTCCAGTGCCACCGCTCCATACAAAGGTTTGAATGGCGGTCAGCAGGTAGTAATCGCCGTAGCCTGCGATGTTTTGAACCGATCCGGCAATATCTGCGCCAACACCGGCACCGATGCCAGTGAAATAAATATTGTTAAGAAAATTGTCTGTGAGAGTATCGGCCGCGACCCCAATCACATTGGATCCATCAATCGTCCAATTGCGGATCTGCAACAACCCGGACGAGGACGTCCCTTCGGAAAATAGAAATGACAGCCCGGAGTCCTCGGCACCAAATTGCAGGGATGAATTGCCAAAGCTGAACTGGTCAACCAGCACCGAATGCTGCCCTTGCAGGTCGAGCGTTGCGCCGCCGGTGAGGTGCAGGTTGCTGGCGCTGCTCAAAGCATTGTTGGTACCCAACGCGAGCGTTCCCTGATTTACGGTCGTTGTTCCAGTGAAAGTGTTCTGATTCGACAGCGTAAACTCGCCACTCCCCTGGACCGTCAAATCGCCACTGCCGGTGATGACACCTGCAAAGGTCGCATCGGATCCGTCGCCGACGGTCAAAGCGCCCGATCCCAAATCAACCACTGCGTTGGCATTGGTGGTCTGCATGCGCCCGACTTGCTCGGTGTTATTGTTGAGGTCAAACACCGGATTGCCGCCGGCGGCAAGGGTCAGCTGGGTGTCGTTCGCCATTTGATTCGACTGCAGCAGGCGCAAGGTCGCATCCCCTGCGCCGTCACCTACGGTCACGGTGCCTCCCAAGGCCAAGGCCCCGTCGCTCTTGTCGAGCTGGAGCACTCCGCTGTTGACCTCAGTCGTCCCGGAAAAAGTGCTGCCCGTGCTGCCTGCGAGGGTCAAAATGCCGTCGTCGATGCGAATCAAACCGTCGCCGGAAATGCCGCCTCCCCAAACGTTTTCGCCTGAGGTGTTCACAAAACTGCCCGCCAGATTCAGGGGCTCAGCGCCCACCGCAATATTGTTCTCGATTTCAAGAATAGCCCCGCTGGCCACGGTGGTGCCACCGGCAGTAGAGCCCAGGGCGTTGCTGTGACGAATCGTTAAAGTTCCGTTGTCTACGGTGGTGTCGCCACTGAAATCGCTGTCGCCGGACAGGATCCAGCGTCCGCTGCCATCCATGACAATGTTTCCGCTGCCGGATATGCCCCCCGCAAAAGTGGCATCCTCGGCGGTTCCGATCGTCAAGTTGCCGGAACCAAGGAGAATCGATGCCCCACTGTTGTCGCTTACCACAGCGTTGAGGCGCTCATCCGAGCCATTGAGGTCCAGAACCGGCGCACCGTTTTCGTGCAAGACAACCGTGGTCGCATCCGCTATCTGGTTCGACTCCAGCAAGCGCAGGGTGCTGGTACCGGTTCCTTGGCCAACGGTGATGTTGCCCGCCAGAGCTTGGGCGCCATCGGTCATCCCCAGTTGCAGGGTGCCTTCCCCGATTGCGGTGGACCCCACGAAGGTGTTGCTTTGGTCACCGGACAGCGTCAGTGTGCCCGCAGCCACATCTATATTTCCCTGGCCTGCAATCGGGCCTCCCCAGACATTGCTGCCCTGGACATTGCGTAGGGTGCCTTCCAGGTCCAGTGCCTGAGCGCCGACCGAGATACTCTGTTCCAGTTCCAGCGCTGCGCCACTTTCAACCGCCGCACCACCCGCGGTGGAACCCAAAGCTGTTCCGCTCTGCAGGACCACCGTGCCGTTGGTGATCGTGGTGAATCCCGAATAGGTATTGTCCCCGGAAAGGATCAGGGTGTGTTCACCCAGCTTGGTAAAACCGCCTGTGCCGGAAAGCTGTCCGCTGATTGTCAGCGAGCCCGAGCCAATGTTGTCGATCACCGTGCTCTGCTCCAGAGCAACACCAAAATCGATGATCTGATCGGCGGCTGACATCTGAATAATGCTCGGAACAGGGCCATCGAGTGTGAGCACCCGGTTGCCGGAAGCCGTCAAATTGAAGGCCCCAGCGTCTTCGTCGAAGCGCAAGGCATTGACCGTCAGGTTCTGATTCAGCGTTGGATTCAAGTTATTTGTGCCAGCAAAAGCGACGCGGGTCGCGTCGTCGCTCGGAGGAGCAATGCCGCCGACCCAGTTCGCGCCGGTGCTCCAGTTAGAATTGCTACCACCGCCGTTCCAGGTAAAAAAGGGTGTGGTGTTGGCGACGATGAAATTCCAGCTGTCACTGTAACCACTGATGCTTTGGCTCGTGTCACCCAGAACTCCAGAAC
>LFIK01004531.1_pt1 | contig 11253 bp, 10 predicted proteins | sample 643401 | NCBI WGS metagenome assembly LFIK01 (sample SAMN03777447, study PRJNA286221) | soda lake metagenome | biome: soda lake; feature: Kulunda steppe; material: water; isolation source: sample T5-Br brine of Lake Tanatar-5 | place: Russia: Kulunda steppe | collected 2010-07
GATACAGCATTGTGATAAGACAGAATTCCCCTTATATTTGGCTTCTCTGATGAGGGACTGTAGCTCAGTAGGTAGAGCAACGGACTGAAAATCCGTGTGTCGGCGGTTCGAATCCGCCCGGTCCCACACTCGAGTAAAGCCTTGCAACGCATAGTGATATGATGTTGTAAGGCTTTTTTATTTTGCCTATCAGAAAGCGTGAAAAATTGTCGGGGACAAGGTGGGGACAAGGATTTAAATCGCAGATTAAGAGAAATTTTTTTACAAAATTTAACTGATATACCCTCGGTATTAGGCAGGAGTTTTAAATCGATGTGATGTTTACATCAATAAGGGCTACCAAAATTTCTTTTTCAAAAACTGTTCTTGGCTGATAATTACTACTACAAGAAACAAATCAGTAGTAATAAAATTTAGCAAAAATGATAACATCAGAAATTGAAGAGTCACTAATAAAAGAATTATTTGAGTATAGTCAACGGACAATTTTGACACCCGCCAATCTTGGAATCTTTCAGAAGGGGACGAAAGATCAAGTTATTGAACTATTGGAGCAGATAGACGTTAACCAACTTATAAATCTTGAATCAAGAAAAGAGTATGATGAGTGGTTTGACAAGATTGTATATTCATTTCATGAGGGGTTATTTCCCTTGTATAGAGAGAACTTAGTTGTTTCGAATGGAAACCCATACTCATATAGTGCAAGGCTTCTAACGCAATATTTGAAGTACCTGTCAACAAGGACAATTGTGCATTATGTCGCATCAGAGATTCTTATAGGATTGATCCATCCCATTATTTCAAACAAATTTTTGAAAGGTTTTCCTGATTTGGGGATCAAAATGGTTAACCAAATTGAAAATCGTGAGCAGTATTACAATGTAATTAAAGATTATAGAACAAGATTGGATATGGATCTGTGTGAACAGAATGAGGCTTTACTGAAGATGGATTTTGGGGTAGATGTATAAAAAAGAAGTGAAATAGATAATTGAATTTTTAATAAAATATAAAATTTAGTGTAATAAACGTCTTTAATGTCTGCATTTGTACTGAAAAAAAATGGAAACAAATGAATGCAAATAAGTGTTAAAATGGGCTTTAATTGACTCTAAACGATAATTAGTAAACTATATAACAAGTATTTGTTAACTAATTGTCAACTAAAACTTTTGGTACGGATATTATTTTGTGGTAAATTTCTGTTAAATAGATTATCAACTACTAACGGCTTTTTATTCAGTAAATAATTTACATGGGACGACTATATCATCTTTATGTTTTATCTATAGTAATATGTTTGTTTTTTGGTATTTCACACACAGTTTTTTCTCAGGATGTAGGGGTTCAAAATAGACCTTCTTTATCTGTATTAATTCTTGATGTTGATGAAAACAATTCATTGGATTACAGTCAATTTGAATTTAGTCAAAGCCAATTAAGTGACAGGGCATTTATTGATCTCACCCGAGAACTATCAATCCAAAATCTGAATATAGGTCAAGATGAAATATATCAAGGGAATGGCTTAGGTGGAGAGAATTACAATATTGAAGAAATCTCTAACTCTATACAAGAATATTTAGAAAGTTCAGGTTTTGGTAATGATATCATAAGACATCAATTTATGATTGATGACAATTTTGAATGGTCCAATGATTTACTATATGAGAGAGCGACATTTTCACAAACAATAAGGGAAGCACAGGCAGCGATTACATCTGAGAGAGGAGCTGAATCAACAGCAAGTACACAATATTTAGATGTACTTACTCGATCTTATGTTCTTGTTATTTTTCCGACTGTAAATAAGGATGAAATTAGTATTCCATATACGAATAGGGTAAGAGAGGTGTTCAGATCACAAGCCAATGCAATTCTTTTTAAGATAGGGTATGATTCTAAAGATGAAGTTGTTGCTAATTTAGGGAGTTTATATTGTTCTGAAGGTGGTTGTGAGGATAAAAAGGAAGCATTTCGAGACAAAGAGATTCCACTTGACTTGGTTACTTATTCCTTAGGAGGAGATCAGTCAACAGTGGTTGGTCAATCAATGGATGGTTTTAACTTTTTAGACCAAACTCTTTCTCGATCTTTAGATATTGTTGTTAATAATGTCCCGCAATTACAGCTTACAATCTATGTAGAAGATATAAAGCCAATTCGATCCATGGTGGGATTAAAAGAAGGAGTTCAAAGAGGAAGGAGATATGAAGTATTAAGACAAAGTCTCGATTCTGAAGGAGAGGTTAGCAGAACAAACCGAGGATACATAAGAGCAAAAGATGTTACTGATAATCGAGATAATGTAGTGGAGAGAGATAGTTTATCAGGAGATGAAGTTATTCGTGAATTTGACCCGACAATCTTTACTCAAATCCATGGAAAAAGAATCAATTCAATGGATGTAATAGTTGAATCAAATGATTTTGGACTACTTATTTCTCCTTACACGGCAATAGGATCATATAATTCAGTAGGTCTTGATGTCACATATAGAATACCAAAAACCTTAAATATTTATGGCGGGCTATTTGTAGAAGTTACAGGTGGAGGTGAGAAGGGTACTACCAAATTTTGGGCTGACAAGTTTGGGGCATCTATATCAGATACAAGAACTTTGTTTATCCAATTTGGACTTGCTGCTAAAAAAGATTTTTTCATAGCAAGAGGTAACTTTAGGCTAACACCTCATTTTGCGGGATTAATGAATACAGGACGATTTATTTCATCGGATAGCAATGCAATACAAATGATCGATTCAGTCGATCCATCTCTACGGAATTTTGGGGTAAGATTTGGTTCTGATTTTTCGTATCAGTTCAAGGTTAACTTTGGTGTATATGGAGGGCTAAAATACACTCACCTGTTTAATGCTTATACATCTGAATTTGGAGGTACACCCGTTGATATCTCAAATGATTATTCAGATTACTTCAAGAATTATGGATTACAACTGAATTTAGGATTTAGAGTAAATTTTTAAACTGATTATGAATAAAATAAAAGTATATCTCACTGTATTATTGTTAGTTTTTTTGTCAGGCTGTGATTTTTTGTTTAGCGATATTGATGAAGACATTAGTTATAGCATAGACATAGATATAATTGGGGAAGGAAGTGTAATTGTTGAACCTAATAAAAATTCTTATAACCCAGGAGAATATGTAACACTCGAAGCCTTACCGATAAATGATGGGATTTTTTCTGATTGGAGTGGAGATGCAAACGGTTATGACGATAAAATTTCAATCACGATCAATGAAGATGTACAAATTGCAGCAAAATTTTTAAGTATTACATTGCTTCAAAATCATGTTTTTAGAAATTATGACTCTAAAGTGTTATCACAAGATCAACCAGGATATTTTTCCTATCTATGGGATACGGTAGATAATTTTGATTTTAGACAAAATTTTAAAATCGAAGTATCGGTTGAGATTGATGAAATTTTAGAAAATGATCCGTACATACCAATTATTTTTAACCGTTTAGATGGTAATAACTATAGTGCAGTATTTATTCGAGAGGATTATGTTAACGTTAGCGAGAGAGTTAATGGAAATTGGGAGAGTGATAATAAATACTATAAAAGCTTAGAAAATAAAAGCTTTAAATATCAACGTGGTAGTAGGTATATATTTGAATTTATTAAAGTTGGAAATGTATATATTCTTAACATGCGTACGAATAGTTCTGATCAGATAACTTTATTTAGAGATGAGTTCAAATCAACCTTTAGAAATTTTTCAAACGGCTATGGCTTTGGCGTGTCTGATATGACTGTTTATTACAACCATGTGAAAATTTACAGTGTCAACTCTCAAAGTTATAAAGTTTCAGAGCCTATTACAGTTGAAGAAAAAAATGGTAATGGGAAAGTAGAAAACGAAAAACAACCATAATATGAAAAGTTTTAAATATCTATTCTTCTCTTTGGTAATAATGGCGGTCAGTTGCTCTTCTACTGAAAATCTGCAAGATTTCAACCAATTTAACTACGAAGTCTCATGCGACTATGTAGGAAAAGAAGGGACACAAGCTCTTGTGGTTTCTACTATTCATGAGAGTGCTGATCAGGGATTGAGCTTAGCAAGACTACAAGGAGTTCATGCCATATTAGCTAAAGGAGTAAACAGCGGTACCTGTAATGTACCACCTCTTGTTGACAGGGATACGTATTACGATAATGAGCAGTATTTTAATGCTTTTTTTGAATCAGAAGAATATTTACGCTTTGTAGTTAGTGCGTCTGATTCTCCCATAGATATGTTTTATGTAGGTAATCAAGTAAAAGTATCTTCAGATGTAACCATCGATAGAAATGGGTTGAGAAGTTATTTGATTAATGATGGAGTAATTAAAAATCTTGGAAACGTATTTTAATTAATTAGTATGATGTTTAAAAAAAAGAAAATCACTGTAGTTATAGTTCTTTTATTCATGTTAGCACCGATTTTGAGTTATGCTCAAAAACCATCTGTGATGGTAGTGCCTGCTGATGTATACATGAATAAAAATGGTTATGTAGAAGAGGTAAACAACATTGACGGTAGCACAATGATAGTGCCCGATTATGAACAACTTTTTCTCAATGATAGATATATACGGATTCTTATTACTTCAATTAGTTCTGCCTTTCAAGAGTTAGACTACCCACTACTTGATTTTGAAGCTCAATTGAGTAGAATGTCTAATCGATCGGTGGAAATGAGCTTGTCAGAAAATCGAACTATAGAATCACCGAGGGATATCATATTGGCACAAGCTAAAGCTGATATTATTCTTGACGTAGATTATTTTGTAGAAGAGGTAATGGGCTCACCTTCCATATCATTTACAATTAATGCAATTGATTCCTACACATCAACAAATGTGGCTTCGGTGACGCAAACAGGTTTGACGGGAGGCTCAACTCCACTATCTGTACTTGTTAAAGAAGCGGTTGTTCAAAACATGCCTGCATTTGAAGAACGATTGATGAATCATTTTGAATCAATCGTTGAAAAAGGACGTCGATCAATAGTAGAAGTCACCGTTTCAGAAGATAGTTGGTTTGATCTTTTTGAATTCTTTGGTAATGGTGCTAATGAAGATGAATTGTCTTTTATTCTTCGAGATCTGATTCAAGAAAATACCATGGATGGTAATTATAGATTATCGTCTGACACACCTACGTTAATGATTTTTGAAGATGTATATGTACCATTATACGACGAAAATGGTCGTCAACAAGATGTAACATATTGGTTAAGTAGGAACATCATGAGACCATTGAGACAAGATTATGGATTAGATGTTACAAGAGAAACAGTAGGCATTAGTTCAGTGAGATTAGTTATAAAAGGAGAGAGATAGAGATGCGAAAAATAATAGGTTTAATTTTGCTACTTACAGTATTCTTAGGAATAAAAAATGGCAATACTCAGGGGTTATATGCAATTACAAATGTTGAATTAGAAAATATAAGTGATGATAGATTTGATGATTTAAATAACTACAAATCAAATTTTATAAACCAAATAGTGACAAGCACTCGTAGTACGAGTGTAAAAGCTACAAATAATTCCTCAAATCTATCATTGTTACAAACAGTTGGGAATGTGACTATTTTTTCAACAGAAGTATTTAGATCTCCTTCTGCTATGCATAAAGTTGAGGGTGAAGTTGTTTTAAGTTCCAAGTTGATTGGTAGTGACGTGTCTATTAGTTCAGTTACTGTCCCACTACAAGGTGTGGGTAGGAGTCAAAATCAAGCATTTATTAATATGTATCGCTCTGTGAATAAAAGAGACTTAAAGAATTATTTTGAAAAGTTAAATGAGGAAACAAATGCGTTTCTTAATCAACAGTGTAACAGTATCATTTCAAATGCTAAGATTGAATCAAATCAAGGCAATTTTGATGAAGCTTTATACGCTTTGAATTTAATTCCTGAGAGCTCGGGAGAATGTTATGATAAAGCTGAAGTTGCAATTGTCGAAATTTATGAAATTCAACAGGAGTTTGTATGTGAAGAAAATCTTTCAACTTTAAAGTTGCAGTATTCAAAGTCTAATTCCATTGATAACTCAGTTGATGTATTGGATACGGCAAGAGAAATGGACTTTAATTATTATTGTCAAGAAAGGATGCAAGAGTTCTATTCAGAAGTTGAAAATAATATAGAGCGCCAAAATGAATTACTTGCTCAAGAATTAAAAGAAAAAAGGGAAAGAGCGGAAGAGGAGAAACGTTTAAAAGCTGAAGAGGATGCCTTACAACGAGAGCGGGAATATAACTTGAGATTGTTGGAGATAAGTCATAACAGAAGTTTAGAGGAATTAAGAATCAAATCAAGAGCGCAAGTACAAACCGAAAATATGAACACCTTTACTCAAGCATTGTTTTCAAGAGGTAATATGGTTAAAGATAGGATGGCTAATGATGATAATTCAAGACAAATATTGGCTCGTATTTTCAATTAGAATACCCCGCAAATTTGGAGATTTTCAGAGAATAGTGAGATTTAATGTTTAAATGAGCTTCTTAACCTTCCCGACCTTGTAAGTCGAACATCCGACAATCTTTGTAATCTTCCTGATCAATAGATCTCTCCATCCTATCATACCAAATCAATATTTGAATCATTAGCCTGAATTAGGAGTTAAGATGGTTAATCAGGTTAAGAATAGATTGAAATATTATGAAATTGTTGATCACTATAGAACAAGGATAGATATGGGATTGCGTGAACTGAATGAGGCTTTATTAGAGATGGATTTTGGAATAAAAGTGTAATTTGTAAATGTGAAGTCAAAGGGTGAATTTATAAGCAGGCTGCTTATTACTCATAGTATTCATATTCTCGCTCTATTATATACTTTGGAATTTCATTAATAAACTGAATTCTCTTCGTCCAATTCCCATTTTCATCATAATCGTATTTATAAGTTTCTCTTTCTATTAAACTGTCTTCTGAATTCAACTGTTTCATTTCAATCAGATTGCCATTTCCATCAAATTCAGAAAGATACTTGAAAGCTAATCTGCCGTCAGAATACGAGTTTCTTTCAATCTGATTTCCATTTTCATCATATTTGTAAGTATATTTAAAATCAAAGTCACCTTCTAAATCGTACTCTTTCCATTCATTTACATATCCTCTCTCGTTATATTTATAAGTTGTTCTCGCAACTAAATTGCCGTCTGAATTGTACTTATTTGTTTCAATTTGATTTCCATTTTCGTCATATTTGTAAGTATAATTAATAGCCAAACTGCCGTCCGAATTGTATGAGTTTGATTCACTAATATCTCCCTTCTCGTCATATTTATAAGTATATTTAGATTCTAAACTGCCATCTGAATTATACATGTTCTCTTCAATATGATTTCCCTTCTCATCATATTTAGAAATATATTTATATTCTAAGCTACCGTCTGAACCATACGAGTTAACTACAACTCTATTTCCTTTCTCATCATATTCTATCTGCTCATCATTTTGCCAAGAATATTGTTTTGCTCTTTTTCCTTTTTCTATTTCTCCAAAACGGTCTACAGCTTCATATGAAATCTCAGTATATGATTGAACTTCACCTTTTAAATTATCATTCGTCCAATCATTTTCATTTAATTGATTTGAACAGCTATTTAATGTGAATAGCAAAGTAATGGCTAAGGCTAACTTTTGAATTTTATACATCTTACGTCTGTACATTATTTTCAAGTCAATTTGTGGATACGCTTTTTAACACAGGCATATCAACATTCAATTGAGGATGCCCTTATTTCGTAATTAAGTTTTGTTCAATTGCTTCTTAAAATGTTAAGGTCAAGATTAAGAAAACTCACTTATTAACAAAGTACGAACATCATTATATGGTAAAGTGAGTTATTGATTTAAATCTTTATCAAGTATTGTGCCTTCTTCCTTCGCTTTATTAATCAAACCCCAAAAATCATTGATAGGAATCATTGGGGTATATTGCCCCCAAGTCCATTTTCCATCCATGCGCCCATTCTTGCCAACTATATAATATCCTATTCTATATTCAACAACTATCTTATCAGCATCTTGGGGATTTGCTAATTTACCTTCAATCTTGGTTCGCCTTAGTCTTTCAATGATAAAGTATTTCTCAGGATTATTTTTCTGCTGCATAGTAGTCATGCTTTCAATTTCGAAATACACATTGGCTTTTCGTGAAATATCTTTTGTTTTAACTACTCTCTTTTTCCCTTTTCTTGTTCGGTTGATGAAATCAGCAAAGGATTCTTTCATGATATAATGATTGAATTAAGTTTATCTCCGTGAATTAACTCGACATTTTCCTCATTGACGATTTCATTTAGCCTCAGAGGATTTTGTGTGTAAATTAGTAATAAACGATACTTTTTAATTTGATTCTCTTCAAAAATAAAATCACCAAAATTGTACCTGTAGAAAATAACTTGCTTATAAAAGCATATTTTGGTTTTATGGCTTCAAGTCTAACACAAAGAAATATAATATCGGGTTTGCTATGTCATTAAAGGAGTTTTTAGATAAGAACCATTCTACAATCAATACAACAGGGCATGTTTTAAGTTTTTTTCAAAATCAAAAAATTCAAAAAAATCAGAGACAATTAGCGCAACTTGAACTAATTAATAATTCACTACTTAATAAACAGAATGAATTAAGAGAAAATGAACTTGTTAAGCTTGAAAAGCTTATGGGAGAAAATGAAAAAGAAAGAAGAGAGAAAGAAAAAAGAGAAAAACTTAAAACAGAAGTCTTAGAGTTGGGACCTGCTACAAAAAACATTCTTAAAAAGATTGAGAAAGATAGGGATTCATTTGATGAGGTCACATTGAGCTTTATTCTTAGACACGCTGAATTAAACATTCAAAAAATGCGTGATCATAAAAATTTAATCAGCGATATAAATTACTATGACTACCTATATGATTTGGATGAAAGGATTGAAGAATTTAGTATTTCTGAAAAAGTCATAATAGATGACTATTCAAAGGATATAGCTAATCTATTGGTACAATTTCAAAGTGTTGTATTAGGGGCTGAACTTCTTAGTAAATCAAAAAAGGACGTATTAACAGAACAAAGTGAAAACACAAAGAAGTACCTAAAGCAATTAAAGGATAATATTTCTAATGAGTTAGATGATAATGAATCGTTATCAAAGCTTGTATTGCATTTGGAAAAATTATTGATAATAAATAAACAAATTAGAGGATTAGGTGAAGTTCATGATATAGAAAAATACCCGCTACCCATTAGTATAGAAGAAGCGCAATATTTATATCAGTTACTTTTGGAAATTGATAACTCTACAGATTTATTTATAAAGGAGGTTGATGAAAAAGTAGATGAACTACTCTCAGTCTTCAATAACACACATAATATCATAGTAAAGGTTGAAGGTATTGTTTCTAAAGAGCCTGAAGAATTGACTAATGAAGATTTAAACTTCTTAGTTCAAAATTCTAAGGAAGAGGTGTTAATTATCGCGAAAGAGAAAATCATCAATTCTCTAATGGATTTAAAAAGTGCGATACAAGAGGACAAAAGGTTTATTGATAAAATGTCAGAAGATATTAGAAGGTATCAAGTTGATGCATTTAATACTTTAATTGTTAAAGAGAATGTTAAAGAATTGTTGAATGAATTTTCAAATAAAATGAAAAAATCAGTTTCCGAAGATACAGTTCAAATGTTTATATGGGTCGCAGTATCATTAGCTGTAATGTATTTTACAGAAATAAAGGAGCTTCTATTTGTTACTTTCGGAATTATACTCCTGTTCGTTCTTTTTATAATGAGTAGTTCTCAAAACGAAGTGACAAATTCATTTTCTGAAAAGGCTTTAGGAAGTATAGAAGAGCTTGAGGAGAGAATTTTGGAAATTGAGAAAAATATTTCTTGATGTACTGTAACGTTGATTTTACTTAAGTTAAGTGAGTTTCTTCACCTTCCCAACCTTGTAAGTCGAACACCCAACGATCTTTGCTATCTCCCTGATCGATAAGTCTCGCTCAAGTAATTTCTGAATTTCTTGGGAGTCAGGTTTATTCAGGAATTCTTTTTCTGTTTCGGTAGATCCCTTTGGTCTTCCAAGTTTTCCACCATTCTTCACATACATCATTCTGCCGTAATGGGTCCTCTCTTTAATGTTCTCCAATTCCATTTCGTAGAGTGAACTCATAACACTTGTGATCATTTTCCAAATCGGATTCTTCTTTCCGTTAGGACGAGACTCAAGACCAATATTTCTCACAATCACATTGACTTTATTATCTTCGAGCCATTCAAGCGTACTGATGACATCACCTGTGTTACGTCCACAACGGGATAGGTCTTCTAAGACGAGTTCATTTAAATCCCCTTGCTCTACAAGATTCTGAATCTCTTTTCCACCGTCTCTCTCTTGGAATGGGATCGTACCACTAACCTTATCGAGTATCACTTTGTCGTATTTGCTCTCATCAACTTTGAATCTTTCGCCCGTTTGATTCAGAGTTGATACTCGGTTGTATTTGACCCTCATATTAGCCTCACAAGTGTGTTAATTTTATTGTGAGACATAAAATAATACAATAAAGCTTCTGAAAGTAATTAGAAAGGGCTCGAGGGCTTTGCTAACTGTATTAATTTTACTCTTGAATTAAATTGAGACAAAATTTTAGGATTAGTGTTTTTGTTCTTCTGCTTCATCTTCAAGCCAAGGATACTTTTCCTGAATCAATTCAAGAATTTTATTTCGTTGCAATCGTCTAATTTCATGAACACCAACTTTACCTTTTAGCTCTGAATCAATTTTAAGATGATTAAAATCATATTCACTTCTATCATGCCTTAGATAGTTAACACAGATTCTTTTGATAAACTTATCATACTCTTTTTCTGTACCATTAAAATCCGCTTGAGAATTTATAGGGATATGATCGCCTCCATTCCTCTCAGCATAGTAATTCTTTTGTAAGTTATAGTGCTCGAGAGCCACTTTAATGAGAGTATCTTTTTTCAGATTTTTCTCTAATGTATAATCAAGCTCATCGAGGAGTTTCTTTGCTTTTTTTAGCTTCGTATCAACAGCTTTTTTTGCACTTTTTCTTCGTTTTAAAGACTTCTCATAAGCCTCTTCAAATCCTTCTGTTGACTCAACTTTTTCAACTCTCTCAATTTTATATAATTTGATATATGAGTTATAACTGTGATGCTTTTTTTCTTCATCAGGATCTCCCAAATAGTCTCTAATTAGTGCA